>Ga0307507_10002857_pt1 | contig 34931 bp, 37 predicted proteins | sample 7_EM_MG_FD_207223 | JGI IMG/M metagenome (GOLD analysis project Ga0307507, IMG submission 207223) | Populus trichocarpa ectomycorrhiza microbial communities from riparian zone in the Pacific Northwest, United States - 7_EM | ecosystem: Host-associated > Plants > Roots > Unclassified | place...
CACTAAGAACCAAAAAAAAGACATAACCCTTGTCTCTACAGAGAATTGCATGGGATCAACAGAAATAGTATCGTACTGGTAGTTTTCCCATTTTTACTGACCTCGGGGTAGAGAATTTTTGGCAAGGCTTTGAGTATCAGGGCACACGTAAAGCTGATTCAATGCGATACCAATGTCGATAATCGATTGACTTACCGACTACCGGTACCGTAATTGTGATTTAGCCCCCACGTGAAGACAACCTCTTTCTATTCCTTATTCTCTCTGACCTCTTCAACTTCCCCAGAGCCTTTCCTCTTTCCCATTTCTGCCGTCCGCTGCCTTATACCAGGGCTGTACCTGCTTGGTACCCGCCAGAACTAATACTTTCATCCGTGCCCTTCCCCCTCTCCTCCTCTGGTCCGCTCTCTTCCCATCCCATCCTCCCTCTCTGCTCTCCCTTTGCAAGCTTAATAAAGAAATAAAAAGAAGCCATTCCAGCGAGTCTTTTCTCCACAATTTACCATCCCCGCAACAAGTAACTACGACATATCATCAAGTCACTTTCTCGTTCCCCTCGTGGTTTCCTTTCGCCTCATCCCCGGCAAATCGACGACAAAGCTGAATTAGTCGCTGCTTGTTATTGCTTTTTTTTTTCATCTTTACTTTTTTTTCTACCGCACTCAGGGTGCAATCTGGTTCCGGTTCTGTGGGGGATTGGGGTGTGTCGAGGCAAAAAAAATAAAAAAAGATATTGTTTCCTTTTGAGTTGCATACGGCGGACGGTACCGACAACCCCAGCTTCTCCCCCCCCATACAAACGGACCGCCTTGCCACGATACCTTGCCTATTACCAACTCTGCTAAATCAACGACGAACAAACCTTTCCCTCCCAACTCCGCTTTTTTTTCCATTCTCTTTTTTCCATACTTTTCCTTCCGTTACCTGAAAATTTAAGCCCAAGAAATTATTGCAACACTTTGGTAATTTTATAATTTCTCGTAACCAAGGAAATACAAGGGGAAGGAAACACCCCCTCCATTTTCCTCCCCCCCTCGTTTGTCCCCACATCCGGCGATAAGAGCTGGGAGACAACGAGAAAGCAAACTTACCAATGGCTCCATCAATATCTTCGACCAAAACGGAGGATTCGACATCTAATCATGCCATTCACCACCCAGGCATCTACCCACTTCCAGTTCCCGCCCGACTTACCGATACTGTAATTTACGCTATTTCGGGTGCTACAGCCGGGTTAGCTTCCGGGATTATCGTCTGTCCACTGGATGTTATTAAGACAAAACTGCAGGCTCAAGGGGGATTCTCGTCGATGCGTAAGAGGCTGGTGACGCATGGGCCCGGCGCGGGGAGTGCCGGGATAAGCAGAGGAATAGCTGATCGGGGGACGATGGGAGGAAGAGTTCTTGCTTATAGAGGACTTGTGGGAACAGCTACGACAATTTGGACGGAAGAGGGTGTCAGAGGGATGTATCGTGGATTGGGGCCCTTGATTCTGGGATATCTTCCTACATGGACAGTATATTTCACTGTATACGAAAACTCGAAGACAGTTTTTGGGAATCGTAAGTTTAGCCTTGTTTATTTGTCGCCTAGTGGGATGTATTGCCTCCATATTCACGTTTGGGGTCTAACTGTCAATATGAAGAATTCGGTAGTACAAATTGGTTCACCCATCTCCTATCTTCAGTGACAGCTGGTGCCTCGTCAACGCTCGTCACGAATCCGATCTGGGTGATCAAGACCCGTCTCATGTCGCAAAATGCACAGGCCGCTAGCGCTTCCTCGCAATACTCCCCCATCTCGAATACCTCATCGACGTATATCAAGGTTCCCTATCACTACACCTCCACTCTTGATGCTGCGCGCAAGATGTACCTTCATGAAGGCATTAGATCGTTCTACTCAGGACTCACTCCAGCATTGTTAGGACTTTCCCATGTAGCAGTACAATTCCCACTATTCGAGGCATTCAAGGTGCTTTTCATTGGAAGAGAGCAACTAGAGAAGGGCACAGGTGGTTTTACTCATTTCTGGGGCGTTCTCGCCGCTAGCTGCCTAAGTAAGGTGTGCGCCAGCTCAGCAACATATCCGCACGAAGTGCTACGCACAAGGCTTCAGACACAAAAGGTCACTCATAGGGATGGGGACACGCGTCCTCGCTATCGTGGCATCATTGATAGTGCTAGGACAGTGTATCGAGAGGAAGGTTGGAGGGCATTTTACGCTGGGATGGGAACTAATATGATCCGTGCGGTCCCCGCCAGTGCCATGACTTTGATTACATACGAAAGTCTGTCCCCCGCCTTTTTATGTTTTCTAGTTTGTTAGCTGACCGCGTATAACGTATAGTTGTGTCTGGAAAACTCCGTCGCTGGAAAGCGGAATCTGGGAGCGAGCTCAGCACCTCCACTGACAGCGGTCTTTCAACTCAGTATACTAAAGCATAACTCGTTCTAGTATGGCGCCACCGCTGGGCTCTTGATTTCCCACTTCATCGTTTTTCCTTCTTTTGTGGTTTTCATATTTACCTTTTTCTCCCATTCCCGTTATACTTTCTCTTTTTGTTATTATACTGTATACCTTCCTCTCCTTTCTACCTACCTTTCTGATACTAGAAACGAAGGGACAAGAGGTAATTCCACGATAATCTCTCTAACTTTCAAGTCTATTTATGACTTGTTGGCTAGAAAGGGTCAGTGTACCGGTTGGGTGGGAATATAGGGTCGCCTCGCGTTGATATTCTGTTCTATTCTATATGGGGGTTTGTGCGTTGGTGGGCATTTCGGGCTTTTTCACTTTTCTTTTTTCTTCCTCTTTGTTTCTATTTCCCGTGTTTTCCTTCTTTCTTTCCTTCTTTCTTTCTTTCTCCCTTTTTTCTTCGCTTTTCCGCGGTGGGTAGCAATAAATCCGACTTTGTAAAGTTACGTTGGCTCATGGGTTTTTGCGGAGTTTTCTCTTTATTTTAAAGGTACTTCAGAGTGGGGGTGTTTGGTTGAACATGCTGGGGTTATGATATGAACGATATGATCTAAACGCCGCAGAAGTTTTCCGATCGCGGCGCGATATGTTTTGGGTGATAAGTAGTGGGTTTGGGGTGTGTAGTCCATATACAATAGTGGGTAAAAAGCTTTCTTTATACCTCATTGTCGACAGTTGGGAGGGTTCGTAGCTCTGGATTGGCACAATCTTGTCGATTGTGTGACTTTTGAGGGAAATGCAGTTGCTGGGGACTTTGAGATGCGGCATAGACCAGAGCTCATCATGATCCCGTATTCCATGGATATCCGCCCGGATTTTCTGAAAGCACATGGCACAAATATCGGACTCCACCAGGCACACCCAACATTCCTTACCGCCACCCACAAACTCACCCACCCACCGACCCCACACCGACGCTAATCGCTTCCTGTCTGTAGCAACGCACAGACCACGCAGAATTCAGCCTCAAAAACCCAATTTCAACCACAATCCCTACCACACCGTTCATCCTCCTCACAACAAACGTCAACGATACACCGCCGAATGGCAACCCCCTTCCAAAACACCTACCACCTCCGCAAAGTAGCCGACGTAACCTCCCCTCCCCCTCCCCTTCCCCCTTCCCTGGCCAGAAGCTAACGGACATCCCAAGACCTCGTCAAAACCCTGCACAGTATGCTACAAACACACCCCGCAAGTCTTGATAACACCGGACCAGAAAGACTTCTTCTACGTGTGCCTCTCACACACGCGGGACCGGGGCTTCGCTACGGCGGTTGTGGCAGCGACGCAGGAAGAGACGGAGAGTGCGCGGAAGGCGCGGGAGGAGAAGGAGTTGGAAGCGGAGGTAGAAAGGGTTAAGAAGGAGTTTTTGGAGAAGGAGAAGAGAAAGAAGGAGGGGAAGGGGAAGGGGAAAAATAAAGAAAAGGAAGGGGAGGAAGAGGAAAAGAAGAAGGAAGAGGAAAAGAAGAAGGAAAAGGAAAAGGGAGATGAGGAGGTGAAGGATGACGAGGAGGCGAGGAAGAAGAAGGAGAAAGAAGAGGAGGAGGAGAAGGAGAAGGAGAAGAAGAATGAGGAATCGAGGATTTTTACATTGCATAAGTGGGTCCACAAGCAACTAACTTCTCGCACCAGCGCTGGCGGGCATGCTAACCCGTAGGATCATAACAGAATAGTCTTCGAATCCCGCGTCCGCCGCTACCGGCAAGTCCAGCTAGCAAAGCTAAATCAGGACCGATTGCGCAATGGAGCATTCCCATCAGTACCGACCGGCTCCCCGTAACTATTACCTTTTATCTTTTTTCCTCCTTTTTGCCATTAGCGAGTGAGATGGCGTGATTTGTTTCTGTTTCCGGTGAGCGAGGCTGGAAGGGACGAGTGTTTGTGAGTTATTTCATGATAACTACAATATGTAGATTTAGCATTGCGGGTTAGCGGATACCAATATGGGGTTTTCTCTTCTTCCTACAGGATCCAATGCATGGAATTATGATATAATACAACCAATTGAGTAACATACGTCCCCTCCTTCCTGCTGAGAAAGTCGCTACCTTCTCGAAAATCACTCCTCCAACTTCACGGTCACGAAGGTATGGCGAAAAGAAAATATAGTGGCGTGAGAGAGAGAAGCTAAATCATAGTGTTGTGCCACTACACTAACACCAGTGCTGACTGCGCGGTGGATGTGCTTTTTCACTAGGGTTATGCTTAAGCATTATATAACGACTTAAGGGCGCAGACATACCCACGTTATCACTCCCGTTTCTAGTAAGAGCTGATTACACTACACTACTCCAACATAGTATGCTTCGGGTAGTCTGTGGGATTCTAGGATTTACTTCATTGAATCTGGGAATTGGGGGCCCGGGCCGTTCACGATGGGATGGGGGGTTTTGGGAAGGAGGTTGGCTGTGAGCGTCGGCATGGATTTCGGACTAATAGGCGGTTTCTTCCCATTGCGCCTCCTAAGCTCTCGAATCAGAGCGGCCCTATGCATACCATGCCACTCTATAGCACCGGAAGCCCTCCGCTCCTCTCATTGACTTCGGATCCCCCAAGTCCTGGTCGGGGACTGTTGTCGGCTGTTTGCAGGCACTAAGTACGTCCGTTCCGCATGGCCTGGAGTCACTGCGGACATTTGACTTGATATTGATATTGAGCTCAAGTAACAAAACACAAACAATTGGAAACTTTCTATTCCCCTCTTGGGGCTCAAGGCGGCAAGATATACCAGCAATCCCACCCACCCTTTCAAACCTCATACTTAACAGCATGCTTAACCTCAACCCCCTCCAAAAACTCTCTAATCTCCGCATACTCCTTAAACTCCTTCGACTTTCCAAACTCTTGATGCTGCTCCACACTCTCCCACCCAGTAAACAACAACCACTCCTCCCCTCCCTTCTCCCCCTTCTCCCCCTTCTCCCCCTTCTCCTCCTCCTTATCAACCCTCCACCCCCCCGCAACCTCCCATACCCCCGTAAAACCCCTCAACACCCCCCCAACCCTCCCAAAACACCCTTCAAACCCCTCCTTCATCCCCGGCTTAACATGATGCCTGCTCACACCCACCACCGGCGCCCCCAGCGGAACCGCCGCCGCGCTCATCTCAGCATGGTACATGACGTCCACGCTGAGCAAATCCTTCGCTTCCGCCAGGAGTCTCTGGTTCTCGGCCGAGGCTAGGAACGTGTTGTGCGCTGCGACGCTGTCCCAAGAGCCGATGAGGTAGACTGTGTTTGGCGACTCGATTTGTGTGAGGAGGGTGAAGGGGTGGCCGCCGGAGGCGGAGGTTAGGACCTTTTGGGCGTTGCTGAGGGATTTCACGGCGGGGGTGGAGGGGGTGTTGGGCGGGTTGAGGGTGAAGATTGCGAATTCTAGGACTGGTGACATGGTTTTTGTTTGGTTGGGGATGGATAAATAAGGTGGTGTTTGATGGTTGAATGTCTTTACCGGGAGTGCAATTTGGCTTTCTTATGTGTTCTCCTACATATACCCCTGTAGGGCCCCCTCGGTGTAATAGAATATCCGAATGGTGGATTTTATGGACCCTTGCTATTTCGCTATCTCCGGGATGTTTTTCTAATCCCCGGGTTGGGTTCAGAAACATGAGGCTTCGAGAAAGGTTAGTTGGTTAGTTAGTTAGTCCTTCCCTGTCACGGTAACTTATAAGATTAGTCTTCAGGAACGTATTGGCTGGTACGCGCAATTCTACTAACTTGCCTATCTTGGACAGACGGAGATAGCGAATCCAAAGAGTAAGGTTAAGTCCGGTGCAGTACTGTACCGGTACTCTTTAGCATTCGAACTATCAGTATCGTACGGTAGTAAATATACTAAATACCGGTTATCCCCGCTTATTCTCACCGCCGCCGCAGTACTAGTACGGAATACGCGCGTAGTGTGTATAGTAATCCCTTAGTAAACGAATGAATAAATAAATAAATATTGTAGTTTTGGGCTTGGACTCGACGTAATGGAACGGATGGGCGTTGGTGGGTTGGGAGTTTTTTTTAGATGCTGTGCTGTGGAGTACTGGTACGGTGCATATTACGAAGAAGTGTCTCTTTTTCTTTTTCTTTTTCTTATTCACTCTTTTCTTTGAAGTAGAAGGAGGAGGGAGGTGGGGGGGAGAGTTACGCTTTACGTTTTTCGCTTTATCTTTTCTATCTTGTATCATAGCAGGTTCGGATAGGTGCAGCAGGCAAATAGGTTAGGTATGCGAGTAGGAAAAATGAAGATGAAGTATTGGGGCGGGAGTTGATAAAGAGTATGACAATATGAAGGCCAATAAACCCCACTATAGAAGGTATGTAAAATTATCTCCTTAAGTTAGTGGCTTGGTTACATTGAACGTGTAACGAGCCCCCCCCCCCGCTCCTCCCTGCCGCCGCTCCTCTCAAGACGTCATTCGCTCCTGTTCTGTAGGCGTTAGCTCACCGCACCGTAGCGTTTTTCCCACTTGTGTTTTGAATGCAAACTTTCCCCTTCCTCCTTATCTACCTTCCGCCTGCCCGCCCGTTCCAAGGCGGCTGCTGGGTTTTTAGGGGCGGTAGTCCGCTCCCAACGGGCAAGAAAGAAAGAAAGAAAGGAAGAAAGAAAAGCCCGTTTAATTGTCGGGCTGTGGGCACAAAGGCGTTTAAGTAGTGAACTTATCGAATGATTCGGATAGCATACGGTTTTTTTTGATATCTTTGTGTTATTAAAGTACAATATTATGCACGTCAAGCAACGACCTCATCATACCTACCATACCATACCGTACCCGCCGCCGCCGCCGCCGCCGCCTGTCATCCGAGTGATTAGATTAAGGTTTCCGCCAACAAACGATTAAAAGTTTTGCAATACGGTTTGAATTTCCACCTTTAGTGTGAAGGGAATTGATTTTTTTATGGCTTTTCGGAGGGGCGGGCAACTCGTCTTGGTCAAATTAACTTTTGGTAGAGTACTGTACACGGCGGGGGGGGTATTAGTGCAGTAGAGTACCATCAACCTACCAGGTCGTGAGCACACGTGTGGGTACCTGTAGCTGAGTTAGCGCTGGCTCCGTTCACCTAGGTATTCTATCGGCTACCAGTACTCCCTCTTGTAATGGGGCTGTTTGATTCTGTTGTGTGACTTGAGTTTGGCGGCATAGGTTCTCACTCGTGGGGGGATGGAGGATAGTACGGTGTCTGTGTACTGTGCGATGCCGATGAGATACACTGTACGGCACGGGTATCATACGTAAGTGTTTACCTAGATATTGTTGATTCTGAATGTCGTGGCGGGATGAGGCTGGCGCTCTTGAGGGCTATTTGAGACAATTAATTACTCTCAACGAAGCTGTTATCAGGACCATAGGCCTTACTGAGGCTGCAATGGACCACGCTGGTTATTTTGGTCCAAGCGCACTGGCACCGAACCTCCAGGAAGCTCTCTTCCTTCCTCGCACGAACTCATGGATGCAATAACGTCAAGTTGCATGACTTGAGTCGAGGATTTCGGCATTTAGAAAAAGTCCCAATTTATGATTTTTCTAAAAAACCAAATCAAGTACCAGCTCAACAGTACAAGCATTTGATAAAAAGTGATCACACCGCAACAACGCTATATTTCTCCCCTGGCTTAAGGGATGACTTTGATATGAGAGAAGACAGCAAAAGAAAAAGAAAAAACAAGTCTAATTAATCTGATCCACAGTAGGTGTAGACATTCTATGTCCTCACCTTAGTGAATAGCCGACTAGGAGTTAGTCTATCTAAATCAACCCAACACCCCATGATCTCATACACCCGGAAGAAGCAACAAAGACAAGCAAGATAAAGGACATGAACAAGCAGACCCCCATATTGGTTTAATCTACTGCTATTTTATCTTACTGCGCATTAACAATAGGCTCATTCCCATTACTTCTCACTCTCCGGGGCCAGCCACCTATACCGAAGAAACGGTATAACCACCAACTTTGCTTCACTTAGTCACTCGCCATTGATAAGGTGAAATTACCAGGGAAAAACTGTATAAGAATAGAAATAAAAATAATGATAAAAGAAGAGCATCTATCTGAAAAAAGGATAGGCGTGGTACGTGCCCGCAATCATCAAGCGGGGGGTTGTAGTAATCAGCAACAATGTAAACACCTTAAACTCTCAAACCTGACTGTTTCAAATAATAGTAGTCAGGAAACTCTTCGTAAAAATCAGTGGCCATTTAGAATCTGGTAAAAAGTTGTTTCACAATTATCTGAGTTATCAGATAATGTGTGATGGTGAGCACGTCTCAATGGCTCTTTAACTCATTCTAAACATCCTAAGATCCCTTTAACTGGTCCTCCTTGTGGCCGTTGGAGTGCCCAGGCGAGGAGGATAGTTTCACAAGTTTCTCTTGAGACCGCGTTTCTGCTAGCGTTTCGAAGCTTGTAAAAGAAAACGGCAGCATAACACAACTCTCGTAACCGGTGAGAGCCGATTCAGGATTTGGTTCGATGATTGGGACCTTGTTACTTGAACCGTCCGAAGCCAACTCTATTGGCCTATTGTCCGTCTCCCTCCCTAAAATTCCTTCCGAAACCTCTCCTGTCCCCTCCGAACACTTCATCCCTTCCTCCATCTCATTCCCCAAATCACTTTCTGACGCCAGCCTCTCCTTATCTTTGTCTTTGAAATCGCCTCCGGGTTTATAGGAAGATAGGTGATAGACTGTGGTACTGGCGGGGGCCTTGATATTCATTTCGTATTTGAGTCCACTTAGCGGGTGCATCTTGTTCTTGAGTCTCGACAAAGATTGGACCATTTTAAGCCTGCGCCCAAGGGGTTTGCTCTTGGTATCGCTATTTTCATCGATATTCTCGGTGTCAGGTGTTGCACGATTCCCTAGGCTGTTTGTTGAAGCCCTACGACGGGGGTCAACGTCCCTGTTACTGCGGCCATGTCCTCGAAGCCTGTCGCCTAGTGAAATGCTTGATCTCAATCTCCCCGTGGATGCGAGTTGATTTATGGGGATGGCTAAAACCGTCCTGCTATTGTCTTTGGAAGAAGAAGCGGCTGGGGGGCCTTCAATCCCCGGAAAGAATTCAGGGTTGAGTCGGCCACTCGCAGTTCGAAGGGGGTCAGCACCAGACTTATTGAACTGTTCCTGATTCCAAGCATCCGCAAATCTGCAACTACTACCTCCCGGCCTTGTGGTAACAGCTCCATAAGAGCTTCTCCTTGGTTGAACCTGTATATCCTTAGAGCTCTCGCCCACTTTGTCATTGCTATCCAGATGTTTCTCGAAAATTTCGTGGTCAGTAACTCGTCTCGACTTTTGGAGCGAATGTGGAAACCGATCCGGATATATACTACGGATAGTCCCAACGTCTAGAGGCCTTGTTCTTCCAGCAGGTGGATAGAAAATCGGCCCCGGTGAAAATTTCTTCCGTAATCCGTTGTCTAATGCTTGGTAGGGATTTTGAGCTTGATCGGGGGCTTCTCGATCTGGTGCCCCAGAAGGGAACGCTAAACCTGAAGCATCCCCAGAGAATCTATCCATTCTTACAGAACTAGGCGTAGGGGTATGTTCTGAGGAGTAAACAGACGAATCGTCTGTGGGCTGGGAAGGTACATAATCTCGGACTGAAGATAAGAGGTTTGCCGACTTTTCCAATGCTCCGATTTCTGCAGGTGTATAGAAATTTTCTTTGCAAAGGCTTGAATTATCGAGTCTGTGACCTAATAAAGACTCGCTAGAAGTGAGGTTGCTCTCTGAAGGCTCAACCAATGCTCGAAGGTGGGAAAAGTTGATTGAAGAATCGAACTTTATGGTAGATTTAGGGGAGCCGGTATCATCGTTCGGCACTGTGTGGGGTTTCTGTTGAGGACCTGAGTTCTCTTCTGCCCTGAAAGAGATACCAACCGTATTGCCGCTGGAATCCTCAATCTTTTTTTCATTGTAAGGATCGCTTGCGGCACTTAGCTTCGTAGCACCTTCGGAAAGATCACCGCTAGGCAGCCCTTCGTCAAAGCTCGTTTTTTCATAAGTCTTAACATTATCAGGGCCTGGCGAAGCTTCCCGAGCGTACAGCGTGCGAGGTTTTAGGCTTCTCATTGTCTCAGTGACGCCCTGCTGCTTCCCCCGGCTCACGTCTCTCCTCTCAGTAAAAAGTGAAAGGGTAGCCTCCCTATAAGTACCGGACTTTCCAAGTGAGGTTTTATATTTGACAGGCGATGGCTTATACTCTTCAAACAGTGATGATAAGAATGATCTGCCAGGCTCAAGATCGCCTGGCACCACTGGAGCTGTGCCTTCAGTTGCGAAGTTAGAAAACAAGACCAAAATGCCACTAAGGCCTATAGGGAACTGTTACCTCCCAAAGATGGAGAAGGGGTCCTTATGGGACTCATAGCTCCGGTGTAGATTTTTGGCAACGGTTTCAGGCTTGTGTTATCATTTGATATATCCCGGTCCGCACTGCCAACACTCAAAAAAAAGATCAGCCAGAGTTTGACACAAAAAGGTAGGGGATTTTCTCATACCTGCTCTCTGACGTTTCTCGGATTTTAGTATCAAATTTCGGCCAGGAAGCCACGGAATTCTCACTATACAAAGCTGCACCAGCAGCCAAAGACTCTTCTCCTTTTTTCATAAGGATAGCATAATTCTCGTCAGAAAAATAGTCAATACTAGCCGGGCTGCCTCCAGCATCAGGTGAGTAGACTATTCCCTTCTCCACAGTATGCGCCTGCTGCGGAATTTGTGGAAGTGGGGGAAGGTGGGAGTTCGATTCCCCAGTGGGAGGAGGTAAAGATGCGTCCGATGTGTGAGGGGGAAACGCAGAAGGAGATATCAATGTTTTTGCTCTTGTAGAATCACGGATTCTATTACCTTTGCGGGAACGAAGGCATGAGAAAAAATCGGCCAAGCAAGACATATTCGACATCTTATATTTCAGAATCGGGATAGAGGGTCCCCTCACGGTAGAGTGGTGGATGAAAAATAAGATTAAGCGATACAGAGAGTCTCTTTTTTCAGTATGTTAGGTTCGAAGGAGGCAAGTTAGTGGGATTGGAGAGGTTGGTGGTGTAAAAGAGGAAAAGTGGGTGGGGGAGGATGGAGGAAGAGACGAGGGAGGTACTTGTTTGTCCAAACAAGCGGCCAGTGATGCGTACGTATATGGGTGCCAAGGAATTCTATCCGCCAGAGGGGATGGGGTACAGGAGCAAAACTTGTTATGGATGATCTAACATGGCAGATCGACGAAGGGCTTACGAAAAAGGCGGTGCGGTGAGATGTATGACCACAAATGCTGCTATTTACTCTGCGAGTACGGTGCGTATGAAACATTGAACCGGCATAGTTTCCACAATTGCTTGGAAGAGATACCTAAAGACCAATAGAGACCGAAAGGCTGGCTTTGAGGTAATGTAGTGACATATTGTTTGCTCGTTCGTACTACTACTAGATTTTGGAACTGGGATCATATGATATCCGGACTGCCCATCGCAAGGAGGTTTCAATCCCAAGCGTCACGTGAGGGCAGACCCAATGGAAAAAAACTGTTCAAAGGGTTAGATCCTGAGAATTTTAACATGGTGCTATGAGGGAGGCTTATCATACCACAAATTCATCCGATGTCTCGCAACTCTTTCCAAAGCACCAAAGGTCAAGGTCTATTCCAGAAGGGCTGTCGCTAGCAGCTAAGGAATCTAGGTATCGTGGTAGAGTCCAATAACCCCCATAAACGAATTTAAGCAGGAGTGAATTTAGCAGTCTATATGGATGTTTTTTCGGGCGATATAGCGGGTCCACCATTCCCTAAGAGAGTAGGGGCGTTATTGGACCTCCATCGCAATCATTGGCACCCATGCCTAAGTTTTGATAAAACTATAGCTTAATACGGTAAGAAGCATCATTTAAGATATTTGAGCCTTAGCTTCACATGGGTCTATAGCCAATCCGATGCTTTAGAGTTTGCTGTATGATATCACGAATGCTAAGAATCTAGATAACCGTTGGCAACGGCGGAACACAAAAACGTGATATATTTCTTTTCCTTTCCGCCCTCTGCGCCTGAGCTACCAGGATATACGGTCCTCCCGTTCCCGATCCACCAAGGATCTTTGGCGCAATAATACTTGAACTGGTATGGTACTTGTAAAAATATTTGCAGGGATTAATACATCCAATCATAACCCGCAAAATGGGCACACATAAAAGTGGTAGCGCTACCTCGATAATACCCCAGATCTAAATCATGCTGGGTAACATTACAGTCCTAGAAAACTACAAGGTTCAATATCGGACCTACCTGTACAGGAACTACCCCATTTAGATGCAGATGGTGTTTGAATGATACGAAGAGTTAGTATAGAGCATGTACGCCCACGAGGGGGATCCGATTACCATGACTGGCACAGACATGTTCCACCCTAGGTTTAACTACATATACTAAATTGGCAGGAGCCTTTTTCCCAACTCGCTCACATGCACCGAGATGATGCGGTGGAATGCGTTCAACTCAATCCAATTCAACGGTATGAGATTACGCCCGGTATCTTGGTTTATATTTAAAACCCACCTCTTCGCCTTTGGTCTGCCATCTCTTCTCGCGCCTCTCTCGTCCCTCCTCTCCAGCCAACAGCGGTGAATTTTTCCCCCCTTCATTTGTAATACACCCAGCGAAACATGAATCTCAAAGCAATGTTCAGCTCTTCTGCAATTCTATGTGTGGCCTTTGAGCTCCTCATGGTCGCTAATGCTCGTCCATTTGCTACCGGCGACTTGTATGGGGAAGTTAGGGGTGTTCAAGCTCACCGTGGAGGGGCCGGGATGAGGCCAGAGAGTATATTTGTCAATTTGTCTTAGGTTTTGATTCAAATACTAACGGCGGATAGGTACTCTCTTTGCCTTTGGTTACGCGCTCGAAATTGGAGTGGATGTGCTTGAGATGGATACTGTAAGCTCTTGATGAATCCAATTTCCTTTTTTCCCCAGTTGAAGTCATATCCAGCTCAGTACTGACTATCCTCAAGGTTTTCACAAAGGACGGGATTGTAAGTGCTAGGAACGCGGTGCTTTTGACAAGTTCATTAAATGTGGCAGCTGATTCAAAACGCGTATTTGATAGCCAGTTATCTGGCACGACCATTACATTCAGAGTGAAAAGTGCAACGATACAGTCCCTAATGCAAACTACGTCGGGAAGGTAAGAAAATACGGCACCATGATGCTCTGCAAGACCCTTGCTAACAATTGTTGTTCACGCCAATTTCTAAGTATATCGCCAACTTAACCCTCGCACAAGTTCAGGTAAGAGAAAGCTCCCTGAGGCTAAACTCAGGCTCTAATGCACTACAGACGTTAGACTGTGGAAGTCAGCAACTTGCGGGCCATGGCCAAGTCGAGTGTACCTTACCCAAATCCCCTAACTTGAAGATTTTTAGAGACAGACTAACAGATATCAGTGCACTCCGGCGCTAAAATCAGTACCCTAGAGGAGGTTCTGGACCTGATCGACTGTTACGGTGACAAGAGGGTCCAGATTAATCTTGAAGTGAGGCCCTCCTTTCCCAGAGCGCTAATTTGACTCTAATTCCCTCGCAGACGAAACTTGACCCAGAGCACCCCAATGAAACCCTCTCCGTTGATACCTATATTGACAACCTCGTACCAATCCTCCAGAGACGTGGATATGCCGACAGAACCTACATCCAATCATTCGACTGGCGCACACTCATTGGAATCAAGAAGAAGTTTCCCAAGACCAGAACCGTTGCCCTCTTAGATGATACCACCGTGGTCCCTTCCGGAAACCTAGGCTTCACTTGGCTAGGCGGAATTGACGTAAGAAATCAATTACCCGCACACGAATTCCATTTCCTAACCATTCAATAGCTCCGGAAAAACTTTGCGGGGGACTGGGTCAAGGCGGCACATTCCATCAATGCCACTGCCCTTTCTCCAGTACACGGAGTCCCTTCGTCTGCATCTGTCAATACACCTGGGTATAAGCCCTTCACAACCGCTGCTATTGTAAGCCAGGCTCATGAGCTTGGTATGATGGTTGTTCCATGGACGGTTGATGATGAAGTTACTATCGATAAGATGTTCAGGCGAGTAACCCATACCTTTTAAGGGATAGAATGATACCTTTACTAACGCATTATGTATCATATAGTGACGGGGTCGAGTAAGATTTCTCTACCCTGAGGTATTAAACAAGGAAAAACTACTGACGCATTCTAGCGAAATTATTTCCAACTTCCCCGAGAGGGTTATGTGGATCGGGCGCCAGCGTGGTGTCCAACTCGGCCACAAGCCTAACCCATCGAAGCCCCAATGTTTTGCACGTGCGCTCGTCGGTTAGACAGGATTTTGCGAGTAAAATAAGTAAGAAGAAGGCCTTAAACTAATACCAGGGTTGTAAAGGCACCATCGCCCACCAAGTTTTGACGGCACTGTGTGCTAAGGTCGGCCTATATTAATTTTCTTGTAGATAAAGCTGTATTTTTATCCCCTGCGCACTTGCAAACTTGGCTTTATATGAAATTTTGGATCAGGACAAAGCGCAGTGAGTTGAGCAACCCGAATCGATCAAACTACACGAATGCGGTATCCGGAAAGCCAAAACAGCAAGTCCAATACCGTATACCAAGGACAGACTCAGTCACCAACACCGACAAATACCCCCTCCCCCCAGCTGACCCAGAACCTCATCCATCACGCGCTATCACTCGAATCCCAACCCCAACCACCATGGCACCCGATAGCCAAAAATGACAATAAAGCATCTAACCACTGTAAACACTCCCCTCCCATCCCCTCACCCTCCCTTCTCCTCCCCCCCCTCATCCTCCCGCGCACCACCATTCCGGGCACCCCTCCAACTGCGGCCATCGACCTCCCGCTGCAACCGCGCATTCGAGCGCGCAGCAGAAATCGACGTTCGTGTGTATGCTAACAGTAAGAATGCCATCGTGAATGCTGCTATGGGCATTGTCAAGGTCTGGATTTGGGGCAGGGTTAGTTTGCGTCATAGATGGGGTGGTGTGGGGTAAAAGGTGGGAGAATAGACTTTTGCGTTTATTGGTGGCATGGCTGTTGTTGCAGTTATAGGCGAAGTAGATGGTAAGTGTGGTTTTATGTTATAAGAAAGGGAAGGAGGAGGAGGAGGAGGAGGAGGAGGAGGAGGAGGGGTCTGGCAGGGGCGCTGTAGTTGGGAGACGACGTTGGTTGGACGTTGAAGTGTAATGTAAAATGCTATCATACAAGTGTGGGTATATGCTGGAGATGACAATGCCGCTAACAAGTAATGTCATTGGTATGGTCTTCCCCGTTTCGTTGCCTCGGTATTTTATTATGTCATCCCGCACTAGATGTTTACGGCTATAGCTGCGGCTACTGTATCTAATCGATCGGATATCTTAACTTATAATAGGCAGCCGGTATAGTAACTTAAATCTCCGGCTCACTGTTTTTCACTCGCGATTCCTCCAATCCAATCCTCCCTGCCTGCCCTAAGGACACGGTGAAACAGTGGACTGGAGGGCTCGGAGGGTTTCTGTGGGTAGATGTGGCTGGCTTACCCACCCGATAGGTAAGGTATGGAGTGTCTAGTTGGACGGGGGCTTGCGGTACGATGGATGGATGGTGAGTGGGTGCGGGTGGTCTTCATCAGCTCTTCTGCTTTCTCATTGAGTTTGTTCTGGTATCGTGTCGTATCGTATGATATGGGATATCTATGATATGCGCCCGCCCGGGAACATAACCTGTGGATATTGATTCTTCCTCCAAGAAGGAGCAGTAGATTGGTTACAAGTATTCTCCGCCTGCCCGCTCGATGGTGAAAATGAAAAATCAAAAAGAGATAAAGGAAAATTTCCATCACACTCTACATCATCTACGGCCCTCCCATCATTACCGAACCCACCCCAATTCATAGATGTTTTTGTTCTTTTCTACTGGTAAAAAGCTAAAACTAACGCATAAGTTAATGGTAATATAGAGCTATGAAATACAAAAGAGAAGATAAATCCACTGAAACTAACAAAAGAGAGAACGCCACCCAGAAGAGACAGAACAAGCCGAAAGTAGAGGATATATTCTACCGCCCCCCCGACAACAATTTATCGAGTTTTTCCCCCGCACTAATACATCGCAGCGACGCGCTGTGCTCTGCGTTAAAGTTCGGAAAAGAAGTGAGCACCGCAAGAAATAAGAGTAGAGAGAAAGCAATCGTCAGACGTTTAACATAACGTAAAGGCTAGGATTGAAAGTAGGTGGATGACTTGTGTGTACGTACAAGCTCTGGCACCTCACAGAAAAGGAATAGCCTAAAGCACTCAGAGATAGACATATGTGGGAACCGTGGAATCAATCCAGAGAATTTTTGATGAAGGGGGAGAGGGGAAAAAAAGCCACCCAAATCTAGTACCCTGATTTTTGCCTAATTCCCAGTTCCCTTAGTTTCTTGCAGTTCGGTAGCGGTCGCTCGTTGGCCTTCTTGAGCTTTTCTTGGTCGACAAAGAACCAGCCGTGCGCGGCATTTCTTTCCTCGATTAGGTTCTCTTGCTCCCTTTCACAGTTGAAACGTAGTGCAGAGATTATGTGTGTTTCGGCCCTCTTATCCAGCTTTACAATATCGCTCTTTTTCATATCCTCCAGCTCGTTGGGGTTGACCCAGAAGGGGATTTTGTAGTTGGGGGTCTCGCGCATCGCTGTGTAAGGTGGGACCCTATCAAGCTTGAACAGAGGCCCTCGGAGTTTTTCAGAATTGTCTCCAGTGAAGAGCGACCCGAGTATAGGTAGAATGAAGAATACAATCAGCGGCAAGAGCTGGATTAATATTCTCACCAGACTTTGCTCTGGCTGCGCTTGCTCGCTGCCTGTTGTTGTTTGTGCTGGTCTCCTCCGCGGCCCACCGAATTGACGGATCCTTATGCCCGGCCCGCCAAATGTCTGAAAACCTCCCATTCCGCCGCCAAACAAGTCGCCCCCGGGACCCATTCCACCACCTCCAAAGAATAGGTTGAATAAGTCTTCGGGTGAAATCTCCCCCTCGAACACTGGGCCTCCCCGACCGGGGGTTCCGGTGAAACCAAATGGAGCGCCGCCGGGAAATCCCCGCATAGGAGTACCGGTGAACCCCCCACCTCCGCCTCCTCCACGAGCGTCTGGATCTCCTCCATGTCGGTCAAAAAGTGCTCTTTTATCGGGATCGGACAAAACCTGAAACGCGCGAGAGACAACTAGAAAGTGAAAGCGGAGGATGTCAGTATTTTGTATTTCTACACGCTAACATCCCCGCCGGAGTAGGTGATAAATTTGCAGATTGGTGAGAGATGATAGGATTTCTCACGCTTGAAAGCTTCGTCTGCTCCCGGGGCTCCGTTTTTATCCGGGTGCATTACCAAAGCTAATTTGCGATATGCCTTCTTTATCTCTCCCTCGGTAGCCTCTACCTTGATGTCCAAGATGTCGTAGTAAGCTGTTGCCTTGCATTTTCGAACCCGATCGACTGCTGCTTTTTGTGCTGATGTGTATTCACGGTCTTGGCGGCCTTGATTGTGCTCACGGGAGTTGGAGGAGCCGGAGTTAGGCTCAGCTCCCGACGAGGACGCAGAAGGCATTGCGTATGGTTTAGTAGATATTAAACTTGTGAGATCGACGGGAAAGAAAGTTCTCCGGCGGTTATTGCCGTAGGGTAATAAATAGCCGGGTGTTGTGATTTTTTGTCGTTGTCGTAAATAGGGGGGCGTTTGATGGTGGTTCAGACCGCTATTCTTTTTTGGAGAGCGGATGGAAGTGAAGGGGGATGATGTTTTGCAGAGGTTCCAAGCGTGGGAGGTGTGGCCGTGGAATGGTGGCCGTGTGGCTATCTGGTCTCTCCTGGCGAAAAGTTTCGGGCTTCCTTGGATGGTGGTGTCTTGGCATATCCTCCCAACACAAATTTCTGCTCCATCAAATTATAAGTTGAAAACATCCAACCTCGAAAAATCAACAAAGATGTCCAGAAAAATTGAAGACAACAAAAAGAAGCAGGATTGGCTTGAGATTGAGGACAGTGAGGAGGAGGGAACTGGAAATGACTCTGAGCAGGAAGAAGAGGAGAGTAGGGTGAAGGAACTTGAACGACGCTCTTCAAAACGGCGCAAGGTGGACCATGCTTCTTCGGCCAGTGAGGATGATGACGACGATATCGGTGGGGGTGGTAGCGGCGCAAATGGGGAGGAGGATGGAAAGGAGATCGACCAAGAACAAGGGGATATTCTAGAAAAAGCCAAAAAGAAAAGCAAAAGCATCGACAAACGCGGCGATCTACTGATTACAAGCTCATCGAAGCTAAAACCGTTATCAAAGGAAGAGCTGGCAGCTTCTAAAGAAGCAACTGCGAAGACAGGAGTTGTCTACCTTTCAAGAGTACCCGTATGTTCTACTTCGCCACGTTTAATTTAGTGCAACTTTGCTAATATCCTCAACCGGATCAGCCTTTCATGAAACCTATGAAAGTAAAATCACTGCTTTCTCATTTCGGTGAGATTGGCCGCATTTTCTTATCCCCAGAAGACCCGAAAGTCTACGCTCGTCGAGTTCGTTTTGGCGGAAATAAGAAACGGAATTTTGAAGAAGGGTGGGTTGAATTCAAGAACAAGAAGGCTGCTAGATTGGTCGCTGAAACATTGAATGCGACTATCATCGGTGAGGAGCTATCCACTCTTTTTGCTATTTGCATGCTCTTCACGAGGGTCGTAGACTAATCCCCTGGTGACGCAGGTGGGAAGAAGGGGAGCTATTACCACGACGATGTATGGAACATCAAGTACCTTCCAAAGTTCAAGTGGCATCATTTACAAGCTCAAATTGGTACGCTTCTTCGCCGGGCCCCTCTTGATGGCCGCCCTGAACTTTTGACTAACCCACAGCTTCAACTGAAGCCTATGAAAATGCCTCTCGACAAGCCAAACTACGCGCAGAGATCGCTCAGGCCACTCGCGAGAACAAGACATATATTCGCAACGTCGAAAGAGCTAAAATGGTTGAAAAGATGGAATCTTCTAAGAAGCGCAAACTCAAAGAGCTTGCTGAAACTTGTGGTGACAAAGATTCTGAACAGCCGGAGCCATTGCAAATTAGGCGACAGTTCAGGCAGCACAGTGCCAAGGGAAAGAGGATAGAAGAGGGCGAAGGCAAGGAGAGTAGTGAGAAGGTTAAGAGGCTGCTCAGTAAGGTATTCTGATCTATCTCCCTCGTCTTGAGTGTGGGTGCGCGACGTCCTTAATAGAACTCATATAAAGTAAATTATTCTTATTCTGATGGGACTCTTGATGTGCGTTCTTACACCTGCCCCCGGCCCCCCTAGCGGCTGTAGTGAGTATATAAACGGGAACAAGCCCGGCTCCTTCATTCATTAAGCCTACCCCTAATACTGTAATCGGCTCTATTTGACAAGTGAAACTTTTGATAACTATTTTGAGACCCGCCTGCTAGATATTCGATCGCCTAAGCCATAGGCTCTACGTACCGGTACCTAGGTGGGATACCGGTGATATAGTGGCCGGCAGGGAGTCGATTAGCTTTGGTAGCTTCGCTCCGTGGCAGACGCATTAACCTACTAAGCCCATCTACTGTATGGTGCTAGAAGACGTAGAGGGAAGGCATGTAACCTCCCACTTCGATTTTTGAATCGGCAGAAGACAGCCTACACTGTACTAGTAGCCTACCAACCAGAATTAAACCTCATGCCAACTTAAGACGTCCAGAATTCCCCTCTAGATAAGGGGGGAATTTACCACGAAGAAGGCTGACTTTCAGCCTCCCTCTGGGGCAGATGAAAAGAGAAAATACAACATGCTTTACTAGAAGAGGCAACCCCAACGTCCTACCGGTAGTGCGGGGTTCAATTGTTCTAGCTGCTACGGTATTTTGAAGTTTAGAACCACGATAGATCCGATACGAGTACTTGCGCGCAAGCCACCATGTGGCAAGGGAGATTACTTGTACACACTTCCCCCTGGCACTGCAGCACTGGTAGTACGGTACATATCGTAGCTCCATATTGTGAAACCCTCCTCCAACTCCAAATCACACACTTGTCTTCTATATCCTTCAAATTTCAAATCCCCCCGCGCCATCCCAACCAAAATGTCCCTTTGCTAAGGTCGAAGTCATGGGGTTCCTGTTCAGACTGTACGGCCCTCTCCGGTCGGTGGTCTAGTGCTGGTACGCCTAAAGTATTTGTACTAGTACAAGTGGATGGGCTGTCGGTTGGTAATGCTCGTTCAACTCTATCGTGCCGTAAAAACTCGGATAAGCGGACCATGTGCTAGGTAGTCCTCTGGAAAAAAGGCGAAAAACACACCAAAAATCTATCCCTAGGTGCTGTACTTGAACACATTCCTAGGATTAACCCCGCCACAACTCTCCCCTCCTCTCACAATGTAGAGTACTAGTACTCGTCAGCTATGCCGAAAAACCTCTTGGAATCCACTATTACGGAGTAGATTATCAGCTAGAATAACCCCACGATAAGTCTAGTTTGGTAGGTCAAGAGAGTTTCGCCTACCGGCTAATAAGACCTAGCACATCTGCAAGTAATATGTACTCGAGTAGGCAAGAAGTACCCGAACGCCCGGATTAGAAAAATATACCGCATAGCTAATTATCCGCGCGTATCAGAACGCCCATACCAAATTGGTACTCGAATGCTCGGATGCTTCTTACCTGTTACTTGTAGTAGGCTGGCCTTGTACCGTGCCGGAAATTCTAATCCTTCTTAGGAGCTTTTGTACAGTATCTGAATCCGGAGATTAAAGGGCTACCGGTAGCTGGGATCGAGGCCCCCACGGTACCAATACTGTACCTGAGGGAGAGCATTAGTATTAGAGCGCCGGGGATAACGCCGGAGAAGTCAGTGGGTCCGTGTACCTTGGGACTTGCTCTTCACCCCACGTTGAGTCGAGAATGCTAGTCCTGATATGGCTGTGGGCTACAGTACTAGTACGCCTAATCAGGAAGTCCCTTGGCTAATGATTCAGCAAAAAAATTCTACCCCATTCAAGTCTTGCTAACCTCTCTCATACCAAGGACAAACTTTGAGGGCCTCTGCAGCCCCAACCGGAAGACTGAGGGGGGAATCGCTCTGTATATATGCTCTAGTAACCAATTAGCAAATTTTACAGGAGGAACTTTAAAGATTCTATTTGTGGGTGTTGTTATCGCAAGTTGGAGTGCCCGTCGATGTTGGCTTCTAAGGTACTATGCCCAACTTGAAGAGATAGGGCTCTGCGGGACTCAAGGAAGTGGAAGTTTGGAACAAGATTAACTCACCGTTGGCATCCTTGGGGCTCTTGTAGATTTGGGAGCAAGAGCCTCGGGACGTCCGGCACAATGGGAGGTTTCGTCAAGGGAGTGGCGACTTGAACTGTCCTTACCACCAGGCCAACGATACTAACCTTTCTGTATGTACCTAGTACGCTAGTGCTATGTAGCTCAACCCCGTACAGCCTTAAGAGCGCTTCTTAAATAAGACAGCCACGACAGGCCTTTGCCTCCACTTTTATGGCCGAATATTGGTGTAGTTTGCGTTAATGAGAGCAAAATCGCAACCAAGTTTCGTACTGTGCTTAGCAAAATTTCGGTGTTCTAAGCTTACTATGGTACATGTATCATAGCTACGAAGTACGGTCCGGGTTTATGACCGTCTTAACAGACCTCCCTAATTTGTATATAGTGCTCGACTTAGAGCGCCTTAAAACAGCGTACTAGGTTTGTAACAGTACCCGAACAATGCCTTTTTTCTCCTAATTGAACGACGTTTGTGAACACCGATATTGGATGATACTAAGATCTAAACGAAACAAGCCGAATTTTGGCACTATGGAATAGCAGCCGCGTTCACAAAAGTTGTTCGATTACGGGCACAGCATTTTTCTTATTGAACTCCACGTGACTATTTTATCAATCAGACTTCCTGTTCAAGTCTTTCTAACCAATCAGAGGACTACACTCCCCCAATTGCTACACAGACCCTCTAGACAAATGGTGTACTACCAGCACATACTAATTGTGTCAAGGGCCCTAGGCTCTTGTTCGCAGATTTACTAGAGACTAGGTTCTGTTTGGGCTACATTATTATAATAAAACGGAGATTAGAAAGTACTACTACACTCTTTTTAGCAGGGGTTCTTTACCAATTGGAACTAGAAGGACTCTTATGGGTTTATATACCGGCCACGATCCCTCAGAGGTTTCAGGTACTACTTGGGAATCGACATGTATCTACTGTCACTTTTCTTTGCGTTGGCTTTGAGACCGCTACTCGTATTTGCTTCCTGGGGATATACTGACGACGGGTCGAACTATGTGATTGGTTTGTCCTGACAGAATCCCTCCTCCCTATGTTACCCGGCTAAAGGCTCGATAGATGTTGGGTCGAAGCTTGTCTTCAAGGTGTCCAAGACCAATGGAGATATTAACTCGATCGTATACGGAGGGACCGAATACCAAGGCTACTCTAGCAAGAACTCGTTAGTGTAAACCTCCAAACTATCGTGATGTTTCTAATTGAGTTTCTAGCCACATTGAGTCCGGTCTTGGGAAAAGCACTGTTACCATAGTATCTTACAAAAGTCCAGCAAACCTTATCAAGGTCACAGTAACATATGGCACCTTGGTTCACTATATAGTAGCCAGATATGGCCAGAACAATATCTACCTTCTCACCAACAAGGGCGATGTCTCTGTACCAGCCTCACGATTCATCCTTCGCCTGAAGCCAAATATCCTCCCGCACGATTCTTCCATGTCCGACTTTTACGATGACGGCAGCACTGCCATCGAAGCTTCAGATGTCACTCTGAACTCACAAGGGTATACTAAGAGCAAGCACTACCAAGGCAGCAACTATGGAAGGTGCGTGTTTTCCCCTCCATCCCTCCCTTCGTGGAATTTACTAATGCGGCCCTGGCGAAGAGTAATGGACTTTGACTACGTCGGAAAAACTACCGGCAGTGTTGGCATCTGGCTCATCCGCTCCAACCATGAGAAAGCCTCCGGTGGACCGTTTTTCCGCTCTCTCCTCCGGAGATCCACCACTGAGGCCGATGACCTCTACGAGATTCTCTTCTACAGCATGGGCCACACTGATCCTGAGAGGTGGGGCTTGCAAGGCCCCTATGTTCTCTCTTTCACTGATGGTGGCGCCCCAAACACTGCGTTATTTGCACGAAATGCGGACTGGTCCTGGTTCGACACACTCGGAATTAAGGGATGGGTTGCCGACTCTGCGCGTGGTTCTGTCTCTGGTGCGGGTATCGCGAATATGAAGAACGGTTACACGTATACTGTTGCGCTATCCAACACGGATTATCAATATTGGGGGGCTGCGAAGAGCGGTGGTGCCTACTCTATCAAGAGGGTCGTTCCCGGGACCTATACGCTCACCGTGTACAAGGGGGAATATGAAGTTTATACTACCAGCATCACGGTTAATGCCGGATCCGCCACTCAATTAGGCACCATTACGCCAAATTCTGATCCTTCAGACGTTACGGCAATTTGGAGAATCGGTACTTCTATATTATTTACCTAATGCATAGTGGTATCGAGCAACTAACAACGAAATAATAGGTGATTGGGATGGAACACCAGACGGATTCCTTAATTTTGAATCGAAACCCTACAAGGTAACTCCCCCTCCTCCACACTTCACAACATATTCAACTAACAATCTTAGCCAACGTACATGCACCCCAGCGACTCCCGGCTCTCGCCCTGGGACGCAGGAGATTTTACTATTGGTGTAACCGCAACCAGCAGCTTCCCAGGTTATATGTGGAAAGACGTTAACAACGGCCACCTGGTCTACTTCAAACTCACTGCGGAACAAATAACTTCCGCAAAGACTATACGCATCGGAATCACAGAAGCGTTCGCCAACGGCCGCCCCACCATCACCGTCAACGGTTGGACTTCTCCACTCCCGGCCGCATCTATACAAGGCGGTACTAGGAGTTTGACCGTGGGGACATATAGGGGCAATAATTTCATTCATAGCGTAGGCGTTCCCTCCCACCCTACAGTAAAGTTAGAAGGAAAGAGAGGCTAACAAGAATTTTAGTTTACTGTCCCAGCATCCGCATTCTTGACGGATGTTACTCAGTGGAACGTCCTAAAGATCACAGTTATAAGTGGGAGTGGAAATGCCGCGTACCTGAGCGCTGGAATATCGATTGATTGTGTGGACCTTTATTAGGGGTTGGCTGGTTACTCGTTGCTATGTGTATTAATCTTAATGTAATTGAGCATACCGCACCTAGAAAATAATAATTGGACCTCACGCTAAGACGTTAGAATTGTCCTCTTAGTAAGGTTCGCTGCATTTCCTTTTTATTTGTCTTAGCTGAAGAGCTAAAAGCCAGCTTCTTTTTTTCGCTCCATTTGCCCACCATAATCTAAAGGGGGGGGTTCTAGACGTCTTAGGCGGTCTACAATTATTCCAGTTTCTACGCTAGGCCAATCCCCAAGCTAACTTACCACTGTATGACAGTCACAAGTCAATCCACGTTCCTAAGCTAGTATCGAGAGCCTGAGAAAACCCCTCCTTGCGCCTCGCACCGGTAAGTGAATGAGATTAATGGCGATCATAAACAATGACTCGTCTCATCCATCCATCAGACTTGCCGGAAACGTTGGAGGGTGAAGCAATGATTGGAATGAAGGTTTCACAAGAGGAGTGGATCTAGGGGTAGAGAGAGATTTAATGTAACAAGCACGATACAGATACACAGAGTGTAGAGTTGAACTTGTGAAGGATAATATGAAAGGTTGAGGAGCAAAGCGAGGGAGGAATGGAAGGAAACATTTTATAAGGAGAAAAATTGCAACGCTAGCAGGCTCTAGTGCGTAGTTATCCACCCAGGTCCAACAACACCCTCTCACTCATCCTAAAGAAAGTTCCTCTTTGAATATACTATGATACTAAGAATAGTCATCTCTACTACCCGACGAAGCCCACAGACTGTGCCCTGCCCCCGCACAAAGGCAACTCGGTTCGGCCTCTCGAGCCAGATTCGTAACGACAACCAAGAACCTGTTTGGATACGACAGTTCCGTTCCCCTGCCCCATACCAATGGCCGTTTCCCTTCCGCTCTAAAAATCCTGAAACAAGCTTTTTTACAGGTGAAATACCGGTAGTCGCAAAACAGAACGATTGCTTTTCCTCCCGTTACCAAACAGGCTTGAGCAATCTCTCCCCGGACTTCTACTAGCATAGCGGGGATATAATGCCTAAAATAAAACTATTCTCCCGTCTCCCCACAAATACCCCAGTGAGGACATATGCTCTAATAGATTTAAACATGAACGCATACGTACCATAGCTCCAGGATGACACATCCGGGATGCATAAATATCCTCCTTAGTCTAGACCCTTTTCCCTTCACTTGATTAAAATTTTACCTCAGGGATTTTTGATAAATTCCCCCTTCTACACTCACTGTGTTCCTCTCCTCCCCCCACCGCCGCTCACGGGGCTTCTACCTACATCTCCATCTCCACCTCCCATTCATCCATCCTTCCTCCTCAGCTACCACCGCAAAACAAAAAACAAAACAAAAAGAAGAGGAAGATGTGCATCTTCCTCCCCCCAAACCTAAACCCCTTCAAAAAACAGAGCAAGCCGGAGGGTAGGAAGTATGTGGAACGGGGCTCGCAAACCGAGGATGAGGACGACCTTCACGGGCTCGAGCATGCTAAGTTCATCGGGCCGCGAGTGAGCGTTAAGTCTGCTAAGAGTTGCACTTCGTACGGTGTTCCGTGTACGCCGGTTAATACTATTCGGTGAATGGAGAGAGAGGGTAGTGTTTGGAGCAAGGTGAGGACGATAGAGCCTGGGGGTATCAGATGAGAAGAGGCGAGGATGGGATCCTTGGCTAATCATTTCTAGCAAGAAGGAAGAAAGGACTTTAATTACACTTGCCAACTAAGCTAGCTGTATTGTAGGAAAGAGGGAAAATATGAGGGGCGAGTAGAGATAACGAGATAGGAGTGGATATCTGAGCACTCCAAATCCACAAAGTTTCCGAGATGGAGTCACGACGGGGGGTTGGGGTATTTCTCCTGGCTTTTTTTTCCATCTCCTCTCCATGACTGTGTTTTACCTACCTTATGTTAGATAACCATCTGCACGCAAACTAACTTAGAGCTAAGTTTAGAGTAAGAGCAAGAGTCTAGAAATTGGAACTGTGGGGTTTCCTGAATGTATTTATTATATTTGCACTCGGTTCTATCCTGAGTAGAGTTTGTGATAGAGGCTGTGTTGCAGAAGGTTGAAAGTATCTGATCAAGACCCAGTGCCCGACGAGTGACTCATAATACAAAGTACGGTACATATATCGTATCCGAATATGGACAGCACTGGTAAGAGCTGTCAGTTTCAAAACAAACGGGTTTGCAAGGGCAAACTCTTGTGTTATCAGGGAAGAGGAGTGATGCTGTATGAGTCCAGAGCCATCTAAAGAAAGAATTAGTAGCTCCAAGGTCTCAGATACCTCTACACCCACCACAGACTCCACCACCACCACGGGGAGTCTAGTTATTGCCTACAAATACAGATGGATAATCATGTCCCCGCAGATGGTATCTTATACGCGGCAGTCGAGCGCCAGTTACCTCTAATAGTATCGATCTAAACCCTTTCCTAGCATCATACTATACCTCTCAGCTTCGTATCGTTTTTGTCTTTTTTATATCTACAAGGTGCAGAAATCCTTGTAGCCCCAACCTCCTCCTGATTAGAGTACCTACCGGTAATAATCCATTCTGCTTGTAAGACCCCCGAATATCAATCGAAATCCTACGTCCCAACAAAACAAAACAGATCAAAAAGTGAGACCACAAGTCTATATTGATGATAGTTCAACAATAAGATTATCACAATAATCTTTCTCTAGGCAATCATTATCAATCACTCGGATTTAATATGCTGGTCCGAAACAGATGGTGGATGTAGGGACCCGTGACGGGCGGATTGGAAATTGACCGCAATTCCGACAGTGGGATAACCATAAGCCGTGCACTAGTTGCAGTGCTCTTGGATACTCGCTTCTCAAGGATTAAAATCCCTCGATTACCCGGCTGGAAGGTGCCCATTATCTATCAGAAAAAAGAAAAAGGACATTTCACCAATAATCCCTTTATAACCTTACTGCGTTATCCCGAATGAAAAGTTGTTCATGAATAGTTACCACTAGTGTGAGATTCGAGAGCCGCTCGATCCCATGATAGTCGTAGAGAAATTTAACCCGCGCCGGGATCTGGCTACTTTCGAAACAATGGGAGGGTGCTCTCATCATCCGTGATGGTTAGGGAGAGCTAAGAGAGAGAGACGACTGTGAGCGCGATTTATTTCCCCCTCTCAATAATACAGTCCTTTAGGCTCTCTTCGTGCCGCATTGCGGAATTCGTGGAAAATGATAGACAATGTTGGTAAGCATTGGTGAGAAGGTGGTGCTCCTTATAGGCCGGTTTTCACAAGAAATCACTCGTGTCATGATCGGCAGTTGGCCAAGCTGAAACCAACTAATTATTTTTTACACTGATGATGTAATACTGCGGCTCCTCTCTAGATGCTAAGAAACCTTATCGCCACCAACAAACAGTAGCCTAGAGCCACAAACCCTCCTCCTTAATGATATATGTCCACTCCTGATAATACCCCACCCTCACTCGCACGAGAATATCTAATATCTATCAGAGCCATCAGCGCACGCCTCTCTATCAATCCCGAACCCCGAACCTCGGACCACGAGAGGTGCTTGGCGTTGCTTTCTTGTTTCTTCTTCCTTTTTCGCTAGCAGTAGCACATTTCAAGGTTTGGGGTTCTTGCCTGAGTTTAAGATCTACAGGGACCTTGTCTACTTTAATGACCATATAAAGATATCTTTGACCACGAGCTTTACCCATGAATCAATACATAGAAGGGATGTACCGGTATGTTACAGAAGCATCCAGGCTCCGATTTGTTTTGCTTTTCCACCAGTAAGCCTCTTCCACAACACACCTAGTACCATTGACTTAGTCGCCTAAAATAGGATGGGCCCGAAAAAACCAAGGCCCGTCTTATAGGCTATGGCTTAGGAGCATGGCTGAAGTCCCTCCCAACATACCCCCTAGTCCCAATGACTGTCAACAAGATCTGTCAGCCATTGTTCAAAGATTTTCATGTTGAGAAATGGAAGGAGTTAATGGAGTTCGTTATGGTGAAGGAGCTTCTCACGAGGAGGGCCAGCTATACCCTCTACGCTGCAGACGGTGGTCGAATGCCGGGATACTTCTTCTAAAGCGAGCTCAAGTTGAAGTTGGACTACATCGAAGATATAGAGAAACTCAGGGAGCAAGTTAAGGCTAAGAACGATGAGATTAGATTACTCAAATCTATGATTGAGAAAGTGGAGGAGGAGAGAAAGGCAGCCGAGACGAAAAACGAAATGCAGTTTGAGACGCCCTCGAAAGCACTCGCCAGGGTTCCGGAGATCGTCATCAACAGTGTTTCTAGGACAGAGAACAAGAAGTTGCAGGAGCTAGAGAAGCGACAGGTAGAAGAGGATAGCAGGTATCACGTCATGGCTGACGACGTCATCATGGTGGGGGAAGAGGTCGCTAGGCTTCATGATATTGTTTGAAATTTGGAGAAAGAGAACTCAAGTAGGACACCGACTTCTCCGAGCATGTAGCGTTATTAATTTTTGACCGTCCCCCGCCCAGTTTTTGGAAGTCCCACAATAACTAACCCCTCTTCTAATATATAGCACTCAAGCTAGCACCCTTATCTCTACACCAAAGAAGCAGGCAAAAACGATGCCGGATTCTCCGTGTGTAGCAGGATCAGTCGCCTCTCCTACTCCTTGTAAGGTTTGTTTTCTGCTATCCCTAGAAATTACAGACCTCCATTGGTTGCTAAATCTAGGCCAATTCTCAATGCAATAAATCTAACAAAGAAGGACATTGCAGTGAATCTCCCCGACGAGCGTAATGAGTACGCAGAAGGAGAAAAGGCTCTTAAAGCCCATCCAGCACCCTGCTAAGGAGCCAGTCTGATATATCTCGTCAAGGAAGATTCCAGGTCTAACAACGATATGGCCTTTCCTGCTGAAAGCATTTCGGGAAATGCTTTCCCACTCCCTGTGACCGCGTGGTTGAAGCCGAAATAGTGGGCTCTTTAGGAAGGTAGATAGAAATGGAGACCCCACCCTGCCACACAAGAAGGGTGTATCTTCGGTGCATGATGCCCAAACAGTTCAGGAGGAGACAAAGGAAGCCGTCGATAATGCCAAAAACGCGGGGACTATGGACTCTAACCTTTGCAAGTTTCGGAAGGCTAAGAGAAGGTTCTCCTAAAGCTTAACCTTGGGGTCGGGGGAGAGTGGAGGGCTCAGGCGCATGACTACGGTACTCAAGTACCTCTTTTTTTGTTCGTAATACAGCCAATAGATCCCGTTTTTTATTATCTTGTTTTCACCATATTTGTTTGCTCTAACTTAGCCCTCAACGCCAAGTTATCCATCCCTACCTGTCAAGCCGTTGAGATGTGTGTAATATTGACTTCTGAGGTGTTTATGTGGCGCTCCCTCCCCGTAATAAGCCTGATATCTCAAGCGAGAGGGTAGTTGCACTGGTTGGACTAGACTAAGTTATTCGATCTGTAAACCTTGTTGACTTAGCCACTTAGTCCTGTGCTGGTGCTGCGGTCACCAACCAACGGCATATGAAAGGGAAACACAAGTATAGGCTCGCCTGCCGCCTGCCATAAGCACAAAGCGATCAAGAACACAGTGCCTCAAGGTTTCGAATTCAATTGAGCTGATGTATGATACCGGTAGTTCTGGGAGCTGCTTATGCTTAGATGTCTATCCCCTTCTAAGACTAACTCACGCATACACCTATGATGGTAACAAAACAATTCAAAAAGAAAACAAGTCGATTTATTAAAAAAATTGATTTTAATTTCACGCCTAAAGACGCGAAGTTTGAAACAGCACATTGGCCTCCAAGCCGGATGGTAATCACGACAGGTCAGCACTCGCAAGGGCGGCTCAGAAAGCCATATTCCTGTGTCCCAAATATATCCCCACATTTGCGCAGCGGTTTACGATTTCGCATCGAATTAGGCCCAAATTCTCCCAACCCCAATTAGTTCGCAACTGCAACTGCCGCAGATCCACAGCCTCCTTCTTTCCATTTTTGTGAAGCTTAGGTTAATAGCCGGGCCACGCCAGGTCGGATTGGACTCGGATACAAAAGATAAGAGTGAGAGTATCGCAGATGCTCATCGATCGGAAGGGTCTTCTTAGCGATTAACGGTTGAATCGGGCTATAACACAATTCTAGACCCTATCCTGATTCGACCAGAGAAAGAACAGATTCGAGACGGCCGGTATTCAGTTGCAATGTCTAGCGTGATCTGCCCCGATTACCAGAAATTCCAAGGGGGCGGAAGGAAAGGCATATATTGGGGTAACTGTTTTCTCCGATTCCCGCGATTTCCTAGTGTGGAGAATTAATTAGAAGTGGTGTTCTTCCAAACGCGTGCTCATGTTTCCCCTTCAGACCTCCACAAGATGATGGTAAGAAGACATCGCTGGCCAATATGCAAGAAGGAAGTAACATCAACACAAGACTCGCATAGTTCGCCTCGCATATGGCTGGTTTGGCTAAAACTCGAAAGGGGTCCTCCAATGCTTTACAAATCTGATTAGTGAAGATTTAGAGCTGCGACATTAAACTCGAGCAACCCCAATCCTGGACACAACTATAGCTTCATGTGTGATATCCCAACCGTAAAGAGAGACCGGAGTTAATGAGCGCACACGACACAATTTTTACTTTTTATTCCCCGGACTTGTAGCGATGAGATACGTGTTTAGGTGCAGCATTCGAAAATAGGTTCATCCGAGCACTGTATGTCATCATATACACATGCGAGAGTGACGATGGTTGTAGGTCGTTTTTTTCGAACTGATATCGCGTACCCCACGGGAGGAACTTTCCGCCGGCAGCGCCTTGACTCTGAGAGCCAGAGTTCTTCTCATGCCGGATCCCTACATATATGCTCGAGTAGAGCATGCATTCCTCACGTTTCCCCAATTTTGTTGCATGTTTATCCATCGCTCGGAGCAGTCACGGTCGGCTTCCAAACAGTTGTCCGGTGTCTGTTGTGTAATCCGACGAGTGGATTGTCATCCAATGCTTACTATTGAGCGGTGCCCCCACTCACTATCGTCACTACTGCCCGCTGTTTGGTGTTTCTCTATAAAATGCTCAACTGGCAAGGCAACCCCCGCTATAATTCTCCTGGAAAGCACGTGGCCCGGAAGGCGGGGAAAGAGGGGAGGCAGATCTAAACTGGAGCATGGTGCGAGGGGTAAAGATGACAATGCGAATTATTTCGAGATGAACATAGTCGAGAAATTGGGGATGGAAGGTTTTGAATGCGTCTGCATCTACATCTGCATCTGCATCAATGGCCGAGCATAACCGCGCTACGGTAACAGCAATAATCGAGCAAAAATGCGGCACACTACGGTGCATGTACCTTTGTACCAGTATACTGTGTCTTATTTTCTTGCGGGCAAAAAAGAGCGTCACATCTGGTTGGCCGCCTTAATTGTCATATATTACGAAGATGATAGGACGTAGGACAGACCTGAACAGGGCGGGGGGGGGGGGGGATAATGCCGGGTTAGTAATGAGAGTTTATGGGGTTATGGGGTTTGTGGGTTGCCTTGGAGTTCATATAAAAAAGCCTGTCCAGGTACAAGCAATCAACGCGTATTCCTGAACGCTCCTGAACACATTGACCCGCCCCACCCCATTTATATAGCCATCCCCAGTTTCCAGAATTATCCACGAGCATGAGTCCGTCATCCCTTACTCATGAGGGCTTGTCTCCCCCCGCCAACTTTGCCATGGTTGGGAATAGCGGGTTTGTCTACAGGAGCAGCTTCCCAAAGCCCGAAAATTTCCCCTATCTTCAGAAACTTAAACTGAAGAGTATTATGTACGAGGATCTGAACCCAAAGCTTACTTCCTAACCGCAAGTGCTAACGATGATATGATAGTACTCTCGTGTCGGAGACCTACCCTTCCGAAAATAATGAGTTCATGAGGCAGAATGGCATCAAACATTTTCAAATTGGCATGCCTGGTAACAAGGCGCCTTTTGTCAATGGTAAGTGTATAGACGAAGATCCGAGCTCTAGTGGAGCCTATAGCTAAATTTTCTACCGTAGTTTTGGATGAAAAGATCTCAATAGCTCTTCGGATTATCTTGGACCGTCGCAATCACCCCATTCTTATTCACTGTAACAAGGGAAAGGTATTTAAAAGTCACATGTATTCCGCGCTTGACTATTTTTGTGGCTAATATCCCCCAGCACCGTACCGGATGCGTTGTCGGCTGCCTCAGAAAGATCCAAGCCTGGTCCCTGACCCTGATCTTGGATGAATACCGTCACTTTGCAGGTCCTAAGAGTCGGGCTCTCGATCAACTCAGGATTGAACTATATCGCGAAGAGGCTTGCATGGGCTCTGCGAGGCTGTGGGGATGGGTCCCTCCATCAGTAATGCCATCTAGCTGTTCGATACAGGAGTGTGATGAAGAATGCACGGGAACGATAGACGAAACAGTCAACCCACCCGCAGTCACAGCATAAAGGCTTTAAGGGGTTCGTTTCTCGTGGAAATAAGTGTTTGTTTCTTTCTACCTCCTTCCGCTTGCGGAACTTAAAAGCTTTGCATCGTTCACAGAGTGGCTGCTTTTTTTTTTGTTTTCATAATATTATTTTTTTTGATTTGGCTTAGACAGCGCTTTTTAATCATGTCTTGCCTGGTCTCGCGCACTATCCAAAATGAACACACATGGGTTCTTCTTGGTTCATTAGGGGTATTTACTTGTCTGTCTTCCTCTTCTCTTTTTTCTCCCCTTTGCTCCCTCTACGGTATCTCTACCGGGACAGAAGGGTTTTCCTAAAGGGCTGGTGCTACCCAATTTTTTTTCACTAGAACCCAGGGTATCTCTGGCGGCTTGGCTAGTATGGTTCTATATTTAACTTCAGATCAGCAGCGGGTGGGCGTTTTGGGAGAGGGAGCGTGTGCTGTATATAAAGCTTCAAGCACCCATAATAACAGTATGCTGAATTGTCATGAAATTTTTTCCCCTCGTGATTTTAGGGCATTGGTTATGTTTGCCTAGGCGCTCCACCCACTGTGAGCGAAGCAACCTGTCATGTCGACCCTTGACCGTCAACGTGGTAAGAAGAGTGGTTTGTATTTCCCTTTGATCTGAGATAGCATGGGGTACGATACTCCCTGAGGAATCAGAATACCGAGCAAGGGCTAACACCTCGAGCCTGTCCTAACCACAGATAGTTTCATGCGACCCCTGCCATTCGAATCGGCAAGAATCACTCGCGTCCACACGTTACTGGTATTGCAGCCCCTCGGACCGTACAGACGCCCTAGCTTTCCCCATTACTCATTCATAATCACGCGAAGCAGACTTATCGCGGAGTAGGTGTACTCTCCTTCCCAAATCCATCATTGCAATTTCTTATCCATGGGAAATTCAATAAGAACCCTCCTGTCTCCCTCCCACAGTCATTCCCCCTTCAACCTCTTAAACACTTCAACCTCCTCCTTACTCCTCGGCATCGTCAGATAGTAGTATCCGTGCGTAACCGTATTTGCCGCCGCAAGCCCTACGATCCCGAGCGGTGCGACCCGTCCGAATCGCAGCAACTTCCCAAGTTTTCGAGGACTCCCGTTCATGATGCAATATATAGCCGACCAGGCCGCGGTGGTGCCAGCGCTATCGATTGGTGCATTATCGTACGCCATCCAGCCACTGGCTAAGAATAGCGACGAGAATAACAGGACTGTCCACGGGCGGGGGAGGAGTCGGCTGTTGTAGAGGCGTTTGGAATCCGGGAGTCGGGAGAGGACTGGTGGGTGGTTGGCGAGTTAGCGGCGCGTAATTGATGGGGATGGGATTTTTGGGATGAGGGAGACGGGGGACTGAACTTGCGATTGAGGAGGCCCATGCCGGTAGTGGCGACTCTGGGGGTTTGTTAGTGAGGGGTCAAAGGTTAAAGCAGTGAGGGGAAGGAGTCGTACCAGCGTATTGGCGGCCGCTAGTATCAAGGAAGTCTTTTACTTGATGGGCTATTTCTGCTGACATTTGATGATAAAGCGGTTGTAATTAGAGGATCTGGGGATTTTTCCTTCCTAATTGTTGCGCCCGGGAGGCAGGAGTCCGGGCCTGGAGGTTGCGGCGGCGGCAGGCACCCGATGAGGTCATCCAGGAAGAAATATTTGCGGCTCCAGGGTAAATAAGGTACCAGACCCAGAACGCTTTTTGCACCCTTACAGAAACACCACGTTGACGGTCAAGGGTCGACATGACAGGCAAACGTAACCAATGTCCTAAAATCACGAGGGG
>Ga0307507_10002858_pt1 | contig 34930 bp, 35 predicted proteins | sample 7_EM_MG_FD_207223 | JGI IMG/M metagenome (GOLD analysis project Ga0307507, IMG submission 207223) | Populus trichocarpa ectomycorrhiza microbial communities from riparian zone in the Pacific Northwest, United States - 7_EM | ecosystem: Host-associated > Plants > Roots > Unclassified | place...
GGGGGGTTATGGTCCCCCTGGTCCTCCTGGTCCACCCTGATCCACCCTGGTCCACATTTTCGGTAAATTTTTAAAAAGTGTGGATCAGAGCGGATCAGTCTGGACCAGGTGGACCATGGGGACCACGACCCCCCTTGGTGGACCAGGAGCGTTCAGGACCACCATGGACCACTGTACGACATTTTGCTGATGACTTCCTCCCCCTCTCCACTTGTGTCTTCACTACCTCACTTAGTGCTTGCACATTTGGCCCCTCCCTCTCACCCATGTTCCAGATGGTTGGGACTACAGTTCGCTGTAGGAGAAACAGTTTTCAACAGGCCACGGTCGATTTCTACATTCTCTTCTTTACTAGTAAAGGGAGACTAGTCAGAGATGCACATGGTTACCGATAGTTTCCCCGCTGTTAGAGTCTACCCCTTCTCCTTTTTGCCCAGTCTTGTCCCGTTGCTCGGTTACAGCTACCATCCACTGCTTCAACAGCCATCATACTCCCTTCACATACCTCACAGCTTCTCCACGGTCGGACCCCTCAGTTAGGCTCAGTCGTCGTATTGCATTTTCTCGGTGGCCGATGTCAATCATCAGCAAAAACTATTTCACATCATGTATATAATTCTTACCTCCCTGTAGCAAGTAACATGATCAGGTATCCCTATACCTCACAACCCTCATAAGGTATAAGACACTACTAAAGAACCATCAAGTTACCCTGGGGTAAGTAATATTACTTCAAGATTCAGGAAGATACTGGTGACATGGAAAAATACATAGGGTACCGATAGAGTTCGTGCGAGCCTGAAGTGTTTAAGAGTTCTGGGTGGATTATCAAGTACTGCCTAGCGTCCTGTGTGGAATATTATATGACTCCTATTTCTTATAGTTCCTTGTGTATTATGGGTGTATTCCTGAGTTTCTCCGTTGTGGACAGTTACCTTGTGGAGTCCTCTGGGGGGACTCTGTGCGTTTCAAATTGCCTGTGTGGGAGTACAGAAGCACTGGTATTGTAAGTGTACTCAGCAGTTTTTCCGTTGTGGACAGTTGACTCCTGGAGTCCCCTAGGGGCCGCTGTTCGCTCCATGTTACCAGTGTAGGAGTACAGAAGCACAGAGACTTTTAGCCCCCACTTAAATCACCTTTTATTTTCGCTTAGATCTTTTGACAAATAGCTGCCGCAGTAGATAGAAAAGCATCTGAAAGTCCGCAATCAGACGCTAGGAGGTGTGAATAGGACTCTGGAAGGCTCGCTTAATTCGAAAGTAGTGCCGAGATTTTCAAACACACCACCCATTCTCCAGTTGAGTTGCGCTTCTGAAAGCCCTCTTTCACCCTTTCTTCAACCAACTCTCTACCTAAACTATTAGTACTTTATTTACTGCTCACCAAAGCGAGAACTCTGAGTGATCTGAGATAACTAAGTCTTAAGCAAGAGTTAGAATACTCTCTCCCCAAGCATTAAGGTATGAGTTCACTCTTTAAAGCCTATATTAAGTGGAAATACTACTATTCTACACGATATCTCAGGCTACAGACCTCCAATCAAGATGGGGATATCACCAATGGATTCCCCTCGTCGAGGGCATTCATTTGAGCCATCAAACGTCCGATTTGCACCATTTTCAAGATCACTTGTTCACACTTTTACACTTGGGCAGAATTTTGGACCTCTGACAATCAGAAATGATAGCTTAGGCTACAGGCATGCTATTGTCAAGCTGATACCTGGGCTGGATTCCCCTTACCAAGAGCATTCATTTGGGCCATCAAACGCCCAATTTGCACCATTTTCAAGGTTACTTCTCTACACTTTTAGACCTTAGTAGAATTTTGAAGTCTACTCAGTATTCCACGCGATAACATAGGCTACAGGCATGCAAGGGTTAGGCGAATACCTGCGTTGGATTGCCCTCATCGAGGGCATTCTTTAGAGTTGTTAAACGTCCAATTTGCATTATTTTCAAGGCCCCTTATTCACACTTTTACACCTGGGCGGAATTTTAGACCTCTGACCATCTGACATGATTACTTAGGCTACAGGCCTGCGACCATCAAGCGGATACCTGGGTTGGATTCCCCTCATCGAGAGCATCCTTTTGAGTTATTGAATGTCCTATTTGCACCATTTTCAAGGTCACTTGTTCACACTTTTACACTTGGGCGGAATTTTGCACCTCTCACCATCTGACATGATAACTTAGGCCACAGGCATGCTATCGTCAAGCGGATACCTGGGTTGGATTCCCCTCATCAAGGGCATTCCTTCGAGCCATTGAACATCTTATTTGCACCATTTTCAAGGTCACTGCTTCATACATTTACACTTGGACGGAATTTTGGACCTCTCACTATCTGATATGATAGCTTAGGCTACAGGCATGCTATCGTCAAGCGGATACCTGGATTAGATTCCCCTCGTCGAGAGAGCATTCTTTAGAGCCTTCAAATGTCCAATTGTGGAAGTTTTTAAGCTCTCTGCGCTCTATCTTTCACATACTAGTATCTATAGTAGCTTAATTTACCTGTACTAGTAGTTTAATAAACACATCCTTTTAAAAATAATCTACCAGCCTATGAATATGATATACTAGTCTGAATAGATAGTTTTGACCTAGAATTGTGACCTGAAACATGTCTCACTCTTATTTTTCACAGGTTAAACCTAGTGAGCTTAAGGCAAATTAAGCCTCCAGGAGGCCTTTGTGTATTTCTCCGGTATTTTTTCCAGTATTCCTGTATTTTTCCGTTATGGATTCTGTCCCCCTGAGGCAGGTAACATGGCCTCAGCACTCCCGGGACGCCTCCTGGTGTCCAGAATCAGAATTTGAGCGGCTCGCTTAGCCTGTACTACTACAACACCACAACTCATACAGTATTACCTAATCTGCATGCACTCTACAGGATCTCGCCTAGCCTTGTATTTACCTACAGTAAGTCAAGTTTTATAATTTGGCCCCCCATCCCCCCTGTGCCCCATGAGGGACCAGGGTCAAATCCCTACTTTTGCTGACGATACCTTGAGTTCATATGTAATGTTTTGAAAGATCGCTTTTTCAGTTTACCCCGCGCCTCAATTGTTCTTCCTTCACTGTGGTTACTTTGGGTTTTATTAGTGGTTATATCTATTATTTCATATGTTGGAGTCTACAGCAATGGTTTTCCTTTTACTTCCTCACCATCTTTTTATTTGATTTTTCTTTTCCACCCCTTCAGACAGAGGAGGATTTTTTATGTGATGTGGCTAGTATACAGTTGGTTCCAAACCAGCGCAACTCGGGTTAATGGTTTTTTTCCTCGTGCTGGTTGGTTTGTTATACCGGATTTTTCTTTAGAACAACTAGCGCTGCATGTAGTCTCTGAACCCGGATGCGAAATCCAAGCACTGTGAGGCCTACGATAGAGAAAGCTAGCTCTATAGTTTGTTTACTGTTTTATAGCTAGCTACGATACATAGATAGGTGGGCGATGACTCTGTTTGTCTTTTTGTATTGCCCGGCCGTGGGCACAAGCAGGAAGCTATATAAGCCCTTAAGGTATCGTGTAATTAGAGAGGGGCGCAGACGATTGTGAATACAACAACACTGAGCAGTGAGAAAAGAAAGGGATTGTGCCTTGTTTTACGAACCTTCGGGCAATCGAGGGCCTGCTTTCATCTATCTATCTACAGACTTCGGACGGAAGTTACTTTTCTTTCATCGGTGTTTGATTACCGGATTCTTTCCTTTTCTACTTTTTCTTCTACTCGAATTACTATCCTATCTCATCCCGGACCCGCTTTTCTTTCTCTTTTTTTCTTTAGCTGGCGGAGTAGAACCCTGAACGAAATTCTCCTTCTCAGCACCTGATATAAAAATATAAAAAAAGCAAAGACTTCGGACTTGTGTTCTTCACACAACCATCCAAGTTCCTTTATACACTATACTTTCAATTTAAGATCTTTCTTCTACCATACTTCCTGGTATAGAAGGTCACACTCTCTTTCACAAGACTGCAATCGATATCAGTTGATAGAAGTCAGAGGACTTAGTTACCGTGATAGAAGTTGAGGAAGATGAAGCGATTGTAGTGAAGTTATTGGTTACTTGCTGCAAGTATCACCCAGAGGAAGGAGGATTGTAACAGCTACCCTCTCAAACTGAAGATTTGCATAGTCACTGCTATCTACTCTCTGATTGTATACCAAATCTGCCCTCTATTGATATTATTGAAATTCTCTATTTAGTATCATTACTTAGAATAAGAAGAAAAATAACTTGAATATTTGGTATTTGATAATTGGTATTTGCCCAAGAATTAAGAAAAGAAGGAAGAGTGTAGTGGAGAGTCAAAAGAGAAAAAAGGATATAAATACATAGCTTGCTAGGGTTGTTTGCAAAAAAAAAAAGAATTTGCATCATCTCTGCTTACTCAGTTTGCTAACCTCACTTTAACCTAGTAGTTACTATTACCCTCCAACTATATTTCCCTCTATTTCCACCACAAATCTTTCTCCTTTTCTCATCAGCACCCTCAAGTACACTGCTAGCACTCCAACTAACCAAAAGATCTTATAGGTATGCTCCTAATATCACACTATTTCATTTTTACCAAGCAATTTCATTCAGCCTCTCATGAAGACCACCACATTGCAGACTTCTTCAATAAGACTCCATATACTATGATGCACCTGCCGTTTCATACCCACAAGCCTCCTCAGATTTGACTCTGGATGTGGAATTACTTCTGTCTGAATATCTTCAAATTCACAGAATTCACCTATATCAAGACTCTTTCAGGCTATAGTTTTGTTTCTCAATATAGATTTGTCCTATTCTCATGGTACTTGTACTTCTATCTCACTCATCTAAATGGGATAGAATATGGTCAAACAAACAAACAAACAAACAAACAAACAAACAAACAAACAAGGAAACAAAACCTTCTACGGTTCACTGAGCCCCAAAGGTCCAATCAGTCAGCCTCTAGGCAATGCCGCTCAAACTAGCACTATTGGGATTACTTCTTATATTGGGCATGTGAAACCCAAAACGCTACTCATTATCTCTCCTACATGTATTCAATCTCATATATATTATCTAGCTCAGAGAAGGTTTTAGTTCGCTGCGGCACCCCACCTTACTTACTTCCCTTCCATCTACCTTTCCTTTCTTACCACTTTTGTTTTTACAATACGATAAGATCCACTTCTAGCAAATAATTAGAATACCAGAAGAAAGTATAAGATTATTATAGGCTGTGGATATAGAGCAGTAGCCCTATTACTTGGTATGTAAAACATACAAGAATAACATTGAAAAATATTTTTTGACAAAGAGACTCCCATTACGACCTACTCATAACCCAAGTCCAAAACAGTTTTCCATATGACAAGGGGATCTGTTGGGGGGGTCTATCCTGGAAGGACACAAACAGTATGATAAAATTATGTTTTCTCATTGTTACTCTCCAAAAATGTATCAAAACGTCAATTGAGCGCACCGAGCCTGTGAGGATGACTCTTTTTCAGCAAAAAAATGTGAAAGTCAACTCTTGGGTTGGGAGACAAGGCCTGGGAGATATTAAACCAAAGAGAAAGGAGGCAGGTTGATGCAATCGGTTTGTGGGGGTGAGTCTGCTAGTTACTACAGAGTTTGCAATCATGTTTTCAGGACAATTATTAAAATCCTCATACTATATGACAAGTTTTTTTTTCTCTTTTTAAATTCATTATCAAATCAATCCAAACTGGACTCTTCAACTTTTCCACTTCTGTTTTGTATTTGATTTTCTCTTCACTCTTCTTTTCTATTCTTTCACTCTAGTCTTTTGTGTTTTTACTCATCTTATCTCCTATCTCCCCCTATCTCCTTCTACATTCTCAATCATCTATTAAAGAGGTATTATTACCAAATAACAGGAGATGAGTATTTGTTATATTAGCGACTACTCGAGCTGGGCATATTGGAGGTTTGCTATCAGGTGCCCACCAGTATCATGCGTTTACATGTTTTCAGAATAGTCACAAACCTGCTACTAGGGATAATATATTTGAGGCAGCTGGCTTACTCACAAAACAACCACAAGAGAAAACTGCTTCTTTATTGACATCTCCAAAAATAACCATCAGGTGAGTCGATACTGAAATACACTTGAAGATACACTACTTGTTCTCAGCCAACAAGATGGACATGCAGCATGTGCCTTTTCTACCAACTGTTATAGGAATTAAGAAATTTGCTTCTTAGTTGAGACCAGCAGTAGCAAATGAGATGTTGGACCTTGAAAGTACCTAGTATGAAGGTAGACTACAACTAGGAACTATTGAGAAATATGAGCTTTGAAGAGTGGATGTGCCAGAATGATAATCTCCCAGTCATTGAGAGAGATGACTTGAAGGTAAAGTATAACTTCCTTTCGAAGGCATTTATTCTCCAATATCCTTTACCAATACATGATCCTCTGCAAATTTTCTTTAATTAAAAAGTCTCAACCTTGCTTGACAAAATATTTGATTCAGAGAAGTCTGTGGAGATAGTACATGTAGGATCAGGGACAAGTAGGTTATGAATCCTAAAATGAGCTTTTCAAGCAATTATTAATAATTTCTAGTCTCTTTGAAAATCTTGCGGGATGCAAACAGGATGTCTGAGGAACTACCAGATTTGTATGTATGTATACCTAATAGCAATTTCCACCCAGTTGTCTGTAAGGCTAAGTGGTTAGAAACTTTGAGGAACTAAGAGGAGATGCTGGATTGTGGTTATGTTATACGGGGGGAAACGTGCATGCTGATAATTTTATTATCCAAAGAAGGAATTGCTTGGGGGAAGCAATTGGCACTAGTGGATCATGTTCTACTAGATGGGCGCCCACTGAAGAGACATCTACTGGGGAGGTATTAGCTAAAGTTGTATTTACAGAGAAGGCCTACACTCAAGTAACATCAATGAAAGAGACACCAGACCCAGAAAACCTTCTTCTAGAGAGCATCAATGAGATAATCAACCTGGGACAGCTCATGAAACATGTAACCGCCTCCTGGGTAGTGGCAGAAATCGATAGGGTAATAATACTATCTCTATACCAAAGTGCGGTATCCAACGAGACTAAGTACCGGAGACTTAGACTAAGTTGTTGTAACAAACTTCTTACTATATCGCAACTACCAAGTAGTTCCTAATAGCTAAGTATGTTTGGTCTTATTGGATTCTCGAAGCGAACTGAAGAAGTAACTGTTCAACCAAGCATATTGAAAACTCTGTCTGTCAAAGTCTGCTCTCTCTAAGTCCGGAGAATAGCAGGTCTTAAATACACTTCCCAGGCTAACCAGAGTCTTGTAAACAATAACTATAAGGACTCCAAAACGGTAGCCTTGAAACGCTATATAAAACATCCCAAGTTTCGAATGATACCTTGACACAGTAAATAAAACATACTGAGTATCAAGCGATACTTGGAAATCAAACATAAAACATCATGAGTATCAAACTCAATCATAAAACATACTGAGTATCAAACGATACTTGGAAACCAAACATAAAACATCATGAGTATCAAACTCAATCATAAAACATACTGAGTATCAAATGATACTCGGAAACCAAACATAGTAACCTCTACTGGTTACAAAACAACTATTGCAAATGAACAGCAAAGGGAAACTAGCACAGTCCTTGGTTGGGGCTTTAGAAGTAGACCTTTACCCATTTAGAGGATGCAGGGATCACATTAAACAATTTTTTCGACAACGGTGCTACCCTCACGACCCGCTGATAACACAAGTCCAAAAGAAATTTCCATTTCCCTATATTATCTGTTCCGGGGATGTGTTCCGCAAGAACACAAACTGCATGATAAAATTATGTTTCTCATTGCTAGCTTACAAAAATGTATCCAAACGTCAATTTGGCGCACCAAGTGTGTAAAGGCTACTCGTCAGGCAAAAACACTTTCAAAGCCAACTTTTGGGTTGGGAGACCAGAAGACATTTTACCAAAGAAAAAGGAGGCGGGTTTATGTGATCAGTTTGTACAAGTAAGTTTGCTAGTAAACACAGAGTTTGCATTAAGGTTTTCGAGACGATTGTAAAAATCCTCATGCTATATGACAAGCTTTTTTCCCCTTTTTCTTTTCATTAATAGCAATCCAAACTGCACCCTTCGACTTTTCAACTTCTGTTCTGTGTTTCATTATCTCTTCCTTTGATCAATCCTGCATATATCACCGACAAGATGGGTTGTCTTATTTAGTAAATTCGTGCCAACAGGTTTCTGCGATCAGTTAACAGCTCGACAAAGAGGTTTGTTGTCTTCTTTCCCCACAGGTATTTCTTGTAACCCCCTGCTCGCTCCCCCCCCAACACCCCAACTTCCTTCGTGTATACTTTTGCTGCTCTATTCGGCCTGACGTAGCTCTCGACATGTCCTGCTCTCAACAACCTCGAGAAACAAACCGGTATGTTCCTCTAGACAGTCTAAACCTTTTCATTCTGCCAAATTTGGCTAACAGTTGCGTTCTTATCTCCATAGGCGCTCCTAAAGTATATGTTGTCCTAGGGCTTGGATTCATATACTTGTTTATGATCTTCCTTAACTATGGGGTCAACTCCTATAAAGCAGCGGGTTCACCTCTGGAACTCTCTACAGCGCGTTGTTCGGGAGTGCCGAAACACTCGCCTAGTCCTTACCGGAAGGCCTCAGATTAGAACGGAGGTGGGGGACCATCTCCCCGATGAAGCTGAAATGGTCGCAATAGAACCAGACCTTCCCGCACGTTCCGCTTGCGATATCGAAACGCCTTCCCTAGTGTCGCAGACAAAGAGCCTCTTCCGATTTTCAGCCTCAGCTTCTATTCCCCATGTCGTGCATCGTGTAACATTTCTACTTTCCTACCAGTCCTTTTCCTGCTGTGCTTCATACCTCTCCCCTTTTCTCCCTACACCTTTTTGTAAGAATACCAGTGTTATTACAGGGAGATGTTTGCGTTAAATGGGGGGTTTCCTGCTCACGGAGGTGTGCCGGTGGATCCCCTAGATTCTGGTATCATGGTTCTCCGATTATTGAAACCTTCCACGAGCCGATCTTGCTGACAAATAGTAAATTCGAAAGCTGATTATGATTCAATAATTCATCTCAATACACTATTTCTCACGCCCTTCTACATTATCCGCTGACCTTATACCTCCCAGGCGCTGCACGATCAGCTTGATTCGCTCGATAATGATATCACGCGGCTGGTTACGACGCAATCTACCACAAATGCGGACTCCCTTGCCCCGATCTCCTCTGTGAAAGCAGAGCTAGCTGATCTCTTGGGGGGGGTTGGTACTGTTCGCAACAGGGCCATGAGGACTGAAGATGCCATTGTTATCATGACCGCCGATATTAAGAAGCTAGATTCGACGAAACGGAACTTGACACTATCTATGACAGCCCTCAAGAGATTGCAGATGCCAAGTAGGTACCTCCGGCGGTATCTAGTTTGAGGAATGGCTTTCATTGACGCTAGGCGCGCTATAGCAATGACTTACGAGCGTCAACGAGAATCAAATCCGAGGCTTTGATCAAGGCAAAATGAAGGTCAAACGGGTTAACCTAAAACCTCATAAGCAATGCTCAAGGAGCCTCTTCTCTCCAGCCCCCCTAGTATTCTATTTCCTTTTCTCTTCTTGGATTGGACATCCTGGCGACGGCGGACTCGTATTAGTTATAGCGTTTATTTCACCACCTCCAGCTATAGACCTGCAAACGGGTCGTCTATCAATAAGTTTCCGCACAGCACCAAGACTGGTCCTCGGATTCGACTCTTGGCTCCTAAGCTAGCCAATGATTTTAAGAACGCAGATCGAATTGACCAGTCCTGCCGCCTCAGAGCAGTCTAGACTTGACTGCTAGGCTTTTTTCTTGGGTTGAAGGCCAAGGTTTGTCTAGTGTGGCAGGGTTTGCGTTGAAAAGTCTCCCATTTATTCGAAATACAGATCATGACGCACATCCATTGTTATATAGATGATGCCCGGATTGCGGTTCAAACAGGTGTTGATGGAACGTATGTTTCCCGGCTTTTTCTAATACTCCAAGTGCTTGCTAATTACCTCTTGTGATATAGAGACATCGTCATCGGAACCTCCTCCTTCCTCCTTCCTCGGCGAGCACTCTCATGGCAAAGATATAAATTACACTCATAAGACTGCCATTGAGGTTATCGAGCTTGTCAAATCGCACAATATTACGACCCGCTTCTCGAAGTCCCGGTTCTGTCCGAACTTGTCGATCTTCTGAGCATCTACCGTACTGTCCACCAGATCGGCGTTAATTGTGTGGTAAGTTTCACATCTGAGGACATGCCTTTCACCGAACAATAATGACTCATAAGGCACCATTAGGGTATTGCCGATACCATTGGCTACGCTTCCCCCAAACAAGTCTAAGATCTCATTCGCATACTTAGAGCTGTTGTCTCTTGTGATATCGAAACAGTGTTCGCAACGGTCTGGGGGACTGGGCAGCCCCACGGGGAAACTGCCAAGAAGACTGGACCGGACCGGATGACAATTTTTACTCCATCCTGTCCTAGGACATTTTACGACTGCAGGGTTAGAGCAAGGACCACGGGCCCCATAAGGTGAGACACTATTATGCCGTCCTAATCAAAGGACCACAGGGGATAGTAGTGGACTGCAGATCCCCTGATAAGGACGGTAGGGATCTATGTCTTCTTTCATCATTGATTACTCACTTTTGCACTTTTCAAATAATAATCAGTTTGAGGATATTGGGCACAAATAGGCGAACAGCAGTAAAATTTAAATAGTTTTGAATATGAGGGGCCTATCCTTCAAGAGCTATAATAATTTATAACAAATATCTGCCCAACTAGGCCGATCCCACTCCTGTGACGTAAAATAATAGCTGTTGGACAGGGTTATAGAGATAGACATTTAAAAAATTGGGCATTGTGTACAATGGAATTCTTATCTTCACTGTACTTATCGACCATTATTCCTCAATGTTCCAATAAACTTTTAAAGAGATATATTAGGGCAAAAAAACTTGATAGCCCTGATGGCAAAAAGGTGATTCGCCAGGGCTTACTTTACCTTTTATTTATTAAAGGCCTGCTTGCTACATTCACCCCGGCTGGGAGTTGAACTCCCGACCTTCCCTGTAAGGGCTAGTGGTAGCCGGTCTCTTTACCATTAAGCTATGAGAACCGGTCAATAGTGCTCCTTTATTTGGTAATTTAACCTAAGGAGGGATTCACATTCTCCTTTTTATAATTATTTCAAATTCATCAACAAAGAATATGATTTACACCTTCGTGATACGTACCGTATAGGTAAAGATGGCCCTATTGAAGCTACACTTGAACAAGGTCAACTCTTAATGGAAACAGCCTTCGGGAAAACTCGACCTCAAATCGCCTTCAATCGTGATATCACCATGCCTGTTTGTAGATAAAGTCTAAACAGGGCATAGTGCCCCAGATTACGGTTCTTCCATCTTCTATCTTTCCATCTAAAGTGTGTCACGATCACACTGTAGTTGTTTTCTTTGCTTCCTGATCTGAGGACGATTAGTAATTGTGGCGGACTACAAATTCTCTGCTTGAACGGTGGAGAAGAGTGGGATTCTGTCTGGGCCTGCAGGCATCTGTGGGGATCCGTTGGGACCTGCCGGTATTTGTGGGCATCTGTGGGCATCTGTGGGGGTCTGGAGATCCGCAGGGATCTGCAGGGATCTGTCTGGCTTCACACTCTGAGACACTCTGCAATCTGGTTGTGGGGCCCAGTGTCTTCCCCCATCCTACAGCCATTAGCCCAGGGCAAAATTCTCTCCAGGACTGGACGGACTACGATTCATAGTCGGTCCTGGTCCTACCCTCAGGACGGACGGACTGCCCCGTTGCGAACACTGTATCGAAACTGATTTCCACAATGGCACTCGCTGTGCTATTGCCAATGCCTACTGTGCACTCGAAGCTGTTGCTACCTACATCAATACTAGTGTTCTTGGTATTGGAGAGAGAAACGGGATCACTCCTTTCGGAGTACTTATTGCTAGAATGATCGTTGCTGATCGCGAGTAAGTGACCAGCAAATACAAGCTTTATAAGGTAGCCTCTTATGCAAAATTCCTGCCTCTTGAGTTTATCTAACACACCCACGTCAATAGCTCCGTGACCTCGAAACCTTGTTGCAGAGGCCATTAAGGTCAATATTCCGTTCAACAATTACATCACCGGTTTCTGCGCCTTCACCCACAAGGCCGGAATCCATGCCAAAGCCATCTTGGCTAACTCAGCACCTATGAGATCATTAATTCGGCTGATTTTAGAATCACCATGGAATGCTATCAGAAGTCGTGTAGAGCAACTAGATTTGGGCATGACGGACGCCCAGCGCAAGGAGTGTACTGCTAAGATTAAGCAGTTGGCTGAGGTTCGCTCATCGAACGTTGATGGCGTGTATGGATTCCCCTTCCTTTCTTCTCTCTTTTCATTGTGCTTATATTTCGATCGCAAATATAGTGATAGTATCGTCCGTCGATACCGCTTCAATATCCAGACTAGCAATAATCAACCTCTCCTCAAGGGTATCGACCATTCTGCCCCAGGAACCCAAGGAGCAGCGGGCACCAGTGAGCCCGCTGCAAAGAAATTGAGGACCCAGTTAGACCAGGACGCAGCCAAGTGCTGCTAAGCTTCCCTTCGCCGAGATCAAGTAAAATTAGCCCAGTTTAGAGTCTTTTATTCCTCTGTGAAATGATGAATGACCTCCCCTGTATAAACACGTTGTCAAAATCAGTGCAAGTTGTCCTAGATTTCACTTTATATGGTGATTTTTTTTTATCTTTTCCTTTTCTCAGTTTTATCCATTTTTTAAAAGGTTAGGGAATTGAGGAAAAAGGGTGTTGTCTTTAAAAAAAAGTGTCTTTAAAAAGTGTTTTTAAAACGTGTTTTTCTCGCAAGCTACTTGCGCAAATACGATGCAACAGATTTCTCGATCATTCCAATGCCGATGCCTATGATCTTATTGTTAACCTCTCGCGAGTGAGTTCTAGTGACTATGGAAATTGGCCAACCCCATTCCCGCGAGTTATTAGTTCAATATTCTCAGATATCATGCGAATGGGACCGGACAGAATGGGTGCTCTTCGGCATGTGGTGTAATTTATTATTTTATTAAAAGAACATAGCCGAAATCTCGGCCACCCCGACTACCGCAAACCGCAAGGGAAAGAAAAGCACTCGATGCACTGCATTAGCCAGTTAACCAATTAATCACCCCTAGGACCACCACCCCCCGGCCCCTCCAGGTCCTCCGCAAAAACCTCCAAATGCGGCATCACACCCGCCCTCACGACACCTCTCAAGCCAGCGCGCACAAACTCAAGCAGGGTATTAAACCTCTCACTCATGTGCCCGATCTGCCGCGCGTACGCCTCATTCTCGAAAGATATATGAGTTCATACCCTCAAAGTTGTCTTCTTCGTAATCTTCGGAGTCGGAGTTTCAGACGGAGTTGTAGTTTTTGTTCTCGTCGGGTTCTCCTGTTTGATGCTGGCGGCGGTAGCGGTGACGACGGGGGGGTGTGGAATGAGATGAAGACTGAGATGCCGTGGATGGAAGCGTTGTGGGCGTCGAGGGTTTTTAGCGTAGTGCTGTGCGCGAGGTGGACATCTGAGAAGAGGATTGAGATGTCGAGGATAGAGGTTATTGCTTGGTGGATTGGTGCTAGCTGTTTTATTACTAGATTAAGTAGGTGGAGGAGGAGGAGGAGGAGGAGGCGGGAAGGGTGGGAAGAGGGTTGGTACCTTTGCTCCTAGCAGGCATTGTTCTTTGATCTTTTGGATGTAGGTGTTATGCACTTGTGTCATGCCGTCTACGTGCACTGCTCTTGCCATTTCTTGCTTCATATGGGTTGTTTGTGGAATTATGACCTGCTATTAATATTAGTTAAGGTACCCTTCTGGGGATATGGTGATTAGGGACCAGATCGGTGAGATAGTAGTAAACTATGTTCACAAACCACGAGAGCCTATGCCTCAAAGAGTAGTCTACAGCACCCTCGGATGCCTTGAAGGATAGGAGCGATAATGAAAAAATGTGGAGGAGCTTGATATTCGAGACTGTGGTCGCCTGTGCTGTTGCGCCATTAACACTAATGCCTGGCCACGGCACTAATAGGAGGATTGAGATTGACAAGGTTGCTGCATAGAGGATTGCGTGATGGGGGAGGAGTGGGGTGATTTGGGGAAAACTGGATAATAGAGTGTGAATCGTCCTCAAGCCAGTGCGAGAGGTCATTCACAGTTTGCGGATTTGGGATTTGATCTAGCGCATTTTAGCCTATACCCTTGTTTTTATAGCTTCTGTTAATTTCAGTGGGGTTAAGCCTATTGATATTATGGTTAATATTGTACATGGTGTCCTTCTAGAAGCTGGGATTTTCAACGTGAGAGAAACATGCACTGCCGGGGTTTGGGGAGGAGGGGGAGAGTGGATATTGCTTTGCCAGCCGGTATGGTTGAGAACCAGCCAGTGTACCTGTCAGCCATGAACCGAACGCGCTACACAGCCATAAATTTCGGCAACAAGGTAAGGGATGCCCCTTGCCTCCCCCTGTCACATCCTTATTTCAGAGCTTTGAAATTTCCCCTTCATTCTCGATGTCCTCCTCCCTCGCTCCTCCTCCCCAGCAACTCTTCCTTATCTTCCGGTCCCTCTCGTCGCTTCACCCTCCTCAACGCAATCCTCCCGTGCCGACTCGCCCTCTCAACAGATGTTCTTCGGCGTCCTGTAGGCGAAAAGGACAAGGGGAAGGTAAGAAAAACAATTAGGAGAACAGATTTTAGGGGTTGAATATCCCTCCACTAGTGCATATGCCTATGACTACAACTTCCGTGTCTGGCTACTTTCCATCAAGTTTTTCGCCAACTATACCGAGTGATATTTTGTGAAGGAAAAAAAAGAGAGAAAAAAACTATCATAGCCAAAAGATCTGATCGGTATACTCATAATATCGCACTATTTCATTACCACTAAGAAATTTCATTTAGCCTCTCGTGAGGACCACCACATCCCAGAATTCTTCCATAAGACTCCATATACTACTGCCGTTCCGTACCCGACCGCTCGGATTCGAGTCTAGATGCGAAATTACTTGTGTCTGAATGTCTTCAAATTCACAGAATTCCCTCAGATGAACCGTCTTTCACGCTGTAGTTGTGATTCTCAATATGTATTTGACCAATTCCCATGGTACCGCTAACTCACTCATCTAAATACGGTAGAATAGAATATGGCCAAACAAACAAACAAGACCTCCAGGCCTTCACCGAGCCCCAAACGTCCAATCAGTTAACCTCTAGGTAATGGCGCTCAAATTAGCACTATTGGAATTACCCCTTATATCAGCCAATCGAGAGCTAAAGCCCCACTCGTTATCTCTCCTACCAGCGTTCAATCTCATATGAATTATCTAGCTAACAGAAGTTTTTAGTTCGCCGCAGCGCCCCCGCCTAGCTTGCTCCCCTTTCGCCTTTCGCCCGCCTTTCCTTTCTTACCGCTTTCGTTTTTGCAAGGCGATAGGGTCCACCCCCAGCAAACAAGTATGATACCATAAGAAAGTGTAATGTTACTATAGGTTGCGGGCATAGAGCAGCGGCCTTACGACATGGTCCACACATAATTTTCCTTCATTCAAGGGCAGTGCTATATATATCATGGATGAGGCGTTGTATCACTGTCCACCCTGATCCATTCTGCCCCCGTCCTCTCTGCGGACATGTGTTTGTCCTAATGAGACCGGCCAAAACAACTATTTTCTCCCTTAAAATTCAAGAAAGAAGATAATAATATGGACAGGCCGACAGCTCTAGAGTGATTGGATGTGTGCGTAGCAGGGTACATAGAAACGAATGTGGGTAATCGCGTTGAAGTCACCATCAAGGACAGGACGAGGGAAGAAAGCTAATTTTTGGGTATTTTCCTTGAAACACTTATGTAAACCGCTCACCTCGTTATCCTAAATTTAGTTTGTTTTTTTGTAAGCCTATTCTAATATAGACACGGTAGATCACTCGACGTCTGAAGCCTGGCCTCTGTCCGATATCTCCATCTAGTTTACTACTGTACAAGCAACGTCAAAGGTGTATGATATTTCTATGTCGTTGTATGACAGCTCCGAGAATTTTCACGTATTTAGAGGATCTGTCTATCCCGTCTAGAAAGCCAAGAAAGATTCTGAAAGAGGGTTGGCCGCCAACTTGCTCTCGTGCTAGCTACGTGGGCCTAGGAAGGGGAAAACAAATCCACTTGTTATAAATACATCTTGTCTAACGTGCGAGAGAACCCTTGGTGCGACTTCTTTTAAAATTCTACGAGATTCGAGGAAATTACATAGCGCCTCACAAGATCCGACCTAGAGCCCTCAGGGTACCCAGGTTTGTCTAACATCCATTAATACAATCCAGGTTCGCCGCCCTGCAGACCCACCCCATTTTCTCCAACAGCTTTACTAATCACGCTCACAAATCTTCCAGCCATATCCTCATCCTGTCTCGCCGTTTCTACACCCATTAAAATTTTCTTGATGCCAACACTAAGCTGCTTGGTTCGAGTAGTACTATATAAATCATGCAATACTTGTTGCCTTTCGCCATCCGAGCTGAAGGCCTGTAGCTCGCGCAGAACATGGCTAAGCTCATTGTGGTTTGCCACGTTCGGTACTGCAATTTCAGCATCAAAAGCGTTGAGCAAGTCCATCTGAGCCAGCACAGATCTCTCAGTGGTTGTTGCGATAATCAGAAGCCGTCGACCTTGTGGTGGCTGTTTGCGAAGTAACACAAGTAGTGTCTGAAGAACAGGGTTGGAAAAGCGCGGCCCAATAGGAACGAATTCAAGAATTCGCTCAACATTATCGACGATGACGACATTGAGTGGAGACTTGTAGGCATCCATGAAGACCTTGCTTAAGTAACTAACTTTGCTCATTTCGTTGAATCCAACCATGGCTTCCGGAGACACAAGCTTGATGAACGGGAATTCGCTAGCTTTCGCTATTGAGGCGGCCAGTGCTGTCTTCCCAGATCCAGGAGGTCCATGCATTAAGACTGACACGAGTGGCGTCCTCTCCGACTTTCTGACCTGTTCAACAAACAAGCGGCCTTCCGCAAGAATGGAGTTGATGTTTTGTGAATAGCATATGATACCGCCCTGGACCGCTTGTTCAAGCTCTTCTTCGGAAACCCCAAAGGCTGGGCGAACTTCCTCGAGGGCGTTAAGGAAATCTTGGCGATTGACCTTCATGTTCTCGATGTCTTCTGATATCCCGGCAACAGTTCCGACCTATGAATTAATTAGGGATTGGGTGCTCAAAAGAAGACATAATCCGTACCTTCACATGGCGGTTAAATGCAAAACTGCTAGCACTCTTAACCAATCCACCGATCTCAGCTCCTGAAAAGTTCTTGGTCTTTGCGGCCAACTCTTGAATGTCAACATCGGGGTCAATAACATTGTTTTCCCTCATCTTATTTGTGTGAATCTTTAAGATTTGGCGGCGGCCAAACTCGTCAGGAAGAGAAATCTCCATGTGTACTTCGAGGCGGCCTGGACGCAGAAGAGCTTCATCGATCATGTCCATACGATTGGTCATACCAATAATCAGTACGTTGTTTAATTGGTCAACACCATCGAGCTAAGGCACCGCTCTGTCAGCATGTATGATGGAGAGAAGTGGTATTGAGTGTACCTTCGAGAGTAGTTGATTCACAACAGAATCGCCAACCCCGGTCCCATCGTTTTTGCTTCCTCTTTGCTTGCAGATGGCATCCAACTCGTCAAATATGATGATATGCAACCCGCTCTCTTCGGCCTTTTCTTTGTACTCCTTTTCCGCATCCGCAAACAACTTTCTGATGTTTTCCTCTGATTGTCCAACATACTTGTTCAAAATTTCGGGTCCATTAACGATCTTAGGTTCCCTCGCGTTCAACATCTTACCGATCTGCCTGGCGATCAAAGTTTTACCTGTACCAGGAGGCCCAAAGAGTAAAATACCCTTTACGTGCTGAATCCCAAGTTTTTCTACAAGCCCAGGTGGGAATATACGGGATGCAAAAGCTCTGCGGAATATCTGCGAGAACTCTGTGTCAAGGCCTCCAATCCCCATATCTTCGAATTTAAAGTTGGGTTGTATGATGGCATTGGCTGCTGGTCGCTTATTGGAGCCTTTGATCTTGATTGGAGATTTCGCATCTTTGTAAAACGTAATGTAGGTGTGAGGAGTAAGGATTCCGTAGTCCGAGGGATTAGCGGTTGTTGGCGCGTCAGAAGGCAAGGCCGAATTCTTGTCAGGAGACTTGGCTATCTGTACAGTTTTAACCACAACTAGAACTTTGATATTCCGAATGTCCATTATCGTCCGTTGCCCCGGAGCAAAGATTTGGTTTTGAAAACTCTAGAGGAAATGAGTAAGCCTCACTAACCATTGCAAGGCTCGGCCCTTAGAGAGGGGAGGGACGGAAGCATAATGCGTCAGAGGATGAAGTGTTTGTACCCTAATAAAAAGCCTTGTAAGGTCGTCCTGGTCATAACTCTCATCACTAATTTTCTTAGCCGCGAACCCAACTTCCAAATCCAAGCTCCCTAAGTAAGGAGCTCCACCGCGAGCAAACGGATCGAAAGGCGCAATAGTGATACGGTCAGTCAAACTCCACTGGGCCCAATCCCTATGAGCAGAAGAGAATCCGGCATATCCAGGCTCTATGGTGTCGAAGGGTCGGACCGTGAGAATATATCGGCCATCACAGATGACATATTGCTCAGCGGGAAAATCTCGTGGAGAAACGGCAACACTATTAAGCAGGAGAAGCCCTTTTGATTAGCTTGAATGCTCTAAGATTCCTGCTGATTAAAGGAGAGCTTTCTTACAAATTTGTAACAATGAACTCTTCGTTAGGGCTCTTGGTAAGTCTAAATGCCCTTGGCGGGGCTACTGCTGCCCTTGGTGGGGCTACTGCTGCCCCTCTGGGATATCCTCGACCGTAGCCAGACATGATGGAGGAAGTTTAGGTTCAAAAGAGCTTCCGGATAAAATAGGGTGGAAAAAAAGAGGGAATGTATATAGAATCGAGGAGCTAGAGAGGGGTATCTTACAGGAATGAGTCGAGAAGAGCAGGTGTCAGTTAGAGCTGCTGACAGCGGGATACTTAGTTACTTGTTCAATTGGAGCTTGGGGAGAAAAGGTAGTGGGCGGCTGTATCACATGCGGGCTGAAAGGTGCAGTTACCCTGTCGAAGTGATCAATCGGATTGTGAAGCTTGAGCAAAGCTTGGCTTTGGCAGGGCTGATTCAGCGGAAAGCAGAATCCCTGTTTTTTCCAGGATCTGGACGAGATCTGTTCCGGATTGGAACCCCAATAAAGACAAGAGAAAGATACTTGTACACGTACTGTACTCGAGTAGGTTGAATCTACCGGTAGTCCACCGGTATCCACCCTAACTACTAAGGCCACATAGCCCACAAAAACCGACGTTGTGTCACATTGGAGAAGGGCTTTTGAACCTCAATTCCTTAGAAAGAGATGCCGTATGAGATACTGGCATCCCGCTCCCACGAATAGAACAAGTAGAGTTCAGGCTAAACTACGTCTTCGGTTCCGTAGCGGGCAAAGAATGCTCGGGCATTTTAGGGCAGCGATGGCGGGATCTACTCAAGATCCTCAAGATTGTCAGTACCGGTATGCTGTGAGAAGACTGGGACCGTGAGAACTCGAATACCAGTGGAAGAAAAATGTGTTAGGACGTTGGAATAACCTCTCTCAGCTACGTGAGGGGAAAACAACGACAAACTCAACCCCCAGTTGGAACAATACAAAAGGAATATGCATGGCTCCTTAACTTACTAGGAGAGGCAATTACAACCTCCGAGAACATTTTTTCTTCTACAAGTACGAGTACCTATTCGAGTTTTTACGGTATGAGACATTCCTCAACGGAGGGACGAGAAAAACTGGCGGGTGGCGAGCAGAGATCAGCAACATATATTTCTTTTTGCTATAGTACTAGTACCCTCCCGTGCCTTGACGGATTCCCCCGCCAGTTTTCGTTGTGCCCCCCCGCGAAGACTACTAGTAGTAGCCCCTCCAGTTTTTACTACCGGTACAGGTAGTGGGAGTACCGTACCGACTGTTAAGGGCACGATAAGTGAGGCGGACCTGCTCTGATTATCATAGCTCCTGGAACAATCAGCCAATCGGAGAACCGAATGTCATGTGCCCATTGTGCTAAGAGTTCGCCTGACCTTTCTTTTTTATTTTATTTTTTATTTTTACAGATGTTTATTCTCTTCAAACTTTCTATAAGACCTAATTATCTCATCTGCCCATCTTCAACCACTATTATTGAAACGAAAACAAAACACCATTAACCACACCTCGATAGGCCCGTGAACACCCTTCCTAGACTTTGGCACTAGGGGTTCCTACCAACTACAAAGAAATAGCTACCGCCGGTCCCGGCCAACCTTAGCTGACAGTTAACAAGCCTACAGTCTTTAATCCAGACCTTGCCGCGAGTTCGCCCGACTTTTTTACAGATATATTTTCCCTTCAGGCTTTCTGTAGGACCTACGCCTCATCTGCCCTACTAACTATGCCTACGGCTCCTAAAAGTTCGCCTGACTTTTTTCCACCACGAATTTTATAGCTAAGGTTGGCTGTTTATATGGTTACACACACGTAATTTTAACTTTTTTTTTTAACAGGACTTTATTCACTTCGGGCTTTCTGTGGGACCTAGCCTCATCTGCTCAATCTAACTAAGCATATTGTACGTACAGCCTCTACGAGTAAACTAGACCTTGCCGTAAAATATACACACTCAACATCCCCCTAAGTTACGATACCCTCTAATCAACTTCTTTCCCCTCAGCCCTTACCTCCAGCCCTTTGGTTCGCCGCCTAGTGCCAGTACACTATGTGCCAATTGCACCATCAAACATTTTCCCAACAAGACCAAGAGTTGATAGGTTGGCAGTCGTGTGCTCATCGCTTAACAAGGTCCGCAAACGGTCATTACCCTAACCCTTAGCCAAATTTTAGGTGAGAAAAAAAATAATCTCACCTAAAAAGAAAACCTGAAAGTAAGGAGAGGAAAAAAAAAAACCCCCCCGCCAAAGAGCTCCAATATCCGTCGAGTCATCATTCAATCCTCCTCCCCCTCTCTCCCTCCCTCATTCACCCTCTTCTCTTTATAAAAGCCCCCTTTTCCTCAGCTCTTTTCTCCAATTTTGCCAACTGAATTCAACCACACCCTGCTACACCTCCGCTTGAGCAAACACGCTGAGCCAATTCCACTCCCACCATCGTCATAAAGCCATTTCTCCTGCTCTTCCTTAGATCCGATTAAACATGCTTCCGGGAGCAAGTGGGAATGGCTCATCGAGCAGCAATGGTACGTACGCTCCTTCTCAACCCTGTGCACTTACCAAACAGATTAATCTATTGTTTCCAATTGCGTTGTCTCGGCCGCTGACAATGCCTGACAAAATAGATAAGAGAGACTTTCGACCTATATCGGGCCGACATGGCCCTCACCTAAATTCTCGAAATCCCTACCAGCCCGTCCCGGACTTCCTCAGCAACGTCAACTCTTTCAAAATCATAGAGAGTACCCTGAGAGAGGGCGAGCAGTTTGCCAATGCTTTCTTTGATACTGCTAAAAAGATTGAGATTGCCAAAGCCTTGGACGATTTCGGTGTTGATTATGTATGATCTACTACCCCACATCTATCATCCCACTCTATTATCCTTATTACCACCCAATATGTTTCTCTATGCTGCGATCCATTTCCGCACTCAACTGTGGTTAATGAACCTGCATCGTTATTTATGCGAGGATAAGTTTCCGCACAGCACCAAGACCGGTCACCAGATTCGAGTTTCGGCTCCTAGACTAACCAATGATTTTATGAACGCAGATCGAATTGACCAGTCCTGCCGCTTCAGAGCAGTCTAGACTTGACTGCGAGGCTATCTGCAAGCTTGGGTTGAAGGCCAAGGTTTGTCTAGTGTGGCAGGGTTTACGTTGAAAAAGTCTCTTATTTATTCGAAATACAGATCTTGACGCACATCCGCTGTCATATGGATGATGCCCGGATTGCCGTTCAAACAGGTGTCGACGGAGTGTAGGTTTCCCAGCTTTTTCCAATACCCCAAGTGTTTGCTAATTACCTCTTGTGATACAGAGACGTCGTCATCGGAACCTCCTCTTTCCTCCGCGAGCACTCTCATGGCAAAGATATGGATTACATTCATAAGACTGCCATTGAGGTCATCGAGTTTGTCAAATCGCACAATATTGAGATCCGTTTCTCAAGCGAAGACTCTTTTCGGTCCGAACTTGTCGATCTTCTGAGCATCTACCGTACTGTCGACCAGATCGGCGTTAATCGTGTGGTAAGTTTCACATCTGAGGACATGCCTTCCACCGAACAGTAATGACTCATAAGACACTATTAGGGTATTGCCGATACCGTTGGCTGCGCTTCGCCCAGACAAGTCTACGATCTCATTCGCACACTTAGAGGTGTTGTCTCTTGTGATATCGAAACACATTTCCACAATGACACTGGCTGTGCTGTTGCCAATGCCTACTGTGCACTCGAAGCTGGTGCCACCCACATTGATACTAGCGTTCTTGGTATTGGAGAGAGAAACGGGATCACTCCTTTAGGAGGACTTATGGCCAGAATGATCGTTGCTGATCGCGAGTACGTGACCAGCAAATACAAGCTTCATAAGGTAGCCTCTTATGCAAAATTCGTGCCTCTTGAGTTTATCTAACACGCCCACGCCAATAGCTCCGTGACCTTGAAAACCTTGTTGCGGAGGCCGTCGAGGTCAATATTCCGTTCAATAATTACATCACCGGTTTCTGCGCCTTCACCCACAAGGCCGGAATCCATGCCAAAGCCATCTTGGCCAACCCAAGCACCTATGAGATCATCAATCCGGCCGATTTCGGAATCACCCGATACGTCCATTTCGCCTCAAGGCTGACAGGATGGAATGCTATCAAAAGTCGTGTAGAGCAACTAGATTTGGACATGACGGACGCTCAGTGCAAGGAGTGTACTGCTAAGATTAAGCAGTTGGCTGATGTTCGTCCATTGAACGTTGATGATGTGTATGGATTCCCCCCCTCCTTCCTTTATTTCTCATTGTGCTTATGTTTCGATCGCAAAACACAGTGATGGTATCATCCGTCAATACCACTTCAATATCAAAACTGGCAATGATCAACCTCTCCTCAAGGGTATCGACCATCCTGCCCCGGGAACCCAAGAAGCAGCGGGCACCGGTGAGCCCGCTGCAAAGAAATTGAGGACCGAGTTGGACCAGGACGCAGCCAAGTGCTGCTAAGCTTCCCTTTATCGAGATCAAGTAAAATTAACCCAGTTTAGAGTCTTTTATTCTTCTATCCTGTGATGAATGACCTCCCCTGTATAAACAATTCTCTAAAAAAAAACTACTAAAAGCAGTGCAAAATGTGCTAGGTGTTCACTTTATATGGAGATTTCTTTTATCTTTTATCTTTTCTCATTGTTTTATCCGTTTTTTTTTTTAAAGGTCAGGGAATTGGGGAAAAAGGGTGTTGTCTTTAAAAAAAGTGTTTTTAAAAAGTGTTTTTCTCACAAGCTACTTGCGCCAATATGATGCAACAGATTTTTCGATCATTACAATGCCGATGCCTGTGATCTTGCAGTGTTGACTTCTCGCGAGTGAGTTCTAGTGACTATGGAAATTGGCCAACCCCATTGCCGCGAGTTATTAGTTCAACACTCTCAGAAAATATTATCATGCGAATAGGGCCAGACAAAATGGGTACTCTTCGGCATGTGATGTAACTTGTTATTTTATTAAATTTACAAGAACATCATAGCCGAAACCTCGGCTACCTCGACTACCGCAAACCACAAGGGAAAGAAAAGCACCCGATGCATTAACTAGTTAACCAATTAATCACCCCTAGGACCACCACCCCTCCCCGGCCCCTCTAGGTCCTCGGCCAAAACCTCCAAATGCGGCATCACACCCGCCCTCGCGACGCCTCTCAAGCCAGCGCGCACAAACTCAAGCAGGGTATTAAACCTCTCACTCATGTGCCCGATCTGCCGCGCGTACGCCTCATTCTCGAAAGATATATATGAGTTCATGCCCTCAAAGTTGTCTTCTTCGTAATCTTCGGGGTCGGAGTTTGAGTCGGAGTTGTAGTTGTTGTCGTCGGGTTCTCCTGTTTGATGCTGACGACGGGGGTGGCGGCGACGGGGGGTGTGGGATGAGATGAAGACTGAGATGTCGTGGATGGAAGCGTCGGGGGCGTCGAGGGTTTTTAGCGCAGTGCTGTGTGCGAGGTGGGCATCTGAGAAGAGGATCGAGATGTCAAGGATTGAGGTTATTGCTTGGTGGATTGGTGCTAGCTGTTTTATTATTAGATTAAGAAGGTGGAGGAGGAGGAGGAGGCGGGAAGGGTGGGAAGAGGGTTGGTACCTTTGCTCCTAGCAGGCATTGTTCTTTGATCTTTTGGATATAGGTGTTATGCACTTGTATCATGCCGTCTACGTGCACTGCTCTTGCCATTTCTTGCCTCATATGGGTTGTTTGTGGAATTATGACCTGCTATGAATATTAGCTAAGGTACTCTTCTAGGGAAATGGTGATTAGGGACCAGATCGGTAAGATAGTAGTAAACTATGTTGGCAAACCACAAGAGCCTGTGCTTCAAAGAGTAGTACACAGCACCCTCCCCACTCTCACCTAGGTTTCTAAAATCTTCTTTTAATAGTGTAAGTCGTTCGAGCATGTACTTTGCTCGTCGGATTTGCAATAAGAGCGTGAACACGTTGTTGTACACTTCAAACGATTCCTTACGAATGACGTTCATTATCGGCCATGGTAGCTACTCAGTCAGTACTGGATCATCATAAGAGCAAGAATGGTGAAGCATACAGCATAATTCAATTCAAGCCCCTTCCACATCTTGACCGTCCTTCTTCTTTCTCTAAGAGATTTCGTACCCTCCATCTTAGCCCTCATCCTCATCCTACCGACCTCCACACATCCGATACCTCCGTACACCCCTTGCAGTAGCTCCGTGAGCAGAAACCGATCCCCCCACGTTTGCACGCCTTTATCAACTTTCTCAAACATCGCCTGTGAGAACGTATCAAAGAGATGACCATTTTTACAAAGATATATATACTCAATTGCATCTAAGCTCTTCCATAGACCACAGCCCTGGTATAACACATCTCTCAGGCGGGAGGAGACTGAGTGGTGACGGTCGTCTATCCATTTTTCGAATGCTGCGGCGAACATATCTGAGAAAGGGGCGAGGTACTCGCCATTCCTACAGACCGTGGAGAGGTTGACGTCCGCTCCATTGACAGGCTGCGGTTGAAGTGGGAGAGTAGAACTTGGTATATCATGTTCTAGCAACCGTTTTAGGAAAACAACGCTCTTGCCAGTGATAAATATTCTCGCCGCAGCTGCGTGAACAAATACAGGTGCCTTTAGCATTCCGGATGCATCCTTTCTCAGAGAATATTGGTCGCTCCATAAACCTCCCAGTTCGACTTCCTCGTCACTGCGGGTCTTAGATATAAGGAATAACTCGTCATCTTCGCGAAGTTCACCGGATTCCATCCATTGATGGATGGGGCGTAAGTATGTTTGCAGGCAGCTGAAAAATATGTCCGTTATAAACTTGAAGGATATTTGGTCGCCTACGGATTGCAGTCTACATGCTAGCTGAAAAAGGCTTTCCAAGTGTTGTAGCGCTAGATCAGCTGGAGGCTTTCCTGTCTTGGGAAGCTTGGCTATGATATCTGAGAGGAGGTCAAAGGGAGTGAGGAACGGCTCTAGTTCTCCCTGGAGTGCTAGCAACGAGACTATCTGATCTATGCCTTTACTCCCCACTAACAGAAGCTCTTCCAGCTTGATTAAGTGCTGGTCTAGGGTGGCAAGTTTATCCCAAACAGATGCGACGAAAGTTTGACGTTCAGGAAAGTTTGTGGTGGATGTTTTGGATCGCGCAAAGGTGCGAATAACATTGATATTTGTTCCTTTATCTGCATACCAGCCAAGGATAGCTCTAAATGCAGGAAGTGACGCATGACTCAGCGCAAAGCGTTTTGCCATATCATCTGTATCTACTAGGATAGTTGTGCCGTTAGGCTCCTTGTGGAAGAGTAGGCAAGGATATCCTAACAGCATGAAGATAACCTCCCGCATGGCTTGGAGCTCTGATATGAGTGAGATATTATCGACTATACCAAACTTGTCGCGTCAGCAGATCTTTCCCCATCATTCAGGCCAACCGTAGAACGTGCAAGGTAGAGTGATAGCTGGTGACGCAGGATGTACTACCTCCGCAGGACGCAAGAGAAACATCCACCTCTCGTTTAACGGGCAAGACCTTCTCGCTCCAGTATTGCGCTTTTTTCAATGACTCAAGCCCCTTTTTATCTCCCTGGACTGTAAATCCCTCAACTCCTGAAATATTATAAGCAGTTTCTCCATCTCCGATACTTGGTGTCTTCCTCCGCCTATCTTCAGCCTGGTTCCTCAGACTCTCAACAAACTCATCTCGTGACCTTGGCCTAGTATAACCATCGTCGGACCATTCGTCGCTACTCTCGGCTCCAAAATCCACGTCCTTCCATATCTCTCCCTCCATTGGGTCGTCGGCAATAATATCCTCCCAGGTAAGCTCTTTAGGAGCATCCGGTTTCACGAGAAGCCCCAGGTCGGAGATCTCTGAGTTTTGGAGAGGCCTATCAGACAAAGAGAGGAAAAGTGAAAGGATTTCGGGGTTGAAGCCGGAGGTCAAGGAGGGTAGCTCGGCGAGCCGAGAGCGCAAAGCATCGGCCAGGTCATCCCGATTATAGACACGAAATTTCTCTTCAAGTCTATAGATTATTTGTTAGAATAGATTGATCAATGAAGTGGACTTGCTACCCATCAAGCTTCGACGTTACATCAAATTGGTTTGTTCGGCCAAACTTATATCCTCGGAAATTGCGGAGAGCGAAATCCTGTTTCCATCGTCATCCCAGAGTTCTATTGAAAATGAGAATGCCGTGGGAACTTACCCTACAGAGGTCAAAATTCTCTAGGTCCTCCTATGGCAGGTTCTGTCAGAACTCATGATAGAACCGCCGAGATAGGTAATTCAGGACACAAACCTGTGGAGTTAGCCCCGTGACAGACTGGATGAGCTCATTGACTAGGCTTTTGACTTTTGCTGGGGTGGTAGACATCTAAACCAAGAAGAATGAAAATAGCATGAAAGAAATGGCAAGAAAGAGAGGATCTCACTGAAGAGGATTGGTTGAGATGAGGTTTCAAGCCCAGCGGAGGTGAACACAATATTTGAGATTTTAAGCCGCAATAACTCTTTCTGGTGCGATAATCTGCCAAGCCAACTTTCGTTCTCGATTCTACTAAACTGAAAACAAACGGCCCTGAGATCTCAAGAAATTTCCAACACTCCACTCCACTCCATTTCCAGGCTTTGAAGAAATAAATATCATAGCGCACCACAATGCCTAACAAAAAGGGAAAATGCGAGATCGCTTCTAGCAACAAGTCAGACGCTGACAAGATGGATATATTCCGACGACATTTTGAGAGCCAGTTTGCGCCACTCAAAGACACACAGGAAAAGCTGAGCTCAAGGAACTGCAAGGCACTCCCGGAGAAGACAGGAGAGGAGTTGAGCGATCAAGAATGGGAGGGAATATCAGACCCCGATGATGGACTGACTGAAAATGGTGGGCTTACCGGACTTGCTGCTTAAATTTTTCTTTCGTTGTCACAATCACTAATAATGCTGAGAGCTCCAGCCCCGGTAGTTATCGAGTTTGATGCTACCAAAGACGTTCCGCGATCCACTCTCAAAGCCTCACGCGGTGAACTGAGGTCCTTTATGGTTTGCTTTCCACTCGGTCTATGACTCTATAATTTTCTAACCTTTAGTTAGTCATTTAAACCGCCTTTACCGACCTCCTCTACCACTACTCTTTCCACAAAATCGAAGAAAAGCTCAGATGATGATGAAGATCCCCGCTCTGAAGCAGAAATGTTAAAGAATGACTTAGCGCTCCAAAGATTACTCCGCGAATCTCACCTACTGGACTCTACCTCCGATAAGCTTGAAGCTACCGGTAGGAACCGCCTCAAAGCTTTGGAGTCACGAATACAAGCCTTAGGGGGCAAGGACACCACAGCCCAGAAGAACATGCCCATGGCCATACGTAAAGGGATTGCCGCTGCTAGGGAAGAGAGAGAATTGAAGCGGAGAAAGAACGCCAAGGAAGCAGGTATCGTGTTAGAAAAGGACACAACGAAGAAGATCAGCAAGAAGCGGAAAGACCGGGGTGGTTTCGGACCCAGTGTTGGAAGGTTTAAGGGGAGTGCGTTAGTGTTGAGCAAGAGAGATGTCATGGATATTGAAGGCCGCAGCGGGCCAGGGGGGGGTGGTGGCCGTAAGGGGAGGAAGAAGCATGGTAAAATAGAAAAGTGACAACTCTTATTGGGCATCGTGGTTGACTGGTGTATCCACCGCCCTTACTCCAGCACTGCCCGGCCCGCAGGGGAGGCCAAGTTAAAATTCAGGTGTCGAGGTGTTCCCGATTTGCGATCGTCGACCACCCTAATCGCAGGTATAAGGGACAAATAAAACTAAGCTCCATGAAGGTGGAGACCGTATAGAACAAGGAATTCTTGACGAACGCGGAAAATGCAGCTAGGTGACCTAGTCTCGCACACTAGGGGTTCCTACTGCTGTGCCTATACAATTCTGCAAGTGCATTTATCAATTACTATCCAAAGTGAGTAAATATCAGAAAGATCCCATCGAGAGGTAAACCACATCTACTAGGCATATTTTCAACTCCAAGTATCCTATTCCGGCGATACTCTAGACCGGTGGTTTCGACAACTCTGGTTGAATCTCTGATCCTGTCAATGTGTTGTCAAAATCGAGATTCAGTCGGATTCGTATTATACCAGTCAACTTTAACAAAATCTCGGTATTCTTATCCCGCTCCATAAAACCACTGACAACAATGGCACATTTTCTCAAGTGCAATTATTGGCATGGTGGTAGATAGGAATCATTGAACGGGGATAAATCCCGTGAATTGCCAGCAGCAAGCCGTACTGTAATGATATTGCGCGACAGCTCGCCATAGTTGAATCACCCCGGCAGTCGGGGGTTTACCGTGCAATCATCGCAACGCATCTTTACACTCCAAACAAACCCCTCTGAGATCTGCTTGTATATTATGATACAACGCACAACTGTAAAGCAACCTTATCTTAATACTTGTATCCCGAACCCGTCCTCCATGTCCTTGACTTCTCGTCTGTCCTAGAGTGCCCCTCATAAAACATTTGCACTGTAACTTGGGCTCACCACGTCCGCAGCTCCCATAACTCGGCTTCCTGCCGTGTCACCACATGCTCCTTAATGGCCAGCTCCAAACACTTCCGTGACCCTTCACCTTCTACATAAACAAAGACGACGTCAGAGGCCCTTGGAAAGGGAAAAGAAAAGAAAAAAAGATGCACCTGTAATGAATAGAGGACATGAAGATGTGAAAAAACGTCTTTCCACTGGTCACACCTACCCTTCTCATACTCTCCCTTCCCCATTCCGCCAAAAGTCGGTTACCAGTAGTGGCACTCGAGTACAGTACCGTACAGTACCCATACTGTATGGTAACTTAGAGATGACACTTGTACCTAGTACATCTACGATGCCATAGGGAAGGAGCGATTTGATTTCTCATTCGTGGGACTGTGCAACGAGTCCAAGGGCAGGAAACCATCAACCGGAACAGAAAAAGATATATTTGGCCGGTCAGCCTCAAGTAACTGTTCCATAACTTCTTACGGGACCTTGTATGACAGCATTATAATTTACCTCGCCGCCGCTACTTCACAGCTCTGTTATTACTACTTGTAAAGTTAACCCGTACTCGTACTTTCATCCCTAATAAGTGGTCCCGGACTCCACTTCCTGGTCACGTGAGGGGCAAGGATCTCTCACTCTCGTAGGACTTTTTTTCTTTTTTTCTTTTACATGGAAGGCAAGCAGGTAGATTTGGTAGGGAGGGAAAGAGCAGGGAAGTACCGGTACTTGAGCAGATGAATGTAAAGTCCAAACAATCCCCTAAGCTTTTCAGACCCCAACTCTGGCGCCAACTAAATTATATCTCGAAATCACAACTCCCACAAAAACCTCACCGGTCAGTCGTCGCTGCCCAAAGGTTGCTAAAAACTGCCAAAGGTTACGAAGATGAGGTCATTGGGGTTGCAGCGAGCTAGGAGCAGAGATTGTGGATATGGCACCCCGTAGTCAAGTTTGGTTCAGATTTAAGTAGCCCCTCCTTCCCACTCTATCTAGCTAGACTTTTGTAGAGGGTCTCTAGAGTTTGTTCAGAACAACCCCTTCATAAAAACCCAGGAAGAAGTAGAATACACAAATTATTGGTTAGTTTATTCCTCCTTTTTGACCTTAGTTCTCGGTTCCCTCCCTTCGAGGGTTTGGCACTCTTTATGCATTCTTTTTACAACTTCATTCGGGTGCAATATTGAAAGTTCTATATTGACCTCTGCCAGAACTCAAGCAATTCAAATAGCCCAATACACACTCTAAAAACACAGCAAAATACAAAGCACAATGCCTCGAGGACCAGAGACTCCGATACCTATCCGGGCAGGAATCCTCGCCCTACACCTCTTCACTGACATGAATTGGGTTGATATCTCCACCAAATTCCTTGTTCATCCGGACACCGCAAAGAAGATTTGCCAGAGAGCAAAGGTGAGAAAAGTGCATACAAATCTCACCGACCCCAGATCGCGCTTGTTGATTTATCACTATCCGTCCCGTCTCCCCTGTTCCAAACGACCCATGCCCCTCCCCCACCCCCACACTTCCTCGCTCCTTAATTCCGTCCAATAGGAATGGCGTGAATGATAGCAACCTTCTTTTTTTTCTTTTCTCCTACTGAGATGGCAACCATTACAGGAACGAGCTACGGAGGACTCAGTTCACGCATTGTTTGCTGCCCTAGGCGATGCAGAGCGCACAGGTCGCCCACGAAAGCACATTGAAGGAATGCCGTCCCCGACCCCAGTTCAGGTGCATTCTATACAAAATGTTCCCAACGATATTCTCCACAAGGAACAACACAAACTCAGCATTTAAGGGCGATGAGTCCCCGCCAACTCCTTCGCCACAATCGCCCACATGAATTTCGCAAAAAGACGGCTCTTGGGGATTTTGGGGGGGCTAGGGGGGTTAGGGGCGGGGTGGGTTCGTTGGGGTTTAGGATGTTTCTTTTTGTCACCTTTTGAGTTTTTGTTTCCTTGATTCTCATGAGTCTTTTCTTCATCTTCTAGAGCCAGGAGTCGAGGGAAGGAATTAAGGCCTCGTTTCCATCGCGATACGAGGTCGCGCTGGCGTCATAAAGTTTCTTTTCCCTCACTCTAAAGCTCTACCGCATACAATTGGGAGTAATCCCTCGATAAATTCTATGTCTTTTGCTATTCCTCTTCCATCTTTTATCTTACCCAACTTGTAGATATTGTGTTTCTGCTCTTACGATTCTTGGATAACGAATTATTTGCTCGCTGGCCGGCGCGATTTTTCCATAGGTGATACTCGTCTTATATTAGCATACATTGCCTACGGTAGCGCTAGCATGGATTAGTTTATCATGGCCAAAAACGGACAAAAGTGAACAAAGCCAACAGATTACTGGACGGACTTTTAAACCGTTCGTTGTGATATAATATTTATTTGCTAGGAAGCGAGCGAGGCACAAACCAAGTCGACCGTCGAATACCAGTACAATTCCGGTAGTGTATTTTTATGAATAGCGATGGGATTTGGTATTGGCCCACTTGTCATTGTTGAATGCGGGAGATTGTGATATGGTTTTGACATCTGTCTTTGAACCCCTGCGCTATTGTTCCCTTTGCACTGCTGTGACACTTAACCTATGATAACTTAAGCCCCATTTCGCACGCCCAGATATGGACTTAATCAGGATTCTGGCTCAAGTCTGGGCTTTGGGCCCTGTCGTGTTTGGCCAAGGCGAATTTCTTCCCTAATCTGGACTTTCGAGGTCAGACTCGTGCTTATCGCTGAAGAAAAGCTTCTCATAAACCTACCATCATTTGACAACACTAGAGTGTTTCCCCTCCTCCCCATCTTCACAGGCTTTCATCCGATATCCGAATGCTTAGGTATTAACGAAAGTATACATCTATCATACCGTAAACGAGAGCGCGCATTTAAAAAGCCCAAGACCCAGGATCTGAGCTCTCAAGTTTTTAGACTTTGTTTCCAGGTCCGGGTTTAGGGTCAAAATCCCAGCCCAGCCCGGGGGGCGCCAATCGGAGTCTTACGGTAGTTACCGACCAATCCCGGTTTGATGCCGTGGAAAAAAAACCCTTGAAATCCGCTGTCTCCGCCAGCTCTGTCATCTCTGGGCTCAGAAACAAAAGCCCCCGGGAAAGATCAGCGTTTTCATGACACAATAAGACCAGCCCACTACTCGAGTAGACGTGTTGGATCTCGTTAACTTAATTGACCTGTCAAACTGAACTTTGTGATCTGGTAGTGGATTTCGGGAGTTTTTAGGGTAGCGTACAGGATTTGCACCAGCACAGTGCTCACTTTGTGCTGATCTGGACGATCTTATCTTAGCTCGGCCCGGGGGGTTTGGATGGTGAACAAGGGTTGTATGTTGTTGGCTTGGCACGTCTTATCCTTTGGATAGCTTCGCACGACTACACCTCTTTGCCTCCCTAGTTCCTAGCGAGGCATACCACGCACTCACTACCATACCGACTATCGGTCATCAGCCCCCTACACCATTGTAGCCTACCGCACCCTTCGGGTTTTAGGGGAGGAAGAGGGATCGATATAGTGCTATACTTGCGAAGCACCAAATCCATAAAACCTACAACCCCCGTTCTGCACAGTGTAGTACTGTACCTGTGCACAACGTATTCGTTATCATCTATAATATCGAACTCTAACGAGACACCTCCTTCCTTCGGTTTCTCTTGAAACTTCCGAATACTCCTCTCCCCCCTTCCCCGCACCCTGCCGCCAAGGACATCGATTGAGAGTGTGTTAAAATGGTATTCCTAAGTTGCTCCCTCTAGACATCGTTATTGTCACCCTTGGTTCAAGAGCCCCAAACTTGACTAGTTACAATAAACAATCACTGACACATAAATTATTATTTTTCCTCTCTTTTTTCACATTTGCTAGTCCAAGGATTCTAAAAGAACTTATGTGCACCTTCCAAGTGGCCGGGTGGCGGATTTATTTGAGGTAAGAGCTATTTGTCTCCACTCCCCTTCTCTCTGGAAAGATAAAACAGGGTATTGGGGTGAGTTTGCTATCATAGGAGGGGATCTAATAGTATGGTATGGTACGGTATGGCGGTCGAATGATAGGAGTTTTGCCGCGATAAGCTTCCGAATGATGGTATGTTTTGTTTCTTGATACTGTGCCTGTTGTGTCGGCGGATGGGTCCAATGAATTTCTGACATTTGTTATGGCTGGTTAAGATATATATGTCCCGCCGCACCATCAGCCTATCAACCCTGAAGACGAAGATGATGGTAAGCTCTCCTCCTAGTTGGTTCCTGGGAAAAAAAGCAATTTCACTACTAGAAGAAGTATCCCAGCTAACGTTTACTCACCTCACAAACTGTAGTGATCCCCGATCAGCACGGTAACAGCCCAATCAAATCTAATTACAAGTTTTTTCTCGTTTTTTCCCCCCTTGTTATTCCCAGTCTCCGCCTCCTGTCCGCCCCACCTTAGTTTAAGTACCTGTATCGTATCGTACATACTCGCACCCTTTCTACGGATGCTAATGCAATATCTATACAGCCGCCTTTGGCATCGCGCAAGCTCAGCAGAAAAAGCACGAACCAGCCTGGAAGGATCTTGGGTTAAACGAGCTTATGGCGAAGGGCCCGAAGCCACACGCAATGACGGCCCCATTGAGAAGGCCGCTTCCCCGGTGATTCGGGGATTTGGTCGATGGCTGATAGCATGCATAGCATACATTTCCAGGAGGGAGTGGTGTGTGTGGGGCATAAGGAGACTACTGGATGAGGTAGCGGGGAGCGGGAAGGGCACGGGAGGTGCCGTAGGATCGCCCCACCCTTGTAACTTTAACTTGACACAAATTACCATCCCTGCTCTCCTACGGTAGTCGATTACTGCTAGGTTAGATCACGTGATGTAAATAAAAAAATATAAGTTTTCCCCCGGAACACAATAGTACCTCACCTAGAGCACAAATAACCATCTAGGGCAGGGTCGATATAGGGACCTTCCCCCATTTCTCCATTCCACCCCCCCTGCTCGCCAAATTCTGAAGAATTCACCGTCCCCCAATACCACAGACGAGTGACAGCCCGTGATCGTCGGAAATAATTTTCTGCCAGTTGGTCGCCTCCCACTGCGTTACGCCGCGCCACACGCTGCATATACCAAGGAGGGCCAGGTTGTAAGTGAGGCACGGCTTGGTAACTTATTACTCGCACGGATGAAGCCTTAGCTCATCCTCCTTGGAACTACCGGTACCAGAAGCGGACCAATAGCTGGATCAACAGGTCGGTGAAAGCACGGACGGGATCGTCGTTATTATCGCTACTACGGATAAAGCCAAGCGTAGGAGTAGTTTCTCTGGTCTGCGAGGACGACACGATTGGTTAGGAAGAAGCTTAGAGCACCCTATGGTGTAGCACAGTACATACCATGCGTGAAGCCTAGAACGAAGATGAAGATGGAAATCGGATTATGGGAGAATTAAATGTTGTACTGTACTGTGGGCGGGGGGGCCC
>Ga0307507_10002859_pt1 | contig 34927 bp, 8 predicted proteins | sample 7_EM_MG_FD_207223 | JGI IMG/M metagenome (GOLD analysis project Ga0307507, IMG submission 207223) | Populus trichocarpa ectomycorrhiza microbial communities from riparian zone in the Pacific Northwest, United States - 7_EM | ecosystem: Host-associated > Plants > Roots > Unclassified | place...
TATTTTATTAAAATTTATATAAAATTAAAAGTTGTTAAAAAACTTAATAAATTATATATATATATATAAAATAAAAGTATTTATGCTTATATTATTAATTATATTTAATATTTATAATATATAATATTATATTATGTTAGTCACACAGGGTGACTCACCAATAACGACTACTCGAGTAGGTTATAGTTGTTAGGAATAAGGCAAGCGGTCATCACGTATTGTCACGTGTCGCCGCGGCGCTAGCGTGGCGAGGAGCCTTAAGCTCTTCGCCCTTCCTCATTCTCATCAATCAATCAAACAAGCTTTATTAACCTTTTCCATCACTGTATCTACTCAAGTAGTATTGGTGATTTGCCCTGTGTTTCCAACACTAATCAGTAGTTGAATACACAGTCAACTATAGACTAGCTAGGTTTTTGAACAGAAGAAATAGTCTCGTGTAGGGGTGCTATATGCGCTTATATAGAATGGATCCCGGCGATACTGTGCTACCTTAGACTTGCGGAAAACTAGTAATAGAAGTGTTACTAAATACTAGGAGATACCAAGTTATATCCATTACGTAGAATAACCACGTTTACGAAGATTTGGTTAAGTACTTTAGGTTAGAAGTGTTACTAAACCTAGGGTCCTAAGTCAACGTCCAAAACGCGTTAACTACATCTTAAATTGCCTACCTTTTGACAGTAAACCTACGAGATCCTACAAAACCAAAAACCCTACCTACTTTTAACGTACGACACCCCGTCAATTCTACGCCTATTATAGCGTTAACCTACCTAAAGAAGTACGAGAAAGATATTAACCCAAAGATATAGCATAGAGACATCAACCCTGCAACCGCCAAGCAATAGGACCTAAACGGATTCTTATTACACCATATAGCACACTACAAGGACAGCGAATACGTTAACAATATACTATAGTATTGCATAAAGGAGGACTTTATTGGATGGATAAAGGAAACATAGGCTCTCGCAAAGAAGGTTATCATATAAGACTTCCGTAACTTCCTTCGGGAGAATAGAGTATTTGTCCCTATAGATAGGGGCATTATTAGAGATAATATTCAGGAGCATATTATTAACGCAAAAGAAGAGCATAAATGGACTCTATAAGAGATTAAGCACCAAAAGAAGCTCAGCCTATAATGGAATCTACAAGAGATTAAGCACTAAAAGAAGCTTAACTTACAATAGAATCTAAGCAATATACTACTAGAGACGCTTTTACCTCTATCTTTAGCTTCCTAGTATACATCGCCTCCATATCTATCTTTAGTTCCCTAGTATCCATTAATTTAACCCGCAACTTTAACTACTGCCCCGCAATATAAGCAAGCGCAAGATCCCCTTACTTTGCAACCTAATAACCCCCAAACTCTGCCACAGTAAGATTAGAAGAAGAAGTTTAGCAGGGAATTAGAATACGGCAAAGGGTACAATTAATGTCAACCATAAGATCCTCGTGGAGGCTCTTATGGAGGTTCTTATAGAGGTCCTCATGGAGGTCCTTACGGAGGTCGCGGAGGTTCCCATAGAGGTCCTTATAGAGGTCCTCGTGGAAGTCCTCATAGAGGTCCTCATGGAGGTCCTCGTGGAGGCTCTTGTGGAGGTTCTCGCAGAGGTCCTCGTGGAGGTCCTTGCGGAGGTCGCGGAGGTTCCCATAGAGGTCCTCATGGAGGTCCTCGTGGAAGTCCTCATAGAGGTCCTCATAGAGGTCCTCGTGGAGGCTCTTGTGGAGGTTCTCGCAGAGGTCCTCATAGAGGTCCTCGCGGAGGTCGCGGAGGTTCCCACAGAGGTCCTCATGGAGGTCCTCGTGGAAGTCCTCATAGAGGTCCTCGTGGAAGTCCTTATAGAGATCCTCGTGGAGGTCGTCGCGAAGGTTCTTATAGAGGTCCTTATGGAAGTCCTCATAGAGATCCTCGCAGAGATCCTTACGGAGATCCTCGCGGAGGTCCTTATAGAGGTCCTCGTGGAGGTTCTCATAGAGGTCCTCATAGAGGTCCTTATAGAGGTTCTTATAGAGGTTCTCATAGAGATCCTTGTAGAGATCCTCATAGAGGTCCTCATGGAAGCTTATTTTAAAGTATTCGCTAGAAAAAGTACTACGTATATAACAAGAAACGTTAGAAATCAATTTCCTGTTATTCCTATTTGCTCAAGCTAGCCGTATCTAGTTACGCTCCGCTAGCTCCGCAACCCTATTTTAATAACACAGTTTCCTAGGGCGTACTACCTGCCAAATTCTGCTATATTCTGTTAACTCTAACTACTACTAACCAATCAGGATTTTCCATGCCCGGTATAGAAAATCGCTATTAGCTCGCTTACTACTAGCGCCTTAACGGCCCCTTTATATTCGCGTTAACCCCTAACATTCTTCTTCTTCTTCTCCTTAGCTTTGTATCTTTATATAGTAGCAATCTATAAGTGTATATAGATAGCAACCATAAAAGAAGAGTTGCTAGTGTTAGGAATAAGGCAAGCGGTCGTCACATGTTGTCACATGTCGCCGCGGCGCTAGCGTGGCGAGGAGCCTTAAGCTCTTCGCCCTTCCTCATTCTCATCAATCAATTAAACAAGCTTTATCAACCTTTTCCATCACTATATCTACTCGAGTAGTATTGGTGATTTGCCCTATATTTCCAACAATAGTAATGTTGGTTAATAGCTTCTTTTATTAAAATAAGGAAGGGCGAGGAGCTTAAAACTCCTCGCCACACTAGTGCCGCGGCGTTACGTGACAACCGCTTGCCTAATTCCCGACACTAGCAACTCTTCTTTTATGGTTGCCATCTATATACAAATACTACTTAACTAGCGTAACAAATATCGATCCTCCTTACTTACTATTGCTACCGTAATATAAGTCTCGCTGTCCTAAAATTTGCCTTTTAGCACGTAGTGCTTTCTTACTTAGAGTCGCGGGTAGACATTATATTAGGGCCGCTAAGGCGCTAATTATAAGCGAGCCAATAGCGATTTTCTGTGCCAGGCATGGAAAATCCTAATTGGCTGCTCTTAAATTACTATATCTCCTACTCCCTTTTAACCCAACCTTCAACTCGTACACGTAGAGTATTTATATTAATGAACGTCTCTAGTGCCTTATTTAGGTTTGCCTTCGCCATTACATCTACTAGGTTATTTTAGCCATTAATCTACTGGATCTTAAAGAGTTCTTAACGCTCATAGGATTGCTAAAGTGCTATAATATTAATTATAAGACACTTCTTCTTTGTGGTACCAAGCTTAACTAAACACTTGTAGAGGGAATATAAGTTAGTGCATACAATTATAGGGATAATAGGGAGTTTAAGTCAATCTATAATTATCTTTAGGGTAGTTCTAATTGCAATTGCTATATTAACTCTGTTAACCATTCCATATATCTCTAATGCTAGAACGCTTTAGGTGATGCGCTTACTCTTAGTTAAGCTCTAATAGATAAAATTACTATAGATCGTAAAGTTATTCTCTCTAGTAGATTTGTTCGCGATAATAATCTTATATCCTAGCTGGGAGCTAAAATCTTTATTATTTACAAATAATCTATTAATAAATACAAAGAGCTTAGCGGTAGGAAGATTAATAGGCACGTAGAGTAGTCCCTAATTAAGATGGTTTATTTGCTAGGAAAGACGCTTATTTAGGGCAAGGACGTTATCCTTAGTTGGTTCCTGGTATTAAGCGGCAATAAAGAGATTAAATAAAGCCTTAGGTTAATAGATAGAAGTAATATAAGCTCTATAAGCGCGTTGCTCTATGTATCCTTGCTTTAGAGAATTAATATTAATAACGTTAATCTTCTTGCCTTAATCTTTCTAGCGTAAAGCAATAGAATCCTTGTTTAGGGAGAGGATGCATCCATTAAAAAGTAATGGTGTTATTAAATTAAGCTTTTCCTTTGGCTTTGCTATAAGATTTGCCTTTATTAGCTCATCTTCTTTAAGAGCTAAGAATTAGTCGTCTCCTAAGATAATTGTATTATCGGTTTGCATGCCGACGATTCCAAACGGAGTTCCTATAGTTATAATAAGGAAGCAGGGATTAAATATAGAAGTAGTTATTAAAAGCTTCTCTTTATAGTGCTTACTATAAGTAGCCCACTAATAAGTTCCTGCCTCTGCAATTCTATATAATGGCTTAAGTACAACTATAATTGTATCTTTAGGATATTGGTAGCAAATTTGCTCTAGAAGGTATACTAGTATTAAGCGCTAAAGGCGCGTCTCTAATTAGGTATAGGCCTAAGTAATATCTTATAAATAAACCGCTATTCTATTCTTTATTAAGGAGGGAGCTAGCGCAACAATAACTTGCTAACTAGCTCGTTAAATTATAGGGGATTGTATAAGAATTACTTCCTTACCATCATCATTATAACCTTAAATAACCAGTCTTGACTTCTTAAATGGGGTATTAGTAGCTTTGCCCTTAATCTTATTAACCATTCTTAACTTAAAGATGCGAACTCTATTAAACTTAGTAGGGTTATACTTCTTAAATTTAAAAACTCCTCTTGTAATAAGACTGTTGATCTCCTACTTATTAGATACTTGGAAAGGAGCTCCTAGAGTTATAATACAGCCTTTCTTTTAGAGCTGTTTTACAAGCTTAAAGTCAGCCTTCTCTTTAGCTGTTATAAAGGCCATTAATAACTCATCTTTACTCTTAATAGCGGTAACGAATTGCTCTTTGAAATTAACAAGGTGTTAGCAATTTCGTAATCCCTTTAGGCGACCTCTACCGCGTTATGGTTGCAGCATATCTGCTACAATTATATTAGGATTATAGTCGCCTTCTAGAGTATATTGATTGTAGTTCTCCTTTAGAGTATCCTCTAGGGCATCCTGCAAAGGCTTGGAACTGTTATTTCTATAATAGGGCTTAATAACGGTTAAGTAAAATTAAGTGGGTCTATAGGGCATCTAAAGAGTACAAGTCTAACCATTAATTATAATAAGTTTATGTGGGCCTAACCATCCTCCCTTTTTACGCCATACGCGTACCTTAGATTGGAGTGGCAGATTAAGCGTAGTTAAGGTATTTAGGCCATTTCTTATTCCTAGTGCATCGTTAACCTGGCGCATAGCGTAGAGACGTCGTACCTCTTTTGTTGCTTTGTGAATAGCCTCCGCTTGTTGCGTAATGGATAGAGATAGTAGAGAATTGTTAGTCATTTAAGGGTAGGCGCCAAAGACTAGTAATGTAGGTACAAGCCTATCTAAGCTAGCAGAATCATTAACAGCCTTAATAGCCATCTATAAAATAAGCTCTTTGCTAGTGCCCTCTAGTTCCAAAGAAATAATCTTATATACTTATTATAATGGCGTGTAATATTATTCTACTTTTCTAACACTATTATATGCTTTAATAGGGACTTCCTTAACCTTAATTTCTATTACCTTCACCTATTACTAAAACTCTGTAGATAAGAAGTTCCTTTCTATATTATAAATAACTTAATTAGGGGGTTTTAGGTAGATATTAATCTAATATAATTAAAGAGTATCCTATGCGTTCCTAGCTAATATATCCTTTAGGAAACGTGCGGCTTAGAAGAAGGTTAAAAGGTCAACAATTTAGAGTACTGGCTTGCCGCTAAGATATATAATGTTAATAATAATACAGAAGTTGAAGTTATAGTTATCTTTAAGGGTAAACTTAAATTAGCTAGGGGACTTCTAGTTTATTTAACAGTAATAGCAGTACTTTATAAGATGCTTAATTGTTTTAGCCTTGACTTTATAACCTACTTACTAAAGAACCCTAAGCAATCTATAAACTAATGGGTAACTGAAGTGATAGTATAGTTGACGTAACTCCGACTTAGTTAAATGGCTCTAAGCAATGCTCCTTTCTAGCTGTTAAAGGAGTAACTAAGGGTAACCCTATTTACATATAATGGGCATCCAATTCTTTCCCTAAACAAGCATATTCTTAAGGTTATTAAGCTTAACGCCTAACTTATCTATATCTTAGATGCAGAATAGAAATGGGGTGTTCGCGGGAATAATATGGAAAGTAATATATTCTAACGGAGTTTGGACCTTAATTATGCTAAGAGAGATCGCAGTACCCTTGCCAAAGCGAATTGTATATTAGCCTGCCGTTAATTGGTTAATCTAAACAGAGCTATTAAGCTACTAAAGAGCTTAAACTTAAGGTTCTCCTACTATAGATACTCCTACGGCTCTAGTATCTGGTATAATACTATAAAAGACGTTTGCTGAGTATCTGTTGTTAAAGGAAAACGCGGAACTTTCTTTTAACTTATTAAAAATATCTGACTTTGTAATAGAATGGAGCGTAGATTGGTCGTTAAGGATAGCAACGGTTTATATGCCATTTACCTTACCATACTTGGTAAAGTATTAGTTAGGAGAGTAGTCCTTAATTTCTATATCTATAAGAAGCTGTTCGGCCTTGTTAACCTTACCCTTAAGATCTTCTTCGCCTTCATATTGAACTAGGAAGCTTTAGAAGTAGGCTGTAGTAACCTTATAATTTCCAACGTTTCGTGCGCTTTGGCGAAACTTATTATATACCTCCTTTTATCTGTTAAGAGGGTGCCTAGTTAACTAGTAATTTGGCTTCTTATAAATATAGCATTTCTTCTGTTAATTGTTTTAAGATAAACCTCCATAAGGACCTCCACGATTGCTTTATAGTTAATATTAATTGTACCCTCTGCCGTATCCTCTACCCTGGCCACCATATGTTTGATCAGTCCAGTTATAATTATGTTGGTTAGTTGGGTTAATTAAAGTAGGTTAGGGTTAGGTGTTAAATTGCTATACTTTTTAAAAGCGTAGAGCGGTGCTAATAGAGGATCTTAATTAAGCACACACTCCTTTATAAGTATTTGCAGGATTAAAGAGGGTAAGGTTATATTCTTTAACACCTTAGTATGCGCTAATAACTTAATCGCGTAGGCTAAAGTCCTCTTAATATAATTTAGATAAACCACACTAAATTATTTAAAGTCGATTAAAGAGCTTTTAAAGATAGTTAAGTTAAGAGGCATCTGGGTTTATAGTAATAATTCTTAGAAAGGTAGTCTCTCTCCACTCCAATATATACTGCTGCTTATTCTCTTCTATTTTAAAGTGGCATCTTGTCTCATATATTATTCAGTTAAAATTGTATCCTTTTCCTACCAAACGATCATAATAGAAGGTACTGGCGCGGCCCTTAAGCATAACGGAATAAGCGTTATAATATTAGTTAGGTTCCAGTCCAACTTTTTAGTAATAGTTATAGAAGATACGCAGCTTTGAATTAAGGATATTATATAGTTCCCTGCTAAACCTCTTCTCCTAGTCTAAATAGAGTTTTGTAAACTCTATAAGCATTTTTAAAATGCCTCCAAGCGGTATTAGGCTATGTTGAAATTATATTAGAGATTAAGGTAGGGATTGCTTTATAGGCTATAGTAGAGATATAGAGCTTAATAGAACATGGCGTGGTACCTAATCTTCCTATAGTAGAGTTTAAAGGTTATTAAATCGCGAAGTAAGGGGGTCTTGCGCTTGCTCTTAGGGGGCAGTAGTTAAAGTTATAGGTTAAATTAGTGGGAGCGATAGGTACGGCACATAAGAACTTATGCCTAGAGTAATAGAATTAGAACGTGTCTCTATTAATATATCATTTGGATTCTATTGTGAGTTAAGCTTCTTTATATTACGTAGTTAGTGCTTAATCTCTTATAGAGTCCATTTATGCTCTTCTTTTACGTTAATAACTTGCTCCTAAATATTGTCTTTAATAGTGTCTCCATCTATAGGGACAAATACTCCGTTCTTTTAAAGGAAGTTACGGAAGTCTTATACAATATTCTTCTTCGCAAGGGCCTATATTTCCTTTATCCATCCAACAAAGTCCTCCTTTATATAATACCATAGCACAGTATCATTATATTTACTGTCTGTGTATTATGCTATGTAGTATAGTAAGAATCCGTTTAGGTCCTATTACTCGGCGTTTATAGGGTTAATATCTTTGTCCTATATCTCTAAGTTAATATCGTTCTTGTACTTCTTCGGGTAGGTTAATACCATAATAGGAGTAGAATTAATAGGGTGTTGTATATTAAAGGTAGGTAGGATTTTCGGCTTTATAGGATCTTATAGGTTTGCTATTAAAAGGTAGGTAATTTAAGGCGTAGTTAACGCGTTTTGGATGTTAACTTAGGACCCTAGGTTTAGTAATACTTTTGACCTAAAGTACTTAACCAAATCTTCGTAAACGCGATTGTTCTGCGTAATAGACGCAACTTGGTATCTCCTAGTGCTCAGTAACACTTCTGTTACTAGTTTTCCGCAAGCCTAAGGTAGTATAGTATCGCCGGGAACCCCTGTACAAGACTGTCTCTTCTGTTAATAACCTAGCTACTCTGTGGTTAACTATGTGTTCAACCACTAATCAGTGTTGGTTATATAGGGTGACTCACCAATAACGACTACTCGAGTAGGTTACAGTAATGTTGGTTAATAGCTTTTTTTATTAGAATAAGAAAGGGCGAGGAGCTTAAGACTCCTCGCCACGCTAGTGCCGCGGCGTTACGTGATGACCGCTTGCCTAATTCCCAACATATTATATTAAAAAAATTTAAAATTAAACTTATTATTATACTGTTTTTATTAAAATAGTTTTTTAAGTAATTTATTACATTTTTAATCTATAATTTTATAATATAATAATTATTCATTGATTAACGTCCGATTTAGATCCCTATTAGGCCTACGCGGACTACTCCTTATTTATATATAGGGAGAAAACTCTATTTGAGAAAATAAGAAAACCCTATAATCTATCTCCCTGCCTTTTAGGACTTGTATATAGGGCGCCTATAAGTTACCTATAGTGCTCTACTACCTTACTTTATAACCTCCTTGGGAACTACTACTGCCGTAATAAGCCTACGGACGCGCTAGTATCGCAAACTTAACTCTACTACTGTAGAGTTATTAAGGGGCGCCTAGTACTTGCCCCTTTGCCTTCTATTACTATTTCCTTTGCAACCTGGAACTGGTCTAGTATATTTTAGCTAATAAGCTACTAGGTAACCGCCTTAAGACCTTTTTATATTAAGAGTAGTGTATTATAGTTCTCTATGCTAGCTACTAAAAGCATTACTTCTCGGTTAGTGCGTAGGGGGCATAGCAGTATTACGTATTTTGGTATCTATCTTGGCCAGCTATATTTGCATCTTAGGCTACTTACTAGGATACCTACCTAGTAGAGCTAATCTTTTAGTCCTATTATTCCTGTTCTTAAGAGTGTTGCTATTGTGTTTTCCGCCTTTGTTAGGCCTTTTTAGAGCCCTTAGGTGTTTACCCCCTATAGCGTTAACTATGCTATGGCTTAGGTTTCTCTTGCCTAAGATAGTCTTTGTACCTTTAACTCCCATGCACCTCTCTAGTGTTGGTCCAACTAGTGTTGTGTTATAGTAGATAGTTTTCCAGTACTCTTTTATGCTTTACTTTGGCTCCTTTCTTTCTTTTGCTATTGTCTTTGCTAATCTCTTATATATCTCCCTTCCTCCCCTATATGGGCCTGGGCCCTAATATAGCACTATTCTTCTTTTACTTTCTTTACCTGTTTCTCTAATATATCTTCCCTACTTTGGGGTTGTTGGTTTGTTCTCCTGTGTAAAGTTACGCTCCCTTTACACCCTTTATATTGCAGCGGCTTTAATATATAATTATAGGGGGGGGATATTAGCTTCCTTCTTAAGCAGTACTATGGCCGTTCGCTTATACCCGCCTGTTATGCTCCGGAGACAAGCTGTTTAGACCTTTTAGAGTGGTTTAAGAAGTAATTTAGGGGGGCCTTTCTCGGACTCTCCTATGGCCCAAACACTGGATCTATACGTTATGGTTGGCCGGACAACTACTATATATAGTAGGCGTGACCTCTGGAAGTATGGACCCTATATAGAATTAATAATCCTGGATATTATAATATACTATACTTGGCCCTTATAGGCCGCTTATAATATATATGCGCTCCACTAGAGCTTACTATTTACCTATACTCTTAATACCCTTAGGCCTTGAACTGGTTAACCCCTAAAGCCTTAAATATAAATTACATGCTAGAGATCTGTAGATTGGTTACGTTTTTTTATAAAGTGGATTAGCTGGTATTTCTCTGGTAAGAATTAAACTCTATATTGTCTTGCCTATTCTATATAGGTGTTATGGGCTTTCTCTAGTATTCTGCAATTCTCTACGGCTATTAGGCTGTATATAATTAGGTTTATATTGTTAATAAAGCCTATCCCTTAGGTCGCCCCTTTCTTAAAGAAGTTAAGTAGATTGCTTATAAAGAAAAGGAAGAGTATAGGCAAGAGGGGTGATCCTTATAGTATTCCTATTACGACTGCAATAGGGGGGCTTTAGTATCCGTTAAAGACTAGTAATATTTCTTTCTGGCCTATAAACCCTTAAATAAATTGTATAATCTATTCTAGAAAGCCCTTTGCCCTAAGGATATATAGGAGGCGCTTATAGGGTACGTTATTATAGGCACCACTAATATCTAAGCTAAGTATTAATACTACTGTAGCTAGAATATATTGCATTGCAATAGGAGGCAAATTGCCGCCACGTGTGGCAAGTTGCCGTTACGTAAGGCAAGTTGCCGTCACGTGTCACCGCGGCACTAGCGTAGTAAGGAACCTTAAGTTCCTTACCCTTCTTTATATTGGAAGACAACATCCATCTATAACACCGCATAGTATATATTATTGTGATATATATATTCTGCACGTTGTTAAAGTATACTAACACTGATTAGTAAGCGCATATAGATCAGGAAATACGCAGGTAGCTTAGAAGACAGTTATACTGTCCACCTTACAGCAGATTGGAAGATAGTTATACTTATCCACCTTTTATATCAGCCTATTTTAGTTAAAGAGAAGAAGAGAAACTACCTAGGAGTACTTATTTAGTATCTACAACAACTTCTAGACATCTTGTTCTATCTATTTCAGAAGACTACTGCGCAGAGCACTTTACCCTATTTAATTAACTCGAACTATCTCCTTAACCGCCTCCTTAACCGCCTTCTTAACCATTCCCCTATCTTTACCTTTTAAACACCCTTACCTTCACCCTTATTTACCCAAACAATATATAATAAACAAGATGTTAGAAACAGAGAAAGACTAAAAGGAAGAAGCAGCTAAATAGGAAAATGGGATTAACCTAATAAAAGCCTTTAAAGATAAACTAACTGACTACCTACAATGCAAGATGTACCTATATACAGAGATACACAACTAGCTCAACTTAACACTCTAGGAATTATTCCAGGGAGATTTTAAGGACTTTATGGTTAATATCTTTACGCAAATCCCCTTATACTGGCTTTAGCAACTACGTGACTGCCTAAACATTAGAGGAGTATGGGTTAATATTAACTATAAACGAAACAAAACACTCCCTTAGTCTTTATACAATATAGCATAAGAAGAAGACCAAACTAAATAGAGTAGAGAGATAATTAAATTAGCCAATAATAAATACGGACCGACGCTATTAAGATCAATTAAGGTATATATAATAGAGGGTACCTTAGAGGAGTAATAATAAGCTAAAGCTACCGCAACCCAACTAACCGGTATACTGACTACCTCTACCTTTACACCATCTATTATACCTTAATCTACAACTACGTCCACTTTTACACTATCTGCTACGCCTTAACCTGTAATAACAATATAGCAACTCCACGGATAATCTACAGATGAGGAGAACCGCCCTATTACTATAACCGGCTATAGCAAGGAAATTGCGAACGCAGCCAAGATATACACAGAGGAGTAAAAATACGGTGGCACAAATAAAAGCCTTAACTATAAATTAATAATATTCTACGACATCTGCAATTAAGTGGATGTACCCTAAGAAGCCTACCTTAAGGCATTCCCTACTATGCTAAAAGGACTAGCTTTGGACCACTTCTATATAAACTAACTATCCCGCCTACCATTTGCCAAAGCTTGCAAGCACCTTTAGAATTTCTTTAAAGGACTAGGATTTTAACGCAAGAACCTAGATAAGTGGAACACTATTACACTTATAATAGTAATAGCAGGAAACACAGATAAGTTAATAAGTGAATATCTCCAATTGTTAATTCACAGACTTTGTTAACTATAGCATGGCCTTAGACCTACCTTACACACTATAGACTTCCTTTATAATAAAATCGTCACTTCTTGCCAGGGAATACTAGTATGTAGATATACAGTCTCTAACCTACCGGACAACCTTAGAGCCCTTATTAATAAACTTTAATCGTCTATTACAGCATACGAAAAAGAGTATATGGAGAAGATATAAGCCTTCTTTACAGACCAACGGTTCTATAAAAGAGATAACAACTATAACTATAGCAACTGTAACAACCCTCTATACAACCGCAACCGAAAGAAACCACGTTGCTTCATATATAACAGGGAAGGATGTTGCTTATAGAGACATACTAAGGAGGAGCAAGAAGAGTCCAAAGCCAAGTTTAGAACTGCCAATAGAGACAGGTTTGGCAAATTCGATGGCTGATTTAAGAAACGACTTAACTAATATATTATGGATTACAAGAATGACGATACTGACTTAAAAGAAGAGCTTAAGGAAGCTTTTTAAGCACTAACTATTAATGCAAGTTATAAGGCAACTGACAAGAACTCACAACTAAATATTAATTACTACTATACCTCCCTTAGCCAAGTAAAACAGCAGAAAGCGATTTCTATAGCCGCCACCCTAGCTGATAAAGCCTTTGGCCATTTGGTTACAACTATAGATAATATAGTACCTTTTATAACCGACCAGGACCCCTTTACCTACAATATAACCACATCCACGTCCCGCTATACTGCAGACAAGTTTATAGGTATAATAATTAACATAGGAGCATCTAAACGATCTACAGCAGGATATAGCCAATTCTTGGCATTCTAGAGACTTAATACTGATATACAGCTTAATACCACCACACAAGGTATGGTTAACGTATAGTTTGGCATTAAATTAACCTCATTAATTAGATTAGCCAAAGTAATCACCCTAATTAGCATAATTACGTTTTATATTGTCAAGGTTAACACCCCATTTTTGCTTTACTTGGCAGACATAGATCACCTATAAGTATACTACAACAACCTAAAAAATATGCTAATTACCCCTTAGAGCGAAGTACCCGTTATACGTCGCTTTAGCCACCCTTTTCTACTTTAGAACATATCCCTGTATACTTATTTAACTAAGTTATTTAAACAAAACCCCTGCTACCTTACCAACATAGAATTGAAGCGACTGCATTGCCGTTTTGGCCACCCTTTAGCTAAGCGTCTTGTACGAATACTTAAACGCTTAGGGTATAATATTAATAGCAAGACCTTAGATTATCTTATACGCTACTACCACTATTGTTAAAAACATGGAAAGTTGCCTGGTAGATTCAGATTTACCTTATATAATAATATTAATTTCAACTATTTAATCGTAGTTGATATTATGTATATTAATAGCGCACCCCTTTTGCATATCGTTAATAAAGGAACACGATTTTAAGCTAGCAGATAGCTGCAAAACATCAGCGCCAAGCATACATGGGATATATTATGAATATGCTAGATTAATATATACCTAGGACCTCCTGATATTATCACATATAATATAGGTAAGAATTTTATAAGCAAGGAATTCAAACAATACGCTATAATATTTGGAATAGTTATAAGAAGTGTACCTATTAAAGCCCATAATTCAGTCGGAATGGTAAAACGCTACTATGGCCCCCTCCGTCGCATATACCATATCATTACTGCAGAACTGCCAGATATTAGTAAAGACATAGCCCTACAAATAGCTTTTAAAGCAATTAATGATTCCGCAGGCCCTAACGGTCTTATACCTACCTTACTAGTATTCGGAGCTTACCCACGTATAGTGGAATCCGACGCACCTAACCCTATAGTTATACAACGAGCAGCAGCTCTTAAAAAGGCTATGGAAGAAGTTAAGAAGCTTAGAGCTAAGCGCTAAGTAGCAGATGCCCTTAACATGCATAATAGACCCAAAACAACTGTAATCTATAACCTACCACTTAACTTACCCGTATTGGTATAGAGAGAAGGACTTATAGGCCAACCTAGCTACTGGTCTGGTCCGCACAACCTACTTAGCATTAAAAATGAGACCTATACTATATAACTTCCCCACGGACCCACCAACTTCCATAGCACGGTCGTGAAACCATATCTGGTAGACCCTAAGATTATAGAGGATATATAACTAGAAGACGATAAAAGCGAACTACCTTAAACTAAACCTAAATCCCTACCTTAAACTAAGCCTGGACCTTAACCCGTTAAGCGTAGAAGAGGTAGACCACGTAAGTACCCTATTAAAGCTAATACCGCGAACATTTTAATATATCTATAAGATGAGGACAATGATCAACTTACAAAGTCTAATTAGTTTGTAGTATTACGCCAGAAGGAAATTAAGGGATTATTTAAGAAAGGAGTTTTCAAACTAGTTAACCCTAAAGATATACTATAAAGCAACAGAGTATTTAACTCTAGATTTGTTAACAAGATTAAAAACCCCAGTTTTAATAAAGCCTTTAAGAAGTCAAGACTAGTTGTATAGGTATATAATGACTTAGAAAAAGACCTCGTATTAACCCAATTACCTACAATCCAACGAGTCAGCTAACGCCTTATTCTCTATATTACGGCCATAACTTAGAACAGTGGCACATATCTCTACTTACGAGATATTTTACAGGCCTATATACAATCAGCTATAAGACTAAATTGAGACTTCTATATTAGGGCACCTCTCGAACTTAGTACGGCACTTAGAGTCTTATAAGGCACAATTCTAAAGGTTGTTAGACCTTTATACGGTATTCCTAAGGCAGGTAATTATTGGTTTAAGACTTACTATAACTACTATATTAAAGAACTAAACATAAGCCAATCTACTTATAACCCCTGCTTACTCCACCTTAACAACCCTACAAATTTCGGAATAGTTGGTTTATAGACTGATAACACCCTCCTACTAGCCAACTTAGTCTTTGCAGCTTTAGAATAGGAGAAGATTAAGAAAGCTAAGTTTCTAACCAAGGAATGCGAACAACTTACGCTGGAACACCCAATTAAGTTCAACGGAGGTATTATCCAACAATAGGATTATATAATCACGCTTATATAGAAGCGCCAATGCCAGAACTTAACCCTTATTAATATTAAGGAAGCTATCACAATAACTAGTTCCAGAGGCACTATTCGCACAGCACTCACACTTAAGGACTAATACATCGCCCAACGAGCAAGAGGAGCTTATATTGTGTCTATATACCAGCCTAAAGCTTCTTTTGATTTATCCTATACTGCCTAGGTGATTAACCCTAACAAGAAAGACGCAAAACTGCTTAATAAGAGGATTTAGTGGCAAATTGAGAACCCAATAAGAGGTTTAAACTTTGTTAAACTTAATATAGAGATATTATAACTACTTGTATTCACTGATTCCTTATTTACAAATAACAAGGATCTCTTATTACAGATTGGATACATCCTGGTACTAGCAGACTTATTAAATAAGGCGAACATTATCTACTGGTCCTTAGTTAAGTGCAAGAGAATTACTAGAAGCGTACTAGCCTCCAAATTATATGCTATGGCCCATGGTTTTAATATCGGCGCTGCAATTAAGGCCATAGTTAAATTGCAACTTAATATCAGCCTACCGCTTATCCTTTGCACCAATTTAAAGTTAATTTATGAATGCCTCGTCAAACTAGAAACTACACAGGAGAAGAGACTTATAATTAATATTATATGCCTACGTTAGTTATATAAAAGACGCGAAATAGCTAAAGTTAAGTGAATCGATGGAGATAGTAACCCTGCGGACGCTATAACTAAAAGCAAACCGTTATTAGCTCTTAAGCGACTTATTAACACAAACCAAATCGAGTTAAAGACAGTAGAATGGGTAAAACATGCTACTGACAATAGCACTGATATAAAGGCATAGGGTAAGGAAGGAAGGAAGGAAGAAAAGAAAGAGAAGTGTATATATAGATTTTCAAACTGTATAGTTATAGGATACTAGTCCTCCGCATTTTCTAAAGTACTCCCAGTGTAGCTAGAATATATTGCATTGCAATAGGAGGCAAATTGCCGCCATATATAGCAAGTTGCCGTTACGTGAGGCAACGTGTTACCGCGGCACTAGTGTGGTAAGGAACCTTAAGTTCCTCACCCTTCTTCGTATTGGAAGACAACATCTATCTATAACACCGCATAGTACATATCATTGTGATATATGTATTCTGCACGTTGTTAAAGCATACCAACAACTACAAAGTCCCTTTGTATCGCCTATGTAGACTTAATGATGGTAGCGAGTAGCATAAGTGCTAATAGTGTTAAGCGGTTCTTTCTTGCCCCTATTTAACTTTGTGGTAATTGTTAGCGACTCAGTCAATCGAGGCACGAGCACGGCAAGAGGGACGCGCAGCCTGTACAATTGGTAGTCTATAAACGAGGATCCAAAGCTAGAGAAAGGAAAGGAGAAGAAGAGCAGCGCCGCTTGATGTTTTATGCAATCTTCGCGTCACGTGACCGCAATCTGCGGCAATTTGCCAGTACTGTAATACTGTCCAAGATTGTCTAAAACTGTTTGCGATTGTCCGCTACAATCCACTGCCATAATCCACCGTTTTCTACTAGTGCCGTAACATTACCCCCCCCTCCGAAAAAGCCTGCCCTCAGGCTTTATATGTCCGTATTTATGTCCGTGGGGTGTTCTTATCTGTATGCTTAATAGGTAGCTTATTATCTTCGCTATACTAGCACTCCATCCACTTATCTAGATACTTTGGGGGTCCTGGCTTGTTAGGGTATTAGTTATAGAACTCTTTAAGCTTCTAGGGGCAACCTATAAAATTCCAAGCGGGGTACCAGGTTAGGTCTAGATTGTAACCTTTCCATTAGACACAGTATTTTAGCGTTCCTTGTACTAGTTTACAGGCTAGTATTTTATTAACTTCCCATTTGTCGTCGCCATTAACTTAAATCGGCAGTAGAGGCTTATTCTTTTGTCCGGGTAGTGGGTTATTTGCAGCTTTCCGTAGCTTATCTAGTGAGAAAACAGGGTGGACTTTAATTAAGTCTGGGAGTTTAACCTTATATGAGTTGCCTTCTTTATTAAGGATCTTATATGGTCCTGCTATCTTATAGTCTAGCTTACAGCTAGGCTGTTCTGTCTTCTAGTTCTTTGTTGTAACCCAGACCTTATTGCCTATGGTAAAGTCGGGCTCGCGCCTGTGCTTATTTGCCTACTGTTCCATCGATTTTTGGGCCTTCTCTAGGTTCTTACGGGCTACTGTCTATACTTCTTCTAAGCGTCTAGTATATTGCTGTGCTTCCTTATAAGATAGCTTTTCGCGTACGGTCTATGGTCCTTCTGGTCTTTCCTAGTTAAAGCTTATATAAGGTAAGTATCCTATTTCTAGCTAAATAGGTGCAAACCCCGTAGAGTTATAGGGTAGGGTTGCCTGGGCGTAGTCTATTATGGGTAGTAGTTCGCTCTAGTTGTCCTAAAAGTAGTTAATAAAGGGCCGGAGTCTCTAGTCTAAGTATTAATTTACAATCTCCGTCTAACCATCTATCTGGGGGTGGTATGCTGTAGAGAGCTTTAGCCTAATACTTAGGATCCGGGTGAACTCGTTCTAGAAGGCTAATATAAACTGCGGTTTGTGGTCGGATATAATAGTATCTGGTGGTCCATAAATTTGGTAGACGTAGTAGATATACAGTTAGGCCGCCTCTTTAGCATCAATATTTTTATAATAGGGGATTAAGAACGGGCGCTTACTAAAGTGGTTAACTAGGATTATAACTATATTATATTTGTCGCGGTCCGTAGGTAACTTGTGGAAGTCTATAGAGATATACTACTAGGGGCGTTCTGGTATCGGGAGTGGCTTTAATAGCCCTAGGGTCTTATCTCGTGGAATTATAGACCTACAGCAGTCGTTATAGTTCTGTATATAGCGGTTAATATCCATAACCATTCTGGGCTAGTAGTAATAGTTACCAATAATCTTACGGGTCTTGTTCTTTTTAGGGTGGGCCATAGAGACCTAAGTATATGCTTTAGCGATAAGCTAAGTCCGTAAGTTCTGTACCTTTACTACTACTAGCCGTTCCTGGTGCTTAAGTAGTCCGTTTTCTAGGGACCATAGGCTGGTAGAATCCTTTGCCTTTTCACGGTACTCCTGTAGAGAAGGGGCCGTACGGTTTACCTATAGTAGTTTATTAATGAGGTTAAGTTTTATAGAATTAATAGGATATATCTTAGCGCTTAAAGGGTCCGTATTTAGTTCTGCCTATATTTAGGGGTTAAGGCATTCTAGTCGTAGTAGCGTCTAAGTCTGTAATGAGATCTTTACAGCTGCCTGGTTATTTAGGTCCTATTTACGCCTTATAAGAGCATCCGCATGGTTAGTAGCACCTAGCCTATACATAATTAGGAAGTTAAATTGGGATAGGACCTCCGCCCAGCGTGCCTACTGGGCTGTAAGGGCCTTTATTGTTATAAAATATTCCAGGGCTTTATAGTCTAAAACTACTTAAATAGGCTTAGGGGCTCCTTCTAACTGTGTTCGCTAGTATTAAAAGCTAGAGATAATAGCTAGCATTTCTTTGTTATAAATTAGGTAGTTTAGCTTAGCATCTATTATAGTCTTTAAATAGTAAGTAATAGGGTGCTATTTTCCGTCCGTCTGCTTCTAGGAGTAAACACCAGCTATAATACTGTCTAAGGCATCAGTTTCTAGCATTAAGGGCTATTCTAGGTTAAAGTGGGCGAGTAAGGGAGCAGAAACCAGTCGTTTCTTAAGCTTATTAAAGGCCTGCCTATATACGGTATTAAAGTGAAAGGGCCGGTCCTTGTGGGTAAGTTAGCTTAGGGGCCGGGCAATTCTACTATAGTTCTTAATAAAGCGTTAGTAGAAGTTGTAGAACCCTAAGAATAACTACACTCCCTTTATAGTCCTTGGGGGTATCTATTAGTTAATTATAGCCGTCTTTTCTGGGTCTGCCTTAATTCCGTTTATACTAACAATAAACCCTAGGTACTTTATGCGCTTAATACTAAATTCCAATTTCCTAATATCGGCCTAGAGGCCAGCCTCTTGGAGCTATTATAGGACTTTATGGACATGCTCCTCGTGTTCCAACTTATTCTTAGAGTAAATTATAATGTTATCCAGGTAGGCCGTATAGAAGTTATTAAGGTAGTTAAAGAGTATATTATTTATATATCGCTGGTACGTAGCTGGTCCGTTAGTTAGTTTAAAGGGAAGTACTTTATATTTATATATTCTGTAACGGGTCTAAAATGTGGTAAGGTCTTCTAATCTAGGGTCCATCCTAATTTAGTAAAAAGCCTAACGGATATTAAGCTTAGTAAAGATTTTAGCTCTACTTATTTAGGCTAGAGTCTTATTAAGTAAGGGTAGGGGGTAGCGGTCCTTGCGGGTTATATTATTAAGTTTGCGGTAGTTAATGCAGAAACAAAGTCCTCTATTTGGCTTCTTGGTAAAGAGAATAGGCGAGTTAAAAGGGGCTTAACTAGGCTTAATAAAGCCCTTATTTAGGTTATTAATAAGGTACTGCTTTATAGCCTATAATTTGGCAGTAGACTGCTAACAAAGGGGGCTATAACTAAGGGTGTCTTCCTTGTCTGGCTCAATCTTGTAGTCGTACGGTTGGTGAGGTGGAAGTATATTAGACACTGCCTTAGAGAATACGTCCTTGAATTTCTGGTGTCGATGGGGCAGTTTCTGTTCTACTAGCTCCTTATCTATAAGCTTACTTTCCTGTCCGCTAAACTCGCTTTTCTTTTTCTTAATTATTCAATCGATTTCATATAAGCTGGTGGTAAAGATAACGGTATTAGGTTAAACCAAGTTCTGGTAGAATCCTACAGCGCCAATACAGCAGATATTAACTAGGGGAAGGTCTATAGGTTTCTTTACGGACTTTTATTAGGCCGTATTTTGTGGTATAGGGTTTATAGTCTTCCTTAGCTTACGTTCCATTTTCCATAAGTTGTCCTTCCAGTCTATTAGTTTAGTATGGCGTCCAGTATTCCTAGCCTTCCTTTATAGCTGCGTAGGGCCTAAGTTCTCCGCAGGGGACTTAGCTAGGTTACTACTAATTTCCTAGATCTCTAGTGCGGGTGGCGTAACATAGGTAGTCTGGGGGCGGTATAGTATACGAATCCGTTGCGGATTAAGCTGTACATCTTTCTTAAAGGCCTGGTCCCTACGCATAGCATTGGCCTAGTAAGTAGTATCAATCTAGGGCCATATAAGGTTTTCTATTATAATACTAATTTCTTTTATAAAGGAAGGGGTTAGGGGTAGGGATTTGGGCCAGATAAGCCGTCTACTCTATATATTAAGCTGTAAGCCTAAATAGGCTAGCTATTTTCTTCTTAAGATTATATCATGGCTTCCTAGGTCTGTAATAAGAAAGGGGACGTTATACTACCTTCGTCTATTAACACGGAGGTGGATCCGTAAAATAGTCATAATAGGTAGTCCTATTTATCTGTTGTACCCGCGAATAGGAACTGGTTTAGGCAGTTCCTTAAGAGGCGCATTTAAAAATTTAGCTAGCTTTATGGCGCACTGGGTGTCCATTAAGGCAAAGGCATTCACTCTAGAGTTAGCTAAAGCGGAGGTTAAAACTTAATATCCATTGCAAAATAAAGTATAAGGGATAGTGCAGCTTCTTTCACTAACTAGCCGACCCAGATTAATATGTGATATGTTAATTCCTTTTAACCTTAAAGAGGAGTCTTTCTCTAGGGTTCCTCTTTTTCTAACTCCATACTGTCCTTCTAAATTAACAGAACCTTGCCCGTTTTTGCCTTTGTCTGGCAATTCTTTGCAAAGTGGTCTTTCTGGCTATATAAGAAGCAAGCTTCTTAATTACTAAGGGCCTGTTTATAGGGGTCGTTATATATAGGCTAAGTGTGCGCCAGACCCGCAGCAGGACTAGCTGCACGGCTAGCTGCTAAATTAACGGCGGGCTGTACGGCTGGTGCTATAGGAGTTGCAGATCGTGCCAGAGTATTACGGGCCGTTTATATAGTGCTTGCGGTCTAGTTTGGAGAGTTTTTAGCTTTATACCGCTTAGCTTATACCTTAATTCAATAGAGGCCTTGGTTAATAGATAGGCAGTGGTCCATAAATACCTTTAGCGTCTATACAGTGGTAAAAACTGGCAGTACGGCGCGCTATAGGTCTAGGGTAAGCTTATTAAAGAGGTCCGGCATTAGGTCTTTATAGGGAATTTGGGCTTGGCCGGCTAGGTATAGAAAGCGGGTCTAGAAGGCTGAAAAGGTCTCCGTTGTCTTTATATTAAGAGCTTTATAATCAAGGCGGGCGTTCTGTACCTTAAAGGGGTCCTTATAGATGGAAGACAAGTGGTTAATTATCTTATCTCCAGAGAGGAAGGGATCTGCCGAGTCCTAGGCGTATTACGGACGTAGGTGCGTCTATACGTCTCCGCCAGTACGGCCGAAGACGTAGGCCATCTTAGCTTAAGTAGTAGGGAAGTAGTCCGCATTGACTTCGAGCTTATCCTACAATTAAAGCTTCTAGTTATCAAATATAGGGTCAGTTCCGTCTATAAGTAATAGGGGGTCTGCAACCTTCGCGGACCATGACGATGCTAATGCTATACGTTAGGCTAGGGCCTTAAGGACTATAGCAAGTCTCTAGGTATCTAATAACTCCTCACTAGGTGCAGGGGTGTCTCTAGTTTCAAGCAGCTCTTAAAGCCGCTCAATTTCAGCATTAGCTGCTGCGAGCTCTTCCTAGGGGGTTAAGACGGCGACTATTTTACCATTAGAGGTATTTGCGGGTCCTATAGCAGCTTTACCAACTACTGTATTTCTTGGCATAGTGGTAGGGGTATTAGGTAATTTCCGGTGTTTATTTATTTCCTAGGGGGTCTAGTCCGTGCGTGTCCTATTCTTAGGTTTCGCGTTCTGTTTGTGTTCTTTTAGTCCTTGTGGTCTTAGTAATATCCTTAGGGTCCTGTTCTGTGTCCTTGTCCTATTCGTGGTCTTATAGATAGATATTTTTAAGTTCCTTCTCAGGAAGAAAGAGTAGTTGAGCTTTGGATAATATTAGCAACTCAGTTAATTAAGGCACGAGCATAGTAAGAGGGACGCGCAGCCTGTACAATTGGTAGTCTATAAACGAGGATCCAAAGCTAGAGAAAGGAAAGGAGAAGAAGAGCAGCGCTGCTTGATGTTTTATGCGATCTTCGCGTCACGTGACCGCAATCTGCGGCAATTTGCCAGTACCGTAATACTGTCCGAGATTGTCTGAAACTGTCTGCGATTGTCCGCTATAATCCACTGCCATAATCCACCGTTTTCCACCAGCGCCGTAACAGTAATAGGGCGTGTTCCTTGGCCGTGTCTGCTATATGGTCTGCTATTACCCTTTCTAAGATTTTGCTAAAGGTGTTTTTTAAGGTAATAGGGCGGTAGCTTTCTGGGATTAAGTAATCTGCTTTACCTTCTTTTTATAGGATAACTATTGTTATAGATCTTCTAAGTTGTGGGTAGTAGCCTATAGTAAAGTATACTTTAGCTATATCTGCAAGCTAAGGTGCTATAAATAGTCTATAGGTTTTTAAGGCCTTATTTAAAATTCTATCTAGTCCTAGTGCTATATTGTTTAAAAGGCGGCTAATAGTTCTAGCTATTTTCTCTATTATTATGTTGCTGTTAACCTACAGGTAAGTTACTGGTGTTTTACCTATGATATTACTAAGGTCTGCTAGAGCTGGTTAGGAGAAGAACCTTTTTATAAGGATCTTTGCCTTCTTATTATTGTTATTAGTAGCCTATGTTTCCCCTACTCTTTGTAGGGGTGGTAGGTATGGGTCTTCTGCTAGGCACCCTGCCTTTTTCTTTAACTATTTTGCTATGGCCTAAAGGCCCTTGTTATGGGGGAGGCTTAGGTTAGAAGTATGCTTATTTATAAACTGTTTCTAGTTGTTCCTTGCTTCTTTTTTTAGGGTATTCTTTAACTAGTTTCTTGTGTCTTTATATTATTTTTTATCTTTAGGGTTATAGCTGCTTGTGTATTTCCTTCTTACTTATTATTAGCTAGCAATAAGAACCGCGCATTATATAGACTACGCGTGTCGCGCGTAGGGGCCTGGTTTTGAGACTAGGTAGTGCTCTTTTAGCCTGTTTTTAATTACTGCCTAGATCCTTTTTAGTCTTTAGTTAATTTCCTTAGGGGTAACGTAGTCAATCACCTAGTTAACCGAATCACCAAGTTGGCCACTTGAAAATCCTACCAAAAATCAAGAAAATCGCAACTCTATAACGCAACAACGCTTAAATAATAAATTCTAAAAGTATGTAATTAGACTTTTCTATATATTCTAAGACTACTACTTATATATTAAATTAATTAAAACGGTTTTTCTTAAGATATTTAGTTTTAGATTTTAAATCTACCCTAGTTTACTAGATCTTTAGGAATCAAAAATCCAATTACTTTTAAATTTAAAGAGAAGTTTTAGAATATATAGAAAAGTCTAATTATGCACTTTTAGAATTTATTATTTAAGCGTTGTTGCGTTATAGAGTTGCGATTTTCTTGATTTTTGGTAGGATTTTCAAGTAGCCAACTTGGTGATTCGGTTAACTAGGTGATTGACTACGTTAGCTAATAAGCCTTGCTTATTTAGTATTAGGTAGATTTCTTCTAGGTCTTAAAGTTGTTATTTAACTGTACTAAGGAAACTGTATAATTACAGCACCTGTTATACCAACCGCGTCTTACGCGTTGGGTACGCCGAGTACGCGTTTACGCGTTTGGTGCACCAACCACCCGCTTACGCGTCTAGTGCACTTCTAAAGCACTAACCAATTAGGGGGGAGGCGCATTAGTATATAGACTACGTAGTCTGCTTTATATAATCGACAGTTACCATCCAAATAAGCATACGATACTACATGTATTTTGTGCCCGTGGATACAACTCACTCGTGCTATTAAGTTAGTACAAAGACTGATTAGTAAGCGCGTACAGATCAGCAATCACTTGATACCTCCCCCCGAGCGATACACACGACAGCGACTACCCGTTTAGACTCCTAGTACGACCTGCTGGAAGGTCGGAAGTCGGGGATTACAGACTTATCTTTAACTCTGTATACTTATTTAAGTCTTAGTACGGTTTACTAGAAGTTATAGACGCGAATATAGACCTATACGGAACCTCTATCCTTAACCCCCTTAAACCTTAAACCTCTTTGGACCTTTTACGGAAACCCCCTACCCTCCTATAAACCATTACGGACCCATTAATTGATTTTACGGACTATTATAAGACCTCCCCCACCTGTTATAAGCTGCTACCACCCGCTACGCACCACACTATACTATAGTATGGCAGACATCAGCAAGCAAGTCAGCGAAGGTTAAAAGAAGTGGAGACAAGGAGTTAACGTTACGTCTATAAACGACGTTAACGACTATATTAGTTTCAAAATCCTTGAATACAAACACTTTAAGCTTATAAATGACGACCTGTGGGAGTAATACTAGGAAGACTTTGCGGACTTTACGGAAGCTATTTTTAAGGCCTGTAACCCTGTTACTATTTGTAAACTATGAACCCTTTTACGTAACCAAGGTGTATGGGTTAAAAGGAATAAATAAGTTACTATTGTATAGTCCTTATACAACATAATACACAAGAAGGACCAAACAGAATAGACTAAAGAGGAAATCCTAGACCAGTTCTAAGAAACTAAGGAACTCTTTACTTCTTCTAAACTTAATGTAATCGCTGGCCTTATACCTGACCTACTTAACCAAATTTGTCCCATAAACCTAAGCGACTTTAAACTTGACCTTATTGGCCAAAATACACCCTACTCTTAAGTTATGGATCACAATACCCCTGTAAACTAAAATACGGACTAAATTACCCCTGCTATTTAAGTTATAGATCTGTAAGCCATATACCCGCAAGCTATAGATCTGTAAGTTATAGATCCGCAATCCACCTAAGTAAAGACTTATAGTAAGGAGCTAGCTAACCTAGCTAAGCTCTATACCAACGAATCTAAGTATAGCGGTGAAAATGATAATTTTAACTTTAAACTGACCATCTTTACGGACCTCTACTAGAAGGCTGATATTCCTAAATAAGAGTTTAGCCAAGCCTACTTTACCATGCTGCGCGGCCTAGCACTTGACTACTACTACACCAACCTTAAGAGTAACCCCCTTGGTGTCCCCTTTAATAAGCTATGCGAAGCTACCCGTAACTACTTTAAAGGACTAGAATATAGGCGTAATATCCTTACTAATGGAATGCGACCAAGCTACGGACCGTAATTAATAAGAACACTGAAAAATCAACTATAGAGTGTCTGCAAATCCTTATTAAAGACCTCTAGTACCTATAGCACGGCCTTAATACTAAGCTTCGAATAGACGACTTCCTGCATAATAAACTTATTACGGCTTGCTAGGAAGTAGAGCCCTGTAAGTACGCCTATTATAAGCCTACAGACACCTTAGCTGGCCTTATTAATAACCTACGCTCCTCTATTGTAATGTACAAAGTCTTAAACCTACTGGGCAGCACTTAAGCCTTCGCCACGGATATTTAATATCTGTAGACAGACTTAGACGTCTACTTTATAGACCGCCGTTACCGCTAGCAGCACCTATACCGACTAAGTCCCACCCGTAACCCCCGCAGCAACTCCCGTATAAAAGCATACCCCTACAGACAAACAAGCCAGAAATGCTTTGTGTGTGGTAAGGAAGGATATTGGCAGTGTGGGTAACAGTCAGCGTCGCTAGCAGCGTCGCTGACAGCTAGCTGCTGATGTAAGCAGTCAGTCAGCGTATATAGTTATAACAGTCAGTCTACAGTCAGTCTACAGCGCGCTGACAGCTCGCTACATAGGTGGTAAGAAAGGATAGATTTTGAAGCTTTTGGTAGAAGTTGAGGATATTTGGATATTCGGCTTAAATCCGGTTAGCCACTGACACGCCAAGCACAGGAGAAACCCCTGGGATACCTATAGTAAATAGTACTGTTTTCCCTAAAATCCCTGTCGCGTATATGAACTTGTTACCTCGCGATATTTGCCTTTTCATTAACACGGGGCAATGCAACGCACCTTACATTTTACCCGCCAGCCAGGTAGTAGAGCTTCTTCCTCTGCTTCCTCTGCTTCCTCCTCTGCGTCCTCCTCTGCTTCCTCCTCATTGCCTCCACAATCTACGCCTCGATTAAGCCACTTAGTAATCCGCAGGCGTTGCGGCTCTACTGCTTCCAGTCCCCTCACGGTTGAAGATACCCCCGAGTCGGACAAGTTGAACGACTCTGCATCGCGCGAGCCTCCACCAATTAGCCAGAACTACGGCTGCATATTTTCTATTGACTGGGACAATCTTTACCTTGGCAAGCACGGCAAGCTTACTAGTAAATACGGATACTAAATTATTAATAAGCGGTCGCTTTCGAAGAACTCATTTGTATCACCTATATAGAAGTATGGAGCAGATCTATTCTAGGACGGGCTAATTAGCAGGAAAAGACTCTGGCTGTGTAAGATCTGCCATCTAGCTTAAAGGCCAGCTGCATTACTTACAATTAACGGCACGGATCATATTACTGGCTATTTAAAATCTAAACATAGTCTTATCCTTAACCCCAAAAGCTCTAGTGGAAATCTAAAACCGTCAAGCGCTTTAGATCCTTAAGCCTCCCCTCCTACACCTGCCGGCTGCGAACGCCAGCCGTTCTGGGCAGCCGGCTATGTGCAAGCCTACGTCGATTGGACAATCCTGCAGGATATTACATTTCGGCAAGCTACAAGTCCTTATACTCGCGCCCTGCTTACGTTTGACCGTCCTCAGGTACAAGACTGTCTTGTAAAAGCACATTAATCGCTAAGCAATTGGATAAAAGCTGCCTTTAAGCGCCAACACATTAATATTAAAGACCTCCTCCTTGCCTCACAAAGCAAAATCCACCTTAGCTGCGATATCTGGACATCTACAAACGGAATATCGCTGCTTGGTGTAGTAGCTTATTTTATCAACAAAGGCGGCAAGCTACAGTCTGTACTTATAGGACTTCCACAAATACGAGGATCGCATACTGCTGAGAACGTGGCAGCGGCTTTGGCAACAGTTATTCAGAAATATCAGTTTAAGTAGAAGCTTGGCTGCTTAGTTGCTAATAACGCCAGCAATAACAACAAACTCTATGAACACCTCTTAAAAAGCCTCACAGTTACAAAAAAGAAACAGCTTTGATATATTGGCCATATTATAAACCTTATCGTCAAAGCCTTGATATACGGCAAAGGTGTTAGCAAGCTTGAACGCTTGCTGATTAGAGCAAGTGATTAAGCCAAGTTCAACCTTATATAGCAGAGAGGTGTTGTTGGAAAGATTTATAATATTGTTAAATATATCATGCGATCAACCGCATGTCGGGAGGACTTCGCTGAGAATTAAGCTGAGGCCTACATAGAGGACGAACTCTTTGATTAAGCCGAGCTTCTGCTTATTAAGGACGGAGGCGTTCGATGGAATTCTACCTACTTTATGCTCCGCCGAGCGCTACTTCTTCGCAAAGGGATTGACAAATATCTACTAGCTTAGAGGAAGCCCGCCGGCGATAGCTACGACCTCTCACAGGACTTTCTTACCGCAGAAGATTAGGAGCAAGTTAATCAACTCGTTAAAATCCTAAGGCCTTTTGTATCAGCCACTAAGCGTATAGAAGGTGATGCAAATAGCCCTGGCGTTGAGGGCTTATACAGAGCTCTATGGGAGTCACTTACAAATATTAAGCTTCTTTATTAAATTCTCTAGCGAACTTAGCAGAACCTTAAGAACAAAGACGACAGCTTCCTTAAATCAGGCGTTAACATGGCTCTACAGAAGATTAATAAGTATTTTGATAAAATGAAAGCCGAGAGCCCTTACTACTTCGCCGCAGTTATTCTCCATCCTTCTCTTAAACGCGCCTACTTTCGCGATAAGCGGAAACGGTGGCCGCAATAGTGGAAACACGCCAAGCGGTGTATAAAAACTCTATTTGACGAATATATTACTGAGCAGGAAGGTAAGGATATTAAGGAAATCGTTGAACTGCGGCGTAGGAAGGTCCCTCATATATCTGGCGACGATTCGGGCGATGAATATTTGCAGTCTCTATTAATTGACAAGAGTCTTACTTCCTTACGCTCACAGAAGCGAATTAAGCTTACTACCGAACTTGATCGCTACTACGATGCAGGCCTTGAGTTTATTAAGATTTGGGGCAAAGACGACAGTGAAGTAAACAACGTCGTTCCAGATTCTCTTAACTGGTGGCTTACTGTCGGTCAAATACTTTATCTAACTCTCGCCAAAGTCGCTCTAGATCTATTCTCTATACCAGTAATAAGCTCTGCATATGAGCGGGCTTTTAGTTAAGCCAAGAAGATCGTTACTAATAAGCGCAATTGACTGTTAGCCGACACAATCGAAGCAGATCAATGTCAGAAATGGTGGTTGCTTAAAGGCCTTCTACCAAGCAGCTTAATTGACTGTATCAATTCTAACGGTGCATTAACGACGCCATAGTTAACGAACCTAAGTACTGATCTTACTGGCTATAAGCCAGATATTACAGTAGAAACGCAAGGTCAGTAAGCTACATCTACTAGAGCTTTATACTTAATAGAATCTAACTCTAAAATAGAGCCCGCGGAGCCCGTCAAGCCACCTAACCCAAATCCTTACTACTGACGTCATTACTAAAGCCTCCGCAGGCGCGCTGAACGAATCTGACGATATTTAAATACTATATGGGGTAAACTGAGGTAGATTCGAAATTGGGCAACGTCAATATTTGTATATATAGAGGTGCTGCCAAAAATCTATGATTTGACTTTATGACTCTATCAGATCTATACAAATTACCCGATTTGGATAAGCGCGCTAACAGCAGTGCAGTCAGCGTATACATATACCCAGCGAGCGGACAGCGAGCGATTCAATTAGTACAGTCAGTCAGCGAAGCTCGCTATACGCTGACTGTTACCCACACTGGATGTTGGTCTATAAGGCATACCTAGGAAGAATATAATAGGTCTAAGAAGAGATTTAATAAACAGATTAGCTAGTTTATCTTAGAATACGAAGAAGAGAAAGAAGAGGAGCCCCCTAATAAGTTAATAGAAGCCCTTATAATTAACTTTAACCTAGATAATTAGGAATAGGAGACCTTAGAGACGTTCCTAACTACTTTTGGACCTTTTACGGACAGCTAAGCCTTTAATATTACGACCGTATTAGCCAACCGTTCCTTTATACACTTAGTTGCGCCTGAAAACCATTCCGCAAGCACCCCTATTACGGACGTTATAGATCACGAGCAGGACCCATTTGTATATATTACCACAGAACGCTATACCCCTAAGGAATTCTACGGTGTTATGATCGACATAGGCGCCTCTAAGAAGTCTACTATAGGTTACGGATAATACCTTATATATAGGACTACCGCAAATGATAATACGGATATTGACACTATGTAAACTGGGGCCGTAAACGTCCAATTTGGTATTGGCTTAACTGCATTAATTAGATCAGTTGTAGTTAAGACCCCAATTGGCCTAGTTAACTTCTATATAGTAAAAGCAGACACCCCTTTCTTACTTTGCCTTGCGGATATGGACAGGTTACAGGTTTACTATAATAATATTACGGACACCTTAATTGGCCCCGCAACTGCCCCTAGAAGCAAGCATGTTACCCTGCCAATTATATGATGATTTGGACACCCGTTCCTTATATGGGGAGAGACTTTACGGACTTATATTTAGGAATCTTTTAACTATAACCCGTGCTACCTTACTAGTATGGAGATCTACCGTCTGTACCGCCGTTTCGGCCACCTGTTAGCCGAAAAGCTATATAGAGTCCTTGAACGCTCTGGACATAACGATGTTAATAGAAAGGTAGTTAATTACCTGACTAAATACTGCTCCTTTTACTAGAAATACGGACGTTCCCTAGGCCGATTTAAGTTTACCCTTTATAAGGACCTTAACTTTAACCACTTAGTGTATGTAGACATTATGTACATTAACGGCAGCCTAGTATTATATATAATTGACGAGGTAACCCACTACCAAGCCGCCTGTTGGTTGCAAAATATATCCATAAAGCACACTTGGGATATTTTACGGACCTGCTGGATTGATACATATATTAGACCTCCTGAGTATATCACCCACAACACTAGTAGGAACTTTATTAGTAAGGAATTCTAGCAGTATGCTATAGCCATGGCTATATTAACAAAAGCTGTTTTAGTTGAGGCGCATTGGTCTATTAGGCTTATTAAGCGAGCTTACCTAGCTCTATAGAGAGCTTATTAGATTATTATGGATGAGTGCAAGGATATCTAAAAGGAACTAGCTTTACAGATAGCTATAAAAGCTGTTAACGACACCGCTGGCCCTAACGGACTAGTACCCACCCTTTTAGTTTATGGAGTTTACCTAAGAATGAGCAACCTAGGCCCCCCTGCCCTGTCTATTACGGAACAAGTAGCTGCAATATGGAAGGTAATGGCCAAAATAGTTAAATTACGGGCTAAATAAACTATTAATAACGCCTTATACCACCGCAACGGACCTAATACGACCTTAGTATATAACCTCCCGCTTAACTCTAAAGTCCTTATATAGCGTGAAAGCGGTAGTTGGAATAGACCTTACCGTCTACTAGCCGTAGAAAATAAGACGTACTGCGTATAGCTTCCTAGCGGGCTAACTAGCTTCAGAAGCACGTCCATAAAACCCTACTTTTGGCCTGAAAACACCTATAACGTTAAGCTAAACGAACTAAAAGTAACCGCTAAACTAGACAAACTAGAAGCGACTGCCGAATTAGATGAACTGGAGGCACCCTTGCCTACCCTAGAGGTCCCCTAGAAACCTACTAAACCTACTAAACCTGCTGTAAAGCGTAGCCGAGGACGCCCCTATAAGAATCCCGTAACGGAGAACTACCTAACCTCCGTAGGTATATCCACAAAGCAATCTCTGCCTGTGGATATATTAGTTCTAATATAGGAAACCCCTTTTACGGACTTACGGCGTAAAGAGATTAATGGACTACTTAAAAAAGGTGTCTTTGCGATTATAACGGAGAGAGACGTTCTGTAAGGTGTCCGTATATTTAACTTACGCTTTATCGACAAGATTAAGTACCCTAGTACTAATAAAGCCTTTAAGAAATTAAGGCTTGTTATACAAGCTTATAACGACTAGGGAAAGGACCTAGTCCTTATGCAATTGCCTATAATTTAACGGGTTAGTTAATAGATTATACTTGTACTTACGCCTAGACTATAGTAAACCAAATCTGTAGCCCTTTACTTATGGGACATCTTATAAGCCTATATGCAGTCTAATACCTACCTAAGTAGGGATATCTTTATACGACTACCCTATAAGCTTAACCTATAACTAGGAACAATTTTATGGGTTGTAAAACCTCTTTATAGAGTACTAGAAGCCGGAAACCATTGGTTTAAGATATACTACTAGCACCACGTTAGTAAACTTAAAATGGAACAGTTGACCTACGACCCCTGCCTCCTATATAGCCCATTAAACGGCCTTGGTATTGTTGGACTCTAAATAGATAATACCCTCTTCTTAGCAGACCGGACATTTGCGGATGCTAAAAAGACTGAACTGTAAGAAGCTAAGTTCCTAGTAAAGCCGTAAGAGTAGTTAACTAAGCAGACTCCAATTAAGTTCAATGGAGGCTTAATTATATAAAAGGGTAACTTAATTTAGCTAACCTAGGAACACTAAGCTTAAAATCTAAAGCTTGTTATAGCAAAGCCTATGGACCTCACTAGTTCCCGCGGAGAGACCTGTAAGACCGTAAATATAAAGGACCAATACGCTGTATAGCGTATAAGAGGCGCCTATATTGCTATAGTCTACCAACCCGAATCTGCCTATGACTTGTCCTTTACGGCCTAGGCAGTAGATCTGTAAGAAGAAAATATCAAGTAGCTTAATAAGCGCATTCAGTGGCAAATTAATAATGTAGCAAGGGGACTTACTTTTATACCACTAGACCTAAGTTCCCTTAGCTTACTGGCATTTATGGACGCCTTCTTTGCTAATAATAAAGACCTGTTATTACAAATTGGCTTTGTAATTGTACTTATTAACCGCAATTAGGACGCAAATATACTGCACTGGTCTTTAATTAAGTGCAAATGAGTAACCCGTAGTGTACTAGCTTCTGAACTATATGCACTAGCTTATGGATTTGATATAGCAGCTGCAATTAAATTAACGGTCCAGAAGATTTTACAACTAGAGCAGTTACCCCTGGTTTTATATACTGATTTAAAGTCCCTTTATAACTGCCTAGTTAAACTAGGTATGACATAAAAGAAGAGGCTTATGGTCAACCTAATGTGCTTACGTTAGGCCTACGAACGACGTGAGATTACAGAGGTTAAATAGATCAGCAGTGGAGATAACCCAGTAGACGCTATGACTAAGGTAAAGCCGTGTTAAGCTCTTAAAACCCTAATTAATATAAACAAGCTCAACCTAAAGGTTATAGAATGGGTAGAGCGAGACTAACGGAGCATTTACGGTTCAGCTACGGCCCGTCGGAAGGCCGTACGGTGCATTCACGGCCCGTCAAAAGGCCGTACAGTTCATTTTACGGACCGTAAGCAGGACTTACGGCCAGCTTGGAGCACCATTTGGAAGGCAGCCCAGAAGGCACCTTAGGAGGGATTTCCTATGTATTTTCTTATGTGTTTTATGGTTCTATTAAGACAATTACGGAGGCTATATATAAGTGGTTTCATTTTCCAAGTACCGCCAGTGTATAATTAACGTGCCTCCCCCCCAAGCGAGACAACCCCCCAAGCGAGACATACGCACCCAGATACATTTATATTAATAATTAAACCAACAACGCCTATATTCTAGATCCAAATAGCCCAAATTAAAGCGACTACGCTTCTTATTACAGAAGAAAACGGCTTGGAAGTTTCCGGGCACGTTGTGGGCGTGATATTACACCTGGCGTTGGCCAGTTAGATGGCTTACCACCACACTCTTCCGAAGCTCCCTTCCAGATTAGTTTATCACCAAAATCCTCTATAGGCTGCTGAGGATTACACCGAAAGACGTGCGTAAAGGTTGCCCAGTCTTGATTATATTTGCTAGGGTTTAATACCGATCTAGTATATAAAGCAACGTTGAGCTCTGGTAGAGAGGTCCCTTTCTTATACTCCTTTTAAACCAACTTTTAGGTAGCAAGCTCTTGCTTTTCTAGATCCTCTGCCTTTAATCTATTGACGTCTTCCTGGGTAAGGACTCTGCCCTTACTTAGGAGTCTCCTACTACTTTTCTTGTCTATTTTAAACGCTTGAAACTTTTTATTCTCTTCTCTCTGTATATGCGCATCAGTTGCAAAGCCTACCGCAGCTTTAAAAAGCTTTTCAAGACGTTGTTGAATAGGGGATTTAAGCATACCGTCTGTTCGCTTAGTAGTTGATTCGGCAATCTAATTTCGTAGAGATTGAAGGTCCTTTACCGTTTTAGGTGTCCTTGGCGTTTGAGGATTTATATTTGTGATTAATTGATTTGTTTCTAGGCCTGCGGAGGGCCCTACCTGTGGTAGAGTCTTTAAAACAGCGGTAGGATTGTATGGTAGAAGGCCTATGGCTTTCCAGGCTTCGCAAATTGTCTCATGGGTGAACGCCATTGCGCGCGCCGTTGGGTAGAGCTTTATAAAATACTCTTTGTTCACCCCTGTATGGCCATATTAATAGAAGTTGTCTACTTCTACGCCGTAGTAGTGTTGAAGGGGTCCAAAACAGCCTACATCTAGTGGCTGAAGCTTGTGCGTTGAATGAGGCGGGAGAGCCACTAGGACGATCTTGCGCGATAGTGCATACTAGATAAACTGCCAGGTAAGGTGGCTCGAATGATTATCCATTAGAAGCATACAGTAGCTTTAAATATTGCCCTTAGCGTCTTCTATAAGTTGTCTTATGTACTTATCGTAGTGTTTAATATAATATAGGCCTAACGAGTTGTTTGTCTAGCCATTGGTTGAGGTCGCATAGGCGTATCCGCGAAGACGCTTATTGTGCTTAGTAATTTGATACTAAGTCTCCTGGTGTTACTGCCCCTGCTAAATTAGGAATGGAGGTAGGTAAGAGCCGTTGGCAGTAATTGTCTCTATAATAGAGACTGACTCTTGTGATCCTGGTTGTTGAACAGTCCGATTCTTTGACCTCTCCCTACTATTCCTTCTAGAGACAATTATTTGAGCTGTCGCTGCACGGCCTAGCATAACCCCCTTCTCGTCAAAGTTGTGTATAAATTTTGAGTGCTTAATTGAATATTTGTCTCGTACGCTTCGAAAGAACTTAAACCAATCATTAATAATAACTGGATTATTATTCCAGGCCCTCTGGCAATCTAATTGACGACTTATAATAGTATAGAGCCCGTGGCGTTATATAAATTTCCCCCCCTAATGTTTGCCTACTACCCTGCCTTCTGCCAAGAACGAGCTCGCCATTATAGGAAGCATATTAACCTTTATCGCAACGCCCTAGGACTGACATTCGTGTATCCATTTGACAATTTGATCCTCCTGATAAGGATGCAGTAGCGTTTTATGAGCCAGGTGTCGAGGGAGACGCCCAGCAAGGCGATGCGCAACGGTAGAGGGGGGTAATGC
>Ga0307507_10002860_pt1 | contig 34922 bp, 40 predicted proteins | sample 7_EM_MG_FD_207223 | JGI IMG/M metagenome (GOLD analysis project Ga0307507, IMG submission 207223) | Populus trichocarpa ectomycorrhiza microbial communities from riparian zone in the Pacific Northwest, United States - 7_EM | ecosystem: Host-associated > Plants > Roots > Unclassified | place...
CCTTTATTCATAATTTTGGCAATTTGTTATATAATTGGCAGTTTTTACTGAAATTTTTACCACAAGATTGATTATTTCTAATTTCTAGTCAAATTCATACTAATTATATAAATTTCTATATATAGCTAAATAGAATTTTACTCAGACTAGTAAACTATCTTAGGGCAATTTTTATTATTTTATCTACTTACTATTTGATTTATTGATAATAAGTCAATCATTGGGTAGTGGGGAAATATTGGTTGCTATGGAGGGATATGAAGACTTTGCGGACACGAGTGTACTGGCTGACTTGCAACCGAGGGTACACTATCATGGTTGGGCATAATAATTGACACTCCCATAATCGAGCGGACCATGGAGGTCATGCTAGACTATAATCTGATCGTGAGTAATACATGATCGAACGACCAGGCAGAGAGGTGGATCCTAACCGAGTGATTAATTGTGACTGGCCCTCGAGTATGGTTTCGGATTATTGATTATCATGGATCTCACTTGTGTATTTCCCAAGCTACTTATACCTACCAGAATATCATTGACCAAAGGATCTTGATTTTTGGTTTTGCCGTAATTGCGTTTCCTATTTTCCATATCCCATTTCCGGTATTCGGCATTTGGTTATCTAGAAATCTGCCTAAAAAATGCCTTTTTTACCAACAACTAATCCATAACAACTGAGTTCTCTTACTTATCGCTTTCTGGAGCACTTTTACCACCCGTCCCACAATATTCTCCCCTACCCAGCAATGTTTCAGTAAAGTTCTCCCTCTCATTCTCGACTGATCCAAGCCAGGTTTTGGTAAGCATAAGGAATTGAAGGGTGAGTGATCCGTTATGATCGCATTTATCCGGGCATGTCCAGTATTGTCGAATATGGTCAAGCAGTACCCCTGTTCGACCAACTCGAGCAGATCATGGATTCTACACTCATTCAAGCCATCATCGACTTGGAGGGCCCCTGTGATCTGTTCGATTTCGTTGATGCTGTTCGGCATGCTCAGCCTACCCCACGCGCGGAGTCACAAACAACTTATCACTTTATCGTTCGGGCAAAGGCTGTGAATATGCGCTTGGGATCGATGTAGTGTTGGAGGGAATGCGACCGAAAGAGTCGGATGCGCCAAGGGTCGGATGCATGGGGCTATGGAAAGCGGGAGTTCTTGAGAAGCATGTCTATTCTTTTGTTAGCACGGGGAAGAGAAAATATTTGTGTCGCGATCGCTAGAAGGATAAAATTTGTTGGTTTATATATACTCCTGTCTTTTACTGTTAGTCAGAGAGTCGTGGATATGAGTTCTGTAAGAGAGCGAAATGATGAATAGAAGAACTTTGTTACTCCTAAGTTATGCGTTGGCGGGCGAAGCCTTTTGGGTTACTTTACTCTTGGCGTTTCGCTTCGTTTTACCGCCGCCGTTTCGCCGTTCAGCGGTCGCCCAAAGAGCTCGGGGTGATCGAGCATACCGGTACTGTGGTCGAAACCCGATCATGATTCGATTGTGTCTATCCCTAGTTAAGCACCGCCCTGGGTTTTTATATCACCACAGCAACAAGCCTCGCTAAGCCGCTTTTAGGGACATAGGCACTACAATAGCCTTCAAGCATTGCAAATTAACGTAAAATGATTCGTTCGTTGGGAAATAATTTTTACTAGTTGGCTAGAAATTGCATCATAAACTGAGAAGCACACAACCGAAGCCCCGCCAATGCCAATGCCAAACTGTTACTTTTTCAACACGGCCAAGCTCCGTAAGCAGGGGTATAAGTGCTTGGCCTCATATTTCAAGCATGCGCAAGAGCAAAAAAATAAGAATTCATGGCAGTGCTTAACCGCGAGAGTAAAGAGTTCCCACGGCTCAGCCCACGGTAACTTTGCAGCTCAACGTAACAGGGTGGCTTAATGTATAATAACCTAGGCGAGATGAAGCCACATGTGAGCGAAAGACAGGCTATTTAAACCTGTAAAAAGAAAATATCTAAACTAATAATTGGAAGTATTAAGGGACAAGCAAGTTTGGAAAAATAGATAGGGTAGGATGGTAGATGCAGTTGACTCCTAATGTCGCGCTGAGCCAACCTGGATTAAGGCGCAAAACTACCGTATTAAATTATCCAGCACTCTTTAAAGTGCCCCTCGCTTGGGAGCTAGCGAGCCTTTAAGGGTGGCGGTGCGCCAGTCACAGCCTTGGGACGAGTAAATACCGATAGAATGGCTATAAGATTGCCCACTTGAGCTTCGTTGTTGTGCGATCCAGGGGTGTCAAAATTACGCGACCGTTAGCACGGTAGCCTGAGTTGCAACCCATGTACCCCAACCCAATACAGCATATGAAATGAGAGCAATGATATTGATAAAAAAAATTAAAAAAATCAATAGAAGCTAATGCCTGGTGCACTACTCACCAGCCTACATCACAATGCTTATCCTCTCATTGTGAGAGTTTCAGTATAATAGTAATGTTTTTATTACTCGAGTATGTGGAGTTGAATTGGGGTATGATACATGTTGTTGCAACGCTAGCTACCGTGCTAACGGTCGCGTAATTTTGACACCCGTGGATAGTACAAAATTGGCGATCCTGGTGTTGCTTTTAAGCTTCTTCAGAAATTAGACTTTGGGATCCTGTTACTGCAAAAAATCCCTGCTGCCTAATATTTGCCGTATGATACCGTATGTCTTCAGAACCAGTTTAGTCTATGGTCGCCATGGAGATTTAAGAGATGGATGCTAGTGCTTAACTTTGATATCCTTCGGGCTCTTCGATAGGCAAGCGACTAATTTAAAAGAGAGATGAAAGAAGCAAGTCCTGGATTTGACAACTAGTCCCCTCCAAGTTAAAACCTATAATCTCAGGATAGCTGCGCTTCGGGGGGGGTAAAAATGTTCAGGGCGCCAACTCTATTAAAATGGTTGTGTATTTACTGTTTGTGTTGAAGAGATACTGTGAGTATTATATGTTAAGGTACGGTGCAAGGATGGTGAACCGATACAGTACTTGTACTATAATACGGTATTATAGAATAAGAGTCCCAGGTGCAACACAGATGAAGGCATTCTTCGAATATTTGATGCCAATTCAACCATTTTCCAGGCTGAGATCCAAGGCTCATCTTGAGGCAAATATATTTGAAAGCTGGGGTCTGCAGGTGCTTTGTAAGCCCCAAGTTACCGATAATGATTGGGCCAGCGTATGCTTGTGCAACGCCAGAACCTTATGCTGCGACCCCTCTTTCCCGCTTTCTTCGAGTCTTATACATCCTCACCAGCCCCGAGAGAAGTCAAATTCTCATTGAACACGATTCCTCTGTAACTCCCGCAAAAAGGAATTCAGATAATCGACTATCGCACAGATGTCATCAGGATACCAGCACGCCACCTGTAACATCAACTCGTTCAACAATATTGTCAACTTCAATACAGGACTAGGCGACGAGGGGCGGCAAATTCTGCAGTGGCTATCGCCACTTGAACCACAGGAACGGCACCAAAGTGTGGGAACCGACCGACTCGATAATGTGGGAAACTGGGTAATAGAAACGAACGATTTTAGGAACTGGCGTGAGGGAAAAGATGGTTGCGTTGGACCAGTGTTGTTCTGTTATGGGAATCCAGGGGTGGGGAAAACCTATCTTAGGTAGGAAGGAGTCTTTTCCGGTAAAATATAATCCGGATGTCGCTGACCATAAGTAAATGATAGTTCCCTAGTTATTGATAGTCTATGCGATCAGGCTAGAGGAGAAGAAGTTGCCGTTGTGGGACTATACTGCGATTTCCTTGCCCAGCAAGAACAGTCCACGGCAAATATGTTAGGCGCCATCCTCAAACAACTTGCCACCAAAGGAGGGATCCCGGCGCATATAATGGAGGCATTTCGGGAGGCTAGGAATAAGTTTGGCGGCCGAGGTCTCCGAGTTCCCCGCATGGTAGATTTCGTAAAGAAGGCTATTGCATCGCTACCGCGTGTATTCATATGCATTGACGCTTTGGATGAATCCACTCCGAAGCATCGACGGGAACTCCTTGAATCACTGCGAGAAATCGTTCGGATGTCACCAAACGTAAGAGTATTCCTTACCGGAAGGCCCCATATCGACGACGAAATCATGAAATGTTTTAGTAACGCCCTCCGAATACCTCTCACTCCTATCCCTGGCGATATTAAGAGTTACCTGGAGATGAGGCTCGACGGCGACACTGACCCAAGCGCAATGGACAATGAACTACGGGCTGATATCATGAGAATTATTCCGGAGAAGATCTCGGAAATGTAAGCGAGAATATCAAATGCATTCCCCTTGCAAGCCCCAGGTCCCGTTCACTAACGGTGGTGTCTAGTTTCCTTCTCATTTCTCTAAACATGGACGCAATCCTAGGCGAGATCACCCTCGCTCAGAGAAGAAATAAGCTTGATGAGATGACTAAAGGGGAGGGTCTGGGAGATGCTTATGCGGCAACACTCTCCCGAATGAAGGCGCAGCTAAGCAGTAGATCAAAACTCGGCATAGATGTTCTAATGTGGGTATCGCATGCGGAGCGGCCATTACATATCGACGAATTATGCCATGCCCTCGGGGTAGAAGAGGGATCTATCGACTTAAACACCCAGAATATTCCTGCAATAAAAACACTGCTAGCATGCACACTAGGGCTCGTCACGGTCGAAAAGTCCTCATCTACCGTCCGACTTGTCCACTACACCCTGCACGAGTACCTCTCCCATAACCCCAATTTGTTCCTCAAGCCCCACGCTATGATCGCTGAGGTCTGTTTGACCTACCTTAATTTCTGGCACGTGCGGTGCTTTCCGCCTACTCTTAATTTGGTCCCACAAACGGCCCCCTTTGTCGAATATGCTTCTTGTTACTGGGGTACACATGGCCGACGGGAAAGCACCGAAAAAGTGAAAGCTCTTTCACTACAGCTACTCGATGGATACGATAAGCACATATCTTCGAAGATACTGTTATTGCGTGTGGTGGACTATTGGCACTCGAATATTGATCTAGCAAACACCCTTATGGGATTTACAGGGCTTCACGGCGCCGCATACTTCGGATATGTGGAGATTGTAGTTGCTTTATTGGAGACAAATAAATGGGATGTGCAGGCAGCTGATCTCTCCGGCAACACAGCAATCACTTGGGCTGCTAGGGGGGGGCATGAAAGTGTGGTCAGGGTACTGCTCCAACGAAGCCACCTCAATCTCGACAAAGCGGATAAGGAGAACCGAAGGGCACTCTCGTGTGCTGCCGCGAATTGCCATGATGGGGTCGTGAGGATGCTGTTTGAATGGATCGTCACCAATCCCAGCACATCCAACATCGAATGCGGTCTAATCCTCTTGTGGGCTGCTGCGAAAGGGTATGAGGAGATCGTGAAGATTCTGCTACAACGGAACGACGTCGACCTCGACAAGGCGGATGGCTTAGGCCAAACACCGCTCTTGCGGGCTACCACGAATGGGCATGAGGGGGTCGTGAAGATTCTGCTACAACGGAACGACGTCAATCCCGATAAAATGGATAAGGAGTGCCGAACGCCGCTTTCCCGAGCTGCCGCGGAGGGGCTTGAGGGGGTCGTGAGAATGCTTCTGGAACGGAACGACGTTAATCCTAATATTCCTGATAACGAAGATGGCCAAACACCGCTCTCGTGGGCTGCCGAGAATGGGCATCAGGAGGTCGTGAGGATGCTTCTAGGACGGAATGATATCAATCCTGACAAAGCGGACAAGCGGGGCGGAACACCGCTCTCCTGGGCTGCCGAGAATGGACACGAGGGGGCTGTGAGGATTCTGCTGGAGCGGAACGACGTCAATCCCGGCAAAGCGGATGAGCGGAGAAAAACGCCACTTTTGAAGGCGGCCAAGTATGGCCGTGAAGGTACCGTGAGGGCACTGCTAGAAAGGAACGACATCAACCCCAACAAAGCAGATAAGCGGTGCCAAACGCCGCTCTCGTGGGCTGCCAATAACGGGCATGAGGGGGTCGTGAGGATGCTGCTTGAACGGAGTGACGTCAATCCCGACAAAGCGAATAAGTGGTGCCAAACACCACTCCTGTGGGCTGCCGCGAATGGGCATGAGGGGATCGTGAGGATGCTGCTTGAACGGAACGACGTCAATCCCGACACAGCGGATGAGTGGAGTCAAACGCCACTCTTGCGGGCTGTTGCGAATGGGCATGAGGGCACCGTCATGGCACTGCTGGAAAGGGATAACATCAATCTTGACAAAGCGGATAGGTGGGGCGAAACACCACTCTCCCTAGCTACTGATAGAGGGCATGAGGGGGTCGTTCAGATCCTATTAGCACGGAAAAGAGTCAATCCCGACCCGCCCAACACCGAATACCGCCGAGCGCCGCTCCAGTCGGATGCGGTCTTGTTGCGCGACCGGGCGGACTCGATTCCCAAACATGCACCAAACCTACAATCAACAGAGCTCTCCTCCCCTGAGCCAATTGAGCTCTCTTTACCCCCTTCCAAAAGGGCCCGCAGGTTTTGATATCCAAGGATAAAACCCGACTCCTCCCTCCATCAACCAGACGCACCCTCCTAGCAGGGGAACCTATCAAAACAATATCCTAAGCTCGCCATAGACCGTCCTTTTCCCGTAGCCTGACAAGTTACTGCGATGGCCATCTGCTTAGGATATTTCGTTAGATCCTTCGTCTCCCCAATCACCCTCCCACCTTTCCCCTTTTTTATTCCCATATTATTTAGCTTCTACTTGGCCAATTTGTCCTACATCCCTAGCCTATTCGTACGTTTCTATACTCCATCCTCTCCTCATATGCCCTTTTTTGATCTATTATACACTTCACTTCTCGGTTAGGTTATTCCATGTTCTGCCATTATTGACTTTGTATTTACTCGTATTATTGCACAATTTGAACAGCAGTGCTGTATCATAAAAGAGATGGATAGAAGCTTCATGGGTATAGACGCAGATTAGATATAGACACACACACAGACAATACACATGAGAGAGAGTGCACCACAGGAGTCAACGAACAAAGGTTTATTGTGCGGCGTGATCCCCTAAGTTTGGTCTTTTTTTTCCCTTTTCTATCACCTATCCTTTGGCCGCTCACCTACTCATCCTATGATGAGATAAACACCTCCTCCCCTTTATTAATACCAAAGACATCATGGCTCTTCCCTCGCCCCTACTCTTCTTTGAGCATTACAACTAATACATGGTCCCCTCGCCGATAGATCTAGACCCCCGCCTCCCTGTGCTCATCCTTCTTTGCAGTCTCACTCAGTCCCCACTGCCTATAAAAAGACTGAAGGAGCTTTTCTCTATGTACTGGAGGCTCTAACAAAAAGGGAGCTCTAAGAGTTGTGAAACTAGACTAAGAACTCACTCTAAAAGTTAGCCTACTATCATACCCACGATCTCGTGGGAGGGGCTAGATGTACAGTACGGTGGACAAGAAACATCAGCTAAATCCTAAATCTTGAAGGTCGACACAGCAATATATGTTGCGTTGCCGTTAATCCAATCACACAATACACATTCACAGCTCAAAGCCCGTAACTTTAATTTCCTGCAGTGAAAATGCGTCCTATGGCACACTCCGCCCAGCTCCATAAAGTCGCTCCGCAAGGGCCTTCGTGAGTGACGCAGGGTGCCTCTTCTCTTTGACCGGGATCGCGGTTCGCCTAGGGGAGGTAATTGCGCGATTTGCGCTAGTGTGGGGGAAGGAACCATTTTACCAAGACTTTTTTGCTGACCGACTGGCTGTTTCATACTTGCGCGCACACTATTAATCATGGAGTAACTTAACGGGTCGTAGATTTTAGGAGCGTATTTTCCTGCGGGTTAGCATAATGGCTTGGTCTGCGCGAGAGTAGTTGGTTTGTTCTGATTCGGGTGCCCTGGAGGGATTGCAAGAGTGCTATTATATTATGGACGACGACTAGAGGGAATAATTTTGTGCTCCGGATTTGCGTTGAGTAGTATGGTACTGTACTCGAGTACATAGAGGAATAAAGATGGGCAGTGAGCGATTTCTTGATGCAGGAGGAGATGTATGAACGTTGTGGTTACCAGTACAGGAAAACTGGAACTGCAGATAGTGGCTGGGCAATCGTCCCCCGGGGCTCCAGAAAATGTCAAGGCGGCCATAGAGATATTATATCACACCATTGTGTGGGACGTATTGTACCAGACCAATAGTTGGTGCTTCCAAGTAAATAGTGGCTGATCCCGGACAAACTTCCGGGAATAGTCTATATAGATGTTGAAGTGAGGAGAAACGTACTCCGAAGGCTTTCCGTACAAAACGCTAATATTCAATAGATACCAGGGACATCTATAACAAATCCTATCCCTCAAGCTCTAATAATATGAAGGGTAGCGACAGGGACATGTCCATTACAAAATTTTCATTTTTGATTAACTATTCTAAATACGGTACTGAAGCTAGCCACTTTATTCCTATGAGTACAGTGAGGCATAGTCTACGCACAACAAGGCCGAGTGAGATTACTCGAGTATGTGTTTTGCATTAGTAGCCGGAACCCGCCCCAGCCATGTCATGGTGGCTAACAGCTTTGCCAAAGCATCAACCTATCTAAGAAAATTACGCTACTTACCCCATCCCATTTAAGGCAGAGACAATATTATTTCAATCAAGCGGCCCATGAGGGTACATCTCTAGAAATTTCACCAAATTTTTCCTTTGAGACTCACATGACTATTTTATCTATCGGCAGCGCTCGAACACTCTAGCACTACGGTACTGATCCCTTAAAGGCTAAGTGCGGGTACAGCTGGTAGTGGAAGCAATCGGTGGTGAAGTAACCAAAGAGAGCAAAGTTAGGAATAATTGCGACGACAATGATGTAAGTATAAAAAGAAAGTATTTAAGCCTCACCTTCCATGCTGGCAATCACCAAAATGCCTGCCGATCTGCTCTATTTTCCTTGCGCACTCAGGGATTTCCTGTCCCATAATCTGGGCCCAGTTCAAAGGCACAATTCCCATCTTGGGTTTGTAAGGAGGCGTTGTTGCTAGGTTCGATATCTCGGTTGCGGAGCACTGTTCCGAGCTGAGGCCTCATGGTTGCCTACATCACGCTAGTTTATCGAAATTTGCACATTAAACCGTAGTAGACGGTGTATTAGGTAAACACACACCCATCAATTCTCCCTATCTTGCACCGTCTGGCCCTCCTTAACGGTCAGCACCGTCTCCGGTTGCTAGACGGCCATAGGTAAACGGGCCCTTAGTCGCTGCGCCTCCGTAAACAGTGCCCGGCAGGGCAGCATAAAGTAGCTTTGCGGCTTAATATACTTTTGTAGCTCAACATGACATTAGGAGTCTACTGTACTCGAGTACACAACATTCTACTCTACCGTTATTTTTCCAACCTTGCCTGTCGCTTCATACCGGCAATTATTAGGGCATTGTGGTAGTGTTGATAGACGGTGGTTGCAATCACGTATTCAGCAACGTCATGTTTTGACCCTCTAACAGCAAGAATTTCGAACGCTAGAAAATTAGGTAAACACTTTGCGACCGTCTATCGGAACTCAATCCTGGTTGAGACGGCACCGTCTAGCTTTATCACCCAAATCGCAGAAATAGACGGTTAGGTAAACGGGCCCTAAGTACCTTACATCTATTTTTCCAACATTGCTTATCACTCCGAAATCAGACTTTCCGATTCTGTAACCGTAAATAATTCCTGCTGCCTAATATTTGCTATATGTCCTCAAAAGCAGGTTAGTGGATGGTCGCCCTGGAGACTTAAGAATGGATGCCTGTGCTTAACCTCGATATTCTTCGGACTCCTCGCTAGGCAAATGTCTGATTTGGGCTGGGGATGAAAAAAGCAAGCACTGGTTTTAACTAGTATTGCACTGTAAGCAAAACTGTATCCTAAAGCTAGCCGCATTTTGGGAGGACAAAAAGGCTCAGAGTGCCAACTCTATTAAGGACCCGTTTACTTATCCGTCTAGTTTAGATATTTTGGTGGGGAAACTAGACGGTGCCATCTCAACCAGCATCAGATCCCAATAGACGTGGCAAAACTGTTTACCTACTTTTCAGCCGTCCTATTCTGGCTGCTAGATGGTCAAACAATATGCGGCTCAAGAGGTCGTCTTGCTACCTCCGTCTATCAACACCACTACAAATGGCCTCACCCGCCATGGGCGCAATCACCAGGATAGCTACCAATCAGCTCTATTTTCCTTGTGCAATCAGCAATTACCTTTCTCATTATCCAGTGTGAGTTCAGAGACACAATTGCCATCTTGTGTTTGCGAGGAGGCATTGTTTGTTGGTCCAATATCTGCTGTTGAGAATTGAAACCTACATGGTTGCACACCTCATGTTAGTTTATCAAATTTTCCACACCAAACCATAGTAGACAGTATATCAGGTAAACACCCACCCAGCTATTTTCCCTACACATCTCCCATCGTCCAACCTTCCTTAACGGTTAGCACCGTCTCCGGTTGCTAGACGGCCGTCTATAGGTAAACGGGCCCTAAAATGTTAAGGTACGGTACAAAGATGATGAACCATACTATAGAATAAGAGCACCAGGTGCAACCGAGATGAAGGCATTCTTCAAATATTTCATGCCAATTGAACTATTTTTCGGGCTGGGATCCAAGGCTAATTGAGAGGCAGAATCTATTTGAAAACTGGAGGTTTCGCGAGTGCTTTGTAAGCCTTAAGTTACCTATGATTATTGGACCGGCGCATGCTTGTGCAACGCCAGAACCTCGCGAGGCCACCCCGCTTTCTTCGGCTCTTATGCACCCTCGCAAGTTCTGAGGAGTCTGATTCTCATTGAATACGATCTCTCCCCAACTCCCACAAAAAAGAATTCAGATAATAGACTATCGCGCAGATGTCGTCAGGATACCAACAGGTCACCGGTAATATCAACTCGTTCAATATTGTCAACTTCAATACAGAGCTAGGCGATGAGGGGCGCCAAATTCTGCAGTGGCTATCGCCACTCGAACCACAACAACGGCACCAAGGTGTGCGAACCGACCGTCTCGATAATGTGGGAAACTGGGTACTAGAAACCAGCGATTTTAGAAACTGGCGTGATGGGGAAGAGAGTTGCGTTGAACCAGTCTTGTTTGCTACGGGAATCCAGGGGTGGGGAAAACCTATATCAGGTAGGAAGGACTCTTTTCTGGTAAAGGATAATACCGATGTTGCTGACCATCAGTAAATGTCAGTTCCCTTGTTATTGATAGCCTCTGCGATCAGACTAGAGGAAAAGAAGTTGCCGTCGTCGGACTATACTGCGATTTCCTTGCCCAGCAAGAACAGTCCACCGCGAATATGCTGGGCGCCATCCTCAAACAGCTTGCCAGCAGAGAAGGAATCCCGGAGCATATACGGGAGGCGTTCCGGGAGGACAAAAAAGAATTTGGCGGCCGAGGTCTCCGAGTTCCCGATATGGTAGAAATTCTAAAGAAGGCTATTGCATCGCTACCGCGTGTATTCATATGCATTGACGCTTTAGACGAATGCACTGCGAAGCACCGACGGGAACTCCTTGAATCACTGCAAGAAATGGTTCGGATGTCACCAAACATAAGAGTATACCTTACCGGGAGGCCCCATATCGACGACGAAATCGTGAAATTTTTTAGTAATGCCCTCCGGATACCTCTTAGTCCTACCCCTGGCGATATTAAGAGCTATCTGGAGATGAGGCTGGACCGTGACGCTGACCCACACGCAATGGACGACGAACTACGGGCTGATATTATGAGAATCATTCCGGAGAAGATCTCGGAAATGTAAGCAAGAATATCAAATATATTCCCAATTCAACCCCGAGGTGTGATTCACTAACGGTGGTGTCTAGTTTCCTTCTCGTTGCTCTAAATATTGATGCAATCCTAGGCGAGATTACTCTGTATCAGAGAAGAGGAAGCTTGACGGGATGACCAAAGGGGATCGGGGTAGAAGAGGGATCTATTGACTTGAACATTCGGAATATTCCCGCGATAGAAACACTTCTGGCATGCTCGCTAGGGCTTGTTACGGTTGAGAAGTCCTCCTCCACTGTCCGGCTAGTCCATTACACTTTACAAGAGTACCTCTCCAATAATCCTAATTTGTTCCTCGAGCCCCACTCTCTGATCGCTGAGGTCTGTTTGACCTACCTCAATTTTCGCCACGTGATGGGCTTTTCGCCTACTCTTCGTTCCGTCCCACCAACCGCCCCTTTTACCGAATATGCTTCTTGTTACTGGGGTACACATTACAGACGGGGAAGTACGGGCAAAGTGAAAACTCTTGCATTAAAGCTACTCGATGGATACGACAAGCATATATCTTCGAAGATACTGCTATTGCGTGGGACGGACATTCGGGACCGGCCTTTCGATCGACAAGGCACACCTAGAGGATTTACAGGGCTTCACAGCGCCGCATACCTTGGATGTGTTGAGATAGTAGTTGCTTTATTGGAGACAAACCAATGGGATGTGCAGGCAACAGATTTCCATGGCAACACGGCAATTATCTGGGCTGCCAGGAGGGGGCATGAGGGAGTGGTGCAAGTACTACTAGAACGGAAGGACGTCAATCCCAACACACCTAACAACGAATATGGCCAAACACCGCTCTCGTGGGCTACCAAGAATGGGTATGAGGGGGTCGTGAAGATGCTGCTGGGACATAATGGCATCAATCCCGACAAACCGGACACCTACTATGGCCAAACACCGCTCTCGTGGGCTGCCGAGAATGGGCATGAGGGGGTTGTAAGGATGCTTTTGGGACGAAATGGCGTTAATCCCGACCTAGCGGATAAGTGGAGCCGAACACCGCTCTTGCGAGCTACAGAGAATGGGCATGAGGGGGTCGTGAGGACACTACTGGAACGAGACGACGTCAATCCCGGCAAAGCCGATAGTTGGAGTCGGAAACCACTCTCATGGGCCCTCGAAAAGGGGCACGACAGAATTGCGAAGCTGCTGCGGGAGCGAGCGCATTTGATTCCCAAATATGCGGCAAGCCTGCAATCAACCGAACTCTTCTCCGAGCCCTCCGAGCCATCTGAGCCCCCTTCCAAACGGACTCGCATGTTTTGACATCCAAGGATCAAACCCGACACTTCCCTCTCCACCTGCTCAGTGTACCCTCCCAGCAGGGCAACCAACCTAAAGAAACATAATCCAACGTCCACCACCCACTATTCCCCCCCCGCGGACCGACAAGCTACTACGGATTTCAAACCTTTGGGCCATTTGCCTAGAATGTCTCGTTATCTCTCCCGTCCCCCCAATCACCCTCTCCGTTTTTCCTCTTCTTATTCCCATATTGTTTAGCTTCTACTTGCCAATCTTTCCTACATCCGTGGCCTATTCGTGCTTTTGTATACTCCTCTCCTTATATACACCCTTTTCACCCGCTTCTCGTTTCTCGCACTTATCAAGCTAAGCTATTCCACGTTTTCCATCATTGACTATGTATTTACTTATATTATTGCATTATTTAGACAGTAACTGTGTTGTATTACAAGAAAGATAGATAGAAGCTTCATAGATATAGATGTATATTAAATATAGACACACACAATACACAAGAGAGCGGGTGAACCACAGGAGTGAACGGACAAGAGTTTATTGTGCGGCGTGATCCCCTAAGTTTGGTCTTTTTTTCCCTTTTCTATCACCTATCCTTGGCCGCTCACCTACTCATCCCATCATGTGATAAACGCCTCCTCCCCTTATTAATACCAAAGACATCATAGCTCCTCGCCCCTACTCTTCTTTGAGCACTACAACTAACACATCGCCCCCTCGCCGCTAAACCTAGACCCCACCGCCCCCTGTGCTCATCCTTCCTTCTAGACTCACTTAGTCCCCACTGCCTATAAAGCACTGCAGGAGCTTTTCTCTATCTACTGGAAGCCTGACTAAAGGGAAATTCTAAGAGTGTGAAACTAGACTAAAAACTCGCTCTAAAAGTTAGCCCACTATCATATCGTACCCACTATACCCGCGGGAGCGGCTAGATTTACCGTACGGTGGACAAGAACATCAGCTAAATCCCAAATCTTGAAGGTCGACACACCTATATATGTCACAGTGCTGTTAATCTAATCGCACGATACACACTCACAGCTCAAAGCCCCTAACTCTAATTTCCTGGAGTGAAAATGCGTTATGGCACCTCCCGCCAAGCTCGATAAAGTCACTCCGCAAGGGCCTTCGTGAGACAGGGTTTCTCGTTGACCGGGATCGCGGTGGCCTCGGGGAGGTAATTGCGCGATTGGCTCTAGTGTGGGGGAAGGAACCGTTTCACGAAGACTTTTTGCTGACTGACTGGCTGTATCGTACTTGCGCGCAAACTATTAATCATGGAGGACCTTAATGGGCCGTAGATTTTAGGAGCGCCTTTTTCTGCGAATTAGCATAATGGCTTGGTCTGCGCAAAAGTAGTTGGTTTGTCCTGATTCAGGTGCCTGGAGGGATAGCAAGAGTGCTATTATGGACGACGACTAGAGGGAATAATTCCGTGCTCCAGATTTGGGTTGAGTAGTATGGCACTGTATATAGAGGAATAAAGATGGGCGGTGCATGATTTCTTGATGCCGGAGGGGAGGCAGGAACGTTGGGGTTACTACCAACAGGAAACCGGAAATGCAGATAGTCGCCGGGCAATCGTCCCGCGGGGCTCCGGAAAATGTCAAGGCGGCCATGGAGATATCACACCTTTGCGTAGGATGTATTGTACCGGACCGGCGGTTGGTGCTTCCAAGTCAACAGTGGCCGATCCCGGACAAATTTCTGGGAATAGTTTATATACGATAGATGTTGAAGGAAGGAGATCGGTGGCGGAAGAGATGTACTCCGAAGACTTTCCGTACAAAACGCGAATATTCAATCGATATTGAGACAACTATAACAAATCCTGTCCCTCAAGCTCTAATAATATGAAGGGTAGCGATAGGGACTTGACCATTACGAATCTTTCATTTTGGATTAACTATTCTGAATACAGTACTGAAACTAGCCACTTTATTCCTATGCAAAATCCTATACAAATAAGTGATTTTAGTGTGGATTTCGATCCTCCTCTTCAGATCTTTCTCATTCTTTGCTATTAGATAGGTGTATCGAAAATAAGTGTCTTGTGAGGAGAAACAGGGGGCATAGGACTCATTTCTTTTATTACCAAGGCCGAACGCTCCTAGGATCCGTATAAGTGCACTCTGGAAGAGCGATAGGACCTTGAGAACAGCAATCCAGCTATCCTCAGAAGTTGAAGCACCCATCCTACACAAACCGCTTCGCTCCCGTGAAGCATTTGTAATCTATTCTGGCACCTCCGATAACACGACCACGATCTGCCTCATGAGACTGGCGGGTCTGCTTCCCCATCCTGGATGATGATCGCAATACACCGAAGGGATTTCAGTGCTTGATCCAACAGTCCTCTGACACAAGCGGTCGACAACAAAAGAACTACTCGTAACATCACCGAGATTAGCAACAGGCATAGTTCTGAACATATTAACCTTATCAAAACAGGGGTCCCCCACCCCTGGAGCCCAACAGCAGAAGAATCCCACGCCAAATAATCACTGGCCTACGCTGATCCCCATTCTTAAAATTTCATCGTTTAAAACATATTTTCCCCTACCTCCGACTAGGGAAGTAGGACATTCTGCTGCCTCTTGCATCCCTTCAAAAGCGACAACCATGGGAGAACCTGTCGGCTGTGATCGCTCACCCATGACGGCTGTGCTCTCGACTATGTCGCTGTAGAGGCCAAAGCTAGTGGCATCACGGCTCATGTATCGATCCGTGTTCTTCTCGTGGCTAGTAAAATCTGTGATCCGTCCTATAGATTCAATTGTGTAGAAATTTTGGGGAGAAGTGCGCTTGGGGTATTGTCGGGACGCGGTCATCTTCGTAGCTGTTGGGACGTAATCGTGGACCGTTTTGTAGATGATGGCGGTACTGAGGACAGTGTTACGAATCCTAATGATTCAGGGGCAGAAGGGTGGAGGACTTTCCACTTTTAGCTGAGAGAGCGCGCAGAGAACAAGAAAGAAAACAAGACAAGGAAAGCGAGAGGAGCGAGAGACCAAACAAGGAAGACAAGAAAGGACGATACTCAACAGTCGACTACGGTACGAACAGCAAATCGACAGAGTCAGTTGAGTCTTGCGATCAAAAAGCCGTCCCACCAGAGCGCAAGCCTGAGCGAACAGGGAGAAACGCCGCATTATTTGATTAAACTAGAAATGGCGCTAGAGCAGCCGAACGAAGCTTTCCATAATACGCGAGATTCGCAAGAAAGTTGCCCGCTAGGGTTAGATTCTGATGATCGTTTGCCAAGATGCACTGTTTTGACCAAAGTTTTACTTTTTCGAGGGAAAGAATTTCCTGTAGGGGTTTACCGTACTCTCACTTGCTCCAGCGCCATTTCCAGTTTAACCAAATACGGTACTCATGCGGCGGAGTGCAAATGGGTAATTTCACCACATTTTTCCTTTCAGACTCACGTGACTATTTTATCTATCGGCAGCGCTCGAACACTCTACCGTATCACTACCGATCCCTTAAACCGCCCTCAAGCACTCAAGCTAAGTGCGGGTGCGGCTTGTAGTGGAAGCAATCGGAGGTGAAGTGGCTAAAGAGAGCAAAGTTAGGAATAATTGCGACAACAATGATGTAAGTATAAAAAGAAAGTATTTAAGCTGATAATTGCCGATATTAAGCGATAGGCAAGGTTGGAAAAATAACAGTAGAGTACTTCCAATTTCATCGCGTATTCGGAATCAGGTATTATTAAAGATTTACCTCTTAGTACTATAACCAAACATGGCTAGCTGTAGTTACTATTACTAGCATTGTTAATTCTCGTATTAGGTCAAGCTTCTTCTCTTTTATTATATTTTAACCACACTATTTCCATGGGTTCGTGATGGTGATGCCAAAGGGGGTACCCAATTGGCTACATTGTCCTCTTTGTATTAAACACATCATATCTTCGATATTTCACATAATTCTGACACACCTTGCGGCACTTTTATAGAAACCAGATTCCGAATACACGATGAGAATAGAAGTACGGCAGAGTGCTGTACTCGAGTACAGTCGACTGCTAATGTCATGTTGAGCTACAAAGGTACATTGAGCCGCAAAGCTACTTTATGTTACTCTGCCGGGAACTGTTTATGGAAGCACAGCGCATAAGTTTCGTATGATATGTTCCACAAGCGAGGTTTGCTGCCCTTACTCCCTGTGGAACACACAAAACTTAGGAGCTGTACTCGGGTACAAGGGTAAGTCGGGCGCGGTGCCACAAAAAGTCTTGGTTTATTTCCTATTCTGGGTGTAGCCCGACTTTTTTCCTCCTGCAAAAAAAAGCCACAAAACCGGGTTTGTATGGGCAAAACACTAATTACTTTATATGGGTGTCGCCCGACTTATGGTATCCCCCGAGTACAGTACTTGTCCCAGGCAAGAAGTATCCGGAAACCGGGGGGTACCTTGTCACAGGCCACAGGGGGGACAAGGCAGGGTAGGAGGTCCGTGTACACAAACAAAAAAGGAATTCACTCCCCCCTGAGTGATCATAACAGAGAATATCTCCAAAGTTCCGAAGTTCTTGTTTTGTTTGGGGAATTCAAGGTGCAAAAAAACAGAAAGAAAAAAAAAAGAGAAAAGAAAAGAAAAGGCAAAAGAGGTGTAAGTGCAAAGGTTAATACTAGTATCCAATCTACTGCTAATCATTAATATAGGATATGCCACCGATAAAGGGTAAAGAGACCTCTTATAAACAGAGGTGCTTTATCCATGCTCTGCGATTCGAAGCAGGGTGGAGTTATGAGCGAATTGCGGAGAGTCAAGATATCCCTAAAAGCACCGTATGGGATATCTGCCAGGCACCACCAACCCCCAAAAAAAGAAGTGGACGACCATTCTCAATTGATCCAGCCACCCGAAGAGTTCTCATTACCACCGCCACCAGAGACGCCGAGCATCGCCGGATGCCTTACACCAATATCGCAGATATCTGTGGAGTAAGAGCTTCAGAGAAGACCCTTCGCAAAGCATTTGCCCTCAAGGGCTACCATCGGAGGAAGGCACGCAAGAAGCCTTTCCTTAAACCTGAGCAGAAGGAAAAGAGACTGCGGTTCGCCCTTGCCCATCAGGGCTGGACGGCGGAGGATTGGCGGCATGTTCTTTGGACAGACGAATGCTACGTGTGGCTCTCAGGCACACGGGGTAATGTTTGGGTTACCCGCTGCTCTGGAGAGGAGTATGAGGAAGCTTGTATCTCTCCCACCTTCAAGCAGCGGGATTCGGTCATGATTTGGGGGGGGATATTGGGAGCTACCAAAGCACCGCTAGTGCTTTGGCAGCGGGATGATTGGGGGACAATAACTGCGAACAGTTATTGTACCAACGTGCTGACACCAGTTCTTTGGCCTTTCTGGAGCCGGGAGAGTGCCAGAGCAGAGCGGAGGATCTGGCTTATGGAGGATGGGGCTTCTGCTCATCGAGCAAGATATACTCAAGCTTTGCAGGCCGAATATGCCATGCCCAAGCTTCAGTGGCCCCCCATCTCACCAGACCTAAATCCAATTGAGAATGTATGGAACATTCTCAAGGATATTTTAGATGCTCGCCGCCCTCGGATTAGGGGAAAGGAGGAGATGGCTACTGCCATTCAAGAGGCCTGGGACCAAATTCCAGGGTACGAACTTTTAGAATTTATTGATTCGATACCAGAGCGTATACAGGCGGTCATTAATGCTAATGGTGGACATACTCGCTGGTAGACTAGGTTCTTTCTGTATTTTTAATATCTAATGTTTAATTCTAATTTTTAATGTTTAATTCTTTGTATATAATGTTTAATGTTTAATGTTTATTGAGTATTATTACATTTCCAAGGCTCTTTTTCCTATGCACTACTCGGATATCTATCAAATTTAATTTTTTATTACTTTTTTACTCTCTACTTTACTTTTTCCCTCCCCCTGGGCGCCTGTTCCACAGCCCTCTTGGCATACTTTACCCTCCCTGCAGCCCATCACAAGGTACCCCCCGGTTTCCGGATACTTCTTGCCTGGGACAAGTACATACCGGTACCGGACAGTACCTCCGTAAGCAGGGCATGCTTGTGCAACGCCAGAACCTCATGATACCATCCCTTTCTTTTAGTCTTACACATCCTCGCCAGCTCCGAGAGAAGTCAGATTCCCACTAACTACGAACTTTCTCCAACTCCCACAAAAAGGAATTCAGATAATAAACTAACGCCAAGATGTCGGCAAGATACCAGCAGCTCACCGGCAATATCAACTCGTTCAACACTATTGTCACCTTCACTACAGAAATAGACGATGAGAGACGGCAAATTCAGCAGTGGCTATCACCGCTTGAGCCACAGCTACGACACCAAGGCGTGCGAACCGACCGACTCGATGGCGTGGGAAACTGGGTACTAGAAACTGGCGAGTTTAGAAACTGGCGTGATACGGAAGATGGTTGTGTTGAACCAGTGTTGTTCTGTTACGGGAATCCAGGGGTGGGGAAAACCTATGTCAGGTAAGGACTCTGGTCTGGAGAAATGTAATGCCGATGTCGCTAACAATAGGTAAATGATAGTTCTCTAGTTATTGATAGTTTGTGCGATCAGGCTGGAAGAAAAGAAGCTGCCGTTGTGGGTCTATACTGCGATTTCCTTGCCCAGCATGAGCAGTCCACCACAAATATGTTGGGCGCCATCATCAAGCAACTTGCAAGCAAAGGAGGGATCCCGGAGTATATACGGGAGGCTTTTCGGAAAGCCACGACAGAGTTTGGCGGCCGAGGTCTCCGAGTTCCCGATATGGTACAAATTCTAAAGAAGACTATTGCATCACTACCGCGTGTATTTATATGCATAGACGCTTTAGACGAATGCACTGCAAAGCGCCGACGGGAACTCCTTGAATCACTGCGAGAAATCGTTCAGATATCACCAAACATGAGAGTATTCCTTACGGGAAGGCCCCATATCGACGACGAAATCGTTAAATATTTTAGCGGGGCTCTCCGGATACCTCTCAGCCCCACCCATGCCGATATTAAGGGCTACCTAGAGATGAGGCTGGATGGCGACACTGACCCCAAGGCCATGGACGACGAACTACGAGCAGATATTATGAGAATCATTCCAGAGAAGATCTCGGAAAGGTAAGCAAAAATATCAAATACATTCCCAATACAAGTCCCAGGCACTGTTCACTGACGGTAGCGTCTAGCTTCCTTCTCGTTTCTCTAAACATTGACGCAATCCTAGGCGAGATTACCCTCACGCGGAGAAGAAATAAACTTGATGAGATGACCAAAGGGGAAGGTCTAGGCGACGCTTACACGGCAACCTTATCGCGGGTGAAGGTCCAGCCAGGAAGTAGATCAAAACTCGGCATGGAAGTTCTAATGTGGGTATCGCATGCGGAGCGGCCATTACACGTCGACGAGTTATGCCACGCCCTGGGGGTAGAAGGGTCTACCGACCTGGATATTCGGAATATTCCTGCGATAGAAACACTGCTAGCGTGCTCACTAGGGCTTGTCACGATCGAAAAGTCGTCATCTACCATCCGGCTTGTCCACTATACTCTACAAGAATACCTCTCCCATAATCCCAATTTGTTCCTCAAGCCACACTCTATGATTGCCGAGGTCTGTTTGACCTACCTCAATTTTCGGCAAGTGATTAGCTTTTCCCCTGCTCTTCGTTCCGCCCCGCCAACCGCCCCTTTTGTTGAATATGCCTCTTGTCACTGGGGTTCACATGCTAGACGGGGAAACATTGAAAGTGTGAAAACTCTGGCATTGGAACTACTCGAGGGATACGATAAGCACATATCTTCGAAGATACTATTATTGCATGGGATGCAGTTTCAGGACCGGCCCTTTGATCGAGAAGACACCCCTAGGGGATTTACAGGGCTTCATTGCGCTGCATACCTCGGATATGTGGAGATAATAGTTGCTTTATTGGAGACAAATAAATGGGATGTGCAGGCAGCTGATTTCCATGGTAACACAGCAATCGCGTGGGCTGCTAGGAGGGGGCATGAGGGGGTGGTAAGGGCACTGCTGCAACGGAGCGACGCCAATCCCGACAAAGCGGATAAGTGGAGCCATACACCACTTTTGTGGGCTACCGTCAATGGGCATGAGGGGGTTGTGAGGATGCTTCTGGAACGGAACGACGTCAATCCCAACACACCTGACATCAAATATGGCCAAACACCGCTCTCTTGGGTTGCCGAGAATGGGCATGAGGGGGTCGTGAGGATGCTTCTGGGACGGAACGACATCAATCCTGACAAAGCGGATAAGCGGGGCCAAACGCCACTCTTGCGGGCTGCCGCGGAAGGGCATGAAGGGGTCGTGAAGATGCTTTTGGGACGGAATGACGTCAATCCTGACAAAGCAGATAAATGGAGCCGAACACCGCTCTCGTGGGTTTCCGCGTTCGGGCATGAGGGGGTTGTGAGGATGCTGCTAGAATGGAACGATGTCAATCCCGACAAAGCGGATGAGCGGGGCCGAACACCGCTCTTGTGGGCTGCCGTGCACGGGCATGAGGGGGTCGTGAGGATGCTGCTGAAACGGAACGACGTCAATCCCAACACACCTGATATCGAATATGGCCAAACGCCGCTCTCGTGGGCTTCCGAGAATGGGTATGAGCGAGTCGTGAGGATGCTTCTGAGACGGAACAACGTCAATCCCGACAAAACGGATATGTGGGGTCAAACACCACTCTTGCGGGCTGCCGTGAAAGGGCATGAGGGGGTCGTGAAGACGCTTCTGGGACGGAACGACGTCAATCCCGACAAAGCAGATAAGTGGGGCCAAACGCCGCTCTCGTGGGCTGCCGCGAATGGGCATGAGGGGGTTGTGAGGACGCTTCTGGGACGGGGCGACGTCAATCCCGGCAAAGCATATAAGTTAAACCAAACACCACTCTTGCGGGCTGCCGCGGATGGGCATGGGGGGGTTGTGAGGATGCTGCTGGAACGGAATGACGTCAATCCCAACACGCCTGACACCAAATATGGCCAAACACCACTCTCGTGGGCTGCCGAGAACGGGTATGAGGAGGTCGTGAGGGTGCTTCTGGGACGGAACGACATCAACCCCGACAAAGCGGATAAGTGGGGCCAAACACCACTCTCCTTAGCTGCCCAGAATGGCCAGAAAGGGGTCATGAAGATCCTACGGGAACGAAAAGACGTCAATCCTGACCCACCCAACACCAAATACCGCCCAACACCGTTCCAGCCGGATGCAACGTTGCTACGCAAGCAGGCAGATTTAATTCCCAAAAGCGCACCAAGCCATCAATCAACAGAGCCCTCCTCCCCTGAGTTGTCTAAGCTCTCTAAACCCCCTTCCAAAAGAACCCGCAGGCCTTGATTTCCAAAGATAAAACCCAGCTCCTCCCTCCATCAACCATATGCACCCTTCAAGTAGAGGAACTTGCCAAAACAAAATCCTACGCCCGCTATAGACCATCCTTTGCATGTAGATTGATAGGTTACTACAGATGTCAAACTTTTGGATCATTTGCCTAGAATGTCTCGTTATCTCCTTTGCCTTCTCCCCTTCCCCCTTTCTTATTGTCATACTGTTTAGCTTCCATCTAGCCAATTTCCCCTCATCCTCGGTTTGCCCCTGCGTTTATATACCCCATTTTCTCTATATATACACCCTCTTTCCCTGCCTTTTGCTTCTCACGCCTATCGGGCTAAGCTATTCCACCTCCTTTCGTGATTGACTTTGTATTTACTTGTATTATTGCACAATTTAGATAGCAACCATGTTGTATTATAAGGGGGTAGATAGAAGCCTCGTGAATACAGACGTGGAATAGATATAAACACACGCACTATACACATGAGAGCGGACGTGCCACAAGAGTCAACAGACAAGAGTTTATCGTTTGGCGCTATTCGCAGAGCCTGGTGTATTTTTTCTCTTTTCCATTACCTTTCCTTGGGCCCTCACCTACTCACCCTATCGCAAGATGAACACTTCTCTTTATTAATATAATACCAAAGACACCATAGCCTTTTGCTCCTTCTACCCTTCTTTGAACATCACAATTAACACGTCGTACTCTCACCGATAAATCTATACCCGCCCCCCGCACTCACTCTTCCTCGCAGGCTCCAAAAGTCCCCGCTACAGAAAACACGGAGGAGCTTTCCTGTTCGCGCCGGAAGCCCAACAAAAAGGGAACCTTAAGAGTGTGAAACTAGTTTAAGAACTCGCTCCAAAAGTTAGCCCACTATCATACCCACGATACCTGCGGGAGTGCTAGATGTATAATACAGTACAGCGGTCAAGAACACCAGCTAAGTCCTAAATCTTGAAAACCGACACCCCAATATTACGTTACAGTGCCATTAATTCAATTACACGATGTACACCGACAGCTCAAGTCTCCTAACTCCCATTTCCAAGAACGAAAATATGTGACCGACCCACTCTCTCCCTGCTCCATAAGCACTCGGCAAGGGTCCTTTCAAAGGGGAGTTTCTCTTTCGCAGGGATCCAGGTAGCCTAACCAGGGGGTAATCGTGCGTTTGGCACAGGTCTGAGCAACAGGCCGTTTCACGACTTTGGCTGAGCGGCCGTAGTTATTTATTCCAATTAAGGTGCCCGGAGGGTTATGAGGGTGCTACTATGAGTGCTTATCGGAGGGAAGGATGTTTGATTGTTCCGGATTTGCGCTAGGTAGCGTGGTGCAAGGAGAAGAAGTAGGTAAGCGGCGAGGGATTTCTCGACTATGGCGGACTTGTTGAACTGCCAAAGTTGCTATTATAGGAAACTGTAGCAATAATTAGCCTGGCCGGCCGGCCGGCGGTATTGTTGCCGGGTACGTGTGTGGGGGGCGGGTGGTCTTGTTTCACTCCACCCCGCCGCCCTTCCGAATGACAAGATGCTACAGATATACGCTTATAATATCCTAATTCCTAAGCGACCCAATCGCATGACCCTCCACCAACGCCGTAGTATCTGTCGAGCATAGACTCTTAGAGCCGGGAAGGGTATTGAAGTATATGCAGTCCATCTAATATTTGCTGGAGAGGTCACGACACAGCGGCCGAAAATGCAGATAAGTCACTAGGAAATTGTCCCGTGGGGGGCTTTGGAAAGTGTCGCGGCGGGTACATAAATACTCTAGCAAGGTAGGACGCACAGTACCGAACCGACAGTTGATGTTTCCCGGTCAACAGCAACCGATCCCTGGCAGACCCCTGAGAATAGTTAGCATTGAAGGGACGCCCTGGGTATAGCTCTTAGATATAGGAATGATTCCTAGCGGGGTTAAGCATTTGTCAAAAAAACACTAAAGCAAAACAAGCCACACCTGACCTCAATTTAATCCGCATCGCTCCAAGAACCTCAATGCCAATTATTACCAAAATTTGCACACAAATAGCAAGAAAACTCGGAGGTTTAACACACATCTCAGTAGTAGCTATTAATCATACTAGTAAATTAGCCCTTGTGCAATTAAGCGAAGCTCCAGACAATGACAAGTTCATGCAAAACCTAAGATTTCTACGGGTCCCTAGAGAAAGAGATACATATTTTTGATAGTTTAGATTTTCATAAGCCCACCACTGGCAGCAATGCAAAGCATGTCTGATTCAGCTGAAATTTGGATATTGCAAACTCTGGACCAGTCCCCAATCCCCCGGCATGAGAGATAATAAGCCCGTGTCAAAATATCATTGCCACATGTGAAAATGCTGATTTTAAGTGTAAACTGTGCCGTGAGGGTGATATTTGTCACCAAAGTATAACACAAGAAATGCACCCCACAGGCTTCTAATAAGAAATTCTGGCTTCCTATTAACTACCAAGATAAACCAGAAGAAAGTCCGTCCTTCAAACTTTCATAGTATCTGGCAGTGATACTCGTATCAAGGTTGTGGCTGGCACCACAATCTGAGCGCTTGCAGACTTACAACTGGGACCACACTATCCCGAGTAAGCATAGTGATAGACAGGAGCATGATCGAGCAGATCATTAGAGTCATGAAGGACTTTGAGCAAGAAGAACACATGATTGAATGAGCAATCAAAGGGATTGATCATGATTGAGTGATTAATTGTGACCGCTCATGGCGTATAGTTTGGGATCGTTGATTATTATCGACTTCACTAGTGTATTATCCGAGCCACTTTTATGTATCAGAACATGATTGCACAATCGACCTTTATTTTTAGTTTTGCTATGATTGCGTTTATTTTTTTCGATACTCCATACGTTCTACAATATCCAGTATTCCGTTAACTACACATTAGCCTAAAAAATGCCTTTTTACAAACTGCTAATCTATAACACCGGAGTTCTCTTGCTCATCGCTTTCTGAAGTAATTTTACCATTTGCCGTGTAATCCCCTCCCATAACCAGACATTCTTCAGCAAATTCCTCCCTTTTATACTCTACTAAACCAAGCCAGGCATTTGTAAGCATAAGCTGAAGGGCGAATGATGCATTATGATTGAAAATATCCACGACAATCGAGTACAGTCAACTATGATCGAGCAGTACCGATGATCAACAAACTCAAGCAGATCGTGGATCCAATTCTCATTCAGCTGTGATTGAGGGGCCCCTGTGATCTGTTGAGAGTCTTTGATGCTACTTGGCATGCTCAGCCTACAGTGCGCCCAGACAGCTTACCCCTTAATCATTAAGATAAAGGCTTCGGATATGCGCTTGGGGTTGATACAGCGCCGGAAGGAAAGAGTCGAATGCGCAAAGGGTCGCGGAGGCTATGGGGAGTTTTTTTTTTTCCTTAGCTTAGCACGGGAGTCAATCTAGAAAGCGGGATATACGTGGAAGAGAAAATATGTGTGTCAGGATCGGCAGAAGGATAAGGGAAAGACTTCATTATTTTATACATACTCCTGTGTTAACCGTTAGTTAGAGGGTCGTGAGCGTGAGTTATGCGAGAGAGCGAGAGTTGAATAGAAGAACTTCCCCACTCCTAAGTTGTGGGTTGGCGATCGAAGTCTTTTGGCTTGCTTTACTCTTGGCGTTTCTTTTCGTTTCACCGCCGTTGCGTAGTCGCAGTTTCGCAGTTCAGTCGTCGCCGTTTAAAATGATCGTGGTGATCGAGTATACCACATAAACTAGCAAGAACCAGCCACGCACTAGTACATTGAAATAAGAAGTAGCTAAGGTGAAACTTACAATTACATCAAAATGAGAGCCCGAGAGACTTAGGCCTAGCTATAAGATTTAACCTATGCCATCTTATCGCGATTTCGAGATATGGCCGAGCAAAATTTCGATCATGATCTAATCGTTTCTATCACGACCGGTAGTTAGGCACCGCTTGGCGTTTTTATATCACTATAGCCACCGGGTTGGCTAAGCCGCTTTTGGGGGCATAAGCACTGCAACCGCCTTTGGCATCGCAAATTAAGAACATAAAAGGATTTGTTCGTGTTCAAGTGGGGCATAGACTTCGCAACGCGCAAGTGCTATTACCGGTATGGGGGTATTCAATAGCCTTCCCCTGGTTGGATGGTGTGTTCGACCGGGCAGGATCCACCCATGTGATGTGTGGTTGTGACCTACTACTATACTACTATACTCGGCAATAACTCGATGGGAAGGTGACCTGAAGGCTGTGTGCCTAGATGGACAAGGGATACGTAGAACTAGAACAAGTGAGAGTGATAGAGATAGAATAGAAACGCTGTATATTGGGGTGATCCCCACCAGGGGGCGCATGCTCTGTAAACTGAGATACATCAAGGTGGCTCTTATGCATAGAATCTATGCGTGCCAAGGCTAACTAACAGGGTGTTTTGTTGAGTATATGCCATAAATCTATCCTGGCTATACCTAACCGGCGTCAGCTAGCTAAAAACAAAACTAAAACAAAACACACATAACAAAACCTACAAAAAAAAAAAACCATCATAAATCATAAACAATCACCCGTCCCCATTATCATCTCCAGGCGCCCTCTGTTCCTCTAGCCATTCCAAACCAAATTGTCCGTCCATCAAAACATCACCCTCTCGACAGTCTGCAGCCAAAATCATAACTAGTGATGGACACGATCAGATCATGATCGAGTATTGATCGGTCGTACAGTGCTCGATCAACTCGATCATAAGGCCCTCGCGATCATGGTATGATCGATCATTGGTACTGCTCGACTCAACTCGATCATGATCGATCACTCTCCTACATATAAGTCTTTTAATGGTAGTCTGAAGCCAACTCTAGAAGTATTCCAAATTCCTCTTCTCCATTATAACAATAACAGCTAACTGTAATATATATACAGGTTCTCAAGTGCTTGAGCAGATGTTATGATCGATCATGACCGAGTAGTGGGCTTGATCGATCATGATCGCGCCCATCACTAATCATAACCCATAAACATGAACGACATAAAGCACGGCCACCTTCCTTCCTATAATGTCCATTCAACAAATTCCCTGAATTGCTGAATCTCCTATCGCATCCATCACAACGTACAGTGCTGGAGATGTGGTTAGGGTACAGCCACTTAAATGGTAGCTTCACTAGTTTACTTGCCGAAATCCTATGCCACAGAGCCTTGACACCACACCAGAACCGATTTATAGCAGAAAAGCAAGGCGTATTCGGGCCAAAGTGGTGGCGCCGCCCCCCAGGGGAACCAGTGAACTGTGTGTTGCAGGCAGGACATACAGGATCCCCCCGAACCAAAAATAAGAACCAGCCCCGCATGACTACCAGTGGTAACGGATAGTGCTTGTCATTATGAACAATGCCACATTGGTCACATCGATAGACCGGCTTCGGAGCATCAACCCAAATGTGGCACCCATCCCGAATAATACAAGCAGTACCATCAAAGAGGTTACCGAAGGTCACTCTAATATTCCCACTAGCCGGCAGTTTAAGTGATGTCATTTTTGCTCGTATCCGTAAAAGAGTAAGGTTAGGCCTTGGTGTTGACTTATTTCTGTTAGTCCTGGTGTCCAAATTCCCCAGGAGGAGACTAGCTTACGAGAATAAGGCTCATTGCCTACTTCGAATGTTCGACGTCTGAAATACCGATGCCAGAGACTCCCGAGATAAAGTAGACTTTACCTGAGCCTGACACTTGTATCGGCTATTGCATTGCTAGGTTTGAATACTCATTAGGTGTTACCTGTGACTCCTATCGCTGCGATTATGATTTAGGGCCTTGTAGACTTTTAGTGGCATTATGGGGGCTTGTGGAGGTATTCCGGGGGCTTGATAGGTGGATGGGTGTGGGGTTGTTGATAGTTTGTGGCACTGTATCGTCTTGGTAACTGTTATTGGCATTTCGTGAGTATGGCATGGTAGACAAACGTGAACTCTATGGAGTAATCTGATAGAAAAGGTAAAGTGAAAAGATCACTATTTTTTTTCGTAACTTTCTTCCCCTAAACATATCCGGGAAAGGCGGGGGTAATGAATTCAAATCTAGGACCATCTCTCGCTCACTATATATGTCCATCCTTTTCTGCAAAATTCTCTAACAAAATAAGGAAAACAAACTAACTTGGGGAACTTTCCCCGAAATCACCCAAAGCAAAAGAAACACAGTGAACAGATTCTCACTCGATAGGTCTTTCCACTGCCGTGCGCATAGCATGTTCTGCCGTAATCTCCCTTATACAATCCACGTATATATTATCTAGCGTCAAGTACCTTCCCAAATCAATATTGATAAGAACAGGTAGATTTTTGTTTGTATAGTTGGGGTAGTCGTTAGGGTGGTGGGGGTTTCAGTGGGCTTATAGGGTTTTTAATTTGATAGAAGAGGTTGAGGAGGGCTGGAAGTGGGACTACAGGGCTTTGCATCGGAAAAAACTAGAATACAAAGAGACCCTTATAATTCTATACGCTCGGCGTAAGTACTTACGGGGTAAGAATAAGTGGGGCGATTTAAGTTTTTACGGGCCAAAATTTAGTGGCTTGGTGAAATTTGACGAAAGGTTAATCGTGGCTCTATTTGAGAGTAGAAAAAAGTTAGGTGAATCCTCTGCTCTTTGATATCGCAAATCCCAGTCCTGTGATCCTTTGAGTTACCCTGGTTTATGAGCCGTGGTTTCGACACAATTTCCCACTGCCCTCAACCCCCCCCAGAACCATCTGCCTTCACAACCCTCAACCTTTACAACCCCCACAGTTCCGCAACCCATAGCCCTGCCATAGACTGACGACCACAGATAACATTTTCGTCAACTCGTTTCCACGGCTCATTTTTCCAATTTATTTTTCCATTTTCATTTTTCCGGTCCATTTTTCCCTCTCATTTCCCTATACCATTTTTCCAATTGCGGTTGCCGTTCATAAACTATGAATCTCTTACCAGGGTGCTCCCAAAGGGCTAGTCCGCCCGCCTTGGAGGTAGGACTATGGGCTACAGTCCGTCGTGTTTTGAGTAAGTGGACCCCCTACGCCCGATAGCGGGGTACGCAGATGGACTGTGGGCTCGGGAGTCCCGTATGATGCAAACTCTGACAATTATCCTTAGGCCCCAAGTCCCTCACAGTCCTTTATATTATACGACCAAACTGTGCCTCTCACGGCCGCACACCATTTTATTTATCCACCGCTCGTAAACCCATTTAACTTGGGCATCCCATATCGATGGTTGCTTCACCGCCGAATAGAATTGAGGGTATGGTTACTAGCTCAGTAATTCTCCCTTGGATTGTGGAATTCCCCTAGACATGTTATTAATTGAGAAAGCAGAATAAACCCCAAGAATCATTTCCGCGCAGAAGACATTTCACAAGTTAAACACCAAGATTCTTACGGGAGTCGTTCCACCTGTTTGACCGGATTTCGGAATAGAGATAGGGAGGGCGGAATCATGAAGCATCATTCATCCCGTCCCCCGCTGTTCCTCCTTATCCGGAATTTCACCAGGCGTCCCTCGGCACGCCTACAATCCTACCTGTACCCTTGAAAACACTGACTCACTCCTTAGGGCCCGCTGTCTGAGCCAAAGAAGGCCGTCCTAGAATTTACTGCCTTGGACGGACTCCTAGAGGTAGTCCGGTCCCGTCCGATGCTCTTGACAGCCCCCCGCAGGGCCTCCGGACCGTTGGGAATACTAGTTCCACTTCATCGGGGTACTTCCAAGGGGTTTCAGGCTTAGATATTTTTCATCATGGTTACAGTTGCCTTTTCTGTTTGCTAGCAAATTATAAAAATTAGTTCTCCGTTTCTAGTTCAAGTCAATCTCTTCTGGTGCCATTGAATCCTTCAAGAGTAACACCCCAACAATAAGGCCTCGTCAGAAATCTCCATTCCAGGGGCTCTTCAGGGAGGAGCCACCCATGAACGCATTCGTGGTGCGGTGGAGGTAGATGATGCCGGAGAGGAGCCTTCTCTCCCTACAGTTTAACGAAGTCCAAGCACAAATGCCTGCCGTGGCTTCGGTCTCACCTATAAGAGTATTGGTGAAGCCAGGAGTGTCAAGTAATGTCATCTCTGGCTGTATCGGTAAAAGAGTAAGGTTAGACCTTGTTATTTCCTTGCTTGTCTCGGGGCTTGTGTCCGAATTCCCCAGCAGGGGACTATTTTACATGAATGAGGGTTATTGCTTACTTCGAACGTTCGGCATCTGGGATACCGGTACTAGAGACTCCCGAGATAAGGTAGCCTTTACCTGAACTTGACACTTGTATGGGTTATTGCATTGCTAGGTTTGGATGCTCATTAAGTGTTACCTGCGACTCTTATCGGTGCGATTATGATTTGGGGCCTTATAGACTTTTAGTAGTATTATGGGGGCTTGTGGAGGGATTCCGGGGGCTTGATAGGTGGATGGGTGTGGGGTTGTTGATAGTTTGTGGCACTGTATTGTTTTGATAACTACTATCGGTATTTCGTGAGCATGGCAGACAAATGTGAACCATGTGGAGTAATCTGATAGAAAAGGTAAAGTGAGAAATAGTTATTTTTTTCGTAACTTTCTTCCCGCAAACATATCCGGGAAAGGCGGGGGTAATAAATTCAAATCTAGGCACCATCTCTCGCTCACCATATACTATATGTCCATCCTTTGCTATAAAAATTAATTCTCTAATAAAATAAGGAAAACAAACTAACTTGGGGAACTTTCTCAGAAATCATCCACGACAAAACAAACAGAGAACACACTCTCGCTCAATAGAGCTTTCCACTGCGGTGCGCATAGCATGTTCTGCCGTAATCTCGCTATACCGTCCACGTATACCGTACATCATCCAGCTTCAAGTACCTTCCCACATCAATAGTGATAAAAATAGGCAGGTTTGGCTTGTATAATTGGGGAAGTCGTTGCATCGGAAAAACCCTAAGATACGAAGCTACTTTTATAATTCTGTACGGCTACGGCTCAGCGTAAGTACTCAGGGTGAGCATAAGCGGGGCGATTTAGGTTTATAGGGGCCAAAATTTAGTGGCTTGGCGAAGCCTGACAAAGGGTTAATCGTGGCTCTATTTGTGGGTGGAAAAAAGGTAGGCGAGCCTTCTGCTCTTCGATATCGCATATCCCAGTTATGTGTTCCTTTGAGTTGCATTGGTGTATGAGCCGTGGTTTCCACACAATGCCCCACTGCCCTCAACCCTCATCACAACCCTCCACCGTCACAAACTTCAACCTTCACAGTTCATTTTTCCATTTTCATTTTATCAGTTCATTTCCCTATTCCATTTTTCCAATTTACGGTTCATAAACCGTGAATCTCTTGCTCCGATTGCAGTGGTTGTGACTTCGACACGTTTTCCCACAACTCAGCTACGATACAACACACGGCTCCCCCAGCACACTGGCAACCACAGACAAACATGTCAGATTTTATGTGCCCCTCCGCGCATTGATGGCCCGCTGAATCTTCTGGTGCTCCACCGTCCTTCCGGGTGTGCTCCTCCTGAGCTGCACTGTGTGGGTTGCTACTAGTGGTTCTTCGCCCTTGGTTCGTCGATGAATTATCCCGGATTATCAAACAGCTGTATACAGATTCTGGTATGTTTTTGGTTGGGCTCCTTTCACATGCGCTAACCTCAGATTAGTTATATCGCTACCTTCCGGCTTAGTGATGGCCTTAGGGCTGTCTAACATGTCGGTGGACTTACTTCCTACCAGTAAAAATGTAAGTTTATATCTGCCTAATTCACTTTCAAGTATTTACACTTTAAGCTAATAAGGTTCCCCCTCAAGCACATTTACTAGCACATAATCCCGGTACCGCGATGTCACAGACATCTGCAGAGAACTTTCCGCGGTCGTATCCTATTATTGCTTTCACACTTGTTTTTAGAAAGTGTTCCCAATGGCCTAGTCGGTCCGTCTTGGGGGGAGGACGGAACCGACTATGGGCTATAGTCAGTCGTCGTTTGGGTGAGCAGACGCCCTACACCCGGTTGGCACCCTCCGAATACCCATTAGGTGACTTTTTATAGTCTAGCGATATGGAATTTCTTGAAGAATATGAGCCTCAGTGGTCTCCCAACGCTAATACGAGCCTGTGTTTGGCAAAAATGGCCTTTTCTCCTTTTTTAAACTGAAGGAAAAGGGCTATTTGGATGGGGGAACGGAACAGAACCGTTGTATTAACAGGCACTAAGGTTTTCGTCACCGGCTATAACCCGGACTCCACCGGCGTTACGCCCCTTTTCGGGGGGGGGGCGTACGTCGTCGTGTGGAGAGGGTGAGGCAGTCGGGGGATCCCAGCCAACCCCAATTCCAACTGCTTATACAACAATTGGGTACCGCTGCCGGGTAGCTACCCAGCCTATGCTCTCGGGATGAGCTGGCACGGATGAACTCTCGTGAGCCCTGCGTTTTCCCTGCCTCGGTGGGCCACTGGCAACCAGTGCCGTCCACTGACTGCCCCGCATCGACCCCACCGCCACACCGGATTCCGCGGCGGGTACGGCAGAGGTGCCGGAGAGAGAGGAAGCACGGGGGTAAGGGGACGAGGAAGGAGAGGTAAGTTGCTTACCATGATTCAGAGGCCAGGGCTAACTATTGCCGGGCTAGACATAGAAGGTGGTGGGTCAGTTGGTGTGATGGCGGGGTGCTGGGTGGGGGTTGAGGGGGAGCGGTAGAGCCCACTTTTTATTTATGTATTTATTTATTTATTTTTATAATAGAGGGCAATGTTGCCACATAATCTCAGATGTTGGTTAGTAAATATCAACAAGTTCATTACCGGTAACATCATTCTCATATTAGGTTTAGTGCTTAAATACCATATATTTGTAGCTAACTACAGGAAGCATTCCAGTCCAGGCTCTCTATCCTACGGCATTACAGTCTTGGGTAAGCCAACCCCCCCTTATCAACCCCCCAATAAAATAAATCCACCTCTGGTACCAAAATCACTACTTCTATTAACGCACACAGCCCTGTACGTCAACCCAACATCCCTCCTCCACAAAAGAAAACCTAAAATATCAACGCTTTTATGATACCTAAATCCATCTACAAACCGGTAGTGTCCATTCCCCACTCCTCCACCTCTTCATCCTCAATCTTCTTTTCCATACCGGCTTTTATCCGGTTTATTTCCTCCCGTATTTTCATAGCCTGATCTATCTTATCCTTCAAGATCGAGTCATTTTCCTCTCATCTTTTCTTCAACAATTTGGTTTCCTCTCTCTTTTCCGATAGGCTATAGCCCTCCTTGTCCTTTACCACGATATTCGTGGACTTTCTCTTCTTCTTATTCTTCTTCTTTTTATTCTTCTGGGAGTTTCCACCCACCACAATAATCCCTCCGATTACTGCGTCTTCATCCCTGGAAGAACAATGCTTTCCCACTACCTCCCCAACAACTATTTTCTTCGTTGCCTCCTTTTCTATTCTTGACCTCTCCTCTTCGAAGACGGTCACCATCCTACTCCATTTATCGTCCAGTTGCCCAGAGTCCTCTCTAATTGTCACATTCCCTTCGATCGTTGGGAATGTTGATGGAACCTCTACTAGTTCCTCCTGATTGTGCGGTACTAGGTCCAGTGCGAACCTATTGTACCTTCCGTCCACCTCCATCCCCGGTTCAGCCACATGTGGCTCAACCCTACCCAATCTAAATCCCGCCACAGTCTGCCGTGGCTTGTCCTCTATCAACTCCTTAGCCACCTCTTCACAGGCCGGCCTAACTTCCCTCCGATCATCAGCCACCTCCTCAGTGGCGTCCATTTTTTCCACCTCTTCAGCTACCACATCCCCCGTTGGCTCTCCTTCTCCAGGACAGTTTGGACATTGCCTTTGATTGACAATGTCCTCGAATATTCTTCTCTCCAGGGTTACAATGTGCAACCTCTTGGAGAGGACCGAAACGTGGTGCCGTAGGCGAGAGATTTCAGCCTCGAGGGCAAAATTCTTCTCAACTGCTCGCGAAAGAACCACCGACCCCTTAGCGACAGCGGTGGCGGAAAATCTGGTGTTGTTTGTCTTAACCATATTGACTCGAAGGGTAAGGTTCGTAGAAAGATGGATAAGCTCGAAAAGTAGCCAATTCTACAAAGCCAAAGAAGTCCATTATAATATCCACTAATAACTGTAAGGAAAAGAAAATATAGAGAGAGACAGTAAAGAAATATCTACAGGAGTAACGTCCCAAGCAATTCCGTGCCGCTTGTTCCCGGAGGAGAGGTGTTCCACTGCCGGAGGCTATGGTGAGGGTTTCGCTGCCCTTGCCGCTGAAGAACGTAGCCACCGATGTATCCAGGATGGCAATGAGGGCGCATGCGCAATTAGTCGGAAGGGTGGGTGGGAAAAAAGAACGCGAAATGTAGGGAGAAGGAAGATTGGTGATCTCATGAAGGGGATGTCCGTGGATGGTGGTATATATTTGGCCATCCACGGACCCCGCGTGTGTGAGCTATGACCC
>Ga0307507_10002861_pt1 | contig 34920 bp, 33 predicted proteins | sample 7_EM_MG_FD_207223 | JGI IMG/M metagenome (GOLD analysis project Ga0307507, IMG submission 207223) | Populus trichocarpa ectomycorrhiza microbial communities from riparian zone in the Pacific Northwest, United States - 7_EM | ecosystem: Host-associated > Plants > Roots > Unclassified | place...
GTTGCAACGTAAAATTCGGAGGTGACCCCCACTCCATAGATTGCGAAAAATAAGTGCGTTCGGTTGTGCAATCCATAGATTCTTTCATCCCTGCGATGATCCCTGCAATCTATGGAAAAAATAATTACCTCCGGAGGTAATTTTCACATGGATTCAGATAACTGGAGTGCAACACCACCCAATTATCAGCCTTTTAAGTCTTCTTTTGCATGCAACAGGACCTACTTTAAGCTGTCATTGCAACCCAAAATATTTTAATGGTGCTGCATGACTAAGCACTCTAAGGCCAAAAATCCATGGATTAGAAATCTACAGAAAAACGATGAAAATTCTATAGAATCTGAATCCATGGATCGGTTGCAACAAGTGAACCGAACAGGCCCTAAGTTAAAAGTCTTGGACACCTAGGTGGATGGCGAGACTTGGGCGAAGTGTAAAATAGGGCTTTTCAGACCTATTGACCCCCAATTCTTGGCCTGATGTCTCGACCAAGGCCTGCTAACCTCTAAACTTCATGCACTGGGAATTGAAATATATCTCATGGCTGGTGCTCATCAGCTTTGGCATAGGGGTTAATATCGACACCCCCCATGATATGAGGGCGATCAAAATCAGCGAGTTACTTGTTCTAGTTGGGCAGAGCAAAAAAGATATAGTAAGCAATGTTACTGAAGTATGATAGTATGAGATGCCTATTTGTTATTTGGTGAAATCCATATGGGTAGTGGTTCTAGTAGTCTGTGCGAATGAGGTTCTCAAATCATCAAGCAATCTAAAGCAGGGTAATCTGCCCCATGGTCTATTCGCTTATACTCTCTTTCTACCGCGTTGAGGCAGAGTTGTATCCAGAGCAGAGTTCGTCGAAAATCAATCTGTTTTCTCTCGCTTGAAACCAGGAATCTCTTCTAGACCGGACCTGGGAGTCACTGCCACCAAAAGCGCATCCTGGCGGATGCTATCAGATAATTAGTAGTTAACTTTAGGCTACCTAGAGATTAGAAAATATAACCTCTGAGGTTGTTATATAAGATAAAGCGCTATCAGAAACCCAGTAGTTGTTATATACAAGCTCGAGACACTGGGCATATAAGTTGATGTTGAAGTTGGAGTTATTAATCAACAGCAGTAGGGAATTTGCATAAAACTCATGTAAACCCACAAAATCTGTTTCCAAAACCCAAATGAGAGCATGAACATAGGGAAAAGCAAGTATAAAGGATAGTAAAAATTAATGATTCAAAGGTTCGATTAGTAACTATAATGGACTAGTTTCATTCATTTACTAGAGTTCCAAGCATCTCTAACCTCTCCTACATTTCCCTCTTCTCATCAACACGTCCCTTTGCTAGCCATTCTTTTCTACTATGCTTGGCGTTGTGAAGTGGATTGACATTGTAATGGGCCAGGAGGGGGGCACAATGCCATGTTCTGTTTCGCGATCTCTCACCCGATATATGGCGGCTCTTGGCCTCTCAGGGCAGGAATGCGATAAGTAAGAAACTTAGGAAGCGCTTTGAGTCCGGCCGGATTGAAACTATCAGATTGGATGTCAAGAGTGTCCAATAGCGTCCCAATATGAACACTTGTCTGGACGGCGTGGAGGTTCGTATCTAGTACCCGTCGAACGTCCGTTGGAATACCATCGAAAACTGCCTCCCAAAAGCCCCGCTCTGCATCCTCAAATCCTTCTGGCATATGAAACTCACCACCAGTGAACCTCCCGACGAGGTCGTGGATTCTGCAACACCCCATGCCGAAAGGAAGGTCAGAAGAGAGTTCCCAATCGACAATCCCCGAAGCCTCACCATCCTCCCGAACCAGGATATTTACGTGGTTGAGGTCGGCGTGTGAGATAAACAGCGGAAGGGTCTTGAGCTGATCCGAGTTGTCGAGGAGCCTTTGAATATCTTCTCGGAAGGGCTTGATTTGATTGGCCCGGGGCCGATTCTCCACATCGATCATCGCGGATTGAAGCATCCTTAACCTGGGAACAATGGTTCTTTCGACGACGGCGGTGCTATCGTAGGCGACGAAGCCACGGGAGAGGATCCTGCCCAATGATTTGGCACATGTGACATTCAGTGCACGGTTACAGAACGCAACACTTCTCCGCCACGTTCGGCCTGGGATAAAGGTCATGTAATATGGCCAAAGCTCTTCGCGCTCGAGAGCTTCGTCCCTGATTTTCTCAATGTCGGTTACCACATCCCCAAGCGCCTGACGGGCACGTCGGAATGTGTCGATGTCAAGAGGTTCAACCCGAAGCTGTACAACAACCTTCTCGCCAGATTCGATAGTCACGATCAAGGTCCGGCTAAAGAATCCTTGGATATCCACGCCTCGAGCCTTGGTGGCCCGGATATTGAGGTGGGACCGAGCGAGCTCTTTCGCCTTAGCGACCTGCTTCGCGCCCGTGTTCAAGGATGCCGGGAGATCGGAGTCGGAGTAGATAAACTTCGTCATAATAGCGACGTTGAGGGGAGAGCGAGATCAAGAGATGCTGGATGGGATGGCGATCAGTGGTGGGATGGCTAAATGGATAGGAGAGAGCCGTAATGGATTGTTGGGAGGAGCATCTTCAAAGCGTCAATTAGTAACGCTACTCGAGTACGAGTACAGAGATTCAATTCACCAAGTATCAAGCTATCAACCACGGCTATCCCCAACCAATCAATTTCAACTGCAGAAATCCTTTCGTGCCACGTAATAGCTCTGCTCGTGCGTCAGTGTACAAGTACGAGTACTAATAGTACTTGTACCGTAATTTCTCATTGAATTCGCTAGCTCCGCCAATCGCTGATCTCGGAATTCAGAGACAACGGTTCTTAAGAAGAATTAGTGCTTTCCTGACGCAGTTTGTGTTGATCTCATTAACTGGCGTTCGCAATTCTATTAACTTGCTAAGCGAAACTTATTTGGACTGATGTCGTAATTACAGGGATATTTGGAGCTAGCGAATTCAACGAGAAAATACGGTACGGTAGCTAAGGAAATATCATACATGACTACCAAGCAACCCTACTAAACAATCCCAACACCTACAAGTATGAGGATAGCTACCCGTACCCACTACTACCCTAATACCCAACATTTTTAACCCCTTTGGCCTGGGTTTTTTCAGCCGCCGCCCCCGCGTCTGCGGCACGGACTAGCCCCTCGAGCAGCACTGCCAATTGGTAATTCGCCATCATTTCATTTTCCTTGGTTTTAAAATATTTTTCGCGGATAAAGAAACCGAGTAGCTATAAAGATATATTAGTTTTCTCCAACTTGACGAAATAAATTAGAAGTGCTGCTATAGGACTTACCGTGCTGCCCCCCCCCCCTCCAATAGCTACCGTCGAGACACTCACCTGCCATTTGAGTGTTTTAAGAGATCCTTTCAGTGTTCCCAGCAGACCAGTCCGTCCGTGTTCAGGGTAGGACGGGACGGACTGTAGGGGACTGTAGGGGACTGTAGGGGACTGTAGGGGACTGTAGGGGACTGTAGTCCTAGCGCTTGGACCTCCGGTACTAGCCAAAGTTGAAATCATGCACCTCCGAGCCAATCATATAGCATCATGAGATACCATCCGTGCCGTCCTCCGCCCCCCGTAGCCCCCCGCCGTCTTCCATTATCCCCTGCCGTTCCCCCCTGCCCTAAACATACATGTCTCACCCTGTAGGGCCCGCCGTCCGGCCCAAGGACGGCCATCCCGCAATAGACCGCCCTGAACGGGCTACAGACAGCTGTCCCTTCCCGTCCAGGGCTCCCCCGGACGGCTGGGAACACTGGATACTTTGACGTCCCTAATGTCCTAACAAATTGTTAACGATAAAGCCACCCTGCCAATTGAAAGTTGATTCCCTACCTGGGTAAAGCGCTTGTTTCTGTTGAAAATATTCGATGCGGAGGTAATGATTTACGGTTAGGGTTTTACGCAGCGGAGAGGAATAGCTAAGGTGGAGACAGAATGTTTGTATTATGCGGAGATGAAGATCGTAGTTGTTTGTGATGAGTTGAAGAAAGGAAAGACTTGAGGGAGAAGTGAAGTGAGAGAAGAAAGAAGATGAGCAAGAAAGAACAGGAAGGAAGGAAAGAGAAACAGACAGGGGTGTAAAAACATTTTCGTAGCTTGCGCGTCCTTTCACGAGTGCGTACGTATACCAGTGCATACTACTTCAGACTTGCCTGTTTTGAGCTGAATTCAGAGGTTTTATTTTGTTGAACTCCTCGTAGTGAGGATTTGTGCAAAATTCACATACAAACCGATTCGCTTCTGCAATTGATCCACTTCCTGGTCTAGCAAATTATATATTCTATCTCTGTAGGCCCTCTCGTGAAGAAAGAACATTTCCCACTTGTGGCGCTAGCTCGTTTCACCAAGAGCAACTCTGATAATGATTGCACTGCCCGCTACAAGCGACCCAAACAGTTGGGGCCTTCCCTAAAGACGAGTCCCTCAGGCTAGAAACAGACAAGTATACTAACGAAACTGTGGACAGCCATTCCCTCTGTCGCCAGCAATCCCACACAAGATCCTACAACCTAAAGACATTAATCAAACATCCTCCATTTGTCGCCGGTCCAAAGAGCTTCTTCTTTTACTCATCACCCCGCGATACATTTCTGCGCAAAAAGATCTCCTCCACTCAGGTTCACCTATTCGCAATTAAGCCGTCATGTCCCTAGAGCATGACCAGCCCCCAGCAATGCAGAGTCACATCACTCCGGATCCCCTTCCAGATACCTGGACTATAAGTACGGAGTTTGAAATGCAAGCCGCCTTAATCCCGGACCAGAACAAGTTTGAATATGAATCCCCAGCAGCCCTTATCAGGACAATCCAGACAACTATCGATTCCAGATCCGCCGAGGAATATTTCCTATATTTCAGCGGTGTCACCCATGGTCCCACGATTTAATCTGAGTGACATCCGTAGCAAGGAAGGGCATCAGGCACTTGGGCCAACCACTCAGGGGGCAAGGGGTGTGTGGCCTTCAGTGGTGATGGAGGTTGGGTATTCAGAAGCACTTGACTTCCTTCGTTTGGACGCAAAGTGGTGGCTCATCAACTCTGTCGGCAGCACACAATTTGTGATAATAGTCCAGCTGATGACAGACCCGTTTACTATCCACATTGAGTGCTAGGTTATGGTTGCACTAGTGGATCAGCAAACGATAAATGCGCCCAACCAGATCCCAGCTTGTATTCAGCTTTTTGATCTCGTCGCAGAAGGGACCGTGGCATCAACATCCCCCGGGCTCCGCATTCCTTACAGTTATATCTTTGATGAACCTAAAGAGAATGCGCCAGATGCTGTGATCACCAATGCTGAACTCTCTTCTTTTGCGCTAATGATGTTTGACCATATGCAGTGATAGGTAATTATTCCTCTCATTTAATTTCACAAAAGAAACTTAACCTAATGATAGATGGCAAATAGATTGCATCGGTGTACGAGATGAAAGGAACGATATTTACCACACAGGAGACTCAGCAGCCGTTCGCTATCGCTTGTGCATCATTAATACCCCCCTACCGCTCTTCTCTATTCTAGATCCCTTTTGGTCGCCTCGAGTTTCCTCTTGCAATTCATCGGCTATAAAGAGAGAGAGAAGTGTAGGTCTTTATAGCTAGCGCCCTAGTTTATAAACAATAAAAATGCCTATATACAGCACAAATTGCTTCGTCGGAGGCGATGGAATGAAACTAAAACTTATTTACTCTGATAATTTTGGGTATCCTTCACGTAGCAGAAACTGTAAACACATCCACCCTGCGCAGGCTGGCAAGCTCCAATGAGGACGGTATGGGGGTGATCAGGAGGAAATTGCCCTCCGAACAACTCCTTAATAGTAAGAGTTGGATCTGCTTCGGCACGTTCGGGAATTGGAAAGATATCCTAGGGTATTTCAGTAAAGGGCCGATCGGAAAGTAAGAAGTGTACCCTCTTGGTTATTTTGACCCTGGTGTTGGGGGCAGTGTGCAATATCTGCAAAGTCACACGCACCCAATCCTGTGAGCAGCGTTCCCAGCCGTCCAGTCCGTCCCTGTTCGGGGTAGGACGAGACGGACTATGGCTCATAGCCGTCTTTTTGGGGGTGCTAGGACGGACTGCGCCCGGGAATGTGAGGGCCGGGCGGAGTGTAGGGGGCTATACTCCTAGCGCTTGGGCCTCCGATACTATCCCAAGTTGAAATCATACACCTCCGAGCCAATCATTATAGTGTCATGATGCATCACTCGTGCCGTCCCCGGCCGCCCCCCACCACCCCCGGACGGTTGGGAACACTGCGTGTGAGTTGGGACGAAATAGCTTAACCAAAATTACCACCATAACTTGCCCCCCGGACCCTTCATGCCACCGGTCCCGATCTTGCGCCATGTCGGCTCCGATGCTGGCCAAACTCGACTCCAACACGGCCGACGGGAAATCTCGACGCACCCCACCCGGACCCAACGGAACAAAGGCAAAGTTGGGCTCTTTGATATCATACCACTGATATAGCTTCCTATGAAATTTGTTACGCCTGCATTTAGTTGTCAGTGCTATCCTTCGAGACAGTGACGTTACAGTAGCCCACAGCGAACTGAGAACACAGTAATTCGAGAATGCCCATAGAATTCTTAAAGGACAGGAATTATTTGTATGGGCATTCTGGTTATACAGTGAGCTCGCTTTGCCGTAGGATACTATATATACAGTACTTACGGGGTGATCCTGGCATAGTTATGGTGCGAGCTACCTCAGCATTTATAAGTCCGCTGGCACGCTATTCACCGTATTGCTCCACAAGCCATGGGTGTGCCGCCTCATAAAAGTAACTAAGCATCACTACTCTGAGATAATGATCGGGTGGTGAGAACTGGATGCTAAGTCGGATTAGCAAATGGTCATATTTCGTGCAGAAGGGTATTACCGAAAGCAATGTTCCTCCAGGTGATTAGGGTGGTAAAATAGGCCTTCAAGTACCTTATTAGAGTCCACAGATGGAAGATGTGTAAACTCAAACACCTCGGGTTTCCCACACTTAATTGTGTGGCAGATTTTGTAAAATATTTCTTCGGCCATGGCTTGGGTTAAAAGAGAAGAAGTGTTAGACAAGAAGGAGGAGTGAAAGTTTTTGTTGAAGGGAAACACGTAAGCTGTTATAACTTGCTTGTGTAGTGGGGTCTGCGGAGGTTTCACGCTGGGTTCTCCGCAGTTTTATACCAGACTTCCAACCCTTACCCGGGCAAGTGACCATCAATTGCTCTATTTTCAATCCCATACCGTAGTCCGTCGGGTGCTGCGCCCAAGTCTCGTTAAGAAAATGACGAGATTTTAAAAGTATTTCCCCTCAACTGGAAATAGATTAATGGCATCTGGAGAGTATTCTTCCTTAACTGAGAAAATCGGGTATCATAACATGATACGGTGCATTTCTTGACGTAATAATAACTTGGGAGACTGGTGAACCTACTGTGCGGTATGGCGCTGAAGCGATATGTATTTAAATTAGCATATAACCATTGTACTATTCCACATCTAGGAGACTGAAAGGTAAGCAATCAACATTAGTTAGATCCGATGTGGCGCAAGCATGAATACCACGACCGTGCCTATACTCGGAATTTCGTTTCAGGTGGTGACTTGTCGTGTGCTCGAGCAATAGGATGTGATACTGTAGAATGTCAATTTAAACTACAAGCAGTAGCTCAAACACTCCCAGCAATTAACTCATCCGGATTTTAATGGCGGCGGTTGAGCATCATTTTACAATAATTTATTCAAGAGCTAGTTAAATCATATCATATCATGAAGGCTTCACCAGCCTCCCAAGGCCAGAACGAAAGAGACATTTGCACTAACCACCACAAATTCATTCCAATCCAGCTCCACCGGAGTTGCACAGGCCGTCCCATCAGGCAGAAAGGCTACAAGTCCAATCCCCACCACTTTCGCAGCACTCCTTCACACCCATCTCTAGCCCCGCTTTCTACAACTGGCTCCCCATCCACCACTCCCATCGGGTACTTCCCGAGGAGCAGCCACCTCAACCGCTTAAAAGCCCCGAAATATCTCCTAGCAACATCGACCATCCTATTTCTATGCCACTCCTCCCACGCCGCGTCGAGACCATCCTCGCCTAGCTCTGGCTGAGGAGGCTCTGGCAATGTCCGGTACTCGTAATAATACTCAATTGGCGGAACCCCGTCTTTCGATCTATACGTATCTCTCGTAAATGCTATTCTTCGCAACCCCTGCAGCGGGGAAAGCATAGCGAGTAGTGTGTCATGATCAATCTCCCAGTCGACGGCCCAGCCGCTTTGTTTCCCCGCGCTAAGCCAGAGCTGGGTAAGAGATTTTATCTTGCTGATGTAAGTTAATGAGGAGGGGTCAATCAATGGAGATTGGAATATTAGGGAGAGGGAGGTTAGGGATGTGAACTTTGTGAGGGTTGGAAGGAGGGTTGTGGCTAGGTACTCATTTGTGTACGAGGAGAGTGCGAGAGATTTTAGTTGGGGGTTCGAAGCGATGAAGGAGATGTCAGGGTCTTTGGCGATAGCGGAGGAGTGGCAATAGAGCGATTGTAGAGTTTTTATCCGGCCGAGGGCGGGGAGGAAGGTACGGACGCGTTCATTTTGGGTGTCGATGCTGAGTGCCCGGAGGGTAGAGGTATCACCGGAGGGGAAAAAGGAGCTCAGGACGGTGTCGTCGGATATGCTTATCAAACTTAAGGACAACGTCCGCAACCTCGGGAAGCTGATGGGCTGCCCAAAACTTTGCTGGTCTCGAAAGTGCCCACGCCAGACCAGCCGCTCTAAGTTCTTAGATGTAGCTTCAAGAACACTCTTACAGAAATTCGCAGTGCACAGAGATGATGACGGGGAGTTCAGGTCCCGAATGGCCTCCAGCTCCAAAGACTCAACACCCCACCTAGCGCCCCCCGACGGGACGGAGATCGGGTCGTCAGCTGCTAGGGCAATTTTACCCAGCTTCAAGGTTCGGATCGGCGATGCCGGAATGGCCCCAAGCAGATGCTTCGGCGCAACAGTTCTATCCTGCAAGCTCAATTCCTCGAGATTCAACAGGGCACCTGCAATGGCTGACGCAATTTGCACGGTGTAGACACCGAAGTACCCATTCCAAATCTTGCGGAGGTCCTCCGTATTACGCGGTTCGGCGATATTATGTGCTTCTGCAAAGTGCCCGGGCTCCGTCGCTACAATCAGGCGGCGGACGCAAGCTCCAATTGAAGGCTGTGGCAGACAGCCATTGTTGACGGAGCGCCCCTGAGCTTCCTCGTCTAGAGCTGCTATAAGTGAGTGTTTTTGGACACTGTAGTCCAAAGTTACTGTGCAGAATTGGACCGACCTATCTTTTGTTAGCACAAATACATTAATACAACTAAGCGGATGAGAAACCGGAAAATGATACCTAGCCAGCTGCCTACAATTGCGATCCACCAGTGCTAGCGATTTAAGATCCTCAGCCCCCAGGTAGGTTGTGATGTCGTTCAGCAGCTCAATCGGAAGCTGGAAAAATGGCGTCGTGGATGTAATTGGGAACCCCTCATTCACCCGGTCGAAAAACAAAGGTCTGGTAACTACACTATCCTTCCCGTACTCACTCTTTGGCATCGCGAGGATAGGACCAAACAAGTTCTCGATTTCGTTGGATTCCATCTTTCTCAGACCACAAACGTCTCTGCGAGTTGGCGAGTAGGTAAAAAAGAGATGGAGGGCAGATTGGAGGAATAAAGAGCGGGGCAAGGCCTGATACCATATATCAGGTCCGTGTCCTAGCAAAAAGATATACGGTAGTCGTCCATGCCGCCAAGGCCTACCCATCCAACTCTATCCCTCTCAGAGGGGGCATGCAGCTGCAGTATCCAGCGGCGTGGTATGGTATGATATGATAGCGAAGTTCGATCATTTTTATTCCAGCAGTAAGGAGGGTAAGTCTGCCGAACTTCTACTGGCCCGAGGCCTCCTCGACCACTCAGAGAACGGTGTTTGCTCCAGCCACCGCACCTAAAGAGTTCCATAGACCTTTTCCCCTTTAGCAAAAATTGGCGTAACTGGCCGAATTGGCTGCGTGTTTAGCGTTGCGCACGCGTGGTTTCAACGAACCAGAGCTCACACCCTACGTGCGGGATCGAAGGCCAGTACTGGCATCTAGCAGTTCATGACAATCGAGCATTGCGAGTTGGTGTGCAACTTGCCCAGATCAGGGCATCCGATGCATCATCCTCCCTTTTTATTGACACGTTACCGGCACATGGCGGTAGGGTGGAGGCGAGAAGTGAGGTACGCGAATGAGAGAGAGGGTGGATTGGAAGCTGGCTTGGAGTGTTTTTGACAACGTGAAGAATTCGGAGAAAGGGTAGTGTGGGGTATGACAGTTACCGTATCTCGAGCACATTCAACTATGTACTCGAGTACCAGCTGCCCAACCATACGAGTAAGGCACAGATAAAATGTCGGCACTCCAAAAGGTCATTAAAATCGAGTGACCAGAGCGCAATCCCACAAAGGAGCCTCATAGGGTCACGCTAATTCAGATGTCCGGAATCCCCCCTAGATAAGAAGGATCACCCCGCCGAGACAAATAAGAGAGTGCGACGGGCCCACCACGAGAGACAGCCCCAACGTCCCAGCGTGAGGTCCAACTCTTACTGTACTCGAGTACAGTTCTTATGGCACAGTACGGCGCAGAAGCTATCGAGGGGAAGCGCCTTAATTTTTTTTCTAACTGGCAGAAGACAGCAACTGGACTCTCTTGAAGTTTAGAACCAGAATAAACTGAATATTTGCATGCAAGCCACTCGGTGGCCAGGGGGTTACACACTCCCCCCCTATCGCTTCGTATCATACTATCTACTCGAGTACTCGAGTGCCGGTAACGTTACGATACCTCATAATATTATGATACAGCAGCCGTTACTAATGTGCACCTTGCACACGAGAGAGTTTAGCATTCCCCACAATGGGTTAGGGTTAAACGCCTATCGCAGAGCCTCATCCCGAGCCAAATAAAAAACTTTTTTCCCAAAAAAAACCAAACTCGGATCTCCAGCCCACCCACCTCCCACAATTCGGCCAACCATGACAACAGCAACGATCACCCCTACTGCTCCCATACGCTTCACCACCCACTCTTCTCTCCGGCGCCGACTGGTTCTTTCAACGCTAACTGGTGCCCCGCTCCACATCTCACAAATCCGAGCAGCCAGTTTGAAACCTGGTCTAACACCCTACGAATTCTCCCTCCTCCGCCTGCTCGACTCCTTAACGAATGGCACATTTATTGAAATCTCTCTGACCGGTACAACCCTACTGTACAAACCTGGTTTGATAACCGGCAACAGTGGCCGTCCCCTCGTACACACAATACCCGAGAACTGCCCTCGTGGTGCAACCTACTTCCTAGAAGTCCTCGCCTTGCTAGCGCCGTTCTCCAAAAGTGCGTTCTCGGTAACGCTAAAAGGCGGTGTTATTACATCTGCAACGGCAGAAGATTACTCGGTTGATACATTCCGCACCGCCCTGCTGCCGGTCTATGCTAGCTTTGATGTTACGCGGGGGATCGAGGTGAGGACGCTAGCACGTTCCTCGGGACCCCTAGGTGCCGGCGAGGTGCATTTCTTACACGGACATCAGGTTCGGTTACCCAGGACACTGCACCTGCAGAATCCTGGAAGAGTGAAGCGGATTCGGGGCGTTTCGTATAGTACCGGCGTTAGTGCGGGAAACAATGCTAGAATGATCGAGGTGGCACGTGGGGTTCTCAATAGATTCATTGCGGATGTATATGTTTTCTCAGACGTTTCAAAAGCACAGATCGTCCCTACCGATTACGGAAAGGAAGGTGCGGTGGAGAAGGCCGCTGGCAATATGAAAGGGAGAGCAGGGGGGAAGACAAAGAAGACTGGTGTTGGGTTTGGTATCTCCTTGGTGGCGGAGACAAGTCTTGGTACTATGTATGCTGCAGATGCATTTGCTGGACCAGCGGAGGCAGCGGAGGATGTTGGGAAGAGAGCGGCTGTTATGCTGCTTGAGGAGATTAGGATCGGTGGAGTCGTTGGAAGACATGGGCTTATGAGTGTCCTAGTTATGATGATGATGGGGGTTGAGGGGGATGTTGGGCGGGTGGTACTTGGTAAAGAGGCGGTTGGGGAGGAGTTCATTGCTGGCGTTAGGGACTTAAAGAAAGTGTTTGGCGGGGAAGTTGCTGTCCGCGATGGAGAAAACGATTCGTTAGTAGTCTCGGTGGTTGGAAGGGGTGTAGGTAATGTTGGTAGGAAGGTCGCGTAATTAATTACTCATAAATCGCGTAGTGTATATATGTTGAAGCCGGGTCAGCAAACAAGGATAATAAAATTATTGAACTGTACCGCGCTTTTAGTGTTTTCGTCCAATATAATAGAATATCAGCCAGATATTCTGTAGTGGTTCGAAGGGCTGCGGTCCATAGACACGCCATGAAGTAGTTTAGAGGAGCTGCCACCTGAGGTGAAATTTCTAGCTGCCCTAAACTATAGGACAGAAAGGCGATGGTATACCGGTATGATTTGACAGGAGCTATCCTGAGCAGTAGGCTATGGAATATTTTACACCATTAAACTCCGAACTCCTAAGTCAAAAGTACAGTATCTATCTATCGGTAAACAGAATTCGAACACGTGAACCCAGGAAATATTCGAGAACGCTGGATATTTCTAAATTATGAGAGATGACCTAAAAAAGTTTTAGCGGGCATTGTAGTCAAAATTTCCATAGCAATAGGGCTCTGTGATATAAGGACGGTTGAAACTTAATGAGCATAAAGCCGTACAAACTATTCCACAGTTCCATATTATCCAAGAACCCAGGAAGTCTAGTTGGTCAGGACCTATCCATACAAGATATTTAGCATCCACACCCTCTCGGGGATCCAGATACTCCTTTCACCTGCGATTCTGAACGGCTCGGCTTATATCATAATCGAGAACTCCAGAAAGCTATGGAGGGAGAAAGATGTTTTGCTAGTTTTAAAATTATTAGATCATACTGTGGACGTCACCCGCCCCTTGCGGGAGGTAAACTATACTTCATTGACCATATGATATCGGCCAGAAGTGAAAATATCCTGGAGGTACTGACGTGTGAGAAGCAGATAATTGGAAATAGCTAATACTAGTGGTTCGCAGAACTACAGCAACATACACAAAAAAAAACCCCCAAAACAGTCATCACACAAGAGCCAAAATGGGAAGCGACGAGAGGTGGTGTAAACCGGGGTGGCCAGGGTTCTTGAGCTGAAGAGTGTTAGGACCACCGTTAGTCATAGCGGTCGATCCATCATACCAGAGGCTAGAATTCCGAAACCACAAGCAAGCAGCGAAGATAAATATCATACCGTATTGCCGCAGTTTAAGAACGACCCCCTGAATGAGGGCGATACTGACCCATAGCTTCGCAGTGGGGGCGGTTCCAAGTTGGGAAAGTGATGTGTGGAAGAGATCAATGAATCATAGGGTATGGGACAGTTGAGTGTGTTGAGAAATTACGTATGAGAGGAATTGCTGTTGAGATAATAGCACGCTAGAGTATGTAAGGTCCTGCTTACGTAGAGAAGGTAGACAAACAAGATTCAGAACACTCACCTCAAGGCCAGTGCTCCTACCTAAAGATATCTTTCTATCTATCTCTCACTAGCTAGAGTTTTTGTAGCTTCATAATAGAGAAGTTGCAAAAAAGGTGCCAAGCCTTAGCGCCCTTTCTTATGTGTTCCCCCTGTTGAAAATAATCGAAGCGGAGGTAATGATCGGCCGTGAGGATTTTAGGTAGCAGAGTCGAGGGGCTCAAGCGAAGATAGGGAGTTGTATTAAGAAGTGAAGGAGTTTATGATTTCTTCTATTGAGTATGTAGAAAGGAAAGTCTTGAGGAAAGTAAAGAACAGGAAGGAAGACTAAGGCTAGAAAAGGATAGGAAAGGAAAGAAAAGCAAATAGGAGAAAACTTTTCATAGCCTGCGTGTCCCTCCGCCCGTGCATACCGTACGCGCACCACTGCGGCCTCACAGCGAAGATATTTTCCCACACAAAGTGCGGCTGTTTTCAACACCCCCATTGTCTTCACAACTGAGTGGCGGTTAATGAACCGGCCCAGGTGCACAGAAGCTCGCTACCTTAGTAAAACATGAAGGGGCTCTGCTTTTAGCTACCCACCATTAGTGTTTATAGTTTTCCTTCCTTTAAGGATGTGCCTATCCCTCAAATACATTAAATATTTAAGAGCCCAGGCGTTCTATCCCGCTCATACTAAGCTATTATTGAACAATCTGTCATGTAGGGTAGGAGATTTAAGAGCTCCTGCGAACAGGAACTGGGAGGCTGAGGAGCTTAGCCTTCCCTAGCAAAGCTATGACCACTAGACCCGCTGCGAGGTGGTACGAGTAGGATCTGACTCCAGGCCATACCGGTAAGGGTAAGGTCGGCGATCGGCGGGGCAGCAGAACAAAATAAAACAAGAATTTCTTTTTCAATCGCCTTTCTTTTTTAAAAAAAGTTGACCTGCTTCTTTTGAAAAAAGCAACTACGAATTCTGAATGCTATAGATTCTCTAGTCTAACTACCATAAAGTTATGCATTATTCGATAAAGACAGCTCAACCTTTTTGAAAACACGACGGTCGCAGCCACATGCTAGATAGTCACACTTTTTGAGAGATATTTTGTATGAGTCTAAGCTTCCTGAACCTTTCAAGCATCCTAAAGCCATAATCGGTCACCCATGCCAAATCTTTCCGACCACAGGTCTAGCATGGCGGTGCCCCACCTAGGCAAGCACCAATATTCACCACATAGGTCAGTTTCAAAACTTAATTCCAGCGACCAATGTACCCATCCATCCTCCAACAACAGAACCCTAGGGGGTGAATATGGATCGCCAATTCCGCCCAAATCCTAAGCAGGAGACTCCATATTGCACCTATCACGAATCGCTGTGATGAGCGGTAAAAAATAAAATAAAAAATCTGCTTCCCCGCCCACGGCCTGCGCATCATACCCAACAGTATTCTCTAGCAACTCTCCCGTTCAAGATCTCATATGGCCACTCCAATCCATTTAAAACTCTCAGAACTAAGGGCCCAAATAGACCCCCAAATAGCCTGAATCCGCTTCTCGACTGGGCGCTTGCGCAAGTAGTGCGATACCCGAACCCTCTCTCTCCCTTTCCCCGTCTAGAATTCAATTCTTAAAACTCACCCGGCCCTCTAAATCCCAAACTCCCCAGCATACTAAACCGAACGACCGCTATCCTAGGTGCTTGGCTTATACGAAGAAACTCTGCCAATATCTAAGAATTGAAGAGGGGGAATGGGCGGGCAGGTCTTTGAGGTGAGTCGACCGCGAGTGCGGCCGAGTGAGATAAAATGACGCTAGCAAATTATTCCATCAGCGAAAAAAATTCATTGCTTCACGGAAACTAAGGACGATATTATAATTTATAATTACTACACCCAGCACAAGCACCCCCTGGGGAGTCGGAGATTAGCCCGAGCCCCCCATCCCAAGAAGGTTTAGATCGGAATTTCCTTGTCCCAGTACGAGTAGATGCCGTACTGGATCTATGGTAATTGTTATGGAAACATAGCCTTAGCTCCTCACCCTCACTTAGTGTAAGTAGCACCCCCCTCGTTACCCATTCTACCAAACCAAGCCGGAGCACTACCCGAATCTAAGCCACCTGGCGTACCCATTCCTACACCCAGCCCAGACCTACCAAACCCAAAAACTTTCCACCCGCACCAGTATTACCGTTGTAGGATTCCAGCGTCGTGTTATACAGGTATGAAATCACCTAGGGGGCTTATGCTCACCTAGGAATCTCTACTTAAGACGGCTTACTAGAGGGGTATTACCGCCAATGCCCATCAATAAGCCTTCCTTGCTTCAGATCTGATAGCTCCCGGATCCCCGCCTAACCACCGGAGTAGCTTTACCAGCTATATATAACAGCATACGGTAGTTGCGTTGGTCAATAGTCCGTAAAAATGCATTGACTTCTCGGAGTACTTACCGCTATCTAGGTATGCAGGGGTGTAAGAGGTTCGAACGGCAGTGTAGAATCGGTTAGAGTCAGGCACTAGGTAGGGAAGGAGGGGGAGGGGGGCATAAGGGATTTCTGGAGGATCAAAAACAAAGCTGCCAGACCTCACTAGGAGGAAAACCCAACGACACGGCACATGGTTCAGTTATTCGATTCAAGTTTTACGGTATATCAGTTTGTTCGTACAAAACAGAGCATTAGAAGCATGACATAGAGGGGGAAGAAACAAGAGATGAGTTATGGAATTGGGATCTAAAATACAAACCTAGCATCTAGACTATACCCTACCCGCTCGTTTCTTGATTGCGAGTTAGGGAAAAACGCTTGCAAAATAACGTAAACGAAAGCATCATAAATAAACAAAAAATTCGCCGAAGCGTAAAGTAAAGAATAAAGGGAAAAGGAAATATAATATACCCATAGACACAGCCATTGGCATAACTACACGCGCCCGCATCCCTTCGCCTACAAAACCCAAAGCAAAGCAAAGTAAAGCAAAGCCATCTAAACCTACAACCCTCCTCCACTCCCTCCTTCTCCCCACCATAACCTCTATAGTCTATAGACAGCCCTGCTCCCCCCCCCCCCTTCACCTTTATCCCCATACACTACAGTCTAACTATTCCACAACTACTATGATGCAGCAGAAATCACCGCTTGTTAGATCCAAACTCGTCCACAATCCATCGACAAAATTCCTCCCACTTCTTATTCCACTCCATCAGCGCACGGCTCTTTTCCTGTGGACTCATGCACGAGTGCTCAAGGCTCCATTCTGCCAACACGCGCCAGCCGTGAAGGGACATGGAATCGAAGCCGGACATTACTTGGTAAAAATCATGTGAGAGCGTTGAGCTGTCCTGTGTTAATACAGCGGTTATTACGGGTATTATGGGGAGGGTAATACCTGAAGTAAGCGGGGTTGTCGCTAGATAAAGTGCACGGCACGCCGTTCGTGAGTAAGATTGGCAGGGAATGTCCCTGGATTGATGGGCAGAGGTGGAGGATTTCATTCGAGATTGGGCAGATTTCCAGTGCTATACCACGCTCCCGACAGATATTCATGAGCGTTGGGTGCCGTGCCAATCCGTAGCCGTGGCCGATGCGCTTCGACCCAAGAAGGATCGCGTCAAAGAGGTTTTCGTCCGTGGACTCACCGTGCCTCAGCGTCTCCCCGGCGTGGAATAAAAAGGGGATATCTAAGCCTGCGGCATCGCATGTTCGGCGGAACTCTAGCAATTCGTTTAAGTAGTGCCTTATCGGATTCCCGCGGTCTTCACAACCAACCATATCAAAACCTATGAATGATGAATGTCAGCCTTGTTTATCACTATTACTTGGCTCGAAGAGAAAGGAAAGAGAAGAGAAAAAAACTAAAACAACGAACCGCAAATTAAATCTGGAAATGCTCGTTTCAGGGCCATGCAGTCATCAAGACACCACTTCATGTCCTTTTTCTCGATGGAGCGAGGAGCACAGTAAATTACCTTGAATCCACGGAAATCCTCTCCCCTCCCGTTCCCCGCGAGCTGCTTCATCTTGCTGGCAATTTCTTCCTGGATTATAGTCATCCAGGCAAAGTGGTCTAATCTTCCTAATCCATTGTCTGTCATGATGAACTTATCGAAGAAATTCGGTCGTACTTCGGCGTACATGACATTGTCATCCAAGAAGCTTTGTATGGCTTCCCCAACATACCGGCGAAAGGCGGACTCATATCCGAATAGTCCCTTCAACATCTGCGTACTCTGATTGAATCGATTCCATATCCTGCGAAAAGAGGAGGAAAAGATCCAAGAATCAGTTTCTATGACTCATAACCTAACCCCGTAATAAACATACCCATCTGTGGTCTGATGAATATCATGCGCCTCTTGCTCGCTGATAACCATTTTGTTCGCCAACCAAGATTCTGGGTCCTCCTCGTCGAGCATCGCGCTGGGGAACCTCTCCAAGAAGTCCGGATACCACGCCCACCCTAATGGCGAGTACCCTGGATCGAAAATGTCTGAACTAGGAGTATCCGGCGGCAGGACTGCAAACGATATAGCCGCACGCGCGAAATCCTCCGGCCCCACCAAGGCGACACTACTGCGAACAAACATACTCTTCATCCCGCGCGCCTGCCTGATCAGGAATGAAGGATGTAGACATGTGTTGAAATGGCAATGCAGGTGGGCCCCCTTTGGCATCTGCCTAGAAATCCTCATCAGCCGGCTGCGATTAATGCTTTCCAAGTTACCCAAGAAATGCTCGCTGAAACCGCTACCGTCGGGGGAGGAGACGCCAGAGTCCACTCGCTCGCGCTGCCGGATCCTCTTCACCACTTGGTCTGCCGAGCGCTCGAGTTTAGTAGCTCTGGCAATAGCCTGCGTGTCGAAGGCTACACCACGATCTTGGGCTAGAAGTTTCTCGCGAGTCTGTTCATACTCGTCCGGTGTGCACGTGCCTAGCGACAAATTATCCGTTGCTGTTGTCGCTGATATCGTGGTTGCCGTGGACACAGCCTCCTTCTTTGTCGTCGAGGCTGTCGGGGTTGCTGAAGGTTCTAGACGTGTAGACGATGAAGTAGTCATTACGCTCTTTTTAATAGCCGTAGGTGTAGTTGTTATTCCGATGAGCAAATTCTTTAGATTCTTCCACCCCTTTGAGTTCATGGCATTCATCCGAGAGATTGGGGGAGGTGGAAGGGAGGAGGGGAGGGAAGCGATTTATGAGTGGTGAAAAATTTCCCGCGAGACAGAAAAGGAGGCCGCCCCTTCCGTCGTACAAGTACCCAAGTTTAAAGTAATTATCTGCAGTTTTAAGGGAGAAGAGGAGTGAGGAAAAGGAAAAAGAAAAAGAAAATCCGAGAGCACCGTTCATTGCCGCACCGTTATTGCCAGGCAGCCGAGATTGTGTGGCACAGTGATTTTTTATTTGATTTATTTTTCCTGCCCCAAGGGCTAAGGGACACTGCGCCATCAATTCGTAAAACGCCGGCCCGTCCCTCAATTCCCGGTTTGACTGTGCTGCTGCTTCGTCGCGGAGGCCGTTACCGGTATGGAGGCATGTTGACAAGACAAGCTGAGGATGCTGGTAGCTTAGGTGGCCAGGTTTGTATCGCTTTTACAATACCAGTAACTAGGAAGATATTATTATCAGCAATAGCGGTGCTTGCCTTATTCAGGGGGGGCCTACCGCGCCACAGCCACATGGAAACATGTTTGCAAGTGGGCCAGTGCTGGTGATCCACTTGCCACAAGACCATTGTATCACACCGCACTATCCCGTGTTAACCCTTGGGTCAATCGCAAAACGACATCTGGAGGGGGAGAGAGTCGTGCTTCCACTGAGATCACGCCGACTGGCAAGTAGAAGACTACGGTACCCGTATCATGCCGGCAGACCACAGGGCAGGAAAGAAGAAGATCAGAAGAAAGCCAGCAACTGCTGATCCATACTTATATATTATTTAAGGCGCCCGTAGGGCTCCTAAAAGCAAAACAAAGAAAAGGAAAAGGGTATGATATTATCAAGAAGAAGAAACTTACATGATATATACCGGTAGTATGATACGGGACGCATGCTCGTTTCGGGGCACTGGTAGCGGAAAGCAGGTATCAAGCCGAACAAACAGGCTCCACTCCCGGGGTGGCAATCCCCAAAAGGGCCTACGAGCAGCTTCTGAGTCGGAAGTCAACTTGACCTTACGGTATCCCACGCGATAAACAATGATGAGCATACCCATTTAGGGTTCAAGTGTAGTCCGATACCGCACCATAGGTGGGAAATCTTAAAGAGATTCGCTCATACAGCAAGGCCAGATTTGGGCCAAAGTGCAAATAAAGATATCTACGCTAGGCAGTCCTAAGAGTCCACCAACATTCCCTCACAAAAAAGCTAGCAAGACCTGTACTAGTACTCGAGTAATAATCCATTCAGCTGCTGCGCATGGACCTGACTCCCAACTCAGCACCTGCACTGGCAACCGACTTCCTTCCTCCTCCTCCCGTCTGGCTCTCTCTCCTCCCTCTCCTCCCCCGCATGCCGCAAATATTGTAGTGCTTCTAGGATTCCAGGCTTGTCCTACAACCTATTTTCCACAGCAATAGTTGATCCGATTGGCTTCCTCCGCGCCGCACCCCCGCCCTCTCTTCCCACGATGTCCCGATTTATCGAAAGCTAAGCGGGAAAGAAAAAGAAAAAAGAAAAAGTGCCAGGATATCGGGGTTCCCGGTATGGTAGCTAGCCTCAGATTTCAACCAACACAATAGAGCTTTCCACACTCAGCAGAGTAATTCCCAGAACCGGATCGACACTACCAGCAGAGATTTGAGTGACTGGCCATGCAGGGCTGCCAGCACGCAAGCAGGCAGCCCTTCAGCCCAAAACAGCAACAAAAAAAAAAAAAGGAAAGAGCCGCCATGTCATGTATGTGCGAAGACTGTACGAACACCAATCCGACAAATTAAAAAAAAAGATGAAGGAAAAAAAAAGAACCTGGGGTTCCGTGCTTTACGGCATTGGTACAAGTACCGCGAGAAGTGAGGAATATTATCCTGCCCTTCCCCATCCCACAATAGCTTTTTCCCCCTCTCCAACACAGCTTTGCATTGCTCTTCCCTCCGCAGGCGTCTTCGGCAAAATCATACAGGCGTTCAAAGATTACTGTGTCTTGCCTGTCTGCCGGTTCTATCCTACTGCGCCTACATTCTGTTGAAGAGAGGAAAGACAGGGAGAGATCCAAAATGGGATGGCTGCACTTCCCCAACACCCGTGAAGGATGGCGACTGGACATAGTCTCCCTATTGGCGGTGGTCGGAGAAGCCGCCATGTCCGCGCACTCCCAGCCACTCACCGCCTCAATCTTGTGCCTACTACCACGAATCCTCCCCGCACCTCAAGCGCTCCTGAAACCCTCGCGTCCCAGCCGCTTACCGCCAACACACGCTATAATTTCTGGCGTACACTCTGGAATTCGTGTTGACGAACTGAACCACTTTGCCGGTCTCATCTTCCCCATCAACCTGCCCAAATTCGCGATCCGGGTAATAAAGATAAGGCACAACCCGAAGCTACTTGAGACTGAGCGCAGGGCTCTAGCTCCGCAGAAGGAATATCCGAACCGAGTATTCAGCACCCCGAAGGGGGTTATCCACGCTAGGAGCTTCTCCCCTTTGGCCTGTTTGACGGTCGCATCGAGTTTGCTGTCTTTGGGACTCATTATCTGGGCTTGTTTTCTGAGGGACGGGGTTGCGTGTATTGCTATCGTGCTCATCTCACTGACGTCTACGGTTATCGGACTTTCGAATTTCTGGCACCCGAGCTTGATTTCCCGAAAGCAGCGTGTCCTCGTGCCGCCTGGAGATCTGGTAATACGTACGCGCCAGGGGGCATTCATAGTTATAAAATGCACAGAAGAGGTGGCGCGGGAGTTGTACACTAGCACGGAGGAATGCAAGTATGTTGTCGGAGACCAGATGTATCGGGGGCTTGTCGGCGTGGGGACCTTCCTGTTCATGTGTGGGGTCGTGCTGATGGGGAACTGCACATGGGTAATGCAGGCTGCGCTGGGAGTATCGTATATCCTGCTCAATGGGCTATACCAGGTTGCTGCCCTCCTTCCGACCTCCTGGCACTGGAACATTTCGAGGTACATCTTGGAGGAGGTCGGGGACGGGTCCCAACAACCAGACACGTACACGCAGGCGTTATGGCAAGCGATCAAGGCATCTGGAAGCACCGAGTGGGTTCGGTTGACGAATGCTGCGCCTGTTTCAGGCGCGTGGTCTACGTGGCTGGAAGAGGCGCAGGATCACATTAATTCTGGCTGCACAGGGAGTTGGGATCCGCAAGAGGCTGTGAGCAGGTTGCTCAAGCTGGAAGCTACAGAAGACGGAATCGTACTCGGGCCCGCGAGGGATATGCCGATATCAGGATTCGGCGGCGCCAGGGCTTTCTCGGATTATGGCCCTACCTCAGGCTTCGGTCCTGCGCAGAACGTACCAAGAGGGTTTGGGCCGGATGGGGTTGTGGAGACAGGTGAAAGGGAGTTCACTTACCACTAGAGGCTAGATTTACAAAGTCCGATTCAGTGAGAGGCACATGTGTTTTTTTCTGAGCGCACGTCTATGGATTAGGCGGAGAGAGGGTTATTTTTCGTTATGGGGATCTGATTACGAGACATGAGGGATGTGAAAAAAAACGCTTAAATGGGTACTGGGCGGCGCTTATTTTTATTTTTTTCTCATTTTCTTTCCTCTTCGAAGAGATCATGAGCATTAACTTTATATCCTTGTATATATGGGGGCATCTATACAATTTTAGCGACACGGAGATACCGTCAGGTAAACTCTACTTCATACTGTCATCTCTCTGGCGGATAGAAATTCATGGTGTCCTTAAGAAAGCTAAATTGCAATAATGGAGAGGGGGTTATCGGTGCCAGATCAACCGGAACCTTACCCGGACCAGCCCGTCATAAGAAACCTTCTATTTACGGATCCCTGTGCCTCTTGGCGTGTGCGGGCACTTTTGTGGTTGGCGATTTGCTCTCCCGCCCATCTATCACATTAACCTGCTTTTTATCTCTCTTTTTTTTTCCTTTTTTTTCTTCCCCCTCTTGTCGCCTCTCTTCCCACAATGGACGAACAAACGAACAAAGTTATATCAATTGCCGTCCAGTCATCGCCCATTGAATAATCCGTTTACAAAACTTTAGAGCACAGCTCCAATGTCGATAGCCAATTCCTCTTCTTCATTCCCATACATCATACTGTGCACACAACTCTGCACGTACCATACAGTTACGGCGCAATCGAATTACCCCCGTTAGTGCCAAAAGTGCCCCCCGGCCTACCTTTTTGCTTGGATATCTGCCACCCTGCTTTGCCCACACGGGTATATACGTAAATAAAATAGAGTAGAGTTAAAAGCCAACTGTCTGCGCTGTTTCAACTCGCACTCAAAGCTTCTGCAGGAAAGAAAGAAGGAGGGACAGCTCATAACCCCAACCTGGCAATACGGAACGCCGAATAAAGTTGGAGCCTCATCCACTTGCTGGTGCCATGAAACATATATAGGAAAGTATTCGGCCACAAAAGGACTGCGCATGAAAATTATTATAATTCCTATTATAACCGTCATCATAACTGTCACTATTCCTCTGCAAAGGTTGGTCTTTTCAGCAGCAGCATCTGATTTACGAAAGCGTCACGAATTCATCCTTCCTCCTCCCCCTCTTTCACGGGAGCGGGAGCTGCGGCTGCCGTTAGCATGCTACAGTCAATACTTTGCTTTCGTCCGATAATAAGCCGACCCCCACTATTGCGAAGACTGGTTATTCACAGCTGCGTACGAAATTACGGTCAGTACCGGTGGCTGCGATACAATCCCCTAACACAACCAGATTCAATCCGACTGGTCGAGTTACAGCCGGGAAATCCGGAGGATGAACTCCGAGTTGAAATCCAGCACGCGAGGCTGTCGGAAGCGCCGGAGTACGAGACACTGTCATACGAATGGGCCGGGAACCGCAAGGAAGCTACGGTGAGGTGCGGTAGAGGGGAGGAAATACCCGTCCCGCTCAACTTGAGAGCTGCGTTGAAGAGGCTGAGAGATAGAGACCGACCGAGGAGAATATGGATTGACGCAATTTGCATCAATCAGGATAATTTGAGGGAGAGGGGAGCTCAGGTTTCCATCATGACGCAGATATATCAAAAGGCCCAGGGCGTCTTGATCTGGATTAGGGAGCAGAAGCCCAACACCGTCGAGGCGTTCAGGATGATACCGAAGCTGGCCGATAGCTGGGGTGCCCAGGGACCCCAGGACGACCCGACGTCAACCAAGCCCCCAGTCGAGGTTAAAGATGAACATGCCAATGAGCTCGAAAACCCCACTATATCGAGTGCCATCATTGACGCTTTTACAAGATCGTACTTTACAAGAACTTGGATCATCCAGGAAATCCTAGTATCCAAGAAAGCCACAGTAATATGCGGTAGCCACCAGATAGACTGGGTCCTCTTCCACCAGGCGGCAAACTACCTCGTCCAGCGCGAATTCCGCCTTGACTCGGCGCCCGCACCACGAACACTCTTCCTTGTAGCACTAATACGCCGTAACGAGAAGCGGTACAAAGCGGGACAACTCAACCTCCGCACACTGCTCCGGCACTTCCGGTACTCCCAAGCCACCGACATCCGCGATAAAGTGTACGCCATGCTGGGAATCTCTTTCCCTGTCGGCCGCTCAGGCACAGAGCTCGACGTGCAGCCGCTGCAAGCAGACTACACAAAAGCAGTAGAAGACGTCTACCGCGAAGCGGCCGCATACATAATGACAGACGAACAAGACTTGCGCCTCCTTGCAAACGAGTACTCTCCATGCTCCCGCCACCTGACAAAGATGCCAACATGGGTGCCAGACTGGTCGATAACGTCGAAGCGCCTGCTCCCCATGGCACGAAAGAGCAACGTCCTCAGCTCCCTCATCAAAGGCGACATCAGCACCCGCGCGCACTCCCTCTTCGTGAACGGGCTCAAATTCGACACGGTGACGTATGCGACGCCTATCGTGACCCGGGACAATGAAGCGACTGTCCTGGAAACACTGACTTCACTCGTCAGTAGCAAGAACCAGTACCCCTACAACAGCCAGTCCCTCACCGAGGCTCTCTGCCGCACGCTCATTGCGGATAATGCGAACTTCCGGCCCGCACTTGATCATGACGAAAGATATTTTTTTCACTTACTCAGACATCGCATGAAGACTATTGATATACCGATTATCCAAGAGGACCTTATGACTGATCTGCGGTATCAAACTGTTAGTCATCAACTTAGGAATAATGAGCCGTATAGGGAGGAATTGAATAGGAATTTGCACGGGAGGAGCTTCTTCATGACTGCACGTGGCTTTATGGGTCTTGGACCGAAGGCGAGAGAGGCTGTGCGAGTTGGCGATCGGATTTGTATTTTGGGAGGCGGATATACGCCGTTGATCCTTAGGGAGGGGAGCAACATCAGGTTCAAGGAGAAGAGCCACAAGGGCTCGTGGAAGGGTAAGGACAGGAACGATTGGGGGGCGCAAATCGCGCAGAAGCACCCAGAAAGGGAAGGGGAGGAAGAGATGCGAGATGAGAAGCCAGAAGAGAAATGGTATAGACTTGTCGGGGAAAGCTATGTGCACGGCGTTATGGACGGGGAGTGCTTGAAGAGTGAGATTACGTCGGAGAAGATTCAGAGGATTGAAATTCGGTGACCTATCTTTATTTTCACATGATTAAATTTTGGTTTGATTTGGTGGAGGGGTTATGATGAGGTATCACTATAGAAATTAAATTTTTTTCTACCGGCATCAGTTTACAGGAAGCTATACCAATCCTTTTAAGCAAGTAACGTATCATCCACTAAGTTAAATCCAAGGCCCAAACTAAAATCACGAGCTCTCCTCCTCTCAAAGACTAAGCGGGTCAAAGCTTTTACACTAATCCTCGCCTCTCCACGCCACCCGTGGAGGTTGCACTGTATCATACGTGACGCTTCCGCACTAGATACCCATCTCACTATCTAGGAATACCCTAAAGCTCTCCCCAACATCTCACAAACACTTTAACAAACGTAGCATCGCTGCAGTGCTAAGTTCCAATTCCGCTGAAAACCACTGCTATACTTCCCACCGCCAGCGCCTCCAAACTCCATTATTAAAACATAGCACTAGTCAGCGGGGGGGGGTTTCCGTGCTAGTTTATATTACTCACAGCAGTACAAGACTCAGAAGCGATATGTGCATTAAACTATCTCTATAGCGGCGTGAAACAGTGGGACTCATTACCAGGCGTCCCAAGCTAAAAGTAGCCATCAAACAGCTATTGTAGGCAGCAGAATTGGTCTTTTCAGACTCAGCACTTCGAGAGCTGCTGAATTCTCAACGGGTGAGAAAGCCCGATTCGTTTCACACCTGGGCAGCCTGCCTGCCCGGTGGCTGACTTTATTGTCTCGCATTACCCGGGGGTGCCGAATTTTTCCGGTAGTTGAAAATATCGGGTTGGATGACTGGCTGTAAGGTACCGAGTGATCCTCCATGAATCTAAGTAAGACAAGACTGTGACTACGAGGCTCAAGTTCGAACTGCACCGCGACACGTAGACATGTCCCTGGTGACAACGCTAACTAAGGGGTTGTTTGGGGCGACGTAGCTGGACTTTCAAACCATGGTTTGGGCCGCTTATATAATCTATTTGGACCAATCAGAGCCCTCAAATGGATTACATAAGCGGCCTAAACCATGGTTTGAAAGTTCAACTACGTCGCACCAAACAGCCCCTAATACTGCGCTTCCCCTAGAACGGAGGTTTTTCTTTCTTCCTTCTCCTCCCTTCGTAACCACCCATAAGCCAAGACCAGGACCCGCAGTAATGATGGGCCATGTGGTTTGGGATATTGGGGCTTCTGGAGAGTTTGGGGTTGGAGATGGTGGATATTATTTCCGGGTGATAGAGTATGAAGGGGGCGTTGCATCCAATTTATGTTATCGTAGAGTGGATTGAAAGTTCATACAAATATTGCTATTTGAAGGATAGATTGGATTGGGGGTTGTAGGAGGTGTGGTCTGAGTCTTGGGAGTTTGTGGGGGAGGGCTCCGCTCCTAGTCATTCTATATCACTCGATAGTTCGGTTCTAGTTCGTGTCCAGTTTTGTTTTGGGCGGTGGGTAAAGATATACGATAACTTGATAACCAAGCTTTTGGAGTCTGCGCACTACTGGTGTTCTGGGCGTTTATGAGGTCGCAGTGTTGAGTGGTAGCTGAGTCGCTCACTAGGTGTTCCACTATTAGAATTGGAGTTTTTTTGTGTTAAATCCTCGGTTTATTTGCAGCTAGCTACGGGAAAATACATGGCATGCAACCTAAGTTATGGCCTAAAAACCCTAGTAACAAAAGAAACTTATCAACCCCCAAAGAACAAATAAATGATATAAAATCACTACTCAATCCAAGATCTTGAAAATTCAAAACAAAATTCATGAAGCCAAATCGGCATTGCTCGTAAAAGGAAAAACCCCCATCTTCACCGGAAAATTTATCCTGTTTTCTAATAGATAGGCGGAGAATTCCTTCATCAGCCACGCTCCTTTCTTCCTCGCGGTAGAGGTAGTCAGCGTTGTATTGGCTCTGGGTAGTACCCGAGAAGGACAATACAACTATGCATCTCGCGGAGGGAACTGAGTAGTCAACCAAGAATAGAATATTGTATGAGTAGAACTGGTGACTACCATCCTTGCCTGAAAGACTATAATGCTGATGGGCTAGAGAGTCTTATAAACATGAAGACTGCGAGGTTGTTGGTAGTTCCCCACTTACGGAACAACGATCAGAAGAGGTTTTCTCTATTCCAGTTGTATTGGAGATACATTGCAGAAACTACTTCCGATTTGTGGTCTTAACCATGTCCAAGCTATCGAACAACTCCAAATGATAAATCAGGCAGAGAGGTGTGTCAGGATAACCATAGGGAGGTAATCCATAATGGAACAATTCCTGGGGCGAAAGATAAGACTGGATAATCTAAAGAGAAGGAGACTAGGCTTGAATGGACCATGTAATAGCTCGAATCAGATGTACAATGTCTGAAAGAGGCTGTACAGCAACGCAATGACAGACGAAAAACAAAACCCGGTTACCCAGGATATAATTCATAGTGATGGAGTATGGACGAGATTTCGAGTAAGTTGAGTTTTATAATTTAGCCCCCCATACACCCAATACCTCATGAGGTGTGGGAGTCATATGTGAATTTTTGCTGATAAGATCACGAAAGCAGAGACGCAGATTGCGCTCAAGAACTGAGAAGCCCGGAACCAGAGGACCCAGACCTAACCTTTTTGTCCGACCCCATCAAAACACAGTATCATCTGTTTCAAGTCTGCGGATCCTCTGGCACTGCAGGTGGAATTTACGGCAGATGCTTATCATAGCTACAGACCTACTCATGCATAGATCACGGCTACCAGAAGACACCATAAGTGATTACGCCTTCATACAACAATTCTTTGCCAGTATGCACCCAAGACTCCGGCAAGACGTGGAAACCCAATACACTGGAGATTAGGATATCAACACTGTTATTGCTATGGCAGAAAGACTAGACTCTATCCATCGAGGTACAGGAGCATATGGCAAGGAACGGTATGATAACCAATCTGAGGAATCCAACCACAAGAAGACAGAACACAAACCAAAGAAGAAGTTCAATAACGATGGCAACTCCGCCAAGAAGAAGGAACAAAGAAAGAAAGGAGCCTGTTTTACTTGGGGTGGTGAAGGACATATGGCAAAGGATTGCCCAAGCAAGAAGGACAAAGGAGAGACGAAGTTCAAGAAGGAAGCATCATCCAATCTAGCAACAGAGCTCTGCGAATATGATGAGGTATATATCAATACTCTAGAATTTGAAAGCTATGCGGCTACAAAAACCACTCGCCCTACTACAATCAAAGCACACCATACACTTGAGGGAACTATGTTCATTAATGGCAAGGAAGAAAAAGTCCTGTTTGATACAGGTACGATTGGAGCAAACCTTATTAGCGCTGCCTTTGTCACTACCCATGGTATACCATGCATAGAATTGAAGGAACCAACCAAGATACTCATGGCTATGAAGGGATCACGATCCGAGAGCAATAAGGAATGCACTGTTAACCTAACAGTAGGAAAACTGCAGATGAAAGGAAACAAAATGCTAGTAGGAAACCTGGCGAAATACGACGCCCTTATAGGAATGCCATTCCTAAAAGAACAAGGAGCTAGAATCAAATGTGGCGGGTTAGCTATTGACTTCCCTAAGTTTGGAATAAGGATCAACTGCACACCAACCAGCGGACATATCAGAGCAGCGGTCGTCACCACAGAAGATATAATGGAACAACACCCAGAGGTGTTCCTAGAAGTCATACTAGAAGGACTGCCACCACTTAGAAAGATAAACCACGAAATCCATCTAATACCAGGAAAGGAACTAAGGAACTTACCAACTTACTCAATTCCAGAAAGATGGGCGAAAAACATGAGTTTATAGATCAATGAGAAAGTCGAACAAGGGATTATCGAACGGAAAGCAGTCCATGGAGCAGCACCTATCTTCGCTCAAGAAAAGAAAGATAAAATCAGAATGAGACCACTGGTAGATCTCACAGCAAGGAATGAGAGAACCATCAAAGACGATGAAACAATTTCAAACCAAAGAATGATCCTGAACTCGCTAGGACGAGGGAGATACTGAAGCAAGATTGACCTCAGCGATACCTATTTTCAGACCAGGGTAGAGCCCAAGGATGTTGATAAGAACAGTTTCAAATCACCTTTTGGATGTTTTGTAAGCAGAGTAATGCTACAAGGAGACATGAATGTACCAGGAACATTTATGTGAATAATGTTTGATTTATTCGCCGACTATCTGGGACAATTCATGTGGGTTTATATTGATAATATTCTCATATATTCCGATACAGAACAAGACCATCTGAAACACATCGCAATAGTGTGCAATGAACTAAAACAAGCCCAGTTTTACGCTAGCAGAAAGAAGTTGGAATTCTTGGCTGCAAGCATTGATGTTTTAGGCCATATCAGTGACGATCAGGGGTTAAGAGCATCACCTGAGAAGATCGCGGGAATTGAAGTATGGACTACTCGAACGAAGAAGAAACAATTACAGGAATTCCTCGGAGTTGTCAATTACATTAGCCAATTTATACCACACTTGGCGTCGATCACAGCACATCAGCAAAATGTAAAAACCACTCCTGGTCCACCAAGGGGGGTTTTGGTCCCCATGGTCCTCCTGGTCCACCCTGATCCACCTTGATCCACATTTTCGGTAAAATTTCCAAAAGTGTGGACCAGAGCGGATCGGAGTAGACCAGGTCGACCACAGGGACCACGACCCCCCTTGGTGGACCAGTAGCGTTCAGGACCATCTTGGACCACGCTCCGACATTTCCCTGATGCCACCCCTGACCTCGCTTACTGGAACAGAGGAGTTTGTGTGGACTGCAACACATAATCACACGATGGATAATGTTAAGCGAGCTGCAGCACACAACCAGATCATGAAACAGATCGACCATGAATCAGCATTACCAATATGACTGATAACCGACGCCTGGGATACAGGAGTTGGTGCTTGGGTAGGACAAGGAGAAACAGCTGATACAGCCAGACCGGCAGCACTCCACAGTAGGAAGTTCTCTAACGCCCAGATGAACTATGGGACTACAGACAAGGAAGCATTGGCGATAGTTGACGCCATTACAGCATTCCATCACCTCCTGGCAGGAAACGAATTCACGATAGTCACTGATCACCAGCCCCTGATATACCTCAAAACAAGCAGAGCACAAACAAGGAAGCAGCTTAGGTGGCAAGGATACATACGCCAGTTTAGGACAAAAATCATATACCGGCCAGGACAATGGAACCATTTAGCGGATGCTTTATCACGCCTTTACACAGAAGACAAGAGCTATCCCCATACTGTGCAAGACCCTACTCAAGAAGATTCAGAGAACGACACTTCTCCTCTTACCCACTTCACCGAATCTGATCCAGAAGACATGTCTCGATTCGAAGTCCTCGAGGTTAACGACAACCATAACCACTCAGACTGCAGGAGCAACTGCAGTATCCATCGAGCTGCGCTTGATCCCAGCGATTAGAGAAACAAGGACCCTATCAACAATTGAGGTGAATATTGGAGCATCACCAGCGGCCGGAGTGACGAGGAAATCGCACATTCAGCACAGCACTGGTCAGATTGTTTCGTGCTGATGTGCCCCGTCCATGAAGATGATAAGATTATGAATAAGGTCTATGCAGGTGAGTTGAAAAGCAGCCCCCCCACTCGATGATCCCCAGCAAGGAGCAACGCAAGATGCCACAGATCCGGAGATCGATGAGGAAACGATCCTCTCCCCTCGACCTCGACCAGACCTGTCAAAGATCAAAAGAAGACTACATGAAGCCCTAGGCTGCACCACTACAAATGTCCCCTGCGAAAGCCCTGAGTGCCTGGTGCACCAGGCCGCCAGACCCTCACCTACCAAGCCCCTGTATGGAGGGCCGCTTGCCTCCCACATCATTATTCCAGTTATTGAACCACCAAAGCTACCCCACCACGACTGAAACCTCTACCAGGTATACAACGATATTGCAGAAGAGGACGAAAGCGAGGATACGAGGTGGGAAAGAATTGTGGATGAAAGAGATATGGTTCAAGCTTTGAACAAGATGGAGAGTATATGGAGGGAGCAGATGATCAAAGGATACAGGAACGACCCTGTATATCAACTGGCTCAAGGCTCTAGCAATACTTCCCGGGGGGGAAAGATGCAACACTACCGGATCAGGAATGTCTTACTCTATGCAACCACTCGAGTAGGGGAGGACTGCCTCTACATACCAAAGAAAGATGGGATCAATGGAGAAACACTTAGGGAACTAATGATTAGCGAGATCCACACCAAGGGGCACCACAGCGCAGATAGGAACCTCGGGTATGCATCCGAATATATCTACTGGCCGGAAATGCGGAAGGATTTCAGGGATTTTGTTAGGCAATGCGAGCTATGCCAGGCCAACAAAGAACGCAACACCCTACCAGCTGGTGATGCCCAAACCCTCCCTTTCCCCTTCGAGATATTTTCTAGTTATGCTATTGATTTTATGGGTCCCTTTACCAAATTGAAGGGCCAGGATTCGGTCCTGGTAGTAGTGGATAGAGCAGTGGGATTCAGCTGGCTGATCCCAACATTGGTTACTGCAACGGCAGTACAAACTACTGAACTACTCCGGCACCATATTTTTACGCCTCATGGAGTACCTACCTCGATTGTTAGTGATGCTGACCCACGATTCACCTCTAAGTTCTGGAAGCAGACACTGAAGACCATCGGGATCAAACACATTATGGCCGCGCCTGGCCATCACCAAACGAATGGGCAGGCAGAACAGAAGATCAGGAAGCTCAAAACTGCCCTGAGAAACGTCACCAACCTCCACCAAACCAATTGGCTCACCTCCCTCCCTGAAGTGGTAGCATATGCTAATATTGGCCACTCTGATACAATCAACATGTCCCCATACAAAGCCGTGTATGGGCGAGACTACCCTGTCCTAGACACCTACCGAGTCTACCCTTCTGCGGTTCCCGCCTCTGATGATTATTACAACAGACACCAGCAAATCAGGAATCCAGCGTACCAAGCTCTGAAGCTAGCGTGAGTTAGATCTACCAGGACCACAGCTAAGAGAAGAGATGGGGTCAAGCCTGTTGAAATTGGGGGAATCGTAATAATATTTGGTGACAAATTTGCGACGGAGTCTGGCAGGTTCAGGAAGTTGCAACCACAATGGAGAGGCCTCTTTATCGGCATCGATTTCGATGCACATACCCAGAACTACACAGTTAATATGGATTTGAGGATATATCTGCGGCAGAAAGGAGTATTCCACTGCTCAGTTGTCAAATCCTACCATCCTAACGATGATGAACGATTCCCTGGAAGGGCCCACACCAAACCGACGCCTATCCTAATTGATAACGAAAAGGAATGGGAGGTTGAGACCATTCTTGACCATAGGACGAGACATGGCAGAGGACAATTCTTGGTGAAATGGAAAGGGTACCCCAATAACGACAAGAGTTGGGAGCCAGTGGAAGGACTCGTGAACCCGGAAGACCTGGTACAGGCATGGTGAACTGACAACATGCCAGGCGAAGAATTTCCTACTGTGTTTTCCAGTTATATTATGGTATGCTTTACCCCTACTGAATATGGCTATGAACAGCATTCTGAGGAGCCAATGGTGGATTTGGGTTTCTGGGAACCCTATTTGGACACCAACTATGATAGCGAGGAGATTTAGGTTTCTTTGTTTGAAATGATGTTTTCATTTTGTTTTCGGGGTGTAACCGGTATGGGTTACTACGTTTGGTTACGAGTATCGTTTGGTACTCAGTATCTTTTATGATTGAGTTTGATACTCATGATGTTTTATGTTTGGTTTCGAGTATCGTTTGATACTCCCTATGTTTTATTTATTGTATTAAGATATCATTTGATATTTGATATGTTTTATGTAATATTTCAAGGCTACCGTTTGGGAGTCCTTATGGTTATTGTTTACAAGGCTCCGGTTAGCCTAACAAGTGTATTTAAGACCTGCTATTCTCCGAACTTAGGGAGAGCAGACTTCGACAGACAGAGTTTTCAATATACTTGGTTGAACAGTTACTTCTTCAGTTCGCTTCGAGAATCCAGTAAAGACCCAAACATACTTAGCTATTAGGAACTACTTGGTAGTTGCGATATAGTAAGAAGTTTGTTACAACAACTCAGTCTAAGCCTCCAGTACTTAGTCTTGTTTATATACCGCACTTTGGTATAGAGATAGTATCGTTACCCTATCGATTCCCGCCACCACCCAGGAGGCGGTTACACCAGAGGTGAACAAGGAAGAGTTGAAGCAAAGAATGATGCACCAGTAACCCCAAGAGGAACAAAGGGAAATCGGTATCTACCACTAAGGGATTAGAATGGAAATATTGTATGTTAACAAAAATGACTGTACGTCCACTATCGGCGGCAACGCAACCCTCCTCATCACCCCTCACTTTGAACACTCCATAAAGAAATACCTCTACATCAACCAAAACCAAACCAATTTTCCTAATTCTTTTGTTTTAAGAAACTATGCCTACTATTCTTTGAAGTCATGCCAAAAAGCCTATCCCTTCCAAGTACCTCTCTGAGTTTACCAGGGGGAGAATTCTTGGGTTACATGAGCCTCAAATGTGCTCTCGCCAAATTGCCCTCTACATTAACATCCCCTTAACACTGTTAAAGACACTATCCAGAAAGGATATCAAGAGGGTCAGGAGAGAAAGAGCAGAGGAAGACATCCTAAAACTACCAAGTTGCAGGATGATTCTATGGTAGAGGAAGCTCTCAGCAATCACAATACTAGCTATTCTGAGATTGCTAAAAATGTTGCTCCCAATCTCTCTGCTATGACAGTGAGGAGAAGACTTCAACAAAAGCATCTGTAAAAGTGGTTGGCACAGGAAAGGGCTCATTTGGATGAAGATCTAGCTAAGGAGAGATTGGAATGGGCATTAGCTCATAGGCATTGGACAAGGGAGATGTGGAGAAGGAAAGCAATCTGGGGAGATGAGGTGGCTGTGGAGAGAGGAGGATGAAAGAGGAGAAAATGGGTATTTAGATACCCAAATAAGAAGTGGAATAAGGATTGTGCTGTACCTGCTGCTAGGAGAGGGGAGAGGGGGATTAGCCAAATGATGACTGGTTTTTTTTATGGTCAAACTCATGGTCTTTTTTTACCTGTTTTTCCTGATCCTTCTTCTGCTAGGGGTGGAGTTATGTTACAATCCTCTCCTCTCCGGGTGATACTTGCAGCAGGTAACCGATAGTCTTCTAACGATCACTTCCCTTGGCCCAATAGCTGTTGCGATAGCTAAGTCCGTTGACTCCTATCTAGCAACTTCGATCGCTAGGCTTCTATAAGACAGTCGTGTCTTGATTCCCGAAAGCATGGTAGATAAAGATCTTTGTATTGAAAGTAAATAGTATGAAAGAACTTAGATGGTTGCATGAAGAACCCAAATCTCCTGCCCCGAGGATGCCCTTATATAGGGGTTCTTCCCTCAACCCTAACCCTGCGTGACCCATTCCCTCGCGTCACGCGACTCATGACTCATAGTGAGTCATAGTGTGAAATCCATCAGCTGACTCGTCCGAGTCAGCTGCGCCCCATCTCGTAACCAATCAAAAACTCATAAAACAAATCATGTGC
>Ga0307507_10002862_pt1 | contig 34901 bp, 48 predicted proteins | sample 7_EM_MG_FD_207223 | JGI IMG/M metagenome (GOLD analysis project Ga0307507, IMG submission 207223) | Populus trichocarpa ectomycorrhiza microbial communities from riparian zone in the Pacific Northwest, United States - 7_EM | ecosystem: Host-associated > Plants > Roots > Unclassified | place...
GTTGCATTTTGTGTGCTCGCCTGCTCGAGCTATGGCGATTTTGTCCGAGGTCGAGGGATGGAAACCGATCACGATATATGAACCTCTTCCAGTGCGTGTACTTTGACGCGATATTTCTTTTTTTTTTTAAAAAGTTTTTCTCAAGGATCATTGTATACCAGAGGATCTACCTGCGCTCAAGAAGGTCCTGGGTCAAATTTCAATCCTAAGGCAAGTGCACCATAAGTGATCATCGGAATTTTCGTTACGTAAACCTTGGGGATCGTGTGTCGTTCTCAGTCCCAACGCAGACGAAGCCTTTTCACTACTGTCACGACCACTTCCATTATCGAAAGAGGGAATCGAAGAAGCTGCGAAGGAGTTTCTTAATTTTGGCATAGGCCGTCAGGGGAATGGGTGGATTGTCATTCGGTGTGGTGCGCTTGGAGCATACGTAAAATCAGCAGACACGGAAGGCACCTGGATTGATGCATATTGGACAGTTACGGATGTGGAAAGGGTCGTGGATGTAACAGGTAAGCGTCCAACAGGACTGATTTTGTTCTTGGCCTTATTTCGTGCAGGCGCGGGGAATAGTTTTCTTGGAGGTTTAGCCGCCGGTCTGGAGATTAGTGGAGGGAATGTTCTCGAGGGTGGGTGATAGTATTCCATGACTCTCTGGTCACGCTATTGAAAACTTTCGAAACAATAGCGGCTTTTTATGGGTCTGTATCTGCGTCATTCACAGTTGAGCAAGGGGGGCTTCCAACTATCACGAATGCTGATGGTAGTGGCGAATCATGGAACGGCGATCAACCTCACAGGAGACTAGCAGAACTACGGAGTCGATTGAACACTAATTTTGGAGGGACAGTTAATAAATAGATTGGAATACATACTATCAATGTTAAGATGTTGTCCCCTTGAAAAAAAAGTCTGTATTCGGACAATGCAAATTTCAGCTCCCAGAATTCTTAATCTGTTTGTTGACCCCGTTCCAGTTATAATATATGATTTCCAATACTACAACCTCTATATCTCTATTCTTTCATAACAGGGTTATGACAAATGAATGTTCTGTGACGTCAATGCCTCGAGAATTCGAATGATGCAATTTCATCTTTCTCTGACAAGGCCTCTGCGTCCTTGGTTGAACGCAAGTCTGAAGACGATCGCCTTTTGCCTCGTTCGTGTTCTTTATACGGCGAGCATGTGCTACTTGAGGGCCTGGTTTCCCATTTAGTTCTGAGGAGGAAATAAAAAAAAACATAATTGGAATACTCACGGAAATTCTGCCATGGTGATGTGTTCTGTAATGACGCGGACTTCAGGTCGCTTCAAAGTTTGGCGAGTAAGAGCCGGGGGGTTGCCAACGACCGGTGACATTGTGTGAATAAGAACTTCATTCGAGCAAAAATCGAGAAGGCGCATCACGGCTCGGCAAGAAGCAATGGAACTGTCTCATACATGAGAAAGTGAAATGGATGAGCTAAAAAAGTGTCATACGTGATGGTTGCTGCTGGGATCTTCGTGTTCGATCAATATATATACCCTGGAGTTTTCGAGGGGGCTATACATACTGTGCCAATACTTGGGGAAGGGTCAACAAGATCATCGTGACTCGGAGCAAGTGTATGTTACTCACACATTCATCTGCGCTATATTAGAGAGAAATAAGGTCGTCAGTTGGGTTTGCTTAATACTTAGGCGCGTGAACATACTGTTCAAGTTCAGGATGTTCAAAACCTATTAGACGACAAAGGAATGTCAGCATCTCGAGCAAGCAAAAACTATACATACAGCTGGGACACAATTTGTTGAGAACGAGATAAGGAAGTAAACGAGGCCATCCTGGAAAAGCAATCTCCACAAATCGGTCCTGGTAGAATGACGAGAGAGGAGTGCGATAGCTGTGAAAACTAGAATGAGGAAGTCAAAAGCCATGGCTTCCTTGGGTTTGTCAAAGACTGAAACAGAAGGGAGCCTGACTTACTAAAGAAAAAGGTGGTGTTCAGCAACGAGGGGTTTGTTTGAACGACGACACATGAACGGGATCCGGGCTCCCATTGTGCGACAACGATGAACATCGTTCTGTAGAGTAAAGCCCAGTGAGCTACACACGGAATTCCGAGCAAAAGGACGATAAATTGTCTTCTTTCCCATAATGCGATGGTACGAAGCATAAGGGAGGTTGAGGCGCAAAGTATTGACATATTTCCCGTCCACTACGAAACCCGTAAAATGACATCAATCTGAACAAATTTAGACACGTACTGAGTTAAATGTGTATAATGCCTTAATGATAGTTAGAGAGATATGGCGGAGTGGGAACGAAGAAAGAACATCTCACTCGGCAGTTTACCTGCGGCGACATTAGAAAAAGCAGAGAACAGAAAATAAAGAATAAAACCTTTAACTCGATCGTAAGAGAAACAATTCTAATGAAGGTGTGAGTTGGTCCTTATTAGTGTTGAGGCGGGGTCACTCACAAACCGACGAACGAGAGGAGCATGCAATAGCGACAGAAGAAGAAGAAAACTATGATTCAATGTTAGTACATTAATTACAGAAAAATAAAAGTCGTGAGTACTCTGCATGACCCTCAGCAAAGAAATCGAATCAAAAACAAATATACTTACCAATGGCCAACGAAATCTGCGACGACCAGAGATAAGAGACCATTCAAAGTCTGAAGTCATGGCTAGCTCCCAGATGTAGACACCAAAAAGCGTGAAAACAAGCTTTGAAAAGACATCTACGACAGGAAAGATCGTTAAAAACACTCATGGAAACTGCATCAATTCCTTTACCACCATCTTTTGCCATTTCTTGCGGGCTCCACCATTCGACCATCGTGCTTGAGCCTTTTCGATTCGGGAGAGGCGAGAGGGATATTTTTGAAAGGGAACAGTCGAACGAATTCTTATATACTGGAGAGTCGCGGCCTTTGGTTCCTGGAGTTTATAACAAATTCCTTAGCTTTATGCCCCCAAAAGAAGACGGTCTCAAGACGAGAGAATAGCTTGTCCAAGTAGCTTTTAAGTCTAGCGCATGCTGGCACGGACAAATTCGACAGCTTATACAGCCCCTGTTGGGACCACATCAGGGATTCAGAAAAGGGTTTCATAGGGGACAACTAAAATTCATTGTCGTTGGAATAGGAAGAAGATCCAAGAGAGTTTGTCAGGGCAAACAGCAAAGGAGAGTTCGGAGATAACACGGCATACCACCTTCTCTCGAAGTCTGAATAGTTTGAAATTTTTAAGTAAGGCCGTTTAGCTTCCGAGGCTGCAGGACGAGAAGAGGACGGATGAGCTAGTAAGGTCAATCGGTTGCCAGCCAATTTGACTTCCATTTTTAGATGCGAAGAATGGGTAGCATTTTTCACGGACTTCCTTAAAATGACAGTGGGACTTTTGTTGGAACACCAAGGAGCTCCTGTTACAGATATTTGAACTTAGTATAACAAGAAAAGCGAATACATCACATTTCCGCTAACTACACCACACGGAGACATATCCATCTGCTCCACTGCTGACAAGCCAAGGGTGCTTGCTGCACCACCTCACCTGGAGTACGCCAAGGTTTTCAACCACTTGGTGACCTCGTAAAATTTTCAGTGGTACGATAAGCGGGTCTGTCATTAAGTCGTTGTAAACTCGAGAGTGGAAGACCTGTATTGATCCATCATCGGAAGACGAGGCAAAAAGAGGGTATGTTGGGTGGAAATGTAGAGCTCGGATGGCACGTGAATGGTAGCTGAAACAATCGAGCGGAATCAGCTTGGGGACTAGTGGTAATCTGGGGACTTACCGAAGGACTTTATAGGGCTTTTCGCTCAGCTCTAGATCAAACCAGCAGAGTTTTCGGTCGTACCCTCCAACGATTAGATGGTCTCCACTCGGATGGATATCCATCGAGGAAATCCACCGAATCCCTGGCATTAAAGTTTTGATTAATTGTTGTTCTGCCAAGTTGTACAATCGAACGTATTGCTGAGTCTGAAGGTAAGAGTTAGCACAGAGAATATACGTTCTTTTGATGTCACTCACGGCGACAAAGAAGTGTGGTTTGACCGGATGGAAAAGTACTGTCTGAATAGACCCTTTAATCCTCTTGAATGGCGCCTGTGAGTGTCTCTTAGTGATCTGGTGAATCCATACACCGCCTTGCGCCCCCCCTGCAGCTGAGAAAAAGATGAATCATAGTCCAAACCTGCATTGAAAATTTACTCACAAACACTGGAAAGATAGTCCCCTCTCCGATGCCAACATAGATTACTTGGCATCCACGATAACGGTTGAATGGTTAATATTGGCTTGTCAGATGACCATGACGAAGACGGTGAAGTTGTCCATTTGATGGATGAGGGCGTGGTCGGAGGAGCTACATTTTCAGGGGCAAGAATCGATTGGGTCAGTGAGAGGACCGCAGGATCTACATTGGAAGGAATGATAAAGTGTATTGCCTCCTCACTTTGGAACGAATTAGGTGGTGAATCAGACTTGTAGAAGGTATACTCACACGCTGACAGCAAAATAACTAACATCCATTCTGGGACACCATGCAAGGGCCCCAACTTTGCCTTTAAATTTCCACCGCTCGACCTCCTTCCCAACGATAGTCTCCCACAGACTTACTACACCATCTTCATCACCACTTATAATCCAGGCACCATCTGGACTGACACTAATGCACCTCGCACGGCTTGAATGGTGGAACTGGAGGCTCCTGTAATTAGGGAAAGGCTTTAAGCTATTTGGGCTTGGCAACTTGGGTATCAGGGACTCTGGATCGATATTTAGTTTGACGCGCTGTATGCGTGGCGCAAGATAGAGATCGAGCTGTCGATTAAAACGCTCCTTTATGAAGTTGTCGTATGCAGGTACTAGGCGTAATGATGTGTACTTTTGAGGGAGGAAATCGCGTTCACGGTCCTCAGGGTCTTGTTCTTCCCAATTTTTACGTTCGTCTTCTGTGGGTAAGTACTCCTCAGGGGGGTTGTAAGATTCAGCGTTTGTAGGAAGAGGTGGCTTGGGTGCAGGCAAGGGAGGGGGTTGTAACGATGGAGGGTCTTCGGTCCAGATTGCATATGGTTCGAATTTTTTTGTCGTGGATTTCGGTTTATTAGGTAGAATTCTGCCTTGTCGTATTGCACGGACGATTTTCATGATCTAAAGAGCTTCAGTGTTTGGCGTGGACAGAATTAGACTGAATGTTTACCTTTTGCTTTTCCCATTTACTGGGTACGAAACGGCGCTTTGGTTGCAAAGCTCCCGACAAAGGCATTATTTCCTCTTTCCCCTTCCCTGTGAACCACTCGACCATAGGTTGATAGGGATCATAAGTTGCATCTGGATTTTCCCCTGCTTGCAATCTACGGATAATGTCCAGTTCTTCGGTGGTAAGGGGTTTGTCCATCTGTGTATTCTTATCGAAAGCAGAAGTCCTACGAAGAAAAGTTGAGCTTTCAAACTGTCAAGGGCACACATGATCAACGTACCAAGTTTCTGAGTCGTCTATGGTCGCCAAAAATTTGTCAAGTTCGTCTCCATGAGCTGGACGCAAGACCTTTTTGCCATTCATATCATAACCTATGTGTGGCAGATCATCATACCAATGCATAGGAATATTTCCAACTCGATTAGGGGCCTTTTCAAAGAGAATTAGAACCAAGCCTCGATACAAACGAAGGACTCACCTCTTCTGTTGATGAGTCGGAATCATAGTCCGGTTCAATTTCAGGATACACAATTTTTGGGTGTTTTGTGATATCTGAGATCACGGTTTTGGCTTTTGGAAAGATGTGCAGAGATTCTGGTTCAGAATCCCCGTTTTCGTCGGTGTCTTCATCCCCGTTTTCATCGTCGCTCTCAATTACAATCTCTGGGAATTCATCGACTTCATCACCATCCGAAGATGAATCCCAACCATCCTCCTCGTCGCTCAACATTTCCAGACTGCCACTGGTGCGTATTTCAGACAGGTAAGTTTCTTCCGCATATTTTCTTTTGTTCAAATTTTTTGAGGCGTTTGCAAGGGACATGGGTATGATTACCTAATATGTGCTGATATTCTGATTCTCGGGTCCTCGGCACACTTCACTGGTGACAGGCAACGATTCCTGGTCGTTTCCCGCCCATGCCACCAACTAGTTCACCCCTCCCCTCACCAATGGCCATAAACAAGGCTCATATGAGTTCCTCCATTTTCAAGAAGAGATCGGCGAATGGCTTAGTTGGTGGTTCGCCGTTACCTGCCTCAGCCGTCTCTTACTTGTCAGCACTGTCCCAGGCTGACGCCCAAGCTCGAGCACGCAGCGTTTCTCCGACATCAACACCAGCCTTGTCGTTGTCTTCTTCGACTACATCCTCTTCCGAGGATACAATTTTGCACGAGAACGATGATGAAAACTCGAATTTTAATGCTTATGGTCTTATATACCCCTCACGACCCCCCACGTCTGAACAGATTTTTACAACCGTTCATACCGAATTTGGTCATTGCGCGGCTGAGCAATATCGTACCAGCAGCCAACATAAGCCAGGTACCCCTCTTGCGCCCCATATTGAACAGGATCCCCCATATTATATTTTGCTATCTACCTATATCAGCTACCTAATTCTCATATGCCTTGGCCATGTTCGCGACTTCATGGGCAAGAGGCTGTATCCTGCTCGCTACCAGCATTTAATGCCGAAAAATGTGAGTTTCGCTTCCTTGTCCACAATCTTTCGCTTTTGTGGTGCTGACCCAATCTCTCAGGGATATGCGCCACTAAACTCGGACTTCGATTCTTTTTATACCCGAAGACTCAAAACGCGTATGGATGAGTGCTTTTCTCAACCCGTCACAGGCGTCGCTGGTCGTACAATTGTCCTCTTGGACCGCATTTCCCCTGATTATAATCATACCCAAATCTTCACCGGTACTCGGACCCGAGCCCTTAACATCTCTTCCTACAATTACCTCGGCTTCGCTCAAACTCGTGGTGGGTGCGCGGATGCCGTTGAGGAATCTATCAGGCGGTATGGGATTTCCTCTCTTGGTTCTCGTCTGGAAGGCGGCACGACTGATTTACACGCCGTTGGCGAGGCACTGGTAGCTAACTTTGTCGGCATGGAAGACGCGATGATCTGTTCAATGGGTTTCGCAACCAATTCAACCACCATCCCCGCCCTCGTTGGAAGAGGTTGCTTGGTCATTTCTGACGAATTCAACCACGCTTCTATTCGGTTTGGAACGAGGCTGAGTGGGGCGAGTGTTAGAATGTTCAAGCATAATGATATGCAGAGTCTTGAAGCTCTACTTAAGGAAGTCATCAGCCAGGGACAACCAAAGACACATCGGCCTTGGAAGAAGATTTTGCTTATTGTGGAAGGCCTGTACAGCATGGAGGGAACATTGGTCAATTTACCAGCCATTATGGAGTTGAAGAGAAAATACAAGGTGACTCCCAACTCCTTTCTATTTATATATTTATGGCCAATTAACCAATAATTCTCCCAGTTCTATGTATTTGTTGATGAAGCCCATTCTATTGGTGCCATTGGGCCACGCGGTCGAGGAGTCACAGACTACTTTGGCATTGACCCCAAAGACGTCGACATTCTTATGGGCACATTCACCAAGTCTTTTGGCGCGGCCGGGGGATACGTCGCAGGCAAAAAGTCTCTAATCGAGCATCTGCGCGTGCACGCCCATGCAGGCGTTTACACTGAATCGATGACGCCGTCAGTGCTCACCCAGGTCATTTCGAGTATGGCTAGTATCATGGGAGTAGCTCCAACAGAAATGCCTTCCAGCGAAAATGTACACCCAGGCCCTGTACCTGCCTCTTACCTTCCTCAATGGGTCAACTTGTCCCACGACCTTTCTTCTGGTACTGAGGGGACTACCCGCCTTCGCCGTCTTGCTTTTAACAGTCGTTACCTCCATAGTGGCCTCATCAAACTTGGATTCATCACCTATGGACACCCGGCATCACCTGTGGTGCCTCTCCTGCTGTTCAACCCTGGAAAGATGAACATGTTTCACAGAATGATGAAGGATAGACAGACGCCGGTTGTTGTTGTCGTCGTCGCCTACCCTGCTACACCACTTGTCACGGGCCGAGTAAGGTTTTGCGTCAGCGCCTCCCACACGAAAGAGGACATTGACACGATTTTGAGAGCCTGCGACGAGATAGGGGATGTGTTGGATTTGAAACATGGGATTAGGAAGAAAGATAGATGGAGCATAGAGAAGGTGATTGGCGGAGCAGTTGCATTGGGCACGGGAGAGCTTTGAGCAGTATCTCACTTTATGAATCAAAATAATACAATTTGAAGATCGAAAATAGCCTTAATGTGTCTATTAGACAAACGAGATTCTCCTATGAACCAACTTCTTCAATCCGCTAGAAACAACAAAAACAAAGAACTCAAAAAACTTCCAAACCCAAAGCTATTGAAGCATAGGAAGTTCAGTCAGGAGTTCAGTCAGGGATTCCGAAACTGTTAAGGTATGGCTCATGGTAATGGATATGTAGCCGCGCTCCGACTACTGTCGACAAGTTTGAGCGAAAACCCTCTTTGTTATGTCGAAAGAAAGCCGACGCGGCCATCTGTAAAAAAAAAAAATCCTGGAGATCAGGGTCCAGTAACATCATAGAACGTTTCGCGACATCATAGAACTCTTCTCGAGAAAGCAGTAGACCAACAGGTTCACAATCACTGTGAAGAGCTTTACGCCACAAAGAAATGCGTGCAGTTGGCCGGGAGTTCCATGATTACAGTCTGTTTACTTCCACTTCAGAACTAAATGATGCAGTAGCCATTGTGATACTGTTCGTCTTCCTTGAAAAAAGTTTCCCAGAGTTCCAAGTCCCAATATGTATCCTGGCCATAATTCATTGTCAAACAGAATATGGGTTGTCTCCTTCGTCTACCCCAAAAGCAACACCAGGCAACTGAACACACAACTGAGAGGCGAGAGTTGTGAGATGAACTTCATTGAGCCACGACGATACTTTGGAGATGTAGTTTCGCAACAACTTTAGAATAATTGTATTGCTGCCTCCAGCTGTACCCCGAACCTCTAGAGTTCGAACAAGTTACTGAGGGCGATGATGAACTAATTTCAAAGGAAACCTTGTCAGTAAGGCTCAACGGAGATTCACTTGGACTCACTGGTAACTTGGGGAGCCAGGTACTTCAAAAAGATGTTGAGCCGACCAAAAGATTTCCTTCCACACGCAGGGAATACGGATTAAGAACAGTCGATCTCTCTACCATCACTGGGATGGCTCTATCGCCTTCAATGAGACAAGGCACAAAGGGAATCGCTGCATTTCGTAGTAACCCAGCTGCAGAGATGTACTCAAGGCGAGAGATTCAAGTTTAATTGCTGTCACCTGATGAGGTAAAGATTATATTATGTAATATTACGTAACAAGTTCATTTTTCAACTTGAAATTGTCAGCTGCAGATTGACGACAAGCGATCTATAATGTGATATTAGTTATATTAATCATTGCAATTGAATTAATGCTACTACTTTCTATAAGTAGTGGGTTTTAGGCTTTTAGCGAATGTCTTGCCGAAAATATTATGTAATATCGGCAAGCGGGCCGGATATCAGAATATTCGCTTGAACGCATTATGTAGTAGCGCGTATCGAACTCATATCGAACATACTGTGTACCCATGGTTAACTACGGTGGAGGTGAGGAGTTTTTATTTCTAATCTTCATTGGAAACTGATGCGCCTTCATTGGAACCACGAAGATGAGGTCGCAGCCCTGGTCGTGGATGTTGGGACATCATCGTTGCGAGCTGGATATGCTGGAGACGACACTCCCAAGGCAGTCATTCCGACTTCCTATGGATTCCATAGAGATTTGGATGGAGATGTTTCGATGACAGACACTGCTGAAAATGGAGACGCGAGAGTTAAACCGAAGTTTAGCAAAATTTATGTTGGCTCATCTGGACCTTCAATATGGAGAGAGGGCATGGAAGTTTCCAATCCAGTTGTGGAGGGACTCAGTGAGTGCTTTTTCATTTCATTTATTTATTTTGCTACTTATTGACTTTCTTTCGTAGTCCACGACTTCGAGCCAATACCGCATCTTATCGAACATGCATTAACTAAAGTCATGCGTTGTACCCCATCCGACCATCCAATTTTGGTAACAGAACCGTCATGGAATACACAAGCTAATCGCGAGAGAATGGCTGAAATCATGTTTGAAGAATTCAATGTTCCTGCATTCTATATCGCCAATACTGGGGTCTTGAACGCGTTTGTCACCGACTCTATGATACTCGCGAATGCTTTGACTTATTTTTTGATTTTTACAGCTTTGCGGCTGGTAAAGGCTCTGCTTTAGTCGTAGACATTGGACAATCTATGGCGAGCGTTACTCCGGTTGTGGATGGTTTTGTCCTCCGAAAAGGTTCTCGCAATATTTTTCCAAGACAACTCAAACGGTTTTTCATAAATTTGTTATCAGGTCTCTCCTATTCTGCACTACCAATGCTCATACAAGCTCATGCGCGCCACATTCTCGCGACTCCAACGCAACATAGGAGAGGCGTCGAACTGATACCTCACCAGCTTATTGGTAACAAAACGGTCAGTATTTTCGTCCGATCTGTTAGACTATCCGTGATTGATTCCCGCTGTAGATTGTGGATCCAGGTCAACTGCCGCAATACACCCTTCGACAGGATAGAATACAGGGAACAACAACTTCCTGGCGCACATGGGCTGAGACGAGGGAACTTGACGAGTGGTTGCAAAGCGTTGCAGGGGTTTCAGAACAAGGCTGGAATGATCAGTAAGACTTTGTTCTGTTACGTATCTCCGATTTGGCTCACACTCCCCTTAATAGAATGATAGCTCAAAGAACCCCGCGACAATACGAATTCCCGACTGGTTACAGCGCGTATTTCGGCATGGAGAGGTACCAGCTCGGAGAGCATCTCTTCGCACACAGTCCCGCTCTCCAGGTCAGTAGTCTCGTCGGAAGGATACGCATAATCTTACAAGGCGACGTTCTTTTTTTACTTCTGTCTAGGCTAGCAACCCCAATCTGCCTAAAACCATCCCAGCATTAATCACCGAAGCCTTGCGAGCTTGTGACCCAGAACTACGACAAGTTCTCGTTAGCAATGTGGTTCTAACAGGAGGGGGAAGTCTCTTCTCAGGGTTTGTTGAACGTCTGGTGAATGAGCTGTCAAGAACTTTCCCCCATGTGTGTATTAACCATACCAGCATGTCTCAATATTGACCCTATCAACTTTCATAGACTAAAATCCATGCTCCGGGAAACCCCATCGAACGGCGTTACGGAGGTTGGCTGGGTGGTAGCATTCTGGCCAGTTTAGGGACGTTCCACCAACTTTGGATCAGCCAAGAAGAGTGGAAAGAACACGGGAAGCCTATTGTTGGACAGCGGTGCAAGTGATTGGATGCCACGTCGCCATAATTGTCTTTGTGTTCCGTATTGTTCCTTGCTTGGGACCCCAAAAGCTCTAAAGTTAGTATGTAGGTTACAGCACAATTCTTTCTCAATTTATTCGCTAGCTAAGCAGCACAAAGGCTTCAATACAGCTATTGAAAAGAATGAAGGAGTGGATAAACGACACAACAAACGGTGGAAGAAACCGCTAAGTTCTAACAATGCTTCAGAAAGTGAAATACAGCAAATAGTGTGTTCAAGCGTGCTAAATAAAGGGCAAAGCTGCCAAAAAAAAAATTAAGGAAAGACAAGGATGTACGCAGACAAATAATCTCGACAAGGTTTTGCTTTTATCTTCGAGAAGAAAATGGTAATGGAACCCTATCTCTGTCGACGAATCTTAAGACCACACCGCACTATGAATGAACAGTTAAAAGAGCTTTTCATCAAATTCAAACATTGTCCTATAACGCCAGTTTTTTTTGGGGGGAAATGAGGGGAAGAATGTCCAGCCAGTCGAGAAATAACAAGATGAGGGGACACGAGTCTGAAGTCTGGTTGAGAAACGACGGGAACCACAAGAACAGTGATGACGGAAGGAATCGATCGAAAGGGTATCGTGGCAGTCCCGTAAGAGACCATTGAGGATATCGCAGTGTACAAGGAAAATCAGAAGGCCTCAACAGCCTCACGACGGTCGCGGGCACCTATGAGCATGCCCAAACCACCAATAGCCCTTCGTCGAATTCGAGTCGCAAAATTCTTGGGACCCAACTCATCAGCACCCGAGGGCGGCCCACGGGGTTGCCTTGTCGGCTGGCTGACCAACCTGTGGCCAGGAGCAGGAGGAGTGGTGCTGATGATTGGGATAGGAGGAGCCTGTTGGCTTCGGCCTTGATCGGATGGTGTGGCAGAAACAGGGCGGCTTATCCCAAGTCCTTCAAAGAGCTTCTTGGACGCCTCCTCGCGCGGCGAGAGAGGCATTTCGTGAGAAGATGTGGAATGAGGAGTCGTAGGAGAAGACTTGGCGGAATTAACAGATGATCCGCAAGAATGTGTGTCGTCGGTTTCATAGTCCGTGGTGTCGATAGTGACCGTTGGCAGCGGCTGAGAGACTGCAGCGTTGAAACGGAGAGGCTGCGGTCTGAACTTGACTCCGAGATGGGCGTTGGGGGACGTTTCGAGAGCTGGTGGGGGAGATGAGCGTTGCCCGAACCTGGAAACAGAACTAACAGCTCGATTAGGAGTGAGAACCGAGTTGTTGTTCCCTCCACGCCTCCAAGAGGAAGCAGCATCAGACTTTGAAGGAGTGACCACAGCGGCAGCATTATGGACGTTGTTAGGAGAAGCGTTACCCAAGGAAGTACCACCGCTAATAATGGTGGTAGCGGGGTTTGGGGTGCCCGGTTGGTCGATCTGAATCGAGGGATGGGTGTTGAGGCTGGTAGAGCGGGCCCCGAATCTGCCACCAATGGCAGCGGTCATCGGGACATGATCAGTGGGAGGGGAACCAACACCGAGTTGAGCACGAAGGAAATCAGCCTGGCTTGGGCGACGCATGGGCGCATTGGTGGCTGCCCCAATATTGAAGCTGTTGGTCATGGGTCCGGCCGTAGCTGGCGGATTGAAGCTGGTGCGCCTCTCACGGGCCTGAGCGGCGGCTTGCTGCTGCTGCTGGATTTGTTGAGCCAGCATCTCAGTTTGAATCTGCTGCGCTTGTATAGCCTGTGTGTAGTGAGAAAACTGATTGAACATCAAAGGAAAGATGATGATACGTACTTGAAGTCTCATCATCTCGAGTTGCATCATCTGCATCTGCATCTGAGGGTTGGACAAGTTGAAGGGCATGCTGAGGGGGTTCATCCCACGGGGAGCAGCCTGCTGGGAAGCAAAACGGTTGGTAGGACCATCGACGGCAGCGGTAGTCGGAAAGTTCCTGTTATTATAGACGTGCCTTTGGGGCATCTCGCAAATGTGATCGCCGTCAACCTCGTCTGAGAAAGCATGGGTGGGCATGGCCTGAGGGAAGGGGACGATATTGAACGAGCCTGCTGGAGCGGCGGAGTGTGGTGCAGAGGATGAGCGTACGCCGCCGGTCCTGAGACCAGAGAGAAGAGAGGCACGATTGTTAGGGTTAAAGTGGGCGGTAGACATTGGGGTGCGACTGGTGGATTACGGAGAGAATAGAAGAGAAAAAGAATAAGAGAGCTGGGAAGGACGAAATAGCGAGTGCGGTGGTGGACGATCTGCCGAGCTCTCCTCTGGCTAGAGAAGAAAGAAAGAAGAATATGTTATGTTTTTTGTGTTTTATAAGTAGTACAAGCAAGAAAGAGATGTGCCAGAGATGAGAGAGGGAGAAGAGTCAACAACGACGCCCAACACGGATCCGTCCACCACTCCTCACACGACCCCGGCCACCCTCCTACTGCTACAAATGCTTCCGTGCACTCCCCCTCACCCGTGTGTCGAATACATTGCTTCGGATTGTGGTGTGTGCTGTCTGGAACGGATTCAGGAGCGTCTGCGACAGTGAGCACGAACCAACGAAGAAGAAAAACACACACACCTTCACATACAGCTCCCACACTTCCATGAAGAACAGCCGGATCCCGTCGTCGTTCTTGCCTTCGTGCAGCAGCACAAACTTCATGTCTGTCGGGGCTGTCATCTCCTTTCTCCAGTAATAATTGCTGTTCTTACTGCCAGGCGTCACAAACGCAGACACCGTCCATTCATTGAATTTATCTATCGCCTTGAAATACCTGATGTCTGCATTCAATCTCCATCAATCACTTGTCATTCTACAACACATACATCACGCTCTGTTTTCTCATCTCATCTTCGATAACATCCAGACTCGCATTCGCTATCATCTGGATCACATGTCTGTCTTGACCAGCCCCTACCCGCACCGCACCTCCACTCGTGTGCTGCGTGGTACTCGACGCTCCAGACAACGCAGTCAGTGTCCCCGCAAATGCACTCGTAGACCATGTTGGTAGATTAGATGCCAGTGGCGTCGCGACCCCCCCAGCAGGCTTCGACGACTGGTGGGTGAGGCTATATAAAGGGGTGTCCGACGGAGAAAGCAAGAACAGATGATGCGACATGGTTCACTTGCAAAGTGTCTCCCAATCGTTATTTGGTCATCACGATGTCGCCAAACACAGACCTCTCTCCTCTCACCCAATGTTTCCCTCTCTGCGCTGTTGTACAGCAAGGGCGCATACACCACTCATCAAGTTCTTGGGAAAGAGGTCGTGGCCAATCCGTTCGTATTTTCTATATACTTTCATCTGCCTTCTAATCTACCTTGTCAGACGTGGACACACCACACCCACACCCCGCCGCCCCAGCTGACTTGAAACAAACTTTCCTCAACAATATCCAGTCGTCTACGAGTGGCCCTAATGTGTACAATGACTTTTGGGAGGCACCAAATCGATTTTGGCAATCCAAAGTACGCCAATTGTCGGATGCCGAAATGGAGTCTATCATGGTAGGTGTGCAACAACTTCAGTAGCTTTGTTATTCTTATCATCTTTCAAGAGCGGCGGCGCTTCATCGTATTAGTTTCAAAAAGTTGTACTTCACAGTATGATAAGACATTTGGCTAGTTAATCCCTCTCCGCATAAGCCAACAAGTGGTCCTCTATCTCCGCCTCATTCATTACTCGCCACTTTCCACGAACTTTTTCATCCTCTAATTCGCTTGTAGACACAATACCAATCTCAATCTCACCAGGCTTGTAATCTGTAGCATGCACAGTAGACATTGCTTCGATCGCCAGCTAATGCAAAAGGGCTTCCTCAGCTTTCAAACTTCGTGTTTTATGTGGAGAAAATTACCTCAATCACTTCGTTCCTTCCCAACGTTTGTCTGGCTTTCACAGGATCGTCCGCACCCTTCCCATTATCGAGCTTTTTCCACTTTTTCTCGAGGTGATTCATTGCTTCTTGTTGTTTCTGACCAGCGGATGTGGCGTGGAATCCAACAAAATAACCTGCTGGATCGAGTTTGAAGATTTGAGGTCCAGATTCAGGATCGATGCCAATTAAAATCATAGCTGACATGGACATCAATTTTTTTATGTGGAATTGATTGAGAGGGAGGCATACCAATGCCCAAAGGTCTCATTCCAGCGCGTTGAGTTGATACTTGGATGATGTTGGCCATTCGACGTGCAAGGCCATCAGGAGTGATCTCATAACCGTAATTGTAGCGGAATTCGGCTGCTTCATAGCGAGTGCGGGCGACCTGCGCTCTTGCATCGGCTGTCAAAATTAAAGGGATAAAAGGAGAGCAGCAAGATAGCAACGAATATACCTAGTAGACCGGTCATTACACATCCAATAGTCGGTGTTAGACTGAACAGATGGGTAACCGTTGATGCATTAAGGAGCTTATCCTATCGATATAGTGAGTATTGAAAGTGTTGGGCCGGATGGATGAACATACGGGAACTTTGCGTTGGGTGATAACGACGGAGGTGTCCTTTCCTCTCACAGAGATAGAGGTGTGCCCCGAGCCTGAGATGGCTTTAAACGCATATTCTGTGCATGCATATAAGAGATTACAACTTTCTGAAAGTACGAAATCGGCTTACCGACTTGATAGAGTCGGCCTTCTGGTGAGAAGATGGTTAGGTATCTGTGATTATAGAGTTAAAATATAACATTGGTATGATGGAAAGAAATAACCTGTCGTAGGACGTTCTAGACATTGTGGATGTACTCGACGGAACGACTTGCAGGATTTGGACGACGCGCAAGCGTGACGCGATTGTTACGCATGATTAGATGTCACACCCAACGGCGGCCCGGGCCCGGAAGTTGCACAACCCTCTCAAGACTCAACACCCTCTAAACTCACAATGAAAGAAATTGTTTCGAGCCAGGCTCCTAAAGTTATGTATGTTGGCTCATGTGTTGATTTTATTGATGCAACCTCACACACTCGAATAGAAAAAAACTTCAGTTCAGTCTTCTGAATGCCCAGGATACAGTTAGAATTTCAGAATTTGAAGTCACTCATCGAGATCTGTATACGCCTACAGATCGACTCCCTGTTAAACATGGGGTACTTGATAGGCGACTGGTGCGTGCTTGTTTCTTGAATTTTGTATTCACCACATCTCATTGACCGAGAATCACAGGGCACGACAGATAAAAGTGCATTCTGCGAGACCTGCGGGTTGAACTCCGTTAACTGTGTGGGGCATTACGCGTACATCAAGTTGGTCGTCCCAGTGTTTCACATTGGTTACTTTAAACATACGATCGCCGTGCTACAAGTTATTTGCAAAGTACGATATTCTTCGTCTTGCCTGTTTACTCAATCCATGTTCATGTCTTTTTCTTCAAAGACGTGTGCACGTGTCCTCTTAGACGAAACAGATCGACGGCAATATCTGAGACGCTTCCGTCGTCCAAATCTTGAAAATGTTCACCGGCAAGCACTTTCCAAGGCCGTTAACGCCATGGCTAGAAAAGTTGTCTATTGCCCATACTGTTCTGCAACTAATGGTGTTGTTAAAAAGGCTGGCGCTCTAAAAATTATTCACGATAAGTTTCGAGCTAAAAAAACAGCGGATGAATTGGAAAAGTGGAAGTTAAGCTTTACCGCTGCCGTCGAGTCACAGAAGGAACTCGCAATGTACATCAACAAGGCCGTACACGAAGATTTGAACCCTTTGAAGGTGCTGGATTTGTTTAGGCGAATATCGGACGAGGTAATATTGCCCTTTCTTAACCGATGACTTGAAAAGGACCTACGAGGTTAGGACTGCGAATTGCTTGGTTTACAACCTTGCTGGGGTCGTCCGGAGGAACTCATATGGCAATATCTATCGGTTCCTCCGGTTTGCATCCGACCTTCCGTTGCACAGGACGGGGCATCGAACGAAGACGATTTAACTGTCAAGCTGACCGAGATTGTTTTCTCGAACGCTCTGATTAAACAAGGGCTCGCCAAGGGTGCACCTACTCCTCAATTCATGGTGACTTGTGTTGTTCCATAAGCTTTGAACAGATTTTCAAACCTCGTTATACTGCAGGAACAATGGGAGTTTTTACAGCTCGCTGTCGCCATGTACGTCAACTCTGAATTACCAGGTGTCCCTTCTCAAGTAGGACAAAAGCCAATACGAGGTTTCGTGCAGCGTTTGAAAGGAAAACAGGGTCGCTTTCGGGGAAATTTGTCAGGGAAACGAGTCGACTTTTCGGCGAGAACTGTCATATCCCCCGACCCTAACCTCCGAATCGATGAAGTTGCAGTCCCAGAACGGGTGGCAAAAATTCTAACTTATCCGGAGCGGGTAACTTCGCACAATATTCATGGACTGAAACAAGCGGTCAAGAATGGACCAGACGTTCATCCTGGTGCCAATTTTGTCACGAGAGGGGAAACCAAGAAATTTCTGCGTTTTGGAAATCGGAGTGCGATTGCGGATGGACTGGCCATTGGTGATATCGTCGAGAGGCATATAATCGATGGAGATATCGTGCTTTTCAATCGACAACCTAGTTTGCATAAGGTTTGTGATCTGTTCATCTTGTTTGTATCTGCTCAAAGACCCTGCTTGTCCAATAGCTATCTATTATGTGTCATAGGGTAGGATCAGCTCTTACAATACCCTTTTTACATTCTTGACGCTCTTTCAGGCTAAAATCCGTCCTTGGAGGACGTTTCGGTTGAATGAATGTGTTTGTGGACCCTACAATGCTGATTTCGATGGAGATGAAATGAATTTACGTGCGTGTACCGTCGCTGTGTAAGTGGGTCTACATACATATCATAATATCTTCCAGATATCCCGCAGACGGAAGAAGCTCGAACTGAAGCTCTGGAACTCATGAGTATCAAACATAATCTCGTTACTCCACGCAATGGAGAACCAGTAATTGCTGCAATTCAGGATTTCATCACGGCATCCTTCTTGCTGTCCAGGAAGGATCAGTTTTTCGATAGGCGCCAGTTCACACAGATCTGTTGCTATTTCGCGGATGCAAATATTCACATTGATATTCCTCCGCCGACTATAATGAAACCTGTTCGATTATGGACAGGCAAACAAATATTCAATGTTCTTATGCGGCCTACCAAGGATTCCAGAATCCTGGTCAATGTCGAATCGAAGTGTCACAAGTGGGAGGAAGCTTCTCCAAAGAATTACCCATGGATCTCGAAAATTCAACCAGATCTCTCACCCAACGATGGCTGGCTTGTTGTTGTGAACAGTGAAATCATGTGTGGTGTCATGGACAAAGCGACTGTCGGAAGTGGGAAAAAAAAATCGATATTTGGGGTTATAATGCGCGATTATGGACCTCATGAAGCTGCCACTGCGATGAATCGACTTGCAAAGCTCGCCGCTCGATACCTGGGTACGTCCCCCTTTAAGATTCTAAGTTGATGCTCGCTTACACGAGAGAAGCGAACTATGGGTTTTCATTGGGAATCAACGACGTTATTCCTGGTCCCGAACTGCGTAGTAAGAAGGAAAATCTTGTCGAGAAAGCTTACGCAGATTGCCAGGATCTCATTGGACTTGCTAGGAAAGGCAAGTTGGAAAATAAACCCGGCTGTGATCAAGAGCAAACATTGGAAGCTATGATTTCATCTGTGCTGTCAAAGGTCCGGGAGTCTGTGGGTCAAATATGTATGAAGGAACTCAGTCGACAGAATGCACCCCTGATCATGGCAACCTGTGGCTCCAAAGGTGTTGTTCACCTTGATCTAAGTATTCCAATACTAACCAACGTTAGGTTCCGTAATTAATGTGTGCCAGATGGTCGCTTGCGTTGGTCAGCAAATTATAGCAGGACATCGTGTTCCTGATGGATTCCAGGATCGCTCCTTACCACATTTTCCGAAGAAATCAAGGGAACCCCCATCGAAAGGCTTTGTTCGGAATAGTTTCTTCTCAGGTCTTGTTGCAACAGAATTTTTTTTCCATGCCATATCTGGACGCGAGGGTTTGGTCGATACAGCCGTCAAGACTGCCGAAACTGGGTACATGCAGAGGCGACTCATGAAGGCGCTGGAGGATCTGACGACTCAATATGATTTATCTGTTCGAAACTCGACTGGAGGTGTAGTTCAGTTCCGCTATGGCGATGACGGCCTGGATCCAGCTTGCTTAGAAGGAGATGCACAACCCATAGATCTCCATAGATCTCTGGGACACGCTATGGTAATCACTCCAACGTTTTTACACAACTTTGTTTTAACTATTGGTAGTCGTCGACAGGGCGAAGTGGCCATGGTCTTTTGCCTTTCGAAATCATGACTCTTGTAGATCATGAACTGTCTACTCCACGGTTCAGGAACGAATGCACACCGGCATATCTCGAAACCGTTCGCAATTTCATCTTTTCCAATGTCGCACGTAAATTGGCGGACAACCGTCGTTGCAGAGGGTTGTTCGAAGCATTGGAGAAAGAAGACGCTGAGAGCACTGGTTTTTCTCTAGGTACTTCAGGTGAGCAACTCGGTCATCGTAAGCGGTCAATTGTGTATGAATCTCGTTTTTGTAGCTGCAGATAAGGTCTTGATTGATAACACTTCCAAGGTTACGGAATGCCAACTACGCAATTTTCTTGATCTCTGCTGGGTCAAGTATGTAAAGGCCCGCATTGAACCCGGTAACTTGTAACTCAAGTTATGCTCACAAAAATTGACCATTTTTGTAAAGGCTCGACTGTTGGTGCCGTCGGTGCACAGTCAATTGGTGAACCAGGGACACAGATGACATTGAAAACTTTCCACTTCGCTGGCGTTGCGTCCATGAACGTAACTCTCGGAGTGCCCCGCATAAAAGAAATCATTAACGCAGCGAAGGCCATCAGCACTCCCATTATCAGCTGCAAACTAGTGGCTAATGACAGTGAGGCGTCTGCACGAATCGTCAAAGGTCGGTTAGAGAAAACTTTGCTAGGAGATGTAGGTTTCTTCAACTCCTGACTCCTGGGCCTTGATACGACGACTATGTTCACTAGATTGCCAGCGTGTTTGAGGAAGCATGGGCACCCCATTATACGTACATTGGAGTGATCATTGATGCTGATGCCATCCAGAGACTTCAGGTGAGCAGTTTAATGTCAGATTCTCGTCATTCTTTGTCACATCTTTTTCCCTCAGCTGGAGTTGACGATCGATGATGTAAAATGGGCTATCGTAGCCTCGAAGAAGTTGAAAATAAAACAAGAGGTTGTTTCACTGACATCTTCCAGACGACAGATTCCTAATTGATGTAAAGTCTATCACTATTATTCCTCGCAAACACAGGCTCAGAATCTACGTTGATGGAGATGATAAATATTATCGCCTTCGGGAAATGAAGCGTGGGCTAGCCGAGGTAGTTGTAAAGGTAGGTGGTTTAAATGATATTCGAAAACTCCTTGGTAATATGCGTACGGTAGGGAGTACCGACAATTCATAGGGCAGTTATCAACATCAAGGACAAGGATGACGCAAAGGGAAAGAAGGGCGACAAAGAGCTGCTCGTGGAGGGTTATGGGTTACAAAAGTGCATGATCACTGAAGGTTATCTTGATTCTACTTTTTGGGTCAGATCATTACTGAAATTCTTGCAGGCATAGTTGGCGAGCAAACGTCATCCAATCATGTGATTGAAGTTGCTTCAGTGTTGGGTATTGAAGCTGCTCGGCAGACGATCATCAACGAAATTCAGTACACCATGAAGTCGCATGACATGATCATCGATCCTCGACATGTAATGTTACTTGGAGATGTCATGACCTACAAGGTCCACTCCCCATCTGCACAGTGCTCTGTTCAGAAACTTATAATTTCATTTCTAGGGGGAAGTCTTAGGCATCACACGATTTGGCGTTGCCAAAATGAAGGACAGTGTCCTTATGTTGGCATCGTTCGAAAAGACTACAGACCATCTATTTGACGCAGCCGCGTACGGGAAGACTGATAGCATCGCTGGTGTGTCCGAGAGTATTATCATGGGAAACCCGGCAACCATGTGTGGCACATCAATGTGAGTTGTTGCAACATAATCTTTCTATGAGAGCTCAATTCTTCCAATGTCATACGTAGGCCGGCCTTGTATTCAAAACCACCCATTATTAAGAAGCCCAGAAAATTGTTGTTTGAAAATTCTTTGTGAAAATGGAGTTGAATTGGATTATTATTATGAAGGGTATTACTGCATTTTAGACATAGATGAAAGAATGGCCTACTTCTGAATACACAAAGAGCAGGTAGTGAATTCCAGGATACCTCCTGAAGGTATAAAGTAAGAAGGTATAAAATAATAAACTCAGTTAGAACCGCGAAGCGGTGTACTCGTACGGGTGTCTAGTCTTCGCAACTCCCTTTCCAGCTTCTCCATCCCGCTGGACCCATTAGTAGATGGAAGGCTACGAGCACCGTGCTTGTCAAACAGGTAAGTCAAAAGATTCTTTTTCTCGTCCGTCAGCCCATCGAGGAGGGTAAATAGATGGGTTTCGTCCCGTAAAACCAACTGTGCCGCCGTAATGGCTGCCGCAGCCGACTCCCGCACGATGAGTGATGACCTATCATTCAATGACTAGTTGGGTTGGCATACACCAAAAGGGCGGTAAAATGGAAAAGCGAGCATACCGTGGTCAACGTTCCTTTCAAACGAGGAAGCTCCTCTTCTGCAATTTCTGCAGGAAGACGTAGAATGAATTTACCGACAGCCATGAGGCCAAATGCGTAGGTGGCCGCTCTTACTTCCTCATCCTCAAGTGAAGGTGGAGGCTCAGCATGGAACACTTTCAAGTTAGCATGCACCGTTGTTAAGCCGTAAACCGGATCCAATTTCGATGTCAACGCATCTCGGATCGCATTCGTGCCCTCGAGAACCTGTTGCCACTTGTTAGCTTGAGTATGAGTGTGTTCGCTGTACTTACAGTAATCTTATTACAGTAGCGCACTCTGAGAATGGCAGAAAATAACTCGCTCTCCTTTCCATCGAGACATGAAGATTGATTTTCCAGCGCCTCCCAGATGACAATTAAGCCGTAGGCCAGTTCATCTTCGGTCTATACAAACCCTGAGATTGGCGTTTGTTCATGAAAAAAAACCTCTTACCTTCGATGGCTGTAGATAAGCCATTAATGCCTTGAACAGCTTTTCGAATGTTTGGTTCTTTTCCCATAATTCTGTATGCGATATTGTCTGAGATAGTTTCGATATTAAAGATGTCGGACTGCTGGATAAATGGGGTTCGGACGTCCCTTCAGGGATGGGATTTTCCATGCAGATAATTGCAAGCCGTTTGAGAGCGGCGACATCAGCAACATTATCTTCAAGAGCAGTAGTAATGTCTTGGAGATCTTGCACCCTATCAGAGGGCGGAGGAGCCTTAAGAAGTGATGCTTGAGAAGACACTTGAATTGAAAGTCAGGACACGGGACGAAAAGTTGATTGGAACGCGACATACAAGCCTTTCTTTTCAACCACCAACCAGTTTCTTGTCTCGAAATTTGCAAAACATCTAGAAGTGACGTTTGCTTTGAATGGTTCGTCATGGGACTGTCGGCGAACAGAGCAGCTTTCTTCAGAATCACGTTGGCCCTGTTATCGGGTGTTTGAGGAGCAACTGTATGAATTGGTGCTGGTTTCGATTTTGGTTTGGTGGAGGAAGTCTTAAGGAGGGATGGTGGCAATGTCGAATGATTTACGAGATCGTCTTCCGGCTCGACAAGTTCTAGTAACCTTTCCGCAGCACTTTCCGCCTGCTCGGCACGAGCTCGAAGGGCGTCCTCAATGACGGGTTGTTGGGTTGTGTCGATAACTAGGGTAGCGACGGTCGATAATGGATTTGAAACAGAAGCCGAGGGTCGAGAGTCGGAGGCATGGGATAATGTCAATGCCGGAGAATTCGGTGTATTTTTTTGGGGTGAAATTTGTTGCATGGCAGCGGAGAACGATAGGACGTTGATTGGGTCATCTTCTGAATCAGAATCTTCAGGCACTGGAACGCTTTGCGCCATAAGCAAGGACTCATCGTCGGTACTCAGAAGATGGGTCACAGAGGGGCCAGTGGGGGCGGGTGGAGCACCGCTCAGGTTGCGTGGAGGTCCATGGATGATTTGTGAGGGTTGGTCTGTTGATGGCTTTGTGTCAGCCAGAATTTTTGAAACGCCCTTGGGACTGGTATTCGTAGCAGAAACAGCTAATGTCGATGATATTTTTCGATAGACTCCATCGGAAGATGAGGAAGAAATGGCTCTTGCATTTGTGTCAGAAGATTCGGAGGGTGTTCTTGTATGTAAGGCAGACGATGAAGGCACAACGCCAGAGCTTGCAGAACGCGGCAAGCCACCAGACGCGAACCGTGCGAGAGTCGGAGATGGAGAAGAAGTAGAAGCTCTCAGGGGAGAACGCGATCGAGGAACGGTGACACTTTTAGGATATGGGGTTGGAGATGTTTCGTGTTTAGGAGCCGAAGTAGTTCGGTGGCGGAGGGTTGGCGGGGCGGTTGCTATCGCTTTTGCTTTTGCTCGACTGGCCGCAATGGCAGCTGCAACGCTCGATTTCTTCGAACCGCCTGGAGTAGAAGGCAAAGGGACATGAATACCTGAGGAGGGGCACGCCCTCTCTAGTTGTTTGAGAGCATTGGGATCTAACGCATTCGAGATCGCTACGCTTCTTTCTTTCCAAATCTGTGCAAAGTCCCAAAACAGCGTACGAGCTACATCTCTGACACCAGGATTGGGGTCTGCCAATGACTTCTTCACAGCTTTCTCTATGGTATCAAGGTGACCTGAGACCTCGATTGCATGTCTGGAACGTTGTCCGTGAGTGTCCAGGTAGTGCTTGAAATGGGCGACAGCGAATGTACGACATTGTACATTCTTTTCCTGAAGCATTGGCCAAAGTAGGGGTATGATTAAGCGAGGTTGGGGTGAAGTATGTGAGATTATTGCAGTAATCGATGACTGAGACTGTTGGGCTGTAATTTTCTTGGTAAAACCGGACATCTTCAGTAGGTTAGTAAACAAAATGTCGCAGAGGGGATCCAACTGCGGTCCTAAGGCAACAGCTAGTTCCGTGTATAGCAGGCATGTATTCACAGCCACTGTCGTACGCAAACTCGCAAGCTAATGAGAAGTAAATACTGGAAAGGAATTGAATTGGAAGTGAATCACCGTTTTCAATGACCATTGGATAAAGCCGTCCTTCAGAGAAATCAAGAAATGTTCTGAATAGCGGTTGTGAACATCGCCTTTAAGCATTCCTCGCACGAGTTGTATGGCACGTTCTCGAGCCGCCCAGTTATGCTCTGTTTCTTTCCCCTGCGCAGTGTTAAAAATCATGATGCAATGCATAGGAAACCAAATTGGCAAACCTCGAAAGGCTTTTGCATTGCAGCAAACTCGTTCTCCAAATCACGACTTGATGCAATCTAAAAGTCACTGACGTCAGCATTGCTTCAGCATAAGTCTGGCACCTACTGACATAGACGGGTACCACATCAACATTGTCCGCGGAAGGTGTCATCGGCGGCGGCGGAGAAGACACAGCAGCTCGACTGGAGGGTCGAGGTATTTCTTTCGTGGTTGATTCATTTGTTGCGACCGGGTGGGCAGAATTAACCTGACTCAAAACTCTCGGACGTTTTCCCTGAAGGGCCAAGCTGGGCGGAACGTAGTCCTTGTCCCCATTACCTTCACTATTTTCCGATCCTTCGTGGCTTTGGGGATTACTTCCGATGGAGACTTTGCTCAAAAGCTTGGCCAAGACGTCGTCGACGATAGCTTTTCTCACATTTTTTCTTGACATCTCTTTCTTCAAATCAGCACGAGCAGCATCACTAACTGCTGGCCCTGTAAAAAGCTCAACGACAGATTGTCGTGCACAATCGCGTACGTGCGCGTCTGTGTCTTCTAAGCAATCGATGAGGTAAGAAAGATACGGCCGAATAGGAAAAAGGTGGTGGATTCGTCGGATATGCACCAAGGTCAAAATTGTCTAATGGCATCATGAGATAGATGCTATATCAAGGAAATGTAACATACCTGCTCTCTCACTTTCCAAACTTTGCTTCCCAGCCCTCCTTCCTTTAAGATGCGTTCAAAAAAAGATAATGGAGTCTCTTGCCCTTTGCCCAGTTTGGTGGACATCGTCCCGCCACCTCCAGCTCGGAAGGCGTATCCACCAAGTAGAACCAGTGTTTCTCGCGCTTTAGCTTGAGCCTTTTCTTTATCTCCAAGCCTATCGATGATACCACCTGTTGGAAGAAATGCGATAAGAACTGAGCGCAGAACTGCAACATCAAAGGCTGTTGACGAAACAGAAGATGTGGTTGAAGAGGCTACGAGAGACGCGCTAGATGTAAATTGTGCCGCGTGTGTTGGCCGAGTGATCAAGGATGGAAGGATTGCGGGTAATGCAGACAGTGCGGCATTCGTTAGGTGCAAATTCGATGTCCGTAAGGACATTTTGAGGATGTTAACAAGTGCCTCTGGGTCTGTCACCTGTCTGTAATTCAGAAATTCGTGATTTATGAGCCTGAGTGCCGCCATACCTCGACTGCGCCTTTGCTGAAATGGGCCTGAAGTTTGGAGAGAGCCTCTACCTTGGAGTCAACGTCTGTTGTAGTAGTGCACGAATGAGATTATAATTGAACCAACATTAAATAATCTGACCATTGGATTTGCATTGCGCTATAATCTTGTCGTATGTAGATATCCCAGCGTCCATGACCCAAGAGGAACGGTGTGGATATGTGTTGGGGAAGAAGTTTCGATTTCCTTTTCCAGTGACCAGATCAATTTACATGCATACACTATTGACAACTTTCACACAAATTATTTCCTATCAGAATGGCCCAATGACATTCCAGGCTGCAATAAGTCACGAATGTGTTGCTTCTGGAAAATAGTCATTCATAAGCCGGTAAAACTGGATAGTAGATACTTCCACTCACAATAACTTTTAACTCGGGGAATCCACCTTCGACTTTTCTGTCCCACATAAGTTTTGGCTCCGCTTTGTCGGGCATGGACAACCATATTCTAAATCTTCCGGCAGTCTCGTCTCCGTTCAAAGGTATCAAAGATATGGAACCGATAGTAGGAGGAGGAAATGTCAAGAATAGCTCTGTCTGAAGCCAGGAGGCACGGTGTAGCCTAATCGTGTTTCCACTAAATCATTGCTTGGAAATTCGAGCGTGAAACCTACCAACGGCACTAGGAGACGTCAGACTTGCGTCCTGTTACTACTGTTGAACTCACTCGGTCACAAAATTCTATAACCACCGTTGTGGACTTCGATGGGGTTGGGAACACAAAGGTGGTTGGGTCCATCAACGCCTCAGGTGCCTTGGCTGGATTTGCCTCGTCTTTCAAGGGTTCGATGGGACAGGACATCGTTTTAGTTGTAGTTAGCGATAAGATTATTCTGTATCATGTGATGCCCATGCACGCGTTATTTGTCCTTGTATCGCGTTCATTGTTCAATCAAAATCTAATCCGATCCAACCCGTTAACGCGTTAACGTTCAACATCTCTGCAGTAAACATTACGATGGACTACACGTCAACGTCTGTTAATGTTTTAAAGTGGACAGTGCATGGTAATTTTTTATTTGGTTCTCAAGATTTCCTCCTCTTAAATTATCTCTAGTTGAGGTTCGACTGAAAAGGCGGGCCTCAGCAAGATTCGAGACCATTAAGAGCGCCGCATATTCCTTCGTCACCTCATTTGATCGACTTATTCTTCCGTCCACCCTCGAAGGATGGGAAGGGATTCCAGAGCTAGCAGCCTCTGTTGAGCAAATGGTGGTATGTGAGGCGCCATGTCCAAAGCCGTCGCTCACAAGGGAAGAAATGTCCATCCAAGTTCACGTCTATCAGCCGTCCCAGGGCACTTTTGAAGAGTATTCAAATAGTGCAGGTCCCAGAGACCAGGATGATGATACGATGGCCGCCACAGTTTGTGAACTTCCAAATCGACTTTACGAGGGTCTCTGGGACTCCTTGATATATGCGGGTAATATCAAAATGAAACTCCTTGATTATATTTATGCAACACTATTGCTGAGTGACGCGAATATTGATGGTACGTTCAATTATGAATTGGCCGATTTTCTGACAAAGTCCTTGCAGTCAATCTGGTCTCGTGGAATCGTGTTGTACTATTGCATGGTCCTCCAGGGACAGGAAAGACATCTCTTTGTCGCGCCCTTGCACAAAAATTAGCAATCCGCCTCTCTCATCGGTACATCCTCCTACTTCCTTTATCTTGTTCTAAATAATGTTACAGTTACCCGAATGCCCGTCTCCTTGAGATAAACTCTCATTCACTCTTCTCGAAATGGTTCTCTGAGTCAGGGAAACTGGTGCAAAGACTTTTCAACGGAATTACCGACTTAATAGAGGAGGAAGAAAGCTTTGTGGTCGTCCTCATTGGTATTTTGAGAACCGTTTCTTAAACACACTTGCAATTTAATTCGATTATAGATGAAGTAGAATCACTGACAGCAGCGCGAGCTGGGGCTATGGCTGGTACAGAACCCTCGGACGGTCTCAGAGTATTTCTATTTCATTTATTCTGTGCTTATGCTCAATACACCTGGCGTAGGTGGTGAACGCCTTGTTAACACAGCTCGACAAATTGAAGCATCGCAAAAATGTTCTGGTGATGGCCACTAGTAATCTCGTTAAAGCTATTGGTATGGCACCTGGTTTTTACTCGCCTATCACTTATTCCGTGCCCATTTCAGACACCGCTTTCGTCGACAGAGCCGATATCATACAATACGTTGACCTTCCCCCAAGAGAGGCCATATACGATATTCTTCGGTCCTCTCTTTGTGAAATGGCATCGAAGGGTGTCGTTGCATCGATTGTATGACATCTACTGCACGAATGCATTATTCAAAAAAAGTGATAACGTTCTCAGAATATCCCAACGCTGAAGCAGGTTCAAATATTTGAACTTGTCGATAACTCACCAAGCGGTTCTCATGAAAGGCAGAAAAAGGTTAGTCTTAGGTTGCTAGCTCTGGCTACGAGATGTCGAGTGAGTGGTTCAATGTTCCATTCTATTTAAGCTTAATATGCTATCTGCTTGTTAAGGATCAAGGTATGTCGGGTCGTGCATTACGTCGTCTACCTGTTCTTGCCTTGGCAAGATACATTGGAACGGGACACATGGTGTCTGAACCAAGTCAGGAAGTCCCCATTGAGCTATGGCTGGATGGACTGGAATTGGCTGTGAACGACATAACAAAAGAGAAGGAAATTATTGCATGAAGTGTTCTTATATCAGATGCTTTGGTGAATAATACTGGTGTGAGGGTATTGCTTGAATTGCAAATCCAACTAGACAGATTACTGTAAAATTACCGACATGAAAGCTATATATGTGCCTTACTTTCTTCAACAAGCGTATAATTAGTCATGGGTGTATCGACGAGAGAAGGAGGGCGAATTCGATCGGATTTATGTCATATCGTCGGCATTTTGTCTCCTGAACTCCTCGATTTAGTCGGCACCCAAGGCTTGGGCTTAGATTGATAGCGATATGAATCCTTTTTTTTGGGCTGGAAGTTAACGATGTTCCTCCATTTCTGCTTTGTCACAATCGACCTCTTGCGATCGTCACGAAAAAATACCAATTTGCATTCCCAAACACGGCGACCAAGGCGCTCCTTTAACCTTTCGTGTGTTCTGCCCACGATGAAACTCAGGCGTTTTTCAAACTCTTCTATCTGGGCATAATTCCGTGACAAAATCGCCACATGAAGTTTGATGGAAAAGGGTTTGAAGGTGATTTGTTCGGGGGATGGTGGGTTTCTAATGTCCAGGTCGAGAACAGGGGATGGAGGAGGTTTATTGAGTTCTGGTTCGGGAAACACCTCGAGGTTTCCTTGTTCGATTTCCTCCAACACTCTGCGGAAGTAATCAAGGTCGCTTTTGCATTTCCGGAGGATGATTGGCATTTTTGAATGAAGCCATTTTAAGAGGCCAAGGTTTTTATCTTTGTTGCCTTGTCCAAGGACTGGGAGGAGCATCCCTGCATTGATATTCATGCGCGGTGACGTTAATTCCTCTAGCGGCCGCTTAACGCCTCGCGCATGCTGAACGTCATTTCGAAGAAAATGAGCAGTGTGTCTGTCAAGCATTCTTGCGTGGTTTAGGTAATGACGTGCAAGCACGGCGTGGTCAGCCCGGCAGATGTAACGCAGCATGATGTTATAGGTGGTGGTGTTAGGTTCAGCGTGGGGAACTGGAGTAGGGTGATCCATGGTGACTTTTTCCCCATAGTCGTCACTTTCATCCGACTCGAAGGAACTGAAAAAGTGCTGTTTTGCGTGAGGAAGGGGCTGGGTGAGGACTTCAAAAGCTTGGATCATTTTGGAAATATCTCCCAGTCGTCCCAAAATGTCGATCGTGGTGTTGAGTGCGGTGGTAGTGAATGGAAAAGGAACAAGTCTTTTCCCATCATGAGCCAAATGTGATGGGTCCGAAAATTCGAGGGCTACACGATCGGGATTGGAGAGGTCGAGAGCGTATCCCCATCTCATGAGATTTTCGAAGCCTTCTCTGTCCAATGTTTCTTTGAGGATTCGGATAGACAGATCAAAGGTAACAGGATTCATAGGAACATGAAATGCCCTCATGTCGGCCATGTAGGTTGAAAACATATCCTGGGCTATGACAGCCATGGTTTCGCGTGACGCCTTGGGTATTGGAAGAGAAAACCGGTAGGCAATCGACTGGAAGCAGTAACCAAAGGTTGTTGGTGAAGGTGTACAACCGTGTCGCTTCAGATCTTTGTAGATATGCCAGCAGCCCTGATAGTGACCCACAATAGCAAATTTCTCCAGAATGGTTTCGAAGTCTTCCAGATTGGGTTGCAAACCGATGCTTCGAATGTTCCTGAGGACAGCATGAAAACGCTCTTCGGGCAAGTTAGCTACCTCTGGTAGCTTACCCTCTTCTAGTCCACGCACTATTCTCTGCCGAAGCAAAGATGTGGAAGGCCAACAGCGTCGGAGAACCTGTTGGTGTATGTCCAAGGGGATGAGGCCGCTACCTGCAATCCCAACGAGAGCGGAATATGCTGACCACAACTGGGAAGGAGGGGCTTCAGTGTCTAATGCGTGTTTTAAATTGGCAAACCGCAACTGTTGGTGATAATCTGAAGGAGTAAGGGATGACGAAAGAGTGGATGCTAATTGAGGGGATGCGTTGGAACTGTTCAAGTTGATGCTGAGTGCGGATCGACGAGAGGAATAAATAAACCTATGGGCTTGCGGCCATATAACTATCTGTGCGGCTCGAACACGTAGTGAGCGGGACAGACAGCAACCAGACATTGATGAATATTGTATTGCATTTGCATAGTGAACTGCTCAAAACATTTGTTTGGTCTTAAAGTGATTGTCAAATATTTAAGACGATACATGATTACACCAATTTATCAGTCAGATTTAAAATTTCAAGCTTCAAGCTTCATGCCTCGCTCCCTATAGTGCACGAGTCCGATTGGAGTCGGCTATTATTTCCATCGATGTGACATTGTTACCGCGAATTACCTGACAAGGTTCTGTCAAAAAGCAACTACCATGACAAATTACACATACTATTGAGCCGGGGCCCATTGGGATATTTGGTTCCTCTCGGGCGTCATCGAGAACCAGGTTCAAGAAAAGGTCGTAACCCCGCAGGTTACCACTGACATTGCGACCACCCTGGAGGTGGACGAATACCACCTTGTCCATGAACTGCAAAAATTTAGTATTAATCTTCTATGTCAGGTAAATTTCGTGCCTTTTTGAGTTCTGGCTGAGATGCTTTGGACATTGTATGATGGAAGTCCTGAATCAAGTTGTGTATTGACGTGTTTGGTTCTGTTGCCCTTTGAAGAAATTTGGCAAATTATTCTTGTGTCAAACACTCCCAACAATGTGCGCTAGTTCATTTTCGTGTTTATTCCAGTTTTTGTAACGGAAATTGTTTTGTGGACAATGGTCACATAGTACAGTTTGTGTTCGACATCCTGCTTTAGGTTATACAATGCCTGCACCTGTGGCTTCCACTACGAGATGGGAACGAACAGGAGAGCCAGGTAGTGCATTCAATGGTCTCAGCAGAGGCCGTGGTTCCAGAGGGCGTGGTGGACATCGTGGTGGTCGGGGAGGCAATCCTACAGAACAGACCACAGAAGACAATGGACATCCATCAAAGGATAATCCTCTGCCTCACACTACGCAACCATCAGTCGCCGAGAAACCTTCAATCCCGTCCACCACTCATTCTAAAGTAAATCCACCCCGAAAACAGTCGCGAGGTGACCCACCTCCCCTTCAAGCTCCTGCAACTCAAACTAGATCTGCTAATCGACGAAGACGGCCACAGTTCAGCCAAAGTGCGATTGACCCCAAACTTTCTCCCGCTGTGTCGGTCGTTACTCAACAACCGCCTGTGCCTGCGACTCTCACAAGGGAGCCTCCTCCTCATCTAAAACGTCATGTCGACGTGCGACACGACATTGATGCTCTCGTCGAACGTGTGCGCGCCGTAGCAATGGACAATAGACCAACAACTCCCGGCAGCCACATCGACTGGGCGGGAGACGATGATGACACTCTGCCAGATCTAAACGATTGGGGTGTAAACACCTCGAAATTTGCGCCTGGGGAATCAGAGTCCATTTCACCCATTATATTGGAAGGTCTCAAACCTTTGCCCGTCTTCTCTGTACCTGCGACTCCAAGCCCTCTTCGACAAGCCGCAACTCTAGGTGATCCTGCAATTCATGACATCAAAAATGAATGTCAAGAGTCTACTCCCACACTTTCCAAACTCCAGGTCGCAGTTTCAATTGCGCCAGTCGCGTCGAAAAATGTGGACACGGTCAAAATGGGATCCCCTGAACAACCAAAGCATGTTTATTCTTCGAATCAAAAGCCCTGGCATCCGTCCTTGCCTGCCAAACCACCCTCGGCTTCTCTTGTCCCTCGCCTAAACTTGCGTCCTGTGGCAACCCCCATGCGTAATCCTATTTACACAAAGCCCATTACGAACATTCACAAAGAGAATTCTCTTCCGAAGGAAGCACAGTCTGCCCCTGAGAAAGTCTCAGTTGATAGCACTTCAGCTACAAGTCCTATGTCGGTGGAAGTTGTTTCTGCGATCATTAATCTTGCTGATGAGAGGTCGACCTCTAATACAGAAGCACGCGAAAAATCAGCACCAAGCGATAGCCGACTTGATCCGACTGATCCCCCTCGTCACAAGGATATTTTTGACGACGACGATAGTAAAGCAGAAGGTTTGGAGGCATCGATTCATGCTCCTAAAACTCCAGCTCCAACTGAATCAACTATTCCCCATCGGACAACGACTCTGCGAAATCACTGGTCCTACAAGAAGGAAGCTAACAATCGTCATCCATCATTATCTGGGATTGCGAACGGCGATCCTGTCAATCGTTTGAAGCCATGGAACGAACGTAGTGGATCGCAATCTCTCCACAACGGCGCTGGGTCTCACAGTTCGCACCATCGAATCCATGCTACCCGGCCCATTATTACTGGTGATGCGATGTCCCGGCTGGCTCGCACAATAGGGCAGACAAATTCGGCTTCTTGATATTAAATAATATCATACGTGCTTCGACTTTAGATCTATTTACATTTCCCCATGCTTGTATATGGTTTGTTTTTGGACTCCCAACTGTATACCCCAACTCGACACCTACAGATTCGCTCTCATATGTATATCAAACCAACTCAAGTTGCATCTTTTCGTTACTACAACCTTAACTCTACGTGGTACCATTTCAATAGCAATATGCGATCTGCGCTTCTAGTCTATGCAATTGTTATGTTCCTTGTTGGCGATCGAGTGCCAGTAGAACGCTCATTCCGAGCTGAAGAAGGCTATTTCCAGCCCAAGTGCTTTGATAAATTTGGACCTACTAGAGAGGTCGGAAACGACGCCAAGGCTGACGAGCATGTTCCTTAATCTACCCTCCCACATAAGAGATACGTCCTGAACAAATTTGTCAAGACATTATTTACGGAAAGGTGAATACCTTACGTTGTTCGTCGATGCTCGTGCCTTGACAATACCATTAACCTCGGGGAGTGGAAGAGTGTTGTTCTGGGACGACGCCAGACTGCCAATATCATCGTCTGTAGGCACACGCGAAGGTCTCCGTAACCACCATTCCGCTCCCATTGTCCATTCGCTTTCGAAACTATATACGTTAAAGTCGAATCGCGATGACAATGCGAGATCTCTGGATACTTTAGCTGTATATGCTGCAGAGATATGCCCAAGCATGGGGTTGAATAGAGCAGTTATGGTGGTTGGTGGAGAGCGGTGTGTAGACAAATATTGTGACGACGACGGCGGACCAGGTACTTGAGAAAGGAAGGAAGGGCCATCTGGAAGTGTTGTGAATCGAATTCCAGTGGAGACTGTTGTAAAGTTTTGGTGCACAAGATGATTGTAGAATTCAGAACACTCACCCCCCGCACTTTTCTCCTTTGCACTGAAATATAGCTCACCACCAATAGACACGCGCCCCTTCAGGCCGCCTTCCACGGGCTCTTCCTCGTCTACCCTCTTCAACCCTCGTCGTGCACCACCTTCATCAGCAATGTCATTCAATGATCCCAGCCTGCCAAAATTATGAAGGAATTTAATCCCGCACATCTCATCTTCTGCACTCCAACTATACTCCGTGCACCATTTTCCAACATCATGCTGCACATTTATCACGATGTTGCTCATGTCTGGCCGACTCTGCTGGTCCGGAGGTATATTCGACGGATCAGAGATGGCAGCCACGAGAGCCTGGACAGTTGGTGATATCCTGAGTGAGTATAATGCATCCAGTCGTCCTGTGGGGAGGTAGAGACGACCATATAGAAGATAATCTGAAGAAAACTACGTTAGACGCGATCTGAGGGTTAACACTGCCTACCTGGAGCGTCCACTCGCTCGCCTGCAAAATAAACCTCTTCCTTTGGTTCTGGTCTCCGTGGTTGGTCAAAAACTCTGAATCGATCTATCATATCCTTGAAGCGAACACTTCTCGATGACTTGATGTCGAGGTCACAAGAAGTAAAGATATACCCCAAGGAACCTTGCAGAGAGGGCATTGCTGTCATCGAGTAGGACGTTTTAAATAAGGAGCTGGGGGATTTAGAGACGGAAAAATGTAATCCATGAGGGATGGCAAAGTCGAGAATCGCTTGAATGGAAGAGTTAATGTGGGACTGGTAACATGGGGTAGAACTAACAATTAGAAGAACGCGTCAGGTTCGCGTAGAGATTGTCTTCGTTCCATCCTGTTGCCTTGTAATAGTTTCGCAACACATATGATGCAAAAGGGTGCATTGGACAAATGGCTACCTTGATGAGCGGAATTTGATTGCCATTGATCCTGTGAATACCACAGGCTTAAGCCGAATTATTCACTTCCTTCCTTCTTTCTCTCAAACACA
>Ga0307507_10002863_pt1 | contig 34891 bp, 8 predicted proteins | sample 7_EM_MG_FD_207223 | JGI IMG/M metagenome (GOLD analysis project Ga0307507, IMG submission 207223) | Populus trichocarpa ectomycorrhiza microbial communities from riparian zone in the Pacific Northwest, United States - 7_EM | ecosystem: Host-associated > Plants > Roots > Unclassified | place...
GCCGCAACTTGCCGCAAGTTGCCATCACGTGACCAGATGATTGTATATAGCTTCGAGCGGTGCTTCCGTTCTTCCCCTTTCCTTTCTCTAGCTTTGGATCCTTGTTTATAGACAATCTAATCGTACAGGCTTGCGCGACCCTCTTGCCGTGCTCGTGCCTCGATTGACCGAGTCGCTAACACTAAACCAGTTGTATAGAAAGTGGTATAGGCAATAATACAATGATAAATAGGAAGACTTTTATATATGGCTAGATAAAAAAGTTGTTTAAGACTAACCCATTATGGAAAAACGTATAAGCCATATTAAAGGAGCATTAATTATAATGTTAAGGAACCTAAAAGAAGGATTTAGGGACTAGAGAGAAGAGCGATAAATTTTAATACCCGCAGTAGAAATACTAGTGGTCAAGTTAACTAGGTATAGGTTTAAACTTAAGGATAAAAATAAGCCAAGAGTTGACCTAAGTCACCTAGCGCATTATATGTTATTGTGGATAGTTTATATAGATGACGTATATAACATGTATAGGGTACTAAAAGATAAGAACTAAAAGTACCTAGTAAGGATATATTGGGCACCAGAGGAAAAATGGTTTAGAGATGCCAAGTATATATATAAATGGCACCTAGTAGAAGTATAGAGTTAAGGGGACCTAATACTTTAACCTAAAAGATTCCTTACGGAAGAATGCCTAGATGGATAATAGTGGTGGGACTATCTAGAGAATACTTGTTTATAGCATATAGAGGAAAAGAAGCGAACTAAGTATTGGCTAAAAGTGGACTAAGTATAAGCAGGATCTAGCAGTTAATAGTTAGGAAAAGGGGAGGCCTACGGGACTAGAGGGAACCAGTAGTAGAGCTTTAAACCCTTAAAGGAACCTAAGGACAACACCTAAACTTATAAGTTAAGTAGCAAGATTAGCAGTTCGAAGTATTAATAGACAGTAAAGCAATAAGGAACTATATATCACTAGCAGTAGTGGAAAGGATGGGGTTACCATATAGACAAAAGGAACACCTATATCCACTTATAACAATTTTAGGAGATTAGATAGCCTATTAGTGTGTCTAAAAGTCAGCGTCGCTGCCAGCGTCGCTGCCAAGAGGCTGATAACGTAAGCAGTTAGCGAGCTTATAGAGTCGTGACAGTTAGTTAGCTATAAAACTACAGCTAGCTAACAGCTCGCTGCCTTAGTGGTAAGATTTAGTGGTGAGTTAAAGCTTTTAGTAGAAGTTAAGGATATTCAAATCTTCGACTAAGATTATACGCTAAGCAATAAAAAACCTATAGGAATCTCTCACTTAGCTATAGTAAATTAAGCATTTTCCCCAATATCTCTATTATGCAAAATGCAACGTATATTACATTTTACGCGTCAGCCAGGCAGTAGAGCTTCTTCCTCTACTTCTTCCTCTGCTTCTTCCTCTACTTCTTTATTAAATCCGCAATCTACGCGTCACTTAACTCCTTTAGCACCGCGTAGGGTTTATGGATTAACTGCTTCCTCCCCTAGTAGTGGAAGCACGCTAAGCGGTACATAGAGACTCTATTTGATAACTATATCAATAAGTAAGTAGATGAGGAAGATAAGAAACTAGTTAAGCCATAATATAGGAAGGTTCCTTGTAAATCTGACGACGATTTAACTAATAAATATGCAGTCCTTAGTCGTAGATAAGAGCCTTACTTCCTCAAAGCGCAATTAAAAGCGTATCAAGCTCGCCAATGAGCTTAACTGCTACTACGACGCAGGCCTTAAGTTCATCAAGATCCGTTCCGAAGATGGCAATAAGCAGAACAACGTCGTTCCTAATCCTCTTAACTGGTGGCTTAAAATCGGTTAAATCCTTTATCTAACGCTTGCTAAGATTGCTCTTAATATGTTCTCTATACCGGTGATAAGCTCTGCATATAAACGAGCCTTTAGTTAAGCTAAAAAGATCGTTACTAATAAGCGTAATAGACTCTCAGCCGACACGATTGAAGCAGATTAATGTCAGAAGTGGTGGTTAATCAAAGGCCTTTTATCAAGCAGTTTAATCGACTGTATTAACTTAAATAGAGCTTTAACTACACCCTGGTTAACGAGCTTAAATGTTAATCTTACTAGCTATAAGCCAACTACAGATGCAGAAAAGCTAGCTTAGTAAGGTAGACTTAGCAAAGCTTCGTATTTAATCAAATCTAATATAGAAATAGAGCCTCTAGAGTCCTTACTACCGACCGTTCTACCTACCTTTTAAGCCTCTGCGGGTGCGGGACGAATTTGGCTATATTTGGATACTGCATTGGGTGAATTAGGGCTGAATTTTAATCGGGCAATGTTGATATTTATATATAGAGAGGTGCTGCCAAAAATCTAAAATAAAACACTATAGAGTCTATACAAATTTCCTAATTAGGACAGCTAGCTAACAGCTTGATAGTCAGCGTACGTTATCTAACAGTTAGCGGACAGCGAGCGATCCAATTGACGCAGTCAGTCAGCTATTTTTCTCAAACTCGCAGCTAAGCTGACTGTTGGACACACTGTAGCCTATAGAGGAGGCATTATTAATCTTAAAACAGGACCTATTTAGTTAACTATTAAAGGGAGACCAGTTAGAATGTCTTTTAATATCTTACTGTTGGGAAAAGACGAGGTGATATTAGGAATGCCTTAGTTATAGGAGTACAATTTAAAGATTAATTAGGTTACAGGTTAGGTTAATATTAGAGATACGCGATAACGTAAAGTGTGACAGTAAACCAAGTTAGTATGGTACTAAGTTAGAGCGATATATAAAGAGACTAAGCGAGGCTTAAGTTATATACTAAAGAGATACCATAAGTATAGTAAAAAGTTATGGTTACTAGAAAGTGAAAAGCTGTTAAAATATATAGCATAGGACTATAAGATAGAGTTAGAACTGGGAATAAGTCTAAAGTTCTTTCTAATCTATAAGCTTACTAAAACTAAGTTAGTGGCACTTAAGGAGTTTATCTAGGAGAACTTATAAAAGGGATATATTAGACTGTTATAGTTATTAGTAGGATATCTAGTACTGTTTATCCTAAAGAAAAACAGAAAACTTAGGATGTGTATTAACTATAGATAGTTAAATAGTGTTAAACGGACAATTAGGTATAAGAACTCTGTCTATTAAAGAGGGCTCTAGAGCCTCTATATATACACTAGATAGGTGACAAATAGGTTGTAAATAGAATGACGACTACGTTGTCATTCTGTAATGGAAACAAGTATTTAGACATTTGATGAGACATTCGATGAGATATACGAGGTAAGTAGTGGGGTAATGAGACATAGGGTTCTAGACTTAAAGCCAGTATTAAGATGGTAGTAAGGAACTTTAATTTAATTTAACATACCCCCCTAGCTGCACAGAGCCTTCTGGGCTGCTATAAAAAGTCACAATGTTAATTTGGTGTTGAGTTTTAAGAAATCCCCTATAGAGTTACCTTGCCTGAATATCATCTAAATTGAATTAAATTAGATCCTTAATGTTAACAAGGTTCAATTACTGAACGAACGTCTTGTGCTTTTGACGAGGTAGAGCCTTTGTTAAGCCGTCTTCTGTTATGTCCGCAGTAGGGACCTATTTGACCTTAATTCTTCCTTTCTTGAACTTCTTTAGCTCTCCCTTAAGGGCCTTGAGCTTCTTCTTGTGAGATATCTGCCATCTAAGGCGTCTGTTTAGTGGCTTTCTTAATGCAATCTTATAAGCCTTGCTGACTCCACAAGTTATAGATTTAACCGTTATTGGTCCTTTTAAAATCGGTCCCGTTACTAACTGCGGAAGGTGCTCAATCGCCTCCTCTCCTGCATCTGGAATGCATTTGAATTATGGTTTTTGATTGGTTAAGGGACTTAAGGACTCGGTAGTTATAGTATTTGATTAAGGTTCTGGCGTCAAAATTGGGGTAGGAGGATCGTCCTTTAAGGCTTATAGGCCTATTACGTTATTGTCTTGAGGATTATGCTCCTCTTGATTGGTTGCTTGATTTTAATTTCTACTAGAATCTACCTGTTAACTTCTACTAATATCTACTTGAGTCTCGTCCTTGTCCTCTGATATACTTACCCCCCCAGAACGTTCCGCAGAACTGTTCTACTTTAGGGTATTTGGAGCTAAAGACTTTACCATAATGTCTTAATTGGTGATTTTGCTTGTAGGTGTCCTTTTTAATATTTCCTTATAAGCTTTGTTGACTACATAAGACTTATTTTTAACTGTTATAGGGCCTTTTACAACTGCCCTAGTTAATTCCTTAGGCAATCGCCTAATTGTATTTATTTCTACATATCCAAGTTGACTATGCCATAGCCGTCCTTCTACCTTTTGATTTGGTAGAGGCTTCGATAATTGTTTCGATGATTGCTTTAATAGCTTTAATAATTGGTTTAATGGTTAAGTCGCAAATAAGGCTTCTTGTAAAGCGCTCGTTTTTGGCTTATTGTATTTAATAGTAATCTGACCACAGTGGTAGTCACAATAGGCGTACGTCTTATTATCGCCGTAGTAAAGAGTGTTCTCTTTATTGCTCTAATAGACTCCCTTGTTATTAAGCTTTTGGAGGCATACTAGGTTAGTATAGAAGCTTAGTATAAAGGCTGCTCCTAAGAGCTGTATCTGTCTCTTCCCTTTTAGGTGGTTAATTGTGACTGCGGCTATACTATAGCCTACAATTTCTTCTATATGCGAGCCTATGTAGATTTGCTCTAACGTAGGTTTAATATCGCTGATAAATCTGGCTCAATTGTTAATAATGTGTATAGTAGTTCCTGAGTTAAGAAGAATACTATTATAAAGCTTGTAGTTAGAAGCTAGATTGTAGGTTCCTTTTTAATAAACCGCGAAGGTTCCTTTGGGGTCTTAAGAGCTCTGCTTATTGCCATCCTTTAGCTGTTTATTGACTTAATTATCCTTATTAGCTTAATCGTCCTTTTTAATTTGCTTAATATGAGCCTTGATTTTAGGCGTTATATTAGCAATCTTCTTATCTACCTTCTTCTGGATTTTGTTACTTGGTTTAAACCACAATGGGCAAGAAATTAACTCTATAATATACCAGTATTTATTAAAGTAGTGACGCTTTCTGTATAGGCACTCTGGCGGCGGTCGCCTTTCCTTTTTTTGCTTATCCGCTAATAATTTAGGCTTTGATTTAGGTGACTTGCTTAACTTATCCTTGGAGGAGACTATAAAGGATCCTTCTTATAGACTCTTGCCTATCTGGGCAAGTTCCGTATAATGGTGATTTTGGTATATTTTGACCAATTTGAAGAAGCTAGGAAGCTTCTCCTTCTTCCACCCTATTCTTTTAAGCTGGTTCTTCTAATATTTAGACCAGCTTAGAGTAATCGAATTGGCTATATACACGAAGTCTCTTACTAAACGGTTACTATTTACCTTAGGTAGATCTAGCTCCTTACACTTAGTGTATACCTTCTCCCACTCCTTTAACTAGACCTTAAAGTTCTGGTTCTAAGGCGCTTTCTTGAGCTGTGCATACTGGGTGGCTACTTGAAGCTTTCTTGCGTTATTAGTTGGAGCAATTCTCTTCTTAAGAGACACCAAGACGTTATAGGTGGTTGTGCATTTAAACGTATAGATAAGGTAGGTATATGAGATAGAGCTTAGGATATGGCTATGTAACGTATTAAGAGCTAACAGCTGTTTTTTGTATAGCTTTATATCGTCCCTATGGTCGGCTTTAAGCGTATGGAGCTTTTTCTTCTTCTTCTTATCTAGCTCTGCGAGCTTCGTCTTCCCCCAGCTATTAGCATCCTTGGGTAAGGCGCGAACAGGTACTTTAAGCTTTGGTAAATTGGTCTTGGGTGTTAATAGGTTAATATACTCCCAGAGATAATTATTATTTGCTTTTAACTTAATAACCTTAATCCATTCGTCCCAATCGTTTAGGCTTGCAAGGATAACGGATGATATAATAATGGGTCTGGTTTCTTGTTGAGAGTTTATTGTCGTGGTTGTCTATAATTAAGATAATAATTGATTGGAATAAAGGCTTTGGAATTAAAGATAATGCAGTAGTTGGCCCGGGCTCATAACTGTCGAACGGACAATTAGGTATGAGAACTCTGTCTATTAAAGAGGGCTCTAGAGTCTCTATATATACACTAGATAGGTGACAAATAGGTTGTAAATAGAATGACGACTACGTTGTCATTCTGTAATGGAAACAAGTATTTAGACATTTGATGAGACATTCGATGAGACATACGAGGTAAGTAGTGGGGTAATGAGACATAGGGTTCTAGACTTAAAGCCAGTATTAAGATGGTAGTAAGGAACTTCGATTCAGTTCGACAAATAGCATTACTAGAAAGGATAGGTATTTTTTACCCTTAATTAGCGAAATCTAAAATAGGATAGGTAACGCAAAGATCTTTATAAAGATAGATCTAAGGTAGGCGTATTATTAGATTAGGGTTAAGAAAGGCAATAAGTGGAAGGCAGCCTTTAGGTTAAAGGGAGGACTATATAAGCTATTAGTTATATAGTTTGGGCTTATAAATACACTAGTAACATTCTAGAAATGAATTAATAGTATGTTAGGAGAACACCTTAATAAGTTTATTATAGTATACCTTAACAATATTATCATCTACTTAGAGAGTGAGAAAGAACATAAGGAATATATTAAGTGGGTCTTAAAGAGACTACAAGAAGAATAGATGCTAGTAGTAATTAAGAAATGCGAGTTCTTTACAAGGAAGACTAATTTTATAGGATTTATTATTAAACTAGGAAGAATTAGCATGAACCTAAAGAAAGTTAAAGCTATAGTGAGTTGATAAGAACCAGAAAATGTTACGCAGTTGAGATTGTTCCTAGGGTTTTGCAACTACTATAGGAGGTTTATGGCATAGTAGTTAAAGAGTATCGAACCGTTTATAAGGCTAATAAAGAAAAAGGAAATATAGGTATGGGGAAATGAGTAAAAGAAACTGTTTAAGGAACTTAAGGAGTTGTTTACCTAGGAACCAATCCTTAAGATCTACCAACTAAAGTTAGAGACGGTTGTTGAGACAGATATATTAAACTTCGCACTAGGAGCATGTTTGCTATAGAGGCACTAGGATGCATAGCATCTAGTAGCGTATTATAGTTGAAAAATAATACTACTAGAACTGAACTATAATATCTATAACAAGGAGTTATTAGGTATAGTTACAGCGTTAAAGGAATAGAGAGCATTCTTGCAAGGTATAGAAAAACTATTTATAGTTAAAACGGACTATAAAAACCTTATAGGATTCCTAATAATAAAGGAACTTAACTAAAGACAGGTTAGATAGGCGGAAATGCTTACAGAATACTATTTTGAAATTTAGTATACTAAGGGTACAGACAATGCACAAGCAGACGCTCTAAGTAGAAAGGCTAAACTATAGAATAACAAAAAGCCGTCAGGGGCTTTGTTGCGAAAGGATTAAAATAGATTAATTAGGTATAATTATTCTAATATAGTAGCAATAAGAGAAAGCCAGGTCCACAAATCACTAGAAAGTAATTAGGTATAGAAAATCTAAAAGGTATAGGCAGAGGATCTAGATATAGAATAGTATAAAAGCAGAGAGGCAACCTATGTTCTAAGATCTATTGCAAAGGAGTTTATTAAGTTATTCCATAAGGGATTAACTCAAGGACACAACGGAGCTATAGGCTTAGTGTTAAGACTTTAAAAGGAGTATATTGTTTAAGGAATCTGGGGACTAGCGAGACAAGTTATAAAGAAATGTCTAGATTGCCAAAGGAACAAACTAATAAGGCATAAGCCGTACGGAGGGCTACAACCTATTGAAATACCAGAGAGACTATAGGAAGTTATATTATAGGACTTTATTATTAAGTTATTAAAGTTAAAAGATCCTATTATAGAATAAGATCATAATATGATCTTAGTAATAGTAGACAAGCTTATAAAGTGGGGGTACTTTATAGCATACACAGAAGAAATATTAGTAGAAGATGTTACTAGAATTTATATTAAGGAAGTGTTTGTAAGACATAGAGTACTAAGTAAGATTATATTAGATAGAGATCTAAAGTTTATAACAGCATTCTGGGATATATTCTTGGTAAAATAGGGAGTTTACGTAGTAACCTTTATAACGTATTATCCGCAGATAGATAGATAGATAGAAAGATTAAACTAGATACTAGAACAGTATCTAAGGCACTATATTAATTACGCATAGAATAATTAGGTATTGTTACTACTAGTTATATAGTTTACATATAATATAACACTATAAGAAGGAATAGGGACATTACTATTTAAGGCGAATTATGGGTATAAGCTAAGGTTATTGTTATTACTACGCTAAGCAAAGAAAATAAGCAGCACAGCTAAAGAAAGAATGGAGACTTTAATAAATCTTTATATAGACCTTAAAGAAATAGCTAAACTAGTATAAGAGCGAATAAAAAAGTACTATAATGCTAAAAGATTTAAGGGACCAGATCTTGAGAAGGGAGATAAAGTGTGGCTACTATATAAAAATTTTAAGAGTTAATAACTAAGTAAGAAGTTGGACCATATTAGACTAGGACCTTTTAAAATTACATAAAGAATTTTGTTAGTTATATACAAACTAAACCTATTAGCTAAAATAAGAATTTACCCTATATAGTATATTGCAATGCTAGAGCTAGTATATAGGAATATTAAACCACTAGTCTATAAAGCAGACATGTATAGAGGGCAAGAAGAAGATAAATAGCAAGTTTTAAAGATTATTAGTTATAAGGACGTAGATAATAAAACGTGGTATAAAGTAAAGTGGATAGGCTATAGTAAGACTACCTAGGAACCACTAAGCAACCTAAAGAACGCTATAGGAAGGGTATAGGAGTACTAGAAGAGAGTAGGTTAGGGAGTGTTAAAAAAGGATTGCCAAAGAACAAGTCACCTAAGGGGAACTTAGGAGGAGCAACTACTATATTACTTGGAGTTGTTTCCTTCTCTAAAGACTCTACTCTCTTATTACCCAGCTTAGATAGACCCTATTGAACAAGTTTCTACTCCTTGGAACAAACCTTCTCACGAACCTTCTTAATGCGGATTAATCGAGCAGAAGCAGCCAGACGAGAGTTAAGCACTCGCTGTTAGGCGTCGGCAGCCTCTCGTTCTACGTCACAAGAATGACGGAGCTCTGCCAGAGCAACTAAGAGCTCGTTATTAAGCTTCTTAATAGTAGATTAAACGCGAGACCCTACAATAAGTTACTCAGGGAACTTAAAGACTGTTAAGAATTATAGGATGCGCACATTTAGCGTTAGAAATAGAGCGAACGTTATAGGACAATTAAATGTTTGCTTTAGTGCACTCTAAACAAGAGAATGGTTGTTAAGCAATAGGACTCGCTAGCGTAACATAAACTAACCCCTTTTTCGCATAATAAGAATATAGAGACGGCATTATCTCACCCAGAGACAGTATTGTAGCAACGGTGCAAGACTAACGAGCTATAGAAGAAGAAGAAGAAGCTTTAGGTATAGTAAGTAAGGATATTAACCAGGTTAATTAAACGGACATTACACCTCTAGTGGACAACTTGGAGATGTTAGGAATCTTTAAGGATAAAAATAAAGAGGAGGGAGATAGTGTTATAGACAGCTTAAATACAATGTTATAACTACTTAGAGAGGAGTCGGCGGAAGCTAGTTAGTTAATATAGGCACGGTCCAGGATAGATCCGGTGGAACTATATAATAAGGAATGGTAGCCGAGGTCACGTAATATAATCTATATAATCTATGTGATCTGTATAATCTGTAACGGAGTATATAGAGCACATATACCTTACAAAGCGAAGGGATTTCTTAGGCGTATGGTTGTATATTTAAAGGACTACAGTCCCTACCCAGATAGTTCTCTCTTTATAGTAAATCTTAGAATATAATTAGAGTTAATCTGTTGGGCAACTTGTTAAACTGGATTGGAGTTCCTTACTACCATCTTACTACTGTCTTTAAGACTAGAACCCTATGTCTTACTACCCCACTACTTACCTTGTATATCTCATTAAATGTCTTATCAAAAGTCTTATTACCTATTTCCATTACCAAATGACGACTGCGTCGTCATTCTATTTGTAACCTATTTATCACCTATCTGGTGTATATATAGAGGCTCTAGAAGCCCTCTTTAATAAATAGAGTTCTTATACCTAATTGTTAGTTTGATAGTTATAAGCCTAGGCTAACTACTGCATCATTTTTAATTCCAAAGCCTTTATTCCAATTAATTATCATCTTAATTATAGACAACTATAATAATGAACTCTTAATAAGAAACTAGACCTGTTATTATATTATCTGTTATCCTTATAAGCCCAAACAATTGGGATAAATAGATTAAGGTTATTAAGTTAAAAGCAAATAACAATTATTTCTAGGAGTATATTAACCTATTAATACCTAAGACTAAGTTACTAAAGCTTGAAGAACCTGTTTAAGCCTTACCCAAGGATGCCAATAGCTGGGGGAAGACGAAGCTCGCAGAGCTAGATAAGAAGGAGAAGGAGGAGCTCCGTACGCTTAAAGCCGACTATAGGGATGATGTAAAGCTATATAAAAAACAGCTGTTAGCCCTTAATACGTTGCGTAGCTATATCCAAAGCTTAATCTTACATACCTACCTTATCTATACATTTAAATGTGTCACTATCTATAACGTCTTAGTGTTACTAAAGCAGAGAATTGCTCTAACTAATAACGCTAGAAAGCTTTGAGTAGCCACCTAGTATACAAAGCTTAAGAAAGCGCCTCGGAATTAGAACTTTGAGGTCTGGTTAGAGGAGTGGGAGAAGGTGTATACTAAGTGTAAGAAGCTAGACCTACCTAAGGTAAATGGTGACCGTTTGGTGAGAGACTTCGTGTATATAGTTAATTCTATCACACCAAGCTGGTTAGAATATTGGAAGAACCAACTTAAAAGGCTTAAATAGAAGAAGAAGACGCTTTCTACCTTTTTTAAATTAGTTGAAATATACCGAAATCACCGTTGTACGGAACTTGCCTAGATAAGTAAGAGTCCATAAGAAGGATCCTTTACAGTCTCCTTTAAGAATAAGTTAAGTGAGTTACCTAAATTAAAGCCTAAATCGTCAGCAGATAAATAAAAAAAGGAAAGGTAACCACCGCCAGAGTGCCTATATGGAAAGCGTCACTACTTTAATAAATGCTGGTATATTATTAAGTTGATTTCTTACCCATTATGGTTTAAACTAAGTAATAAAATCTAGAAGAAGGTGGATAAGAAGATCGCTAATATAACGCCTAAAATTAAGGCTCGTATTAAGCAAATTAAAAAGGATAATTAAGTTAATAAGGATAATTAAGTTAATAAATAGCTAAAGGATGGCAACAAGCAGAGCTCTTAAGAGCCTAAAGCAGTCTTTATAGTTTATTAAAAAGGAACCTATAATCTAGCTTCTAACTATAAGCTTTATAACAGTGTTCTTTTTAACTTAGGAACCACTGTATACATTATTAATAATCAAGCCAGATTTATTAGTGATATAGAACCTATATTAGAGCAAATCTACACGGGCTTATATATAGAAGAAATTGTAGGCTATAGCACAGCTGTAGTTATAATTGACTACCTAAAAGGGAAGAGACAGATACAGCTTATAGGAGCAGCCTATGTACCAGGATTCTATACCAACTTAGCATATATCCAAAAGTTTAATAATAAAGGCGTCTATTAGAACAACAAAGAGAACACTCTTTACTATAGCAACAATAAGACGTACGCCTATTGTGACTACCACTATAGTTAAATCACTATTGAATACAATGAGCCAAAGACGAGCGCTTTACAAGAAGCCTTATTTACGACTTAACTATTAAAGCAATTATTAAAGCTATTAAAGCAATTATTAAAATAATTGTTGAAGCCTCTACCAAATTAAAAGGTAGAAGGACGGCTATGGCGCAGTTGATTTAGACACGCAGAAATAAATACAATTAGGTAATTGCCTAAGGAATTAACTAGGGCAGTTATAAAAGGCCCTACAACAGTTAAAAATAAGCCTTATGTAGTTAATAAAGCTTATAAGGCAATATTAAAAAGAATACCTATAAGCAAAATCGCTAACTAAGGTATTGCGGTGAAGTCTTTGGCTCCAAATACCCTAGAGCAGAACAGTTCTGCGGAATATTCTAGGGGGGTAAGTATATTAGAGGACAAGGACAAGACTTAAGTAAATATTAGTGGAAGTTAAAAGGTGGATTTTGGTGGAAATTAAGATTAAGCAACCAATTAAGAGGAGCTTAATCCTTAAGATAATAATATAATAGGTCTGCAAGCCTTAAAAGATAATCCTTTACTTGGCCTTCCTACCCTGATTTTAACGCCAGAACCTTAATCAAATATTATAACTACTAAGTCCTTAAGTTCCTTAACTAATTAAAGACTATAATTTAAATATATTCTAGATAGAAGTAGACTGGCAGATACAGGAGAGGAGGTAATTAAGCACCTTCCGTAGTTAGTAACGGGACCGATTTTAACAAGACCAATTTTAAAAGAACCGACAATGGTTAAATCTATAACTTATAGAGTTAGTAAGGCTCATAAGATTGCATTAAGAAAGCTACTAAATAGACGCCTTAGATGGCAGACATCTCGCAAAAAGAAGCTTAAGACGAGAGCCCTCTATAGTATTTAACTTATAACCAAAAGCGACGCTAAGCTTAACACCAAGCTCCAATACATCAATATCTATTACCACTAGCTCCGCCAGGAAGTTTATAAAGGAAGGATCAATAATAAATAGGTCCCTACTATGGACATAACAGTAGACGGCTTAACAAAGGCCCTGCCTCGTTAAAAGCACAAGACGTTCATTTAGTAGTTAAACCTTATTAATATTAAAGATCTAATTAATTCGATTTAAATAATATTTAGGTAAGGTAACTATATAAAGGATTTCTTTAACTTAATACTAAATTTCTATTATAACTTTTTAGTACTGTACAGTAGCATAGAAGGCTCTGTGCAGCTAGGGGGGTGTGTTAAACTAGATCAGAGTTCCTTACTACCATCTTACCACTATCTTTAAGACTAGAACCCTATGTCTTACTACCCTACTACTTACCTCGTATGTCTTATTGAATGTCTTATTAAAAGTCTTATTACCTATTTCCATTACCAAATGACGACTGCGTCGTCATTCTATTTGCAACCTATTTGTGTTACGGAACGCCGCCGCAGGAGCCTCCATAGGAGACTCCCTAGCAGAACCCCGTGCCCTCGCGTACGCTTCGCGTACAGCTTACGTCAGCCACGCGTAGTATATCACCTTCCTACGCCCTCGATCCTTACGATCGATCGCGCAACGTCTTATAGACTCCTCTAATATATACGTTCAGCAGCCACTGTTCCACGCCTCATAACATTACGTTACGCCTTTTTTTTTACCACCAACACCTAGCCTACAACCAATTCTACGTCTCTATAATACTGCAGGCGCTGCCAGAAGTAGCGTATCTATAAGCAACCTTCGCACCATAATAGTAAGACGATATTCCTTACTAGCCACTATATTAAGCCCAAAAAGTAACCTAATACCCCAACCTAACCTACAACACCAATTAATCCCAGGAGAATTTAACTTATTAACCCTAGCCTTAACCCCTAAGGGCAAGCCTAGCAGTTTAGAAGAGTTACAACTATAAGTACCCCTAAATACCCAGCACCACCTTAAAAACAATAAGAGTTAACTAGCCTAGCAGGATAAGTACACCCCTATTAGTACAGGTGGCCACAGCAACAACCTTAATAAAATAAACACCGGTAACATCTCATCCTTTATTAATTATATAGCCATAGAAAAGTAACTAGAAGGGCAGCTACCTATTAAGATTAAAATATAAGACGCTGAGATATTTATATAAATAGTAGCATAAAAACCTAATAAATACTACCGCCTTTTATAAAACTACTACCTAAAGCTTATATAAGCTAAACTACATACTGCCTAAGATTATAATATTATCCAAGACTTATAAGCTAGTAAGGCACTTGCTAATAACACACGCTAAGAGACTAAAGATAACCTCTATATATCTAAGCGCGACGTCCAACAATTAAAGAAAGCTAAGATTATACTTATTACCCAAATTACTAAAAAGGAGGGCATAATTAAATACCTATAGTTTTAGCTTAATAAGCACATCCGTAACAATGCTAAGCACCTCCCTACTACGCACTATACTACCTAAGTCTTTATACCTCTGGCAACCTTACCCACCTAACACTTAGCTAAAAGTTAGTATTAAGCAGCTTTACCTAATAGGGACAACCACTATAATAGTAACTAAACTCAAGCCATAATTGTAGGGTTTAATATACAATACCCTAATCCCCTAGTCTTCTAGGGAGACCGCAAGGAATACAGCTATTAGAAGATACAAATTCACGAGAAACTAACCTAGAGCGCCTACCTTTTTTCTAGGGAGGATACTAAGATTGGTTATATTATTAGGCGTATAAAGGGTACCCTATTTAACAGACTCTTTGCCTAATAGGAGACTAATAGCCCCTAAAAGTGGTAGTCCCACTATAAGGTTCTTAATAATCTTAACCTAATATATTACAACTATAACCTAGTGGCTACCAGTTAAACCAAACTACGCGCCCTAAAGATAAGTCCCACTAAGTTATTTAATAAGTTCTATGTTAAGTTCTAGGAATACACTAGAGTCCTCTCTTAAGACGACGCCAAAGACCAAAAAGACCTCCTTAAAAAGGTTACCTATCGCCTTAGTTACGCTGCCGCTAGTTATAATTATAATAACATTTACAGTATAGTAGCAGCCCTATAGAAGATTAAATAATAGCTAAATTAGATCTCTACTGCTAACCCTTACCTAAAGGCTCCTATATAAAAGCCCTCTAGGCCAACCACACCTACATACACTAGGTCACTAACGCCTACTACTAATACTATTACTAAAGCCAATATTAACCTCTCTATACCAACCTTCCCATATAAACTCCTAGACAGAGAGTATAAGCTACTTTAGAAGCTAGGGCGCTACTATAGATGCCGTTAAGAAGGCTATTATTGCAAAAACCTAAACTGCCTAATAGCTAGGTTTAGTAATCGCCGCCTAACACCTAACTTTATACCTTAAATACCAAATACCTTGCTACGCACCGTTACTATATAAGATAAAGAAGCAGCAGCAATAAAAGCAACGGGAAATGCTTAATCCCAGCCCTAAGTTACAAGCTAGGACACCTTAATAATAGAGGGATCTATATATCGGCCTACTTAATAGATAACTTAGTAAAAATAGAATAGACAGAAATAAATAGTTTTACCTATAATAGAAACAACTACTAAAAAATAATATAAAGACTATTCTATAATTAACTATAGAGCTACTAATAAATTTATAAATACCTAATTTGTGTATAAATATAACCTATTAACCTTACCCCTTACTAAAGCCCACGCCCTACAACTTGCTAACAATAGTTATACTACACAAAAGATTACTTATATAGCATAACTCTACCTAGATATAAATGGACACTAAGAAGAGCTTTAGGCCTACATTACACCACTTACTAATTACCCTATTATCCTTAGAATAAACTGGCTTGAGCAGCATAACCTTATTATTAACTAGAAGAAAAGAGAAGTAACCTTTAACTCTAACTACTATAGAGAGACCTGCCTAGGGCATAGCCTAGCTGCCTCTACCTACTCCCTAAGATATCAACCCAAAGAACCTCTAATTATATTACCCACAACCAACTATTACCACGTTAGTACCATAGCCTTCTATTACATAGCACGAAGGAAGAGCTGGGTTGTTACAGCAGCCTCCCACTTACAGCTATACAGACTTAATAAAGAATAGGATTACATCCTCTATAGTAATAGGATAGATCTAGTGGACCTCCTAAAGGACAACACGCCTATAAAACTTAATAGACTCTTAACCTTGGACTTTAAAAAGTTTATAAACCTTAAAAAGAGACTTACTAATAAGGAACTCCGCAAGCTCCTCCCTAAGAGGTACCATAACTTTATTAACATATGCTCATAAAAGGGCGCAGATACACTCCCCCTACATTAACCTAACGACTATACCATTAACATTAAATAAGGAAAAATGCTACCTTATAAGAGACCCTACCTAATATTAAAAGACGAACTTCTAGTTATAAAAAAGTATATTAACAAGCACCTTAATAAAGGGTTTATTTGTCCTAGCATATTACTAGCAGCCGCCCCTATTCTTCTTACTAAGAAGCTAGAAGGAGGTATCTAATTTTATGTTAACTATAGAGGACTTAATACTATTATAATTAAGAACTAATACCCAGTACCGCTTATACATAAGACCCTTAAGCGGCTTAGTTAAGCCAAAATCTATACTAAGCTTAATATTATCGCCGCCTTTAACCATCTCTAAATACAGGAAGGTAATAAATAGAAAACCGCATTCACATCGCGCTTTAGCCAATTTAAATATACTATTATGCCCTTTAGCGTATATAACGGCCCAGGCACCTTCCAAAGCTACATTAATAACGCCTTATGGGACTACCTTAACGACTTCTACTCGGCGTACCTAGACAACATACTTATTTATAACAACGACCCTTCTAAGCATACTAAGCACGTTTAAAAGGTCTTATAGCGCCTTAGGGAAGCAGGACTCTATATTAATTTAAAGAAGTGTAAATTCTTAGTTATAAAAGTAAAATACCTTGGACTAATTGTTACTACTAAAGGTGTCCATATAGACCCTAAGAAGGTATGTATAATTACTAAATAGTAAGCCCCTAACTGTATTAAGGATATATAAGCCTTCCTCAGTTTCACTAACTTCTATTAGAAATTTATATACAACTTCTTAGGCGTAGTAGCACCACTTACAGCAATAATGCAAACAAAGGGCCTTTCTGCAAAAGGAAGAAAAACGTACCTACACTTTACCTAGACGCCTAACTACAAGAAGGCGTTTTAAGACCTTAAAAATGCCTTTACTAAAGCACCTATCCTAGCTTACTTTACACCAGAACAATAACTTTATCTTAAAACCGACTCCTTAGACCACATTAACGCAGGCGTCCTCTCCTAGATAGGTAATAACAGTCTCCTCTACCTAATTACATTCTACTCATCTAAGCTTATACTATAAAAGTATAACTATAAGATCTATAACAAAGAACTCCTTATAATTATATAAACGTTTAAAAAATTCTAACTAGAACTCTTTTTAGTAGAACTTAACTAGCCAACTAAAATTCTCACAGATTATTACAACTTTAAGTACTTTATAACCATAAAGCAGCTAAACTAACGCTAAGCACATTAAAATAAGTTCCTCTCCAGTTTTAACTTTAAAATTATATATAGGCTAGAAGTATAAGGCACAAAACCTAATAGCCTAATACGCCGCTCGCAAGATCTTCCTTAGTTAGAGAATAACCCCTATAATCAGTTCTAATAGCAAATAATCCTAAAAGTAAGGAACCTAGCCCCTAGCATACTACCTATAACAGAACCATCCGCACCTTAGCTTTATACTACAGACTTAGAGCCGCCCCCTAAAATCAACAAGCTTATTACTGCTGCATATAACATCTCTATTAACCCGTTATTACACCAACTTATTGCTATAAAAACTACTAGCGTCCGCAAGCCACCTACTAGCCTCCAAAACTTAGGCCAAATTAATATAGCAGCCTTAGAAGTAAAGGAAAACAGACTCTACTATAAAGGCCGTCTATTCATCCCCAATTTAAAAAACCTATAACGGCAACTAATCCAGATGGCCTATAACCTCCGGTTAAGCGGTTACCTAGGCAAAGAAGGAACTTACAAACTCCTTAGCCGATATTACTTCTGGCCTAAGATAATAGACTTAGTTAAACACTTTATAAGCGCCTATTATGGCTGTAAGCGTGCTAAGGCCTTTTACACTAAGTACTAAGGACTACTGCACCCGCTACCAATCCCTATATAGCGGTGGGTAGATATAGCTATAGACTTTATTACTAACCTACTACCCTATAAACGGCACGGTTATACCTACAAGAACATCCTAATAATAATATGCTGACTTATAAAGGAACGTCACTACGTCCTAACCAAAGGCATAGCCGTTAACAACGTTATAGACGCTTTTCTTCGCGAAGTCTACTAACTATATAGGATGCCCAACTCCATTACGTCCAACCAGGGCACGCAATTTAACTCTGACCTATGGAGACGGATCTATCAACGCCTTAGTATCTCTATTAAGATATCTATATCCTTTTACCACGAGACTGCGGGATAGCTAGAAAACGCCAACGCCAGTATAAAGACGTACTTACAATAGGTCGTTGCCTATGGCCAGGACAACTAGGTAGATTACCTCCCACTAGGCAAGTTTACAGCCAATAACCACATCTTAGCCACTATAGGACTTACTCCGTTCTTTATAAACAAGGGTTATTACCCCCAATCCGGTATAAAGCCACCAGAACCTATTAATAAGAAACTACTATATAGAAAACGCCTTAAGATACTACTTACCAACCAGCATATAGACTATATAAAAAATCTACTTAACTATTACAGGGGAGAAATGGCCTGGGCTTAAGCAAAGTAGGCCTACTTCGCCAACTGTTATTACGGACGCTTTAAGTACAATGTTACGACTACTTGGGGAAGAGTCGCAGGAAGCTAGTTGGTTGATATAGGCATAGTCTAGGATAGATCCGGTGGAACCATATAATAAGGAATGGTAAGTAAGTTACATAATATTATACGCAGTATACGGAGTATACGTAGTGTACGTCTATATATAACACGTATAACACGTACCTTACGTATAAGAGAGGGTTTCTTAGGAGTATAGTTATATATTTAAAGGACCTCAGTCCCTACCATAGGTAGTTCTCTCTTTGTAGTGAATCTTAGAATACAATTAGAGTTAATCTATTAGGCAACCACTCTACCAGTTATTATTATATTATTAATTTATTCTTACCTACATACCCAGCCTAATAATAGGACCTACCGTAGTTCCTACTACAAGGTTCCATTATACATTCACTACTAAGGTTATGGTATTGAACAAGATCGAATAACATGCCACCCAAAGCACCAGTCACAATGGTATTAATAACAGCCACAACCTTAGGACTAGGAGACACCAGTATAGCGGATATAAATTCTTAAGTAGTTACGCGAGGTTAGTTATAGGAAATAGTTAATTACTTATAAGATAATAATAGGATACTTAAAGAACGCATTAATAGAATTAGAGCAGCGAAAATTAAACTACCTTTAATTAAACAATTCTTAGAAGAGAAGTTAAAGCTTAAGGGGTTTCTTACGCAGATGCACTTTAAGGTAATGCAGGAAAAAGCAAAGTTAGCAATATTGTTAGATTAAGTAGCCTATACAGGATTGTTCCTAATAAGAAGGGCACTTAAGTAGTTTAAACTATATCTCACAGAGATATAGGCCAATGGTATAACAACTACTAACCAGGACATATGGTATATATTTACCAGTTAGAACGGGTTCGCGGAATAATTAACACAGATATTTAGAGACCTAGAGGCTATAACTATAGTAAAACAAAAGCTTCAAAACTTAGTATAACGCACTTTAGTAATTAAGTATATAACACAGTTTTAAACACTAGCCACGTAGGTTAAGTGGAATAATAGGGTGCTTATAGCACAGTACAAATAGGGACTTAAGGCTAAAGTCTAGGACGCAATTATCCTAATAGAAGATACGGATACTCTAAGAGAGTTAATAAACCAGTTAATAAAGATCAATAATAGGATCTATTAAAGGGAATAAGCTAAGAAAGGGCAAGACAGAGTTCTACAGTTATATAAGGCGCAGAGTACGCAACAACAGACATAGAGTTAAAAACTATAGAACGGCGCAGAGCTAATAAACCTAAGTAGTACCAAAGAAACCTAAAGGTGGGGAAAGAAACTATAGAAACCTAAAGGTTAAGAATTAAGTAATTAAAGGACCTAGAAGCAGAGGCTAAACCAGGGATCTTAGTAGCAGAAGATATTTAGGCAAACTCCATAGTAAGAAAAATAGTTTAAAGATAGGGCTTGCATAAATTATGGAAAATAAGGTCATTTCGCTAGAGACTATAGAGGTGGTTAGAGTAACTATATAGTAAAGGGAACTAGGCTAGCAGACGGCATATACATACAGAGGGACAATAGTACACTATAAGGAATAAAAGAATGTTTAATTAACAGTTTTGCGTATTGTTATAACAACGTATACTAAATTCATAAGGACGCTAAGTACAGCGCAAGCTATTAGCTATAGGAGCCATTATTATCTAAGTTTAAAGAAACCAACAAACTAGCTTATAGATCGGATATTAAAGACAATAAGTTTAACACAGGCAAAGCATTTACTAACAATAAGGTAGTAAAGGCAGCTTACTAGAAGCATGCAAACCTTAAAGAAGTCAAAATAGAAGTAGAGACTAAGACTATTACAAAACAAGGTTTAGTAACAGGTATTATAACACCATTAAATACAATTTCCATTGCTTTATAAAATAATAGGAGTAACGTTTAGAAAAAACCAAGTAAGTAGACAACTACTAGTGCTAGCTTATTACTCAATAAAGGTAAAAGGCCACAGGCTTAAGATTCTTAAGAAGAGATAAAAGAAGCTTAAGATTTTTAAGACAAGATAAGATATACCTAAGGACCCATAACAGACGAAAACTAATAGGAAAGGGCAGTTACTTAGTTTACAGACAAACAAATAAGTATAGGACGCAAGTTTAAGAACTACAAGTTTGGGGAACAAATAAAAACGTTAGCAATCCTAGGTAAACGTAGTATTTAGCCTAAAGATTAAATAGTTAATACTAGGATTAAAAAGCAAGATAACTATAAAGATTTAACTACAAGACGCAGAAAATAAGAAACTATAGATAAGTTTAAAATAATAATTATTATATAGTAAGAGCAGAAGCTAGATAAGAGGTCAGCTATACTAGGTTATATAAGGGATAGAGCACCCATATAAAGAGTTATTAATAGGCTAAGTGTAGGGATACCTAGGGAAAAGTGGTTAGACAAACTAGAACAAGAAGAAGATTTAGATATTCCAACTAGGTTTAAAGAAAGATATACTAAAGGATATTATAATATAGTAATAACAAGGTACTTTCTAATAGATAAACCATACACACTAAACCAGTTATACGGAAAGTAGTATAGGCAACGATATAACGATAAATAGGAAGACTTTTATATATAGCTAAATAAAAAAGTTGTCTAAGACTAACCCATTATAGAGAAACGTATAAGTCACATTAAAGGAGTATTAATTATAACATTAAGAAACCTAGAAGAAGGATCTAGGGACTAGAGAAGTAAGTAACAAGTCTTAATACCCGTAGTAGAAATACTAGTAGTTAGGTTAACTAGGTATAGGTTTAAACTTAAGGATAAAAATAAACTAAGAGTTAACCTAAAACATATAGCGCATTATACACTATTGTGGATAGCTTGTATAGATAACATATATAACATATATAGAGCACTAAAAGATAAGAACTAGAAGTACCTAGTAAGAATATATTAGGCACTAAAGAAAAAGCGGTTTAGAAACGCTAAGTATATATATAAATAGCACCCAGTAGAAGTATAAGGTTAAGGGGACTTAACACTTTAACCAGAAAGATTCCTTATGGAAGAATACCTAGATAGATAATAGTAGTAGAAGTACCTAGAGAACACTTATCTATAGTATATAGAGGAAAAGAAACAAACTAAGTATTAGCTAAGGTTAGATTAAGTATAGGCAAAATCTAGCAGCTAATAGTTGGGAAAAGGGGAGGTGTATAGAACCAGAGGGAACTAGTATTAGAGCCTTAAACCCTTAAAGAAATTTAAAGGCAACACCTAAATTTATAAGCTAAATAGCAAGATTAGCGGTTTAAAGCGTTGGTAGACAGTAGAGTAACTAGGAACCACATATTACCAAAAATAGTAGAAAGGATAAGGTTACCATACAGATAAAAGAAACACCTATATCCACTTACAACAATTTTAGGAGATTAGATAGCCTACGGAGAAGGCGTTATTAATCTTAAAATAGAACCTATTTAGTTAACTATTAAAGGAAGACCAGTTAGAATGTCTTTTAATATCCTACTATTAGGATAGGATAAGGCGATATTAGGAATGCCTTGGTTATAGGAGTACAATCTAAAAATTAATTAGATTATAGGTTAGGTTAATATTAAGAATACTTAATAGCATAAAGTGCGATAGTAAACCAAGTTAGTATAGTACCAAGTTAGAGCGACATATAAAGAGACTAAGTAAGGCTTAAGTTATATACCAAAGAGATACCACAAGTATGGTAAAAAGTTATAGTTACTAGAAAGTGAAAAGCTGTTAGAGCATGCAGTATAGGACCATAAGATAGAATTAGAAGAAGAAATAAGTCCAAAGTTCTTTCTAATCTATAAGCTTACTAAAACGGAGTTAGTAGCGCTTAAGGAGTTTATCTAGGAGAACTTACGCAAGGGATACATTAGACCGTTATAGTTATTAGTAAAATATCCAGTACTATTTATCCTAAAGAAAAACAGAAAACTTAGAATATATATAGACTACAGACAGTTAAACAGCATTACTAGAAAGGATAAGTATCCTTTACCCTTAATTAGCGAAATCTAAGACAGGATAGGTAACGTAAAGATCTTTACAAAGATAGATCTAAGATAGGCGTACCATTAGATTAGGATCAAGGAAGGCAATAAATAGAAGGCAGCCTTTAGGTTAAAGGAAGGACTATACAAACCATTAGTTATACAATTTGGGCTTATAAACGCACTAGCAACGTTCTAGAAGCAAATTAATAATATATTAGGAGAACACCTAGTAAGTTTATTATAGCATACCTTAATAATATTATCGTTTACTTAAAGAATAAGGAAGAATATAGAGAACATATTAAATAGGTCTTAAGGAGACTACAGAAAGAATAGATACTAGTAGTAATTAAAAAATGCGAGTTCTTTACAAGGAAAACCAATTTTGTAAAATTTATTATTAAACTAGGAAAGATTAGCATGGACCTAAAGAAAGTTAAAGCTATAGTAAGTTGGTAAGAACTAGAGAATATTACGCAGTTAAGGTCATTTCTAGGGTTTTGCAACTACTATAGGAGGTTTATAGCATAGTAGTTAAAAAGTATCAAGCCATTTACAAGGCTAATAAAGAAAGAGAAACTGTGGGTTTAGGGTAGTAAATAGAAGAAGCTATTTTAGGAACTTAAAGAGTTATTTACCTAAGAACTAGTCCTTAAGATCTATTAACCAAAGTTAAAAACGGTTGTTAAGATAGACGTATTAAACTTCGCACTAGGAGCATATTTACTATAGAAGCACTAGGACGCATAGCATTTAGTAGCATACTATAGTTAGAAAATAACACTACTAGAGTTAAACTATAACATCTATAACAAAGAGTTATTAGGTATAGTTACAGTACTTAAGGAATAGAGAGTATTCTTATAAGGTATAGAGAAACCATTTATAGTTAAAACAGACTATAAGAACCTTACAGAATTCCTAATAACAAAGGAACTCAACCAAAGACAGGTTAAATGGGCGGAAATGCTTATAGAATACTATTTTGAAATTCAGTATACTAAGAATATAGATAATGCACAAGCAGACGCTCTAAGTAGAAAGGCTAAACTATAAAGTAATAAAAAGCTATTAGGAGCTTTATTATAAAAGGATTAAGATAGATTAATTAGGTATAATTATCCAAAGATTATAGCAACCAAGAAAAGTTAGATCTATAAATTACTATAGAGTAATTAGATATAGAAGATCTAAGAAGCATAGGTAGAGAATCTAGACTTAAAGCAATATAAAAATAGAGAAGCAACGTATATGCCTAAGTCTATTACAGAAGAATTTATTAAGGAATTCCACAAGGGAATAATATAAAGACACAACGGAGCTACAGGCTTAGTGTTAAGGCTTTAAAAGGAGTACATTATTTAAGGAATTTAGGGGCTAGCAAGACAAATTATAAAGGAATATCTAGATTGCTAAAGAAACAAACCAATAAGGCACAAGCTATATGGAGGGCTATAACCTATTAAAATACCAGGAAGACTATAGGAAGTTATATTATAGGACTTTATTATTAAGTTACCAAAGTTAAGAGATCCTATTATAGGACAAGATTATAACGCAATCTTAATAATAGTAGATAAGCTAATAAAGTAGGGATACTTTATAGCATGCACTAAAGAGATATTAGTAGAAGATGTCGCTAGAATCTATATAAAGGAAGTGTTTATAAGATATAGAGTACTAGACAAGATTATATTGGATAAAGATCTAAGATTTATAGCAGCATTTTAGGAAGTATTTCTGGCAGAATAGGGAGTTTGCATAGTAACCTCTATAGCGTATTATCCGCAGATAGATAGATAAATAGAAAGACTAAACTAGACACTAGAACAGTATCTAAGGCACTATATTAATTACGTACAGAATAATTGGGTATCGTTATTACCAGTTATACAGTTTGCATACAATGCAACACCATAAGAAGGAATAGGGATATTACTATTTAAGGTGAACTACGGGTACGAACCAAGAACATCGTTATTACTACATTAAGCAAAGAAGACAAGTAGCACAGCTAAATAAAGAATAGAGACGTTAATAAATCTTTATATAGACCTCACAGAAACAGCTAAACTAGTATAAGAATAAATAAAAAGGTACTATAATACTAAGAGATCTAAAGGACCAGATCTTAAGGAGGGAGATAAAGTATAGCTACTACACAAAAATTTTAAGAGTTGACAACTAAGTAAGAAATTAGACTATATTAAACTAGGACCTTTTAGAATTAAGTAAAAAATTTTATTAGTTATATATAAGTTAAACCTACGAGCCAAAATAAAGATCTACCCTATATAATATATCGCGATGCTAGAACCAGCATATAGAGATATTAAGCCACCAGTTTATAAGGCAGATATATATAGAGGACAAGAGGAAGACAAATAGCAAGTTTTAAAGATTATTAGTTATAAGAACGTAGATAACGAAACGTAGTATAAAGTAAAGTAAATAGGCTACAGTAAGACTACCTAGGAGCCACTAAGCAACCTAGAGAATGCTATAGGAAAGATAAAGGAGTATTAAAAAAGAGCAGGTTAGGGAGCGTTAAAAAAGGATTACTAAAAAACGAGTTACCTAAGGGGGACCCAAGAGGAGCAATTGCTGAGCTACTTGGAGTTATTTCCCTTATAGGAGGAGAGCTAGTTCTTTTATTACCTAGCTTATTAAGACCCTATTAAATAAGTTTCTACTCCTTAGAATAAACCTTCTTATAAACCTTTTTAAGATAGGTTAACTAAGCAAACGCAACCTACTAAGACTTAAAGGAGCAATGTTAAGCCTTAAGGGCCCAAGCGGTCTCTTCAGCAGAATGGTAGAGTTTAGCGCGTATGGCGGCTAACTTAGACTTAAGCTTTGCAGCGGTAGATTAAACACAAGACCCTATAATAAGTTACTTAGGGAACTTAAAGACTATTAAGAGTTATAGGACGCGTATACTTAGCGTTAGAAATAGAGCGAATGTTATAAGATAACCAAATATTTGCTTTAGTATACTCTAAGTAAAACAAGGGTTATTAAAACAAAGGACTTGCTATTGCAATATACACCAACCCCGCTTTTGTATAATAAAAATATAAAGACAACATTATCTCACTAAGTAATAGTATGGCAGCCACAGTGCAAGCACAGCACTACGCTTATAAAGAAAAAAAGGCTTTAGGTATAATAAGTAAGGATATTAACCAGATTAATTAAACAGACATCACACCTCTAGTAGACAACTTAGAGATATTAGGAATCTTTAAGGATAAAGATAAAGAGAAGGGAGATGGTATTATAGACGCTTTAAGTACAATATTATAACTACTTAGGGAAGAGTTGCAGGAAGCTAGTTGGTTAATATAGGTACAGTCTAGGATAGATCTGGTAGAACTATATAACAAGGAATAGTAAGCAAGTCACATAATATTATACGCAGTGTACGGAGTATACGTAGTGTACGTCTATATATAATACATATAACACGTACCTTACGTACAAAAGAGGGTTTCTTAGGAGTATGGTTATGTATTTAAAGGACCTTAGTCCCTACTGTAGATAGTTCTCTCCTTGTAGTAAATCTTAGAATACAATTAGAGTTAATCTATTAGGCAACCACTCTACTAGTTATTATTACGTTGTTAATTTATTCTTACCTATATACCCAGCCTAATAATAGGACCTACTGTAGTTCCTACTACAAGGTTCCGTTACAACTGTTATAGAACGCCACTACCGGAGATGCATATTGGCGACTAGGTATAGCTAGATACACGCAATATCTCTACGCAGAGGCCTATAAAGTCACTTAATTATAAGAATTTCAGCCCCTATTAGATTAAACAAGTTATTAATAAGGGAGCTATATATAAGCTAGAGCTCCTGCCTGCCCTAGCCACCTATAGGATATAGCCTGTATTTCACCTATAGCTACTACACCTTTACCAGCCTAACTCCTTACTGGGACAGATATAGCCTAAACCCCTACCAGTACTAATCCGAGATAAGAACGAAGATAAGAACTATAAGGAGTAGACCGTTAAATAAATTATTAACTTTAAATACTTTAGCAAAGGCAAAGGACGGCAGCTCTACTATAGAGCTATCTATACAGGATTCAACATAGATTAGCCAGAATGGCAACCATAGGAAGACTTTAAAAATGTAAAGGACCTAATTAGCAACTTTTACCACGTAAATCTACAGAAACTGGGCCTAAGCAGAGATTTCGTGCCTAATCCTCTATAGGAGCCCTTATAGAGTTTAACCATTATATACTACTATATAAGGGCAAATTGCCGTCAGATTGCCGTAGATTGCCATTATGTAACTAAAAAATCATTAAGATGTCCAGGAACTTTAACCACCGGTTAAAGTTATCTAATTAGTTAAATTCTTAGGTGCCAAGCCTTATTACGTAATATTGCTGCAAACTATAAAGATGTTAGTTTAGCTTACCGCCTTCTACTAAGCTAATAGCGATTTTCTATCCTAGGGATGGAAAATTCTAATTGGTCCATTTAACGATTAAAGCTAGCAGAACTCCATACTACCAATCCCTTCAGCATTATTTCCTTTCCTTCCCTATGCCTTAAGCGTTCCTTCTACATGTATATAGTAACCACAGCGTCGCCGGAGCTCCGCCTCTATAAGAGGGGGGGGTAGTGTCACAGAACGCCGCCACAGGAGCCTCCATAGGAGACTCCCTAGCGGAACCCCATGCCCTCGCGTACGCTTCGCGTACAGCTTACGTCAGCTACGCGTAGTATATCACCTTCCTACGCCCTCGATCCTTACGATCGATCGCGCAACGTCTTGTAGACTCCTCTAATACATACGTTCAGCAGCCACTGTTCCGCGCCTCGTGACAATTTGTCACCTATCTGGTGTATATATAGAGGCTCTAGAAGCCCTCTTTAATAAACAGAGTTCTTATACCTAATTGTCAGTTCGACACAACTACTCCACCAGTTATTATTACGTTGTTGACTTCTTATTTACCTATACACCTAGCCCAATAACAGGACCCACTGTAGTTCTTGCTACAAGGTTCCGTTACATTAGAAGGAAGATTTGGCTCGCCGTAGTACTACTAGTCGTTAATAGCGAGTGGTTTGAATTTAGGCAGATCTTAAGGCTTTGGGGGTGGTTTTTTGGCGGGTTTATTCTTTAAAACATTGTATTAGGTAGGCTGGATAAGGTCTATATTATTAGAATAATATTTTAACGACATAGTGGTGGATATTTATATTATTGAAATCTATATAGGTTATCGCGAATATTTGAAACCAGATCCTAAAGGAAGAATCGAAGGAATTTCACTCGTTTACTACATTTTAAGGGGAATAACTTATACGACAGGACTACGTATACGGAGAGGTTCATCGATTTAAGGAATATTCATACCTAATTCAAAGTCTTCGTATACCTAGATGGAACCCAGGTCCAAAGATTCAAGAGTGCATTAAGGCAAAGCTAGCGAAATATCTACGATTAAGGACGCAGGTTCAGACGGAACAGGGTCAGATGAAGAAACAAGATCTAACAACGTTTTAGATTTACCCTACGGCTAAATCTAGGGAGGTGTATCGACCAAGTGGCGATTACAAGTCATTGTTATTAGCATCTGTCGACCCGAATTAGGTCCTTACTGCCCCAACTCAGCTACCTACCATTGAGTCAGTCATTGAGTTAGTTATTGACTCGGTCACCTACTCCTTGTTTCCATTGCCACCCCCTACCCTCCTTCTCTTTCCTTTCCTACACCTTTCCTTGTGTATATATAGAGGTCTTAGAACCACGTTTTAATAGACAGAGTCCTCATTTATTTTAGACCTAGCACTAATACGAACCAATACGAACCAATAAAATATCGGTTATCGGAAATATATCGGCAATATGATATTGCCAATACGGGTCGCAGCTGATCGTGGTCTCGGACACGTTAAACGTGGTCACCAATGGGGGTCGGCGAAAGCTGAGCGTGGTTACCGATGGAGCCCCCGGAAAAAGGTCGGCGGTACTACACTTTTACCCATATAGAACGCGCATCGGTAGCCATATTTGACTTAAGTAAATATACAAACCAAAATATCGAGAGTATATGCTCCGCATACACCTAGAGATATAGACACAGATATATACATATATCTATACCTATATATATACAACCGCATTTATATATGCCTTACTATACCAATAACAAGTGAAAACTATACTGAAGTAAATAAGAGTATAGTAGGGTGGCTAAACGGTCTATAAGTTAGTATACACAATTATATGCTAGGCATATGCTAAGGATACATAGGTACACTAGAGCGTACCTAACATTAAATACAAAGACGATAGTTCTTAAGATGATATAATTAGTAAAGAGAGTATTAAAGATAAGGAGGGTAGGGAGGGCAAGAAGGGTAAGGGTTAAGATAGCATATAATAGCGGTTTCTATTTTATATGGGTCTCTCTGAGGTAAGACTACGTATAACACTATATATAGGCTATGCATATGCTAAGAATATCCAGAGCACACTCTAAGACTATAGAGCACTTATTAGCTCTAATAGTAAGCACTAAGTTATTATCCAAGAGGTAATAGACTATATTGTAATGCTAGAATATCCAATAACTAGAAAAGAAGGAATTGTATACTTTATCTATAAAGCAACACCTTTGCTATCTATAGATACAGATAAAGAAACAGTACGCAAGGTTATTAAGCAGTATATATTAAAGGTATGCAATACACATGCTAAGTATATGCTGTACTTATACCTCTAATAGATTTAATTTTTGTTTTATAAAACCAGTAACCCTAAAGTTATACAACTATAACTCCTTAGAGAAAACAATAATTGGAAGAGTAGAAAAGCATTTTATTAAGCATTTAAATATAGCGGCATTAAATACTACGAGCACGCTTATAAGGATGTCCTCCGTATATGCCCCGTATATAATAGGGTTAAGCTTAAATTAATTAATAACCTCTAAAAGTATAGCAGTCGTCTACATTAAGCAGTAGAGGTTAATAAAAAGCTTAAGCAAAGTATAGAGAAGTAAGCATTATCTATATATATTAGGTAAATACTTATAATATACAGCTACTATAACGGTATTCTATAATTATGGCGGCAGTGTACCTATCCTAGTACATAAGAACGTGTATGTAGTAAAAGCAGACTAACAATGTTTTCTCAACATGGAGTGCGTATATGGCCAGCGTATACGTAATATATACTTATTATATACAGATAATGTTTATTGGTTATTCTAGTAGCAGTAATACTAAACCATAGCACACTGCTTGGCCTTTATTATCAACAACTACTAGGGTAGATATTCAATACCTACGTCTACTTATTGAATATGGGGTTTAGGAACTTAAAAAAGAATATACCTATATTAGACATTTAACGTTAAAGCGAAAAAATTGTGGTAGGTAATATATACACTGTATATACGCTACGTATATGCTAAGCCTATTAGGGTTTAACCATCCGTAAGGCTAAGGTAGGGTAGTAAGCCAAATATACAGTGCATGGTTAGATTGCTATATTCCTGTTAATATAGCACGGTATCCTTATATTTACCTTATTACACGGAATTCTTATATATATTATCTACTATACCTAATAAAGCTACCAATTGACCTTACTAATGATATAGTTAAAGTAATAAGGTAGGTAAAAGTCCTGAGCCTTATTATATATATGCCCCGTATATATATAGTATATGCGAATAAAACTACTTACTATGGCATAGGTCGATTTATCCTATCTCTATAGTATTATACTCTATATAAGAAGTATGGGGCGCAGACACTACGTGCAGTATATAGTAGTCTTAATATTAAGGATTAAATTACTGCTCTGATTTAAAAGGAAAGGATACTATAATTCCCAAAGGGGACGGCATATATAGGTAAGTATAGGTTAGATATATACTAAGTATATATAAAGCCTAAGCGTAGTAGGTATACTACGCGAGTTCTCTATTAACTAATATAAAGAGAATACAGAGCAATAGATTCGGGCAATTTATAACTTTAATAATAAGCATTTCCTTATTGTATGCTGTATATACGCGTAAGCTAAGGCATTTTAATATATAATATGTATCGAAATGGACCTATTATTTAAAATGGTTTAAGGTAAAACAAATTTATTCTTAATTGCGGGATAGGACAAGAATTCTAAACGTATACATGCCCTATGCTATGTATATACTATGCACAGGCTAATACCTATAATAGGAATTAAGGTGTGGGTATACGCATTTCTAAACTTAGAAACACATGCTGTATACGCAAAGATATTTTAGCTAGTATTTAAGGTTTTAAGTAATGCTACCTAATTATCTATATAATTTGCATATATTCATGGAACCGGACTTTGCACGGCTATAGTTAATATATATAAGAAATAAGCTAGTGGTAAGTATATGCTGCGTATATACCTAGCATATACTGATAATATATAGGCTTTGGGGATTACCTATATACAATTAACCTATCCCATAAATGGGATGAACACCTTTAGTATATGCTTGTATTCTACTAAGTATATATTAAACGAAACTTTGCGAAGCGCTTTCCAACCTATAAAGCAAGATATATTATAGAGCAGATATAGGAAGCGGAGACGGAGCAGAAACTAACAGAGCGTATACAAAGTATATGCATACTATATCCAGAGCTTACGTCTTGGATAAACAATAAGAAGAAAACATGGATACTAGCCAGGCTTATAAAGGAAAAGTTAAAGGTCCTTTATAAGTGGTAGGCATATACACAAAAGCATACTAGAATTGGTAAAAGTAGTTACTTTCAAGATAATAACTTTACCGGTTAAAACTTATACATGCTTACTGCAGTACTACGGTAAATATATACGCTCTGCATATACACCGCATATTTTAATATTTTAGTATAGGCTCAAACTCTATACATAAGAAATATTCGACCTATAAAAGCTATATAAAGAGACAGGAATAGATAATATATAGAGAAATTATAGTAACTTAAAGCGGATAGCAGTACAGCTACAGAAATAAAGTATGTATATACACTATAAATGCAAAATAGATGCTAAGCTTAAGCAGCCTAGAAATAGTGGAAAGCAGCTAAGCAATAAGCTAAAAATCCTAAACTAAATCTTCCTTAGAATCCTTAGAACCTATTTAACACCCCTAAGCCTAATCTATAGTATATACCTAATATAGAATTACCTACTATATTTAGTGGGCAGACTATGTCGCAGATAAGTAGAGCAGATAATAATATTATATCAGTATTGGATACATCGCGCGTATCCACAGTATATGCAGCATAGATATTGCCCCTACTATCTTAAAGTCAAACGCCCCGGACTGTGGGTAAAAGGTATAGGTCTAACCTATCTATAGAGGAGATAGAGAAGGAGGCATATACACTCCATATAGAAAATATGGAGCGACGAATTAATAAATTAAAACAGGCTAAAGATGTATATAATAAAGCAAAGGAGCTAGCAGAGCTTAAGAAGTAGGCACAGAAGTATAGTATTAGCATATAGGGCGCATATGCACGGTATACACAGAGCAAGTGTTATAGAGTTCCATTACCATAAATAAAGAATTAATTAATATGGGCCTATAGCCCCACGCCCTATATTAGGTATATGCCTAGCCTATCTATCTACTAAACTCCGCCTAAACTCCAACTATGCATATTATATATTGCGTATACAGTATGCAGGCCTAGTATATACTGGGACTTAACCAGTAATATAGGACAAGCGGCGGGTTCCACCCGCAGTAGGAGTAGCTTATATAGAGTATAAGCATAATATACGTAATAGAATAAACTAAACTTACTAGAGCTCTTACTACCACTATAGTAGCGGCCTATTGTTTTTCTACTCCCTGTACTAAATATTAGTAGTATATATATAGGATATATGCAAAGCAAACCTACCGCTCTAGCGGCGTATAGATGGTAAGGGGGACTCCTTATAGTTATCTAGGGGGGTTAGGCCGCGCTATGTATATAGTTAGCGTATGCTAAACATATATAGGTGAAATACTAACCTTACACTTTAAGCTGGTGGAGGGAGTAGTAGGGCCAACACGCTATTTCCCTTGTGTTAGCATACGCCTAGCATAAGCATGTGTTAACCTATGGTTAGTAGAAGACATTAGGGGTTTACATATATATAGGGTATACACGTATAAGCTAGCAATATAACCAAGTAGTGGTTTTAGTAATATATATATAGGGGATACGCTAAATTAAACTTTCCTAGTCTCCTAAACATAGAGTTAAGCATTGGTTTTAGAATTAAGCAGTATCCCTAGTAGTAGCCGTGCTTATTCCTTATACACGCTACCCTTAGGCCTATAAGTGCCTTTGGGTCTAAAATTAAACTTAGGGGGAATAAGTATATAGATAAATAGATATATATATTGGGGTATAGTGCGTATATATAGAAGCGACACTAGTGCTCTTACCTCGCAATAGAATTGCCTACTAAATTAGGTAGTAAACCCCTAGTCCTAGGTACTGTATTTAATTAGCTTAGGCTAAGCGTATATACAGCATAGGGTGGATATATACAAAGAGTATACAGGCATCTATATACTCTGAGATCCTAGAACCTAAGGGGCCACAACTATAGACACTATTAGCAACGCATATATAACGCATAGGCATAGATATACCCAGGCTTATACAGGTATCTTATATCCTACTAGCTACTAGAGAGAATAAACAGCTTTAGGGAACTATAATATATTAGCCTCGCATATGCGCTATATATATATAGCATATACTTCTCGCCTGCAACCAGCTCTCCAACTAATATGTTATTAGTGGTCAGGTTGGTCACTATATATAGTAAGCATATACCGAGCTGCTATAATAACATAGTAGTATATATAAGCACCGCTGTGCTTATTGCGGACATGCCGGCAATACTATAGCTATATTAGTAGAGCCGTAGGCGCTGCGTATATGCAAAATATACACTTGGCTAAGCGGTAAAGACACGGCCGCACATCTACGTACTATTAACTGCAATATCACACCTAAACTTTAGCTTAGCATATGCTACGTATAGGGTGTGGATAAGTAATATATACTATAGTATTAACCGAGGAGAGTATAGAGGCGGCGTTAGGTGGGTCTAGTATACGCTTAGTATATACCTACGCAGTACATAGAGCCGTATATACTCGCGTTATCTTAGACCGAAACGGTTAGGGCTATATATAGTTAGCATATACACCGGATATGCGGCTCTATATACACTCACATCTTCCTCTAGCAAGAGCTGCTGTAGCGCGCGCTATAGTTATTATAAGCATATACTATGTATATGCAATCCTATAACTAACCAGGAGTCACCTAACCGGGATTAAGATTTAGAATCGGACCTATAAGGCTTTATAAGTATAGTGTATGTATATACTCTGCATATGCTTACCATGGTAATAGCTAAAGGTAGAAGGGTTGGTGGCGGAGGCTACCTGCGGGTTATCAAAGTCTGCGATTGTTAGATTGCTTATAGTGAGCGTATACGTGGCGTATGCAATAGTTAAATTAGTAATAGAAATTCGCCTTATTCTTTCTGTCAGTATATGCAAGACCTATGCCTATATTGTGCTGTACATACTCGTGGCATACGCTGTGATATTATGGAGAAGAAGTTGTAGTGCGACTGTTATTATAGATATGCTACGCGTGTGCACGGGCTATGTTTTAATGACTAACTACTATTACCTTATATAGCCATTGTTTAGCGCATATGCGCGGTATATGTACTGCTATAAACTAGGATATTTGTGATTTAAGGATAAACAGCTTTATATTTTCTATTTTATTTAAATTGCATGTGCATTGCATATGCGTAGGCTTAGCATAGTCTTAAGCTAATCATGGTCATAAAGCTGGTTTGCAAGTTCTAACTACATTAAACTTTCTAACCACACCAAGTCTTTTCCGTGACCACGCCGAGCTGTGAGCCCTTGCCAATATTGGGTAAAAAATTAAAATAACTAGCTTTACGCAGCCTTATATTATAAAACAGCCTTACTACTTTATAAAAAAGCTTTCTTATAAGGTAAGATATAGATAGGGAGTTTAATTAATAGAATAATAGGGTATATTATAAGAATAGACGAATTCTTAAGGAAAAGGAGGTATCCGGCTACG
>Ga0307507_10002864_pt1 | contig 34866 bp, 9 predicted proteins | sample 7_EM_MG_FD_207223 | JGI IMG/M metagenome (GOLD analysis project Ga0307507, IMG submission 207223) | Populus trichocarpa ectomycorrhiza microbial communities from riparian zone in the Pacific Northwest, United States - 7_EM | ecosystem: Host-associated > Plants > Roots > Unclassified | place...
TGCGTGTTAAGGAATATATAGTTAGCTTTTAAAGTTGTTAAGTAGGTTAACTACGTATTATTTAACTTTTAAAGTTGCTAAGTAGGTTAATTGCGTGTTAAGAAATATATAGTTAGCTTTTAAAGTTGTTAAGTTAGTTAATTGCATGTTAAGTTAGTTAAATTGCATATTAATTACGCGAAACGCGAAAATCAAAGTCTACTTAAATCTTATCCTGCGAATATTTTCCTAATAGTAAAGCTACTAAATAGACCTATAACCTTCCGCTCTACGGTTATAAAACCCTACCTACTAGACCTACAAGACCTAGTTAAACCATAAGAGTCTGTTAAATTAGATAAACTAGTACCTTTACTAGCTGAACCTTAATTGTTACCTAAGGCTGAACTATAGCTACCACTAAAGCGAGGTAGAGGTCGCCCCTATAAATACCCATTACTTACGGCCGTTGCAGATATAACTGTTATGGATGCTACAATAAATACAGACGCTTTTACAGGTAATATTACGGATATTGCGGATATTGCAGATATTGTTATCTACTTATAGGACGATGATACCGCGGGTATAGCTAGCACTACTATTTACTTATAGAACAATAGCAACACCTAATTCAGCGCTTTATAATAAAAGGAGGTTATAGGCCTACTTAAGAAAGGCATCTTTAAGATTATTAAGTTATATAATATGCCAAAGGGGGTCAGACTCTTTAATTCACGATTTATTAACAAGATTAAAAATAAGGGAACTAATAAAGCCTTTAAGAAATCTTAACTTATTATATAGGCCTATAATAACTTAGAGAAAGAGCTAGTCCTTACTTAGTTACTAACAATTTAATAAGTTAGTCAGCGGCTAATTCTCTATATTGCCGCGATATTACCACAGACATAATTCTACCTCTAAGATATCTTACAAGCCTATATCCAGTCTACTACAAACCTAAACTGTAAGTTCTATATATAACCGCCACACGAGCTAAATAAATAACTGGGAATTAATACGGACTCTATTCTAAAGGTTATAAAGCTACTTTATAGAGTACCTAAAGCTGGAAACTACTGGTTTAAGACCTACCATTTATATTATGTTAATTAGCTGCAAATGGACCAGTCTATATATAACCCCTGCTTACTTTACAGCAATAAGCCTTTTAGAATTGCTGGCCTATAGACTAATAATACACTGTTCCTTATAAATAATACCTTTGCAGAGGCTAAATAAAGCGAACTATATAAGGCCGAATTTATAGCTAAGGAGCGAGAGTAACTAACTGCTAATACACTAATTAAGTTTAATAGAGGACTTATTTAATTAACATAAGATAGGAGCATTACACTAATATAAAGGCGCTAGTATAAGAACCTTAGCGTGGTTAACACTACGCTAGTAGACAGCACTAGCTTTAGAGGAGTTACGCGTAACCTACTTACGCCAAAGGACTAGTATATCGCTTAACACGCTAGAGAAGCTTATATTGCCTCAGTCTATTAGCTAGAGGCCCCACACAACCTACTCTTTACTGCCTAGGCAGTTAACCCAGTTAAAGATAATGCAAAGAGTTTTAATAAGTGATTAAGCTGGCAGATTAAGAACGTAAATAGAGGCCTAAAGTTTATTAAGCTAGACGCCAATACCTTATAACTCCTAGTATTTATAGACGCTTCCTTTACCAACAACAAGGACCTATCTTCGTAAATTGGCTACGTACTTGTACTAGCAGACGCCTTAAATAAGGCAAATATTATCTACTGGTCCTTAATTAAGTATAAAAGAGTCACTAGGAGTGTATTAGCCTTAGAGCTATATAGTATAGCATATGGTTTTAATATAGGCGCTAAATACTTTAGTAAAAGGAGCTCTTACTACACCCGGCCTAAAAAGACCAAAACCAACCAAAAAGAACCCTGAAAAACACCTAGAGAATTCCCCTAAGATGCATGTATCGCAGGGGAGGCATATATCAAACGACAGTGGTTCGCACTTGCGCGCGACCGCTAGAACCATGCCCAGTAATGGCCCTCCACAATAAGAACGGGTGAATACCACACTATAAAGCGGAAATACCTCTATTAAGAAGGCATCTAACAAAATATAAAGCCTATTAGACGCGTCTAGTATCCATAATTACGGGGGAGTAACCGTTAGCTATAACAAACTAATATAGCTAGCAGAATGGCTCCGCTAGTCTAGTAAACCTTAGGCGCCCCTCTAGTAAACCCTTAACTAAATCCTCCAACGGCTAAATAAAATTAAAAATAAATAAAACCCCTTCTTACTGGCGAACTGCACCTAGGCCGCCATAGCTGCGCTCCTATAGTATAGGGAACCTACCCCCCTTAAGATAATAACCGGGTATATAATTATAATATAACTAAATATAGAAAAAGCAGAGGGGCTTAGGGGATAATTAGAAATAGAAGTTCTTATAAAGATCCGTAAAGAGGTCTATAACGCTATTATAGTCTGATACCTTAGGAGCGGAGATATTAGAGTCACCCTAAAGAACTAATAGGTAAAAGAGCGAGCCGTAAGGGTAGGGAATAGGCTAGGAGAACATATTAACATAAAAGTGCTCCGCAAAGATTACCTAGTTAAAGCCCTAGCGGTTCCTATAAGCCTTAGGGTAGAAAGGGGACGCTAGGCAGATAACACAGTAACTATATACAAGATAGTAAAACAAACAGAACGCCTTATACTAGGTCTTAAGATTACCTAAATCTAATAGCTTTAATAGGAAAATGCAAACTAAGTATATAACAAGAATAATAAGAGGATATAAGGGTCGCCAGAAACTCGCTAGGGAGACGCTAGCTAAACGCATGGCTCACTCATTATTAGCACATATATGCTAGAAATACAAAAACTTCTTATCCAAAAAGGAATAATTATAAATGGCCTTATATATAACACAAGGCTCTATAACCACAGATTACGCCTAAAATGATACTATCGCTACGCATAATAGGGATATACTTAAACCACATACGCAGCACAGGTGTGCTGCGATTACTATACAGGCCCCTATAATATAAGACATTGCTTAAATTAAGACTAAATAAAATATGTAAACTGCCACTAAAGCACATATAAGGCGTAGGAGAGAGAAGACTATATTAAATACAGGAGACAGAAGGTAAGGGCTTAACAGCTACGGGAATAACTATATGCTAGGTCATATAAATAGAAACAACAGGTAATAAGCTAGGGGGACATAGGTGCCTTTCTAGCGTTTCCTACCTTTAATACTAGGGGGCTAGGCCAGCCATCCTAAGCCTTAACGGGCCAAAAGCAATGCCGCGCAATATTATTAAACTAACTAGGGACTTAAGGGTCATAGGGGACATAAGGGAGAGAACGCCCTATAGGAAGACCCTTATAGATAGCTACAGCAAGCTTAAGACCAGAATAATTAAGAATTAAACTTAACACGGCAAATATAATATTTATAGCTAACCTATAAAGGGTATATAGCCAACCAGTAAAATTAGGGGAAGAACCGGAGTTAATAATAGATTTAGACTTAAAAGCGCTAGTAGGAACATAAGATATAGGAATGGAAAGCTCTATATAAAATAAGTAGCGACTAGGGTGCAGACACAAGAGATAGAAGTTCTAAATATCCTAAAAAAAGTAAAAACAGAAGAAGTAAGGAATAAAGAAGAGATAAAGGACCCCCGCCAGGGGTCCACCACCTATCTATTATATAGTACAACTGCGGTAATATAAACCACCGCCTTATAAGGCCCCTACTAAACAGTCTAGACCTAGAGAAACACTATATCCTTGCTATATAAGAGCTGTATTACAATACCTATATATAATTAACATACTGCCCCCAAGGATTCCAGCTCCTATACAAACCAAAAGTAGCCATACGCGTATATTTTATGATTAGTAAGGCTATTAGCCTATCCTCATAGTCATAATAGGCAGTTAACCCAGATATTACAGTTATAATAATCTAGACATATAGGGGACTGGTATAAATTATTAATATATATAACCTAAGAGTTAAAGGGGTCCCACAAATAGAGAACATTATATTGGTAATAAGCTTACTAAAAATTAAAGGCATAGAGTCTATCCTATTAGGAGATATAAACCTCCACTACCCACGGTGGGGGGGTATCTATATTGCTACTAAACAATAGATAGAGTGCCTACTAAGAGCTATAAATATCTGGGGCCTTAAGCTAGCCACCCCTCTAGGAGCAATTATATGGCAACAAGGCACCGCTAGAAGTATAATTAACCTTATATTTATAGACAAAGGCCTATACCAGAGACTTAAAAGGTGCAACCCCAAAAAAGAATAGGCACTTACCCTAAACCATATCCCTATCCAGATACAGCTAGATCTAGATATTAAGGCGCAACTAAATAGTAAAAGATACGTAATAAGGAAGCTTAAGACAGACAGTTTCCTTAATATAGTTAAATAACAACTTTAAAACCTAGAAGAAATCCACCTAGTACCAAACAAGTAAGGCTTATTAGCCACCCTTAAGGAAATTAACTAAAGACTAGAAAGGATCCAGGCAGCAATTAAAAACGGGCTAGAAGAGCACTACCTAGTCTTAAAACCGGGCCCCTATACGCGATACGCATAGTCCACACAATACGCGGTTCTTATTGCCAGCCAATGACAAGTAAGAAGGAAATATATAAGTAGCTATAACCCTAAAGACAAGAGATAATATAAAGACATAAGAAACTAGTTAAAGAATACCCTAAAAAAAGAAGCAAGGAATAATTAGAGACAGTTTATAAACGAGTATACTTTTAACCCAAGCCTCCCCTATAATAAGGGCCTTTAGACTATAGCGAAATAGGTAAAGGAAAAGGTAGGGCGCCTAGTAGAAGATCTATACCTACCACCCCTATAAAGAGCAGGGAAAGCACAGGCCACTAATAATAATAATAAGAAGGCAAAGATCCTTATAAAAAGGTTCTTCCCTTAACCAGCTCTAGCAGACCTCAATAATATTATAGGTAAAATACTAGTAACTCGCCTATGGGTTAATAGTAATATAACAATAGAGGAAATAGCTAGAACTATTAGCCGCTTTTTAAATAACATAGTATTAGGACCAGATAGAATTCTAAATAAGGCCTTAAAGACCTATAGACTACTTATAGCACACTAGCTTACAGATATAGCCAGCGCATACTTTACTATAGGCTACTACCCGCGACTTAGAAGATCTATAATAACAGTTATCCTATAAAAAGAAGGTAAAGCAGATTACTTAACCCCAGGAAGCTACCGCCCTATTACCTTAGAAAACACCCTTAATAAGATCTTAGAAAGGGTAATAGCGGAGCATATAGCAGACACGGCTAAGGAACACGCCCTACTACTATAAAGTTAAATAGGGGCAAGAAAGAACCACTTAACACTATTAGCACTTACGCTACTCGCTACCACTATTAAATCTACATAGGCGATGTGAAGGGACTTTATAATATTAATGCTTAGCTTAGATATTAGTAGTACCTACAACAACATACCCCATAAGCGCCTCCTATACATCCTTAGGGCAAAGGGCTTCCTAAAATAGATTATATAATTTATTTAAGGGTTTATAAGCTAGAAAGAAATACTAGTGTATAATTACAGCACCTGTCGTACCGAACGCGTGCTTACGCGTACGGTACACCAACTACGCGTTTACGCGTTTGGTGCACCAACCACCCGCTTACGCGTCTAGTGCACCCCTGAAGCACTGACTAATCAGGGGGAGGTCGCATCAGTATATAGACCACGTAGTCTGCTTTAATACAAGAGAGAGTCACCATCTAAACAAGCATACGATACTACATGTATTTTGTGCCCGTGGATACAACTTACTCATACTATTAAGTTAGTACAAACACTGATCAGTAAGCGCGCACAGATTAGCAATCACTCAATACCTCCCCCCGAGCGATATATACGACAGCGACCACCTGTTTAGACTCCTAGTACGACCTGCTAGAAGGTCAGAAGTTGGGGATTACAGACTTATCTCTAACTCTGTATACTTATTTAAGTCTTAGTACGGTTTACTAGAAGTTATAGACGCAAATATAGACCTATATAGAACCCCTATCCTTAACCCCCTTAAACCTTAAACCTCTTTAGACCTTTTGCGGAAACCCCCTACCCTCCTACAAACCATTACGGACCTATTAATCGATTTTACGGACCGTTACAAGACCTCCCTCACCCGTTATAAGCTACTACCACCCGCTACGCACCATACTACACTATAGTATGGTAGACATCAGCAAGCAAGTCAGCAAAGGTTAAAAGAAGTGGAGATAAGGAGTTGACGTTATGTCTACAAACAACGTCAACAACTACATTAGTTTTAAAATCCTTGAATATAAACACTTTAAGCTTATAAATAACGACCTATAGGAGCAATACCAGGAAGACTTTACGGACTTTACGGAAGCTATTTTTAAGGCCTGCAACCCTGTTACTATCTGTAAACTACGAACCCTTTTACGTAACCAAGGTATATGGGTTAAAAGGAATAAACGAGTTACTATTACATAGTCCTTATACAACACAATACACAAGAAGGACCAAACGGAATGGACTAAAGAGGAAATCCTAGACCAGTTCTAAGAAACTAAGGAACTCTTTACTTCTTCTAAACTTAATATAATTGCTGGCCTTATACCTAACCTACTTAACCAAATTCGTCCCACAAACCCAAGCGGCTTTAGACTCGACCTTATTGGCCAAAATACACCCTACTCTTAAGTTACGGATTACAACACCCCTATAAACCAAAATACGGACCAAATTACCCCCGCTATTTAAGTTACAGATCCGTAAGCCATATACCTATAAGCTATAGATCCGCAAGTTATAGATCTGCAACCCACCTAAGTAAAGACCTATGGTAAGGAGCTAGCTAACCTAGCCAAGCTCTATACCAACAAATCTAAGTACAGCGGTAAAAATGATAATTTTGACTTCAAACTAACTATCTTTACGGACCTCTGCCAGAAGGCTAATATTCCTAAACAAGAGTTTAGCTAAGCCTACTCTACCATACTGCGCGGCCTAGCACTTAATCACTACTATACTAACCTTAAGAGCAACCCCCTTAGTGTCCCCTTTAATAAGCTATGCGAAGCTACCCGCAACTACTTTAAAGGACCAGAATATAGGCGTAATATCCTTACCTAATGGAATGCGACTAAGCTACGGACCGTAATTAATAAGAACACCAAAAAATTGACTATAGAGTGTCTGCAAATCCTTATTAAAGACCTCCAGCACCTACAGCACGGCTTTAACGCCAAGCTTTAAATAGACGACTTCCTGCACAATAAACTTATTACGGCTTGCCAGGAAGTAGAGCCCTGCAAGTACGCCTATTACAAGCCTACAGACACCTTAGCTGGCCTTATTAATAACCTACGCTCCTCTATTGTAACATACGAAGTCTTAAACCTACTGGGCAGCACTTAAGCCTTCGCCACAGATATTTAATATCCGCAGACAGACTTAGACGTCTACTTTACAGACCGCCGTTACCGCTAGCAGCACCTATACCGACCAAGTCCTACCCGTAACCCCCGCAGCAACTCCTGTATAAAAGCATACCCCCGTAGACAAACAAACCAGAAATGCTTCGTGTGTGGCAAGGAAGGATGTTAGTCTATAAGGCATACCTAGGAAGAACGTAATAGGTCTAAGAAGAGATTTAATAAACGGATTAGCTAGTTTATCTTAGAATATAAAGGAGAGGAAGAAGAGGAGCCCCCTAATAAGTTAATAGAAGCCCTTATAATTAACTTTAACCTAGATAACTAGGAATAGAAGACCTTAGAGATATTCCTAACTACTTTTAGACCTTTTACGGACAGCCAAGCCTTTAATATTACGACCGTATTAGCCGACTGTTCCTTTATACACTTAGTTGCGCCTAAAAACTATTCCGCAAGCACCCCTATTACGGACGTTATAGATTACGAGTAGGACCCATTTGCATATATCACTATAGAACGCTATACCCCCAAGGAATTCTACGGTGTTATAATTGATATAGGCGCCTCTAAGAAGTCTACTACAGGTTATGGATAATACCTTGCATATAGGACCACCGCAAATAATAATATAGACATTAACACTATGTAAACTGGGGCCGTAAACGTCCAATTCGGCATTGGCTTAACTGCATTAATCAAATCAGTTGCAGTTAAGACCCCAATTAGCCTAGTTAACTTCCACATAGTAAAAGCAGACACCCCTTTCTTACTTTGCCTTGCGGACATAGACAGGTTATAGGTTTACTATAACAATATTACGGACACCTTGATTAGCCCTGCAACTGCCCTAGGAAGCAAGCATATTACCCTACTAATTACACAACGATTTAGACACCTATTCCTTATATAGGGAGAGACTTTACGGACCTATATTTAGGAATCTTTTAACTATAACCCATGCTACCTTACTAGTACGGAGATCCACCGTCTGCACTGCTGTTTCGGCTACCCATTAGCTGAAAAGCTATATAGAGTCCTTGAACGCTCTGGACACGACGATGTTAATAGGAAGGCAGTTAATTACCTAACTAAATACTACTCCTTTTGCCAGAAATACGGACGTTCCCTAGGCCGATTTAAGTTCACCCTTTATAAGGACCTTGACTTTAACCACTCAGTATATATAGTGTCACGGAACGCGGGCAATGGCTATAAAGCGTATATATTCGGGGAGTCTACAAGACGTTGCGCGATCGATCGTAAGGGTCGAGGGCGTAAGGAGGTGATATACCCTCGCGTAGCTAACATAAGCTGTACGCGAGGTGTACGCGAGAGCACGGGGTTCTCCTATGGAGGCCCCTGCGGTCGGGTTCCGTGACACTACCCCCCCTCTTATTGAGGCGGAGCTCCGGCGACGCTGTGGTTGCTATATACATATAGGGGGAAATGCTTGGGGTATCTAGAAGAAGGAATATCGTTATAGGTGTAATGGGCTCGTACAGATGCTTCTAACTTAAAGCTTATAGGTTGCTACTATGCGAAGGTACTGGGCTATAGAGGGGAAGGAGGCTGTTGGGGACTTAATAAGGTGCGAGGGTGTTGCTAAGGCGCTAGTAGCAAGCGAGCTAATAGCGATTTTCTATCCTGGGGATGGAAAATCCTAATTAGTTGGCTTCTCCTTAGCGTCTAGAATCTGACCAATTAGATAACTTTAACCGGCGGTTAAAGTTCCTTAATATCTTATTGGAGTAGTTACATGACGGTAATATATAACGATTTAGCTGTGACGGCTCCCATAGGGGATTAGGTATGAAATCTCTGCTTAGGCCTAGTTTCTATAGGTTTGCGTAGTGGAAATTGCTAATTAGATCTTTTACGTTTTTAAAATCTTCCTATAGTTGCTATTCCGGCTAATCTATGTCAAATCCTATATAGGTAGCTTTATAGTAGAGCCGCCGTCCTCTGCCTTTGCTAAAGTATTTAGAGTCGATAATTCGTTTAATAGTCCACTCCTTATAGTTCTCGTCTTCGTTCTTATCTCGGATTAGTACCAGTGGGGGTTCAGGCTGTATTTATCCTAGTAGAGGGTTAGGCTGGTGAAGGTATAGTAGCCATAGGTAAAACACGGGCTATATCCCACGGGTGGCTAAGGTAGGCGGGAGCTCTAGTTTATATACAGCTCCTCTATTAATAACTCATTTAATTTGGTAGGGGCCAAGGTTCTTATAATTAAGTAACTTTATAAGTCTCTATATGGAGATATTACGTGCATCTAACTATACCTAGTCGCTAACACGTATCTTAGGTGGTGGTGTTCTATAGCAGTTAATAAAGTAAGCTTGTTTCGCTTAGGCCCAGGCCATCTCTCCTTTACAGTAGTCGAGTAGGTCTTTCATACGGTCTGTATATTAATTGGCAAGTAGCATCTTAAGGCGTTTTCTATATAGCAGTTTCTTATCAATAGGCTCTAGTGGCTCTATACCAGATTGTAGGTGATATCCTTTATTCGCAAAGAACAGGGTAAGTCCTATAGTAGCTAAGACATGGTTGTTTGCTGCGAATTTACCTAGTGAAAGGTAGTCTACCCAGTCGTCCTAACTATAGGCGACTACCTGTCATAAGTACGCCTTTATATTAGCGTTAGCGTTTTCCGGTTATCCCGCAGTTTTATGGTAAAAGGATGTAGACATCTTAACGGAGATGCTAAGGCGTTAGCAGATCCGCCTCCATACGTTAGAGTTAAATTGCGTGCCTCGGTTAGACGTGATAGAGTTGGGTAACCTGTGTAGTTAGTAAACTTTGCGGAGGAAGGCGTCAGCAACGTTACTTACGGCTACGCCTTTGGTTAGGACGTAGTGGCGTTCTTTTATAAGTCGGCATATTATTATAAGGATGTTCTTATAGGTTCGGCCATGTCGTTTATAAGGTGGTAGGTTGACAATGAAATCTATGGCGATATCTGCCCATCGTCGTATAGGTACTGGTAAAGGGTGTAGCAGTCCTTAGTACTTTGTGTAAAATGCTTTAGCACATTTATAGCTATAGTAGGCGCTTATAAAGCGTTCAACTAAGTCTATTATTTTGGGCTAAAAGTAGTATCGGCTGAGAAGCTTATAGGTTCCTCCTTTGCCTAGGTGGCCGCTTAATCAGAGGTTGTAGGCCATTTAGATTAGTTGCCGTTATAGGTCTTCTAAGTTAGGGATAAATAGACAGCCTCTATAATAGAGCCTATTCTCTTTTACTTTTAAGGCTGTTATATTAATCTGGCCTAAGCTTCGGAGGTTAGTAGGCAGTGTACAGGTACCGGCAATCTTTGCGGCAATTAGTTAATGCAGTAATGGGTTAATAGGGGTGTTATATACTATAGTAATAAGTTTGTTAATTTTAGGGGGTAACTCTAGTTCTATGGTATAAAGCTAAGGGGCGGTTAGTTCTGTCTTAGGTAGTATACCTAGGGCTAAGTTTCATGCTTTTAGGATTATTTGTTGTTGGAATTAATTATAAGGGTTATCTTCTAACTAAGGAAGGTCTTGCGAACAGCGTATTAGGCTATTAGGCTTAGTACCTTATACTTCTAGCCTATATACAATTTTGAAGTTAAAACTAAAGAGGAACTCGTTCCAACGTGCTTAGCGTTGGTTTAGTTATTTTATAGTTATAAAGTACTTAAGATTGTGATAATCCGTAAGGACTTTAGTTAGCTGGTCAGGTTCTACTAAAGAAAGTTCCGGTTAGAATTCCTTAAACGCTTATATAATTACGAGGAGTTCCTTATTATAGATCTTATAGTTATATTCTTATAGTGTAAGCTTAGACAAGTAGAATGCAACTAGGTGGAGAAGACTGTTATTACCTATCTAGGAGAGGACGCCCGCGTTAACATAGTCTAAGGAGTTAGTCTTAAGGTAGAGTTATTATCCTAGTATAAAGTAAGCTAGGATAGATACTTTGGTAAACGCATCTTTTAGGTCTTAGAACGCCTTTTCGCATTTAGGCGTCCAGATAAAACGTAGATATGTTTTTCTTCCTTTTACAGAAAGGCCCTTTGTTTGCATTATTGCTATAAATGGTGCTACAACACCTAAGAAGTTGTATATAATTTTCCAATAGAAGTTGGCGAAACTAAGGAAGGCTTATACGTCCTTAATATAGGTAGGGGTTTGCCATCTAGTAATTATACATACTTTTTTAGGGTCTATACAGACACCCTTAATAGTAACAATTAGTTTAAGGTATTTTACTTCTATAACTGAGAATTCGCACTTCTTTAAATTAATATAAAGTCCTGCGTCTCTAAGGCGCTATAGGACCTTTTAAACGTGCTTGGTATACTTAGAAGGGTTATTACTATAAATAAGTATATTATCCAGGTACGCGGAGTAGAAGTCGTTAAGATAATCCTATAAGGCATTATTAATATAGCTTTGGAAGCTGCCTGGGCCGTTATATATGCTAAAAGGCATAATAGTGTATTCGAATTGGCTAAAGCGCGATACGAATGCGGTTTTCCATTCGTTACCTTCCCGTATTTAGAGGCGGTTAAAGGCGGCGATAATATTAAGTTTAGTATAGATTTTGGCTTAGCTAAGCCGTTTAAGGGTCTCGCGTATAAGCGGTATAGGGTATTGGTTTTTAATTATAATAGCGTTAAGTCCTCTATAGTTAACGCAGAATTAAATACCTCCTCCTAGCTTTTTAGTAAGGAGGATAAAGGCGGCTGCTAGGGATATACTGGGACGAATAAACCCTTTGTTAAGGTGCTCGTTAATATACTTTTTAATAATTAGGAGTTTGTCTTTTAACATTAAGTAAGGTCTCTTATAGGGTAGCGTTTTTCCTTATTTAATATTAATGGCATAGTCGTTAGGTTAATATGGGGGGAGTATATCTACGCTCTTTTATAAGCATACGTTAATAAAGTTATAGTATCTCTTAGGGAGGAGCTTGCGGAGTTCCTTATTAGTAAGTCCTTTTTTAAGCTTTATAAACTTTTTAAAGTCTAAGGGTAAAAGTCCGTAGAGTTCTGCGGGGGCATTATTTTTTAGGAGGTTAACTATATCTATCCTATTACTATAGAGGACGTAGTCCTGATCTTTATTAAGCTTATATAGTCGTGATTAGGAGGCTACGGCAACGGTCCAGCCTTTCCTACGTGCTATGCGGTAGAAGGCCGCGGCGCTTACATAGTAGCAGTTAGTTATAGGTAGAGTAATAAGGGTTTCCCTAGGTTAATATCCTAGGGAGTAGATAGAGGCGGCTAGGCTATACCCTAGGCAAGTCTCTCTGTAGTATTTAGAGTTAAAGGTTACTTCTCTCTTTTGCCAGTTAATGGCGGGGTTGTGTTATTCGAGCCAGTTTATTCTAAGGATAATAGGGTAGTTTATAAGTGGTATAATATAGGCCTAGAGCTCCTCCTAGTGTCCGTTTATATTTAGGTAGAGTTGTACTATATAGGTAATCTTTTATACAGTATAACTACCGTTAGGGAGTTATAGGGCGCGGGCTTTAGCAAGGGGTAGGGTAGATAGGTTATAAGTATGCACAAATTAGGTATTTACAAATTTATTAGTAGCTCCGCAGTTAATTATAGAACGGGTTTTATATTGTTTCTTAGCGGTAGTTCCCTCTATAGGTAAGACTATTTACTTCCATCCTTCTATTCTTACTAAGCTATCTATTGAGCAAGCCAATATGTAGATCCCTCTATTATTGGAGTGTCCTAACCTGCGACTTAGGGCTGGGACTTTGCGTTTTCCGCTTCTGCGTCTAATTCTACTACCGTTGCTGCATCTTCGTCTTGTGCGGTAGCGGCGTGTAGCGACGTATTTAGTGTCCGGGGCATAGGGTTAGGTGTTTAACGGCAGCTACTAAACCTAGCCATTAGGCAGTTTGGGCTATAGCTATAACAGCCTTTTTAACAGCATCTATAGTAACGCCTTAGCTTTTAGAGTAGCTCGCGCTCTCTATCTAGTAGCTTCTTCGGGAAGGCTAGTATAAAGAGGTTAATATTAGGACCAGTGGTGTTGCTTAAGGTAGTAGGCGTCGGTGGTTTAGTAGGTCCGGAGGGCTTCTATAGGGAGGTCTTTAGGCGGGGGTTTGCAGTAATAATCTAGTTTAGCCGTTGTTTAATCTTCTATAGGGCTGCTACCATATCGTAAACATCGTTATAGTTGTAGCTGGCGGCTGCGTAACTAAGGCAATAAGTAACTTTTTTAAGGAGATCTTCCTAGTTTTTAGCGTCATCTTAGGCAAGGACTCTAGTGTATTCCTAAAATTTAATATAGAACTCATCAAATGATTTAGTAGGACTTATCTTTAGGGCGCGTAGTTTAGCTCAACTAGTGGCCACTAGGTTATAGTCGCGGTACATTTAGTTAAGGTTATTAAGGACTTTTTAATAGGACTACCACTTCTAGGGACTACTAGTCTCCTATTAAGCGAAAAGCCTATTAAATAGGATGCCCTTTGTTCGTCCGATGATGTAGCCAATCTTGGTATCTTCTGTAGGGAAAAGGTAGGCGCTCTGGGCTAGTTTCTTGCGGGTTTACATCTTCCAGTAGCTATATTCCTTGCGGTCACCCTTAAAGATTAGGGGATTGGGGTAGCGTGTATTAGACCCTATAGTAGTAGTTTAGGTTTAATTGTTGTGGCTTTCATCGTCGCCGCTGCTATAGTAGGGGTTCCCGTTAGGTAAAGCTGCTTAGCGCTAACCTTCCGTCAAGCATTAAGTAGGTGAGGTTGCCGGGGGCATAGAGACTTAGGTGGCGTTATATACAGTAGAGAGGTATCTAGTATTATTACAAATATACTCGTTAAGCTAAGATTATAGGTATTTAATTATACCCTCTCTCTCGGTAACCGTAGCAATAAGTATAATCTCGGCCTTCTTTAATCGTTAGACGTCGTGTTTAGACGCGCGGAGGTCGTCTTTAATCTCTTAGCGTGTGTTATCAGCGAGCGCCTCACAAGCTTATAGGTCTTAGATAATATCATAATCTTAAGCAGCACGCATCTCAGCTCGTGTAAGCTTTAGATGGTAGTTCTATAGAAGGCAGTAGTATTTATTAGGTTCTCGTACTACCATTTTTATAAATATCTCAGCGTCTCGTATCTTGATTTTAATAGGTGGTAGCCCTTTAGCTTATTTATCTATGGTTATATAGTTAATAAAGGATAAGACATTATTAATATCCCCCTTATAGTTATTATAGTCTTTTAAGCCACTAGGCTTCCCTTTAGGGGTTAAGGCTAGGGTTAATAAATTAAATCCTCCTAGGACTAATTGGTGTCGTGGTTTCAATATAGGTATTAAGTTATTCTTTAAGTTTAACATAATAGCTAGCAAGGAATTTTGTCTTACTATTATTAATTCTTTAGGAGTACGAAGTGAGGTAACTCATAGACACGCTACTTCTAGCAGCGTCTGCGGTATCATAGAGACGTAGAATTGGTTGTAGGCTAAGCGTTAGTAAAGAAAAAGGCGCAACGTAATATCACGGAACGCGGGCAATGGCTACAAAGCGTATGTATTTGGGGAGTCTATAAGACGTTACGCGATCAATCATAAGGGTCAAGGGCGTAAGGAGGTGATATACCCTCGCGTAGCTGACATAAGCTGTACGCGAGGTGTACGCGAGAGCACGGGGTTCTCCTATAGAGGCCCCTACGGTCGGGTTCCGTGACATATAGACATTATGTACATTAACGGCAGCCTAGTATTATATATAATTAACGAGGCAACCTACTACTAAGCCGCCTATTAGTTATAAAATATATCCGCAAAGCATACTTAGGATATTTTACGGACCTACTGGATTAATATATACGTTAGACCTCCTGAGTATATCACCTATAACGCTAATAGGAACTTCATCAGCAATGAATTCCAGCAGTATGCTATGGCTATGGCTATATCAACAAAAGCTATTCCAGTTAAGGTGTATTAGTCTGTTAGGCTTATTAAGCGAGCTCACCCAGCTCTACGGAGAGCTTATTAGATTATTATAGACGAGTGCAAGGATATCTAAAAGGAACTAGCTTTACAGATGGCTATAAAAGCCGTTAACGACACCGCTGGCCCTAATAGACTAGTACCCACCCTCTTGGTTTACGGAGCCTACCTAAGGATAAGCAACCTAGGCCCCCCTGCCCCGTCTATTACGGAACGAGCAGCTGCAATACGGAAGGTAATAGCCGAAATAGCCAAATTACGGGCTAAATAAACTATTAATAACGCCCTATACTACTATAACGGACCTAATACAACCTCAGTACATAACCTCCTACTTAACTCTAAAGTCCTCGTATGGCGTAAAAGCGGCAGTTGGAATAGACCTTACCGTCTACTAGCCGTAGAAAACAAGACGTGCTGCGTACAGCTTCCTAGCGGGCCAACTAGCTTCAGAAGCACGTCCGTAAAACCCTACTTTCGGCCCGAAAACACCTATAACGTCGAGCCAGACAAACTAGAAGCAACCGCCAAACTAGACAAACTAGAGGCACCCTTGCCTACCCTAGAGGTCCCCTAGAAACCTACTAAACCTACTAAACCTGCCGTAAAGCGTGGCCGAGGACGCCCCTATAAGAACCCCATAACGGAGAATCACCTAACCTCCGCAGGTATATCCGCAAGGCAATCTCCGCCTGCAGATATATTAGTTCTAGTATAGGAAACCCCTTTTACGTACTTACGACGCAAAGAGATTAACGGACTACTTAAAAAGGGCGTCTTTGCGGTTATAACGGAGAGAGACGTTCCGCAAGGCGTCCGTATATTTAACTTGCGCTTTGTTGACAAAATTAAGCACCCTAGTACTAACAAAGCCTTTAAAAAGTCAAGGCTCGTCATACAAGCTTATAACAACTAGGGAAAGGACTTAGTCCTTACGCAATCGCCTACAATCTAACGAGTTAGCTAACGGATTATACTTGCACTTATGCCTGGCCTACAGCAAAGCAAACCTATAGCTCTTTACCTACGGGATATCTTACAAGCCTATATACAATCTAATACCTACCTAAGTAGGGACATCTTTATACAACCACCGCTGGAGCTTAATTTGCAACCAAGAACAATTTTATGGGTTGTAAAACCACTCTACAGAGTGCTAGAAGCTGGAAACTATTGGTTTAAGACGTACCACCAACACCACGTCCGTAAACTTAAGATGGAGCAGTTAACCTATAACCCTTGCCTCCTATACACCCTATTAAACGGCCTTAGTATTGTTAGACTCTAAATAGATAATACCCTCTTCTTAGCAGACTAGACATTTGCGGACATTAAAGAGACTAAACTATAAGAAGCTAAGTTCCTAGTAAAGCTATAAGAGCAGTTAACTAAGCAGACTCTAATTAAGTTTAATGGAGGCTTAATTACACAAAAGGGCAACTTAATCCAGCTAACCTAGGAACGCTAAGCTTAAAACCTAAAGCTTGTTACAGTAAAGCCTATAGACCTTACTAGTTCCCGCGGAGAGACCTGTAAGACCGTAAATACGAAGGACCAATACGCTGCATAGCGTGCAAGAGGCGCCTATATTGCCATAGTCTACCAACCCAAATCTGCCTACGACTTGTCCTTTGCGGCCCAGGCAGTAGATCTGCAAGAAGAAAATATCAAGCAGCTTAATAAGCGCATTCAATAGCAGATTAATAATACAATAAGAGGACTTACTTTTATACCGCTAGACCTAAATTCTATTAGCGTAATGGTATTTACAGACGCCTTTTTCGCCAATAATAGGGACCTGTCATCGCAAATCGGCTTTATAATTGTACTTACGGACCATAATCAGGATGCAAATATACTCCACTGGTCTTTAATTAAATGCAAGTAAGTAACCCGCAGTGTACTAGCTTCTAAACTATATGCACTAGCCCATAGCTTTGATATAGCAGCCGTAATTAAATCAACGATCCAGAAGATCCTACAATTGGAGCAGCTACCCCTGGTTTTATGCACCGATTTAAAGTCCCTCTACGACTGCCTAGTCAAACTAGGCACAACATAGGAGAAGAGGCTTATAGTCGACCTAATGTGCTTGCGTCAGGCCTACGAACGACGCGAGATTACGGAGGTCAAATAGATCAGCAGCGGAGACAACCCAGCAGACGCCATGACTAAGGCAAAGCCGTGTCAAGCTCTTAAAACCCTAATCGACACAAACAAGCTCAACCTAAAGGTCACAGAATAGGTAGAGCGAGACTGACGGAGCATTTACGGTTCTATTAAAACAATTACGGAGGCTGTATATAGGTGGTTTCATTTTTCAAGTACCGCCAGTGTATAATTACAGCACCTGTCATACCGAACGCGTGCTTACGCGTACGGTACACCAACTACGCGTTTACGCGTTTGGTGCACTAACCACCCGCTTACGCGTCTAGTGCACCCCTGAAGCACTGACTAATCAGGGGGAGGTCGCATCAGTATATAGACCACGTAGTCTGCTTCAATACAAGAGAGAGTCACCATCTAAACAAGCATACGATACTACATGTATTTCGTGCCCGTGGATACGACTCACTTGTGCTATTAAGTTAGTACGAACAACTAGCTAATCTATTTTATAAGAAAACACAACCAATCTGTAGATCTCTAGCATTTAATTTATATCTAAGGCTTTAGGGGTTAACTAGTTTAGGGCCTAAGGATATTAGAAGTATAGGTAGATAGTAAGCTCTAGTAGAGCGTATATGCGGCGTAAGTGGCCCATAAGGGCTAAGTATAGTATATTACATTATCTAGGATTGTTAATTCTATATAGGGACTATGCTTTTAGAGGTTACGCCTACTATATACAGCAGTTGTCCGGCTAACCATAATATATAGGTCCAGTATTTAGGCCATTAGAGAAACTAAAAAAGGCCCCCCTAAATTACTCCTTAAACCACTTTAAAAGGTTTAAATAGCCTGCCTCTGGAGTATAACAGAAGGGTATAAGCAAACGGCCACAGCACTGCTTAAAAAGGAAGCCAATATTCCCCCCCTATAACTATATATTAAAGCCACTATAATATAAAGGGCGTAAAATAAATATAACTCTAATATTATAAAGTATATTAAGATACGCCTAAATAAACTATGGAGGGACCCTAGGGCCCCCTATAGGAGAATAAACCAACAACCCTAAAGTAGGGAAGATATATTAGAGAAATAGGTAAAGAAAGTAGAAGAAGAATAGTGCTACTTTAGGGCCTAGGCCTATATAGAGGAGAAAGGGAGACGCGTAAGAGGTTAGTAAAGATAATAGCAAGAGAGAGAAAGGAGCTAAAGTAGAGCATAAAAGAACGCTGGGAAACCATCTACCGCAATATAATACTGGTTAGACTAACACTGGAGAGGCGTATAGAAGTTAAAGGTATAGAGGCTGTCTTAGGCAAGAGGAACCTAAGCCATAGCATAGTTAATGCCATAGGGGGTAAATACTTAAGGGCTCCAAAAAGGCCTAATAAAGGCAGAAAATATAATAGCAACACTCTTAAGAACAGGAATAATAGGACTAAAAGACTAGCTCTACTAGGTAGGTGTTTTAGTAGGTAGCCCAAGATATAAATATAGTTGGCCAAGATAGACACTAAAATATATAATACTATTATACTCCTTACGCACTAACCAAGAAGTAATACTCTTAGTAGCTAGTATAGAGAACTATAATACACTGCTCTTAATATAAAAAGGTCTTAAGGCGGTTACCCAGTGGCTTATTAACTAAAGTGTACTAGACCAGTTCTGGGTTATAAAGGAAATGGTAATAGAAGGTAAAAGGGCAAGTATTAGGCGCCCCCTAATAACTCTATAGTAGTAGAGTTAAGTTTATAATACTAGCGCGTCCGTAGGCTTATTACGGCAGCAGTAGTTCCTAAGGAGGTCAAAAAGTAAGGTAGTAGAGCACTATAGGTAACTTATAGGCGCCTTATAGGCGAGTCCCAAAAGGCGGGGAGATAGATTATGGGGTTTTCTCATTTTCTTAAATAGAGTTTTCTCCCTATATATAAATAAGGAGTAGTCCGCGTGGGCCCAATAGGGATCCGAATCGGATATTAAGCAATGAATTATTATTAATATAGGCGCTATAATTAAATCCACGCTAAACAAGGTCTTATAGGTTAACTTACTACTTATTCTCTATACTAACTTAAAGTCCTTATACAACTGTCTTGTCTAACTAGGAACTACGTAAAAGAAACGCTTAATAATTAATATAATATGCCTTCGCCAAGCTTATAAATAAAGACAGATTACTAAAGCTAAGTGGATTAATAGAGATACTAACCCTATGGATACTATAATAAAGGGAAAGCCTTATACGGCACTATTACAGCTTATTAACACAAATTAAGTTAAATTACGGGCCATAGGGTGGGTTAAATAAATAGATTTAGTTTCGGTAGGTATAACAGACTTATATAATATAGAGCCAGCCGCCAAGGCGCTAGTAGTAGGTGAGCTAATAGCGATTTTCTATTTTAGGGATGGAAAATCCTAATTGGCTAGTTTAACGGTATGGCAGAATCTAACAGGTAGCGCGCTCTAGGATTAAAGGTGAAGCTATTATATTGTCACAGAACGGGGGCAATGGCTACAGAGCGTATATATTCGAGGAGTCTACAAGACGTTGCGCGATCGATTGTAAGGATCGAGGGCGTAGGAAGGTGATATACTACGCGTAGCTAACGTAAGCTGTACACAAAGCGTACGCAAGGGCACGGGGTTCCGCTAGGGAGTCTCCTATAGAGGCTCCTACGGCGGCGTTCCATAACACTAACCCCCCTCTTATAGAGGCGGAGCTCCGGCGACGCTGTGGTTACTATATACATATAGAAGGAACGCTTAAGGCATAGAGAAGGAAAAGAAATAACGCTAAAGGGGTTAGCAGTATAGAGTTCTGCCAGCTCTAATCGTTAAATAGACCAATTAGGATTTTCTATCCCCGGGATAGAAAATCGCTATTAGCTTAGTAGAAGGTGGTAAGCTAAACTAACATCTTTACAGTCCGCAGCAATATCGTGTAATAAGGCTTAGCACCCAAGAATTTAACCAATTAGATAACTTTAACCGGCGGTCAAAGTTCCTAGACATCTTAACGATTTTTCAGTTATATAATGGCAATCTACGGCAATCTAACGGCAATTTGCCTTTATATGGCAGTGTACAACAATTAAACTCTATAAGGGCTCCTATAGAGGATTAGGTATGAAATCTCTGCTTAAGCCCAGTTTCTATGGATTTGCGTAGTAAAAGTCACTAATTAGGTCCTTTATATTTTTAAAGTCTTCCTATAGTTGCCATTCTGGCTAATCTATATCAAATCCTGTATAGATAGCTCTATAGTAGAGCCGCCATCCTCTGCCTTTGCTAAAGTATTTAGAGTTAATAATTTGTTCAATAGTCTACTCCTTATAGTTATTATCTTTGTTCTCGTCTCAGATTAGTACTAGTAGGGGTTCAGGCTATATCTATCCCAGTAAGGGATTAGGCTGGTAAAGGTATAGTAGCTATAGGTAAAATACAGGCCATATCCCACAGGTGGCTAGGGCCGGCGGGAGCTCTAGCTTATATATAGCTCCCCTATTAATAACTTATTTAATCTAATAGGGGCCGAGGTTCTTATAATTAAGTAACTTTATAGGCCTCTATATAGAGATATTGCGTGCATCTAGCCATACCTAGTCGCCAACACGCATCTCCGGTGGTGGCGTTCTATAATAATTGGCGAAGTAGGCCTGCTTTGCTTAAGCCCAGGCCATTTCTCCCCTATAGTAATCGAGTAGATTTTTTATGCAGTCTACATACTGGTCAGCAAGTAGTATCTTAAGGCGTTTTCTATATAGCAGTTTCTTATCAATAGGTTCTAGTGGCTCTATACCAGATTAGGGGTAATAACCCTTATTTGCAAAGAACAGAGTAAATCCTATAGTGGCTAAGACGTGGTTATTAGCTATAAACTCGCCTAGTAGGAGGTAATCTACCTAGTCGTCCTAGCCGTAGGCAACAACCTATTATAAGTACGCCTTTATACTAGCGTTGGCGTTTTCTAGCTATCCCATAGTCTCATAGTGGAAGGATATAGACATCTTAACAGAGATACTAAGACGTTAACAGATCCGTCTCCATAGGTCAGAGTCAAATTGCGTGCCCCAGTTGGACGTAATGGAGTCGGGTATCCCATGTAGTCGGTAGACTTCGCAAAGAAAAGCATCTACGACGTTGTTAACGGCTATGCCTTTAATTAGGACGTAGTTAAGTTCCTTTATAAGTCAGTATATTATTATCAGGATGTTCTTATAGGTATAACCGTACCGTTTATAGGGTAGTAGGTTAGTAATAAAGTCTATAGCTATATCTGCCCACCGCCATATAGGGATTGGTAGCGGGTGTAGTAGTCCTTAGTACTTAGTGTAAAAGGCCTTAGCGCGCTTATAGCCATAGCAGGCGCTTATAAAGCGTTCAACTAAGTCTATTATCTTAGGCTAGAAGTAGTATCGGCTAAGGAGTTTATAAGTTCCTCCTCTACCTAGGTAACCGCTTAACCGGAGGTTATAGGCCATCTAGATCAGTTGCCGTTGTAAGTCTTCTAAATTAGGGACGAATAGACAGCCTCTATAGTAGAGTCTATTCTCCTTTACTTCTAAGGCTACTATATTGATTTGGCCTAAGTTTCGGAGGCTAGTAGGTGGCTTACAGGCGCCAATAGTTTTCGTGGTAATAAGTTGGTGTAATAATAGGTTAATAGAGATGTTATATACAGCAGCAATAAGCTTATTAATTTTGGGGGGCGGCTTTAAGCCCATAGCGTAAAGCTAAGGTGCGGATGGTTTTATTATAGGTAGTATACCAGGGGCCAGGTTCCTTGCTTTTAGGATTATCTACTATTAGAACTAATTATAGGGGTTATCCTCTAACTAAGGAAGATCTTGCAAGCGGCGTATTAGGCTATTAGGTTTTATGCCTTATACTCCCAGCCTATATACAATTTTAAAGTTAAAACTAGAGAGGAACTCGTTCTAATATGCTTAGCGTTAGTTTAGCTACTTCGTGGTTATAAAGTATTTAAGGTTGCGATAATCCATAAGGACTTTAGTTGGCTAGTTAGGTTCTACTAAGGAAAGTTCCGGTTAGAATTCTTTAAACGCTTATATAATTGCAAGGAGTTCTTTGTTATAGATCTTATAGTTATACTCTTATAGTATAAGCTTAGACGAGTAGAATGCGACTAGGTAGAGAAGACCATTATTACCTATTTAGGAGAGGATGCCTGCGTTAACGTAGTCTAAGGAGTCGGTTTTAAGATAAAGTTATCGTCCTGGTATAAAGTGAGCTAGGATAAGTACTTTAGTAAAGGCATTTTTAAGGTCTTAGAACGCCTTCTCGTAGTTAGGCGTCCAGGTAAAGCATAGGTGCATTTTTCTTTCTTTTACAGAAAGGCCCTTTGTTCGCATTATTGCTATAAGTGGTGCTACTACGCCTAAGAAGTTATATATAAATTTCTAATAGAAGTTGGCAAAACTAAGGAAGGCTTATACGTCCTTAATACAGTTAGGGGCTTGCTATTTAGTAATTATACGTACCTTCTTAGGGTCTATACGGACACCCTTAGTAGTAATAATTAGTCTAAGGTATTTTACTTCTATAACTAAGAATTCACACTTTTTTAAATTAATATGGAGTCCTGCTTCCCTAAAGCGCTATAGGACCTTTCAAACGTGCTCAGTATGCTTAAAAGGGTTATCACTATAAATAAGTATGTCGTCCAGGTACGCCAAGTAGAAGTTATCAAGATAGTCCCATAAGGCGTTATTAATGTAGCTTTAGAAGGTGCCTGGGCCGTTATATACGCCGAAGGGCATAACGGTATATTTAAATTGGCCAAAGCGTAATGCAAATACGGTTTTCCATTCATCACCTTCCTATATTCGGAGATAGTTAAAGGCGGCAATAATATCAAGCTTAGTATAGATTTTAGCTTAACTAAGCCACTTAAGGGTCTTACATATAAGCGGTACTAGGTATTAGTTCTTAATTGTAATAGTATTAAGTCCTCTATAGTTAACGCAGAATCGGATACCTCCTCCAGGCTTCTTAGCGAGAAGGATAGGGGCGGCTGCTAGTAATATACTAGGACGAATAAACCCTTTATTAAGGTGCTTATTAATATACTTTTTTATAACTAGAAGTTCGTCTTTTAACATTAGGTAGGGTCTCTTATAAGGTAGCATTTTTCCTTATTTAATGTTAATGGCATAGTTATTAGGTTAATGTGGGGGGAGTATATCTACGCCCTTTTATAAGCATATGTTGATAAAGTCATAGTACCTTTTAGGGAGGAGCTTGCGGAGTTCCTTATTAGTAAGTCCCTTTTTAAGCTTTATAAACTTCTTAAAGTCCAAGGTTAAGAGTTTATTAAGTTTTACGGGCGTGTTATCCTTTAGGAGGTCCACTAGATCTATCCTATTACTATAGAGAATATAATTCTGTTCTTTATTAAGTTCGTATAGCTATAAGTAGGAGGCTGCTGTAACAACCTAGCTCTTCCTTCGTGCTATATAATAGAAGGCTGCGGCACTAACGTGGTAACAGTTGGTCATAGGTAGTATAATCAAAGGTTCTTTAGGTTAATATCCTAAGGAGTAGGTAAAGGCGGCTAGGCTATACCCTAGGCAGGTCTCTCTACAGTAGTTAAAGTTAAAGGTCACTTCTCTTTTCTTCTAGTTAATAATAGGGTTATGCTACTCAAGCCAGTTTATTTCAAGGATAATAGGGTAATTAGTAAGTAGTATAACGTAGGCCTAAAGCTTTTCTTAGTGTCCGTTTATATCTAGGTAGAGTTATACCATATAAGTAATCTTTTATGCAGTACAATTACCGTCAGCGAGTTGTAGGGCGCGGGCTTTAATAAGGGGTAAGGTTAGTAGGTTATATTTACGCATAAATTAGATATCTATAAATTTATTAATAGCTCCGCAGTCAATTATGGAATAGTCTTTATATTATTTTTTAGCAGTTGTTCCTATTATAGGTAAAACTATCTATTTCTATCCATCTATTCTTACTAAGTTATCTATTAAGCAGGCCAATATATAGATCCCTCTATTATCAGGGTGTCCTAGCTCGCGACTTAGGGCTAGGACTAAGCATTTCCCGCTACTTCCACTGCTGCTGCTTCTTCATCTTATACGGTAACGGTGTGTAGCGAGGTATTCGGTATTCGAGGTATAAAGTTAGGTGTTAGGCGGCGATTACCAAACCTAGCCATTAGGCAGTTTGGGTTTTCGCAATAATAGCCTTCTTAACAGCATCTATAGTAGCGCCCTAGCTTCTAAAGTAGCTCACGCTCTCCGTCTAGGAGTTTACATAGGAAGGTTAGAATAGAGAGGTTAATATTAGCTCTAGTAATAGTATTAGTAGTAGGCGTTGGTGACCTAGTATATATAGGTGTGGTTAGTCCGGAGGGCTTTTATATAGGAGCCTTTAGGCAAGGGTTAGCAGTAGAGATCTAATTTAGCCGTTATTTAATCTTCCATAGGGCTGCCACTATGCTATAAATGTCATTATAATTGTAACTAGCGGCAGCGTAACTAAGATAATAGGTGACCTTTTTAAGGAGGTCTTCCTGGTCTTTAGTATTATCTTAAAAAAGGACTTTAGTGTATTTCTGGAACTTAACATAGAACTCATTAAATAACTTAGTGGGACTTATCTTTAAGGCGCGTAGTTTGGCTTAACTAGTAGCCACTAGGTTATAGTCGCGATATATTAGGTCAAGATCGTTAAGGACCTTATAGTAGGACTACCACTTCTAGGGGCTATTGGTCTCCTATCAGGCAAAGAGTCTATTAAATAGGGTACCCTTTATACGCCTAATAATATAACCAATCTTGGTATCCTCCCTAGGAAAAAGGTAGGCGCTCTAGGTTAGTTTCTCACGGATTTACATCTTCTAGTAGCTATATTCCTTGCGGTCTCCCTAGAAGACTAGGGGATTAGGGTATCATATATTAGACCCCGCAATTATAGCTTAAGTTTAGTCGCTATTATAGAGGTCGTCCCTATTAGGTAAAGCTGCTTAACGCTAACTTTCAGCCAAGCGTTGGGTAGGTAAGGTTGCCGGAGGCATAGGGACTTAGGTAGTATAGTGCGTAATAAGGAGGTGCTTAGCATTATTATAGATGTGCTCGTTAAGCTAAGACTATAGGTATTTAATTATACCCTCCTTCTTAGTAACCTAGGCAATAAGTACAATCTTAGCTTTCTTCAATTATTAAACGTCGCGCTTAAATATATAGAGGTCATCTTTAGTCTCTTAGCGTGTGTTATTAGTAAGTGCCTTACTAGCTTATAAGTCTTAGATAATATTATAATCTTAAGCAGCACGCAGTTCAGCTCGCGTAAGCTTTAGGTAGTAGTTCTATAGAAGGCGGTAGTATTTATCAGGTTCTTATGCTACTATTTATACAAATATCTCGGCGTCTCGTATTTTAATCTCAATAGGTAGCTGCCCTTCTAGTTACTTTTCCGTGGCTATATAATCAATAAAGGATAAGACGTCGCCGGTGTCTATCTCGTCAAGGTCATCGCTATGGCCACCTATACTAATAGGGGTGTACCCATCCTGCTAGGCTGGTTAACTCTTATCATCTTTAAGGTGGTACTGGGTGCTTAGGGGTACTTATAGTTGTAACTCTTCTAAGCCACTAGGCTTGCCCTTAGGGGTTAAGGCTAGGGTTAATAAATTAAATTCTCCTAGGATTAATTGGCGTCATAGGTTAGATTAGGGTATTAGGTTACTCTTTAGGCTTAACATAGTAGCTAATAAGGAATATCGTCTTACTATTATAGTGCGAAGGTTACTCGTAGATACGCTGCTTCTGGCAGCGCCTGCAGTATCATAGAGACATAGAATTGGTCGTAGGCTAGGTATCAGTAGTAAAAAAAAAAGGCGCAACGTAATGTCACGGGACGGGGGCAATGGCTACAGAGCGTATATATTTGAGGAGTCTATAAGACGTTACGCGATTAATCGTAAGGATCAAGGGCGTAGGAAGGTGATATACTACGCGTGGCTGACGTAAGCTGTACGCGAAGCGTACGCGAGGGCACAGGGTTCCGCTAGGGAGTCTCCCATAGAGGCTCCTACAGCGGCGTTCCGTGACATATATATTATGGACGGAAGAGCTAGTTATTGCGTATACGCTATAAATAGTCTAGAAGTAGACTTAACTTTAGAGTATAGATTAGCCTTCTTTTTAGAGTTGCTCTAGTGTTAGAACGTTAATCACGTGACGTAGTTATAAGACTATAAGGCGAGACTAGCTAATCTAACTTGGAGCAACCCCTAACTTCTAGATAATAATTAACTACTAACTTTAACACCGCATACATACCACTATAAGTGATATTCGTGCACGTTGATAATGCGAGTATACCGATAGTTACTAAGTACTAGGAGATACCAAGTTGCTTCTATTACGCAGAATAATCACGTTTACAAATATTTGGTTAAGTACTTTAGGTTAAAAGTGTTACTAAACCTAAAGTCCTAAGTTAACGTCCGAAACGCGTTAACTATATCTTAAATTGCCTACCTTTTGATAGTAAACCTACGAGATTCTATAAAACTGAAATTCTACCTACCTTTAATATATAACACCCCGTTAATTCTACTTCTATAGAATTAATAACTATTATGGCATTAACTTATCCGAAGAAGTATAAGAACGACATTAACTTGGATACGTAGGATAGAGCTATAATTGACTTTACAAACGCTAAGCAATAGGACCTAAATGGATTCCTATTATACCGCATAGTATACTATAAAGACAGCGAATACAACGATACTATGCTATAGTATTATATAAAGGAGGACTTTATTAGATGGATAAAGGAAACATAGATCCCTATAAATAAGGATATTATATAGAACTTCCATAACTTCCTTTAGGAGTATAGAGTATTTGTCCCTATAGATGGGGGAGTTATTAGAGATAATATTTAGGAGTATGTTATTAATATAAAGAAGAGCATAAATGGACTCTATAAGAGATTAAGCACCAACTACGCACTATAAAGAAGCTCAACTTAAGATAGAATCCAAATAATACACCACTAAAGACGTGTTCTAATTCTATTACTCTAGGCACAGGTTTTAACGTTCTATATCTACCGCCTCTACCTCTGTCTTTAGTTCCCTAGTATCCACTAATTTAACCTGTAACTTTGACTAATAACCCCTGGTAATTACAAGACCCCCTTACTTCGCGACTTAATAACCTTTAGACCCCACTGACTAGACCTACGTCCCTACTACAGTCTATAATGCAACCACTACCTCCTCCATCTTAATTATAAATTAAAGGCATTTTAAAATTGCTTATAGAGCTTATAAAGCTCTATTTAGATTAGGAGAAGAAATTTAGCAGGGAATTCTATAATGTTCTTAATTTGAAACTATATATCTTCTATAACTATTACTAGAAGGTCGGACTAGAATCTAATTAATACTATAACGCTTATTCTATTATGCTTAAAGGCTAAGCTAGTACCTTCTACTATAATTATTTGGTAGGAAAAGGATACAATTTTAACTAAATAATATATGAGATAAGATGCCACTTCAAAACAGAAGAGAATAAATAGCAGTATATATTAGAGTGGAGAGAGACTACCTTTCTAAGAATTATTACTACAAACCTAGGTATCTCTTGGCTTGATTATCTTTAAAAGCTCTTTAATTAACTTTAGATAATTTAGCGTGGTTTATCCAAATTATATTAGAAGGATTTTAGCCTACGCAATTAAGTTATTAGCGTATGCTAAGGTGTTAAAGAATATAACCTTACTCTCTTTAATCCTGTAAACACTTATAAAGGAGTATATGCTTAATTGAGATCTTCTATTGGCACCGCTCTATATTCTTAAGAAGTATAGCAATTTAATGCCTAACTTTAACCTACTTTAATTAAACCTAACTAATACGACTATAACTAGACTGATTGAATATATAATGGCTGGGGTAAAGGACACGGCAGAAGGTATAACCAGCGTCGACTATAAAGTAATTGTGGAGGTCCTTAAAATAATCGGCAGAAGAAGTGCTATGTTTATAAGAAGCTAAATTGCTAGTTAACTAGGCACCCTCTTAATAGATAAAAGGAGGCATATAATAAGTTTTGCTAGAGCGTATAAAATGTTGGAAACTAAGAGGTTACTATAGCCTACTTCTAAAGCTTCCTAGTTTAATATAAAGGCGAATAAGACCTTAAGGGTAAGGTTAATGAGGCCGAATAGCTCCTTATGGATATAGAAATTAAGGACTACTTTCCTAACTAATACTTTACTGAGTATGGTAAGGTAAATGGTACATAAACTATTGCTGTCCTTAATAACCAATCTACGCTCCATTCTGTTATAAAGTTAGATATCTTTAATAAGCTAAAGGAAAGTTCCATGTTCTCCTTTAATAATAGATACTTAGCAAACGTCTTCTATGGTATTATACTAGATACTAGAGCCGCAGGAGTATTTATAGTAGGAGAACCTTAAGTTTAAGCTCTTTAGCAGCTTAATAGCTCTGTTTAAATTGACTAATTAATGGTAGGATAATATACAATTCGTTTTGGAAAGGGTACTGTAATCTTTCTTAGTATAATTAGGGTCTAAATACCCTTAGGGTATATTACATTCTATATTATTCCCGCAAACACCCTGTTTCTATTCTATATCTAAGATATAAATTAACTAGGTATTAAGCTTAATAACCTTAAGAATATGCTTATTCAGGGAGATAATTAGGTGCCTATTATATGCAAGTAGGGTTACCCCTAGTTGCTCCTTAATTAACTAGAAAAGAGCATTTCTTAAAGCCACTTAACTAAGTTAGAGCTACATTAACTATACCGTTATTTTAGCCACCTATCCATTTACCAATTGCTTAGGGTTCTTTAGCAAGTAGGTTATAAAGTTAAGGTTAAGGCGATTAAATACCTTATAAAGTACTACTATTACTACTAAATGAACTAGAAGTTCCCTAGCTGATTTAAGTTTACCCTTAAAGATAACTACAACTTTAACTTCTGTATTATTATTAACGTTATATATTTTAGCAGTAAACCAGTACTCTAAGTTATTAACTTCTTAACCTCCTTCTAAGCCGCACGTTTCTTAAAGGATATATTAGCTAAAAACGCATAGGATACTCTTTAATTGTGCTAGATTAATATCTACCTAAGACCCCCTAATTAAATTACTTATAATATAGGAAAGAACTTCTTATCCACAGAGTTTTAATAATAGGTAAAGGTAATAGCAATTAAAGTTAAGGAAGTCCCTGTTAAGGCATATAATAGTATTAGAAAAGTAGAATAATATTATACGCCATTAAGCCGCGTATATAAGATTATTTCTTTAGAGCTAGAGGGTACTAGTAAAGAGCTTATCTTATAGATGGCTGTTAAGGCTATTAATAACTCCACTAGCCCAGATAGGCTTATACCTATATTGCTAGTCTTTAGCGCCTACCCTTAAATAACTAACAATTCCCTATTATCTCCCTCTATTGTGTAATAAGCTAAGGCTATTCGCAAGGTAATAAAGGAAGTGCAACGTCTCTATGCCACGCGCTAGGTTAATAATGCATTAGGAATAAGAAATGGCCTAAACACCTTAACTATGCTTAATCTGCTACTCTAATCTAAGGTATGCGTATAGCATAAAAAGGGAGAATGGTTAGGCCCATATAAACTTATTGCGATTAATAGTTAAACTTATACTATTTAGATACCTTACAGACCTACTTAATTCCATTTAACTGTTATTAAGCCCTACTATAAAGATAATAGTTCTAAGCCTTTGCAGGATGCCCTAGAAGATACCCTAGAGGAGAACTATAATTAACATGCCCTAGAAGGCGACTACGATTCTAATATAGTTATAGTAGATATGCCGCAACCATGACGTAGTAGAGGTTGCCTAAAGGGATTACAAAACTACTAATATCTTATTAATTTTAAAGAGCAATTTGTTACTGCTATTAAGAGTAGAGTTAAGTTATTAATGGCCTTTATAACAACTAATAAGAAGGCTAACTTTAAGCTTACAAAATAGCTCTAAAAGGAAGGTTATATTATAACTCTAGAAGCTTTATTCCAAGTATCTAATAAGTAGGAAATTGACAGTATTATTACAAGAGGAGTCTTTAAATTTAAGAAGTATAACCCTACTAAGTTTAATGGAGTTTGTATCTTTAAGTTAAAAATAGTTAATAAGATTAAGGGCAAAGCTACTAACGCCCTATTTAAGAAATTAAGGCTTATTATCTAAGGTTATAATAATAATAGTAAGGAGGTAATCCTTACGCAATCTCCCACAATTCAATAAGCTAGTAAAGGTAAACCTTATAGTAAAGCTAAAGGAAAAGCTTAATTTAATAATACTATTACTTTTTAATAGATGCATCCTCTCCCTAAACAAGAATTCTATTGCTTTATGCCAGAAGGGTTAAGGTAAGAAGATTAACGTTATTAACGTTAATTCTCTAAAGCAAGGATATATAGAGCAACGCGCTTGCGGAGCTTATGTTACTTCTATCTATTAACCTAAGGCTTTATTTAATCTCTTTATTGCCGCCTAATACTAGGAACTAACTAAGGACAACGCTCTTTCCCTAAATAAACGTCTTTCTTAGTAAATGAACTATCTTAATTAGGGACTACTCTATATGTGTTACGGCACTAGTGCGCGTAACCTGGATAGGGCCTAGTTAGGGGGGTTCGCTTACGTCTTGGCTCCATGTATATAGACGTGTCCTTTCCACGACCTTCTTCTGCTCCTTATCTTGATATCCGAGTCCATAGACATTCCAATCGTACAGGCTTGCATACGTTCTTTACGGTGCTTATGCCTTGATTGACTGAGTCGCTGTGACAATATGCCTATTAATCTTCCCACCGCCAAGCTCTTTGTATTTATTAATAGATTATTTATAAATAATAAAGATTTTAGCTCCTAGCTAGGATATAAGATTATTATCGCGAATAAATCTACTAGAGAGAATGACTTTATAATCTATAGTAATTTTATCTATTGGAGCTTAACCAAGAGTAAGCGCATTACTTAAAGCATTTTAGTGTTAGAGATATATGGAATGGTTGGCAGAGTTAATATAGCAATTACAATTAGAACTACCCTAAAAATAATTACAGATTAATTTAAGCTTCCCGTTATCCCTATAATCGTATATACCAACTTATACTCCCTCTATAAGTATTTAATTAAGCTTAGTACCACAAACAAGAAGCGCCTTATAATTAATATTATAGCACTTTAGCAATCCTATAAGCATTAAGAACTCTTTAAGATTTAATGGATTAATGGCTAAGATAACTTAGTAGATGTAATAAAGGCAAACCTAAATAAGGCACTAGAGACGTTTATTAATATAAATACTCTATATATGCGAGTTAAAGGTTAGGTTAAGAGGGAGTAGGAGATATGGCGAGGGCCGCTAAGGCGCGAATATGGCTGGCAGAATTTGGCAGAATATGGCTGGCAGAATTTGGCAGAATATGGCTGGCAGAACTTAGCAGAATATGGCTAGCAGAATTTGGCAGAATATTATAGCTGGCAGAATATAGTAGAATACAGCAAGGGACGGCAACGTGGTAGGTACTAGTACCGTTATAGCTTAATTGCGTTATTTGTATGTAGATAGCAACCATAAAAGAAAAGTTGCCAGTGTTGGGAATAAGGCATAACGTAGGCAACGGGGTTATGACGGTCCATGGGGTTATGACGGTTTTAAACACCAAAATTCCGCCAAATACTTGTTTGCAGGCAAAATACTAGTTAAAAACATCGCACGGCATAGTCATCTTATAGAGGTTATATAAAGCCTTATTTTTATATAATAGAGGCTCTATATTAATATTTTTTGGTGTTTTAAGGTATTAATTGCTTCTTAATTAACTAGACGTCGCCTATTTCCACATCAATATCCTTATCTAACATCTCATCGTCGCTCAGCTCACTTAGCTCATTATCCTCTGCCTCCTCTACCCGTGTAGCCTCCTGTATAGCCTCCTTTACCTTTTTTATAGCTTCTTGCAATGCCTTGTAGTAAGTAGCGGCTGTAGCAGCTATAGCAGAGGAAGCTTCTAACTGCGTCCATATTACTGCCAAAGCCTCTGCTTTTAATGTCGCTTCCTCCGCTACTTTATTTGCCGCCTCTTAAGCTTTATCTGTATTCTTCCTGTTCGCAATATTAGTCGCAGTAATAACCGTCTTCTGCGCCTTCTTTGCCGCCCTATCTGCCTCCCCTAATAGCTTTTGGTGTTGATCCGATAGCTTCTTTACCTCTACAGTAGCAGCATAAGCCTTCTTTCTTTCTTTAACCTGCACCTTAGCGATTATGGCTGCCTCCTATTAAGTCGTCTTAAGTGCTTCTCTTGTAGCTTTAGCCTGTCCCTTGGCTTCCTTTTTAGCCTCCTTAGTGGCAACAATTGCCCTTGCCCATTTAGCAGTAAGTACTAATTCGGTAGAGAGCACTACCTACTTCTTCTTCTTCTTAGCCCTCCTCTCTACAACGTTATTACGAAGATTATTATTTTCCACCTGCATCAAATGTAGACCATCCTCTAACAATTATAGGTGCTCTATAAGCTTTATAACAACTGACTCAGCTATATTAGGTGTCGTTTTAGGATAGAGAATCGTGTAAGCGTACCAGGCGCGATCTAAGTGGCTTTTTAGCATTTTTAGGTGTAAAGGTGAGGATAAGAGCGTTGGCTCGTTAGAAGGAGGTATAGACGGTCGCGAAGATAAGGGCTGCTTTGTAAGGCGCTTAAGGACGCAATTAATATTAAGTGGTAGGAGACCAGCTGCTGCGAAGGCTTTATTAATTAACTTAGAGGTATACACATAAGGTTAAATCTCACCAAGAATCTTCAGAAAATACTCCCTATTAATACCAGTAATACCGCGAGCTCCGTATTTGTCAACTTTACGTAAATAGAGGCGTTTAAGCACTAAGAAGAGGACAAGATCGAGAGGTTACAGGAAGTGTGTAGAGTAGGGTAGAAGACATATTGGTACAATCTTATGGCGCTAGCAGAGCTTAATAAAATCGATATTAATATAACTGCTGTATCTATCCATAATAAGCAATTGGTAGCCGTAATATTTAACGTTCTTGTTATCCTTTTTAGAGGCCTCCCATGCCTCTGTTCGACGAGTATGGCGTTTAAAATATTTAAGCCACTATATGCCTATCTTATAATTTGACCAGCCATTGTCTAATATTCCAATTATATATTCGCCTACAGCTTCCTCTATACTTTGCCATAGAGATTCTGTATATTGCTTTCCTTTAAAGATAATAAATGGTGGTATTATCTGCCCGTGTATGCCAATTACGTTAACTTAACTTACCTACTCCCTATTACCATTAATCGTCTTAAAGTTAATGATATTGCCTCTTAGTACTACTACTTTCGCGCCAAAAGCAAACCCCATAGCAAAGCCCGTCTTATCCATGTTCTAGGTATCAAGTTCTGCGATATTATACTGAGTAGTAGCGTTAGTATAGTTGGTAAAGAACCTCTATACCAGGCCAGGATTGTTATTAGTAAGGGCTTATTCTTATTTAATTAAACGCATATAATAAGTACGAAGCTCTTCCTATTATTTTAGAAAGGTAGGGACCCAATTAACACCTAAAGGTTCAACTGTAAGATAGCAAGGAAGCCTAGAGTATTCGCGCTTAAGGACCATTGTCGCAATCGTTTAAATCGTATAAAATCGACATGGAAACCCAGCTTTAGTAAAATATATACAATGCCAAACAATTACTGCTTCGCCTGCAGTAGTTATTCGGTATTAATTAGTATACGCGACTTTATAAGCTTCCTGTTTTCCATCCAGGCGATGTTAAAATGTTTGCGGATCTACGCCGTAAGCTTTTGCATAGTTTTCTCTAGATAGATAAAGGCTAGAACGCTAGGCAATAATAGCCTTCTATATCTAATCCTCCCTACCAATCAGCAGAGGCCACCGGGGCATGGTTACGTTAGTGGTTATTTTTTAATTAAGGATTAAGCATTAAAAAGTAGGCAAAGTTGTTAATATTTTAATTTTAGAGGCGGCAATATACTCAATTAGGAAGGCGGTAGGCCTAATAAGGAAGGCGGTAAGGCCCCACCGTCATAACCCCATGGACCGTCATAACCCCGTTGCCCACGTTATGGTTGTGTCACAGCACTGACCTGACGCGTTGTTATGGCTACGCGTATGCATGAGCACGGACCTGACCCCTGAGCAACACGTATATATACCTGCCTCGTCTCCTGTACATAGATCCTCACACGACATCGTTT
>Ga0307507_10002865_pt1 | contig 34865 bp, 40 predicted proteins | sample 7_EM_MG_FD_207223 | JGI IMG/M metagenome (GOLD analysis project Ga0307507, IMG submission 207223) | Populus trichocarpa ectomycorrhiza microbial communities from riparian zone in the Pacific Northwest, United States - 7_EM | ecosystem: Host-associated > Plants > Roots > Unclassified | place...
GCGTATTGATCGTAATGCTACATTCAGTCCTTGCTGGCGCCGAGGATGTGTTGGGAGATTTGGGTGTGCGGCAAGCGCTGAAAAAGATGCCTCGCGATACACGGTTATAGATTGTTTACACCTTTCGCCTACATACATGAAATCGTGTGGATTCATGTCCATCGAATGTAGTATCCCATGGAACTTTCTCAAGTAGTTATAAGAAAGCACACAAGTATGATAGTCCCACTCATGATAGCTCCTACCGCCCCTCGCACGCCTGCTTTCTCCCCACTGGTCTGGCTTGTTGTAGGGCTTGGTGTAAGGGACGATGTACTAGTGGGCCGGTTCGTAATTGTAAGTGAGGCTGAGATTGTGAGGGACAAGGACAGCAGCGACGTTAAGGATGTGGCGGTTGTCTGTTGCGTGGTCGACGCCGACGGCCCTTGTCCAGGGAAAGTGACCCCGGGAAGGGTAACCCCATCTGCAGCACATAGTTTGATAATTGCTGCAGGTAAATGAATGTGGTTCCGCTCAATAAAAATACACATTTGATACGCACAGTCTAATTCTTGCTGTTCCTCCGAGTAATCTGTCGTATTTGTCACCGCACCGACGCATACGATACAACTGAATAAGCCCAATTCGAAATCGGAGTTGCAATAACACTCGGCTAGCGTACATTTCTACCAGATAGGACGTCAGAATCCAGTGATACGTGAAGGTTTTAAACGCTTGTACTTACAGCCATCAGCACGGTGATGACCGGGTTGCATGTCGTTTCGCATTGGGTGGGGATAGGGGGTAAGGGCTTTCGTGCGTCCAAACTTGGGATGCGAAGGGCGAGGTCACTTTGTTTACCGATGGCCAGATGGTAACATCCAAGCAAAGGGTAGAAGAGAGAGATCCATTGCAACATGTTGAAGAGTGTCAACACTCGTCTTTGAAGTCAAGACGGTTGATACCGGTTAGTACTCAGTGCGGCAAAGAAGGAAGCACAACACATGGCGGCCACACGCCAAAATGATACTGCACTAAATTTAAAGGACCATTATGACCACGCTAGCTGGCAAACACTAAGGCCTAGACCGTAACATATAGACATCAATGATACATGGAATTGATTGTCCACACCTCTCACTTACATACATGGATTTAACTGAAGAAACTGAAGTCTCTTAAGCCATCACCAGAAGAATCACAAACGTGACAATCCCACTCATCACGGCCCCAGCCGCTCCTCGTACGCCTGCATTCGCCCCGCTGGTCTGGCTCAATGTAGGCGATGGTATATCGGTGGACAGACTCGTGACTGTCATTTGTGAGACTGGGGTTGTGAAGAGAGAGGACAACGATGCAGTCAATGATGTGACCATTGTCTGGTGTATGCTCGATTTGCTCGATGTTGACGTTGGTGATCCAGGAAAAGTGACCTGGGGAAGGGTAACCCCATTTGCAGCACATTGTTTGACAAGTGCTGCAGGTCAAAGAATGTGGTTCCGCTCAATAAAAATGCACATTTAATACGCACTGTCTAATTCTTGCTGTTGCTGCGAGTAATCCGTCGTATTTGTCGCTGTACCGACGCATACGAAACAACCGAATAAGCCCAATTCGAAAGAGGAGGTGCAATAACACTGGGACGGCGTACAGCCCTACCAGATAAGACGTTAGAATCCAGTGATACGTGAAGCTTCTAAACGCGTTCTACTTACAGACTTTAGCACGGTGTTGACTGGATCACATGTCGTTTCGCATTGGGTGGGGATAGTGGGTATTGTGGAGGTCTGTCGTGCCTCCAAACTTGAAGGGCGAGGGATGCGAATGGCGAGATCACTTTGTTTAGCGATGGCCAGATGGTAATATCCAAGCAAAGGGTAGAAGAGCAAGATCCATTGCAACATGTTGAAGAATGTCTACACTCGTCTTTTAAGGTCAAAATGATAAGTATCGGTTAGTACTTCAGTGCGGCAAAGAAGGAAGCACAGCTCGAGCACAGCACATGGCGGCCAGCACCAAATTTAAACCGCCCGTGATTTGACGTCGGTGATATGTACCAGAGATGAGAACGTACTTATGGCAACAGTGGCCAGCTCCGCTTTCACGGCAAACACCGTTATTTGTCCACCTGCCGAGTTGCTTGCCGGGGACAGTTATTACAAACGAAGCTGGCCAACATTAAAGTGCATGCACAACAAAGGGCCTATCACTCGTAGGGTTAGATGTAGCCCGGTCAAGATTGTGGGCAGGTTGAGGTTGAGGTAGGGTTGCCGCAATGTAATTGTCGACATTATACCAGCAAACACTAGACTACATGTATACGACATCAAGTACAAGAACGAATCATGGACTCGGCTCATGATCGATGGATGAGGGAGGCATTGGCCATGGTAAGTATCAAGGCATCATCTCAAAATGAATTTTAAATTTCTTTTGTCAATAGGCGGAGGAGGCCTTGGCTGCATCCGAGGTCCCTGTGGGATGTGTATTTGTTAGAGACGGTGTCATTATAGCAAAAGCACGGAATCGCACAAATGAGCTCTGCAACGTATGACTTCAATCGCTTATACTTTTCGCAAATGAAGACTCCTCACAGGCCACGAGACATGCAGAATTAGAGGCTATCGATAGCATCATGGCCGATAGATCGTTGACCCCAGAAATATCCGAATATCCTCTGTCAAATACCACCCTCTACGTCACGGTTGAGCCTTGCATCATGTGTGCATCTGCCTTGCGACAAATGGGAATTAAAGAAGTCTTTTATGGGTGCGCTAATGATAGGTTTGGGGGTTGCGGTAGCGTGCTCGGTGTAAATGAACGGTTAGTTCCGTTGTAATTGGAGTGATTATCACTCATTAAGCCACGCAGGCTTCCTCATCCAACACACCCTTCCTACTCCGCAACAGGTGGGTATTACCGTGAGGAAGCTATCATGTTACTTCGTCGTTTCTATATCACCGAAAACACAAATGGTATTTTCAGTTACAAGCTTAATCCGACTATTTACTCACCCTCCGGTCAAAGCCCCGATTCCCAAGTCGAAAGCTAACCGAGTCCTGAAAACGATCATCCATCCTGATCTCCCAAGGCCGTAAATGGTTGCGCGATTCGAATCAGGCTCATTTTTGTCAACGGCAGAATCTTCCAACGGGTCAAGTTGGTTGCGTTACATGACTTATTCAAATCTCTGCGCTTATTGAATGATGGTCAGCATTCAGGGATGGTCGTTGTCGGGGCGCCAACGTTAAAGTATACCATTACTAAAAAAAGAGATGCAAAGCGATTGTCCTGATGTAAAAAATGGGGGAAGAGAAATCGGGCCGTCTCAGGGAGACATTAAAAGTTCGCTTGCTCGGTCGAATCTTTCCATACAAGGCCCAATGATTGTGCCACAAAACCCCATTTATCCGCAGACTCTTGGATCCTGAATATACAATGAGAAACCTAAAAACCAATGTCAAAGAGCATAGGTGCAATTTACCTTTTTTCAGTCGATTTCCCTGCGCCATGCCCAGCTTTTTTGTCCACTCGAAGTAGTAAAGGATGAGGGTTGTGGGGTAAAGTGTACTGTAGAGTTGCTGCATGTTTGAACGAATGCATGGGAACGACGCGATCGTCATCTAATGAAAGGACGTAAGGGTCACCGTGAAAATTTAATGACACTTCAACGTACGATCAGCAGTTAATAGCATATAAGGGGGTAAAACCTTGTCGGTCGGGACGTTGTGTAATGGTGAAATTGGATAGATGAAGTCGAAGTCGTTGGGATCATCTGGATCGCCATAGTCACTCGTCCAAGCTTTTCCTGGAGCGATGACTTTAGCAAAGACATGCAGTATAGACGAAGAAATAATTACCTATGGTGAATTTATGAAACTACAAACCCTAACGTTAATACAAAACTGGGAAAACGAAAACAGCGGAATTGTCACCCTGAGAAGGTCCAGAACACCGACTTCCGCAAGAGCTGCACCGTATGTGCCCTCAGGGGCACGATTGACGCAGGCCGCAACAAGTAGGCCTGGAGAAGAGAAGTTCTCAATGCACGCCGGTTAGTGGAATTGTTGGCCCACCTCCATTCGAACCACCATTAATGGCAACTTTCCCTGGAGCTGCATACTTATTTTTCACCAAGTAATCTCTAAGAAACTATCAGTGATCGATATCAATAACGTCGAGTTAACACACGTTGCTGCGATAAAATCGTCAAAACAGTTTTTCTGGTAGGAAGTCAGTCCCCAAACAATCAGGTGGATTTGGAAATTTGAACCTTTTTCTCGCGATAACCCCCCTTATGCCAGTCTTCGCCAAATTCTCCGCCACCCCTGATATTGGGAACGGCTAAAATAGCACCGTACTTTTGCAAGAACGTAAGGATTGTTGGGCTAAAGAAGGGGTCGACGGAGATATTGAAACCTCCGTAGCCTACGTAAAAATGTCAGAGTCGCGGTGAACGCCGTGGTTCAAACTTGCTCACCGTATTGTATTGCCGGAGCAGTGCCATCCAGTCGGGTGGATTTGTGGCGGACGATAAACATAGGCACCTTGGTGCCGTCTTTGCTTTCGTACCATACCTAATGGGATTGTAAGTGAAGAACTCTGCTTAGAAGATAGAAAAACTAGCTTGGCGAGTTTCAAAGTCACCTGGATTTAAACTGCCGACTTTAATGGAGCGGTAAATGTTCCACCTTTGTTCTTCAGCCGTGGTAAAATCGTACCGGGCGATTGTGCCGGGACTATTAAAACCGCTCATTGTAACGAAAAACCAGGGTTGCTTTTCTCGAGAAGAAATTGAGGCAGCACCGACGAATTCCGGCGCCAAACGAGCGAGCTGCTTTCCGTCTCTAGAGTATACATAAATCTCGTCTTTGACCTACTCTGGGTGTTAGGGAACAAGTGATAGCATGAATTGCATGAACCTACATTTCGTTTGTAGATGATGGCAAGGTTGTCCTTGTTGACAGAGGATGCGTCACTCAAGAATGCATCGGTCTCCGGAATGAGATCCTTGACCTCATTTTTTTTGGCGAGGTCAATGGTGATAACTTTGTATTGTGAAGCATCCTTGTTAGTCCTAACGTAAAGAGTCGATCCGTGATTCGTGATGCTTCGGGACAACATTAGCAACGGGGAAGCAGCTGGAGGGGAAAGAGACGTCGTACACGTCGTATTCGGCATCAAATTCGTCAATTACTTTGTTCCACTTGATGTTTGGTCCGATTCCATCCTCTTTATTATACTCTGCAACCCACAGCAAGTTTTTCTAAGCGTCTGGTAAGCTTTTGTTGAGAACGATGATTGACCTGCTTTACTGACCCTTGAAGTATCCTTCATAGTGTAGAAGATTATGTACTCTTTCTTTTCTGTGAAATCAATGCTGAACATCCAAGTCGGGTTTGTCTTGTCTTCGTGAATGAGAATATCTTCTGCTGGAAAGAAGAATGAGCCCCAAGCTTGAGAACTAATGGAACATAGATACATTGCGGCGTGCCAATGCGGTGGTAGTAAACCATGGCATCCACGTCCCCTTGAGTTTCTATTGTGGCATTTTCTGCGGTGAGGCCGGTTCGGTCTGGATAGCGCTGTCACACCGAATAATATGAATCAATATCCATCAAGTAGATAGTGGTAAAATTGTACCTGATAAAAAAAACCCTTGGAATCTGGCGTCCAGGTTATTGAAGAAAATTTAACGAAATGAATTTCTTCGGGAAGTCTGCCCGTATCGTGACCATTAACCAGTTTTTCTGCGAGGGGAGAATCTGTTGGTCTGACGTATACAGTGATAAAGTCGCTTCCCTGCAACGAAACTTTCAGAAACAGTAGAATGGCGCTAGAGAGTGGCAAATTACAGAGAGGGATACTCCGTATGCCCAATATTTTCCGGACTCAGAAAAAGCATACGTAGAAAGGGCGGCGGTACCGTCTTCAGTTAGTAGGTTAGGCTTCGGAGGTGATGAGCTGGTTGGCAATGAGGGAGGCATATCTCTTACATCGAAAAAGATTTCCCCGACTTTGCTATCATCGCTTCCCGACAGGGCGGGCAAATCTTTGCCCTTGGAGCGATATACAACTGTATACGCCCATGAGGAAGTGCTCTGGGTGCATATATGCATAATAATTGCTCACCCGATTGCGCTTGGAGCCCGCTGTTATATATCCAGTACCAGCGGCCATCTTCACGCAGAGTCGGCGCGCTGAACTAAAAAAAGATAGGTTCTATCACGTTGACACACCAATGATTCTGGATATGTACCTTTGCGTAATCCATGCTAGCTCGGAAGGCGTCCTCAAGCCGCTTCCTATCTACATTTTTGTCGAGAAACTCTCGCGTGAATGCTTCTTGAGAAGAAGTCCATTTGTCCGTTTCCTCCGTATACTCTTCCAACCAGCGATACGGGTCAGCGATACGAACCTCTCCATTGGCGGCGCTTTGATAAGTGTCGACATGATCGCAGCGGCGCGCTGGTGGATATTTATTAGAGTTCCACGGTGTTGGAGAGATTGCCATCGAGGAGACAGAACGGGAAAAGGGACGAAAAACGCGTCGACGAAACGTTTGCAGCAGCATGTGTGTTCCAGACATGGCTCCTTATATGGGAAACCACTATACTGGATCCCTTTTGGGGTCAAGCTCAAACCTCGCCCACTTGGTCATGCGCTGTGAAATGATCTCTCATTTAGTCCAATCGATGACCGATGTCGACCGATAGATAGCCCTATGGCCGACTGTCCACTGCGTGTGTCGTTTCGACAGCTTATTTCTCTCGAAATCTGATTGTGTGGCGCTCAACTAATGATCTACTCCAGGCCTTGTGGCAAGACATGCATTCATGGAGCCGGAAGAGCTCGCATCGGTTCCAACACGTTCGTAGCAACGCTATCAACCTTTACCGTCGGCTTGAGAAGGAGCCCTGTTTCGACAAGCATCTCGACTGATTCCGCCTCATGGGTCATGTCAGGGGATAACCCGAAACACGCTGCAGGACATATCTCGGCCTCCATCAGGTCAGGGACTCTCATCTAAGTCACCAGGACCTTTAAGATGAAATGAGCCGAATTATTGCAGCGATATGGCCTGCATGAGCGTCGCGTGGAGTTTTTCGCTTGACGATTTTACATGACTGTACTAATTTATTGTCACACAACCGGCCTTTGGACTAGCTTGGACCTGAACATTCGTTCTTGTGTGCGTCTCATGAATTTTTACCAAACACAATCGGTTCGGGACGGTGAACCGTTCTGAGCAAAGGAGCTTGTACTGGAAATAGTACGTTTTCCCGATCTATGTATCTTGCTTTTACAGGTTCTCACATAGCCTTTCTTCAGTCCCAATCTCACCTTTTTTCAGGCATCTTGACCATCTGACTCGGGGTGTTCCATTGGCTAGGAGAAATACCAGGCGATCGCGACATACGATAATGGAACACAGGCTTTGCTACACACGCGGTTCTTGTCGTCCTGGTGAAATGTCTTCACCGTCCTGTTGATCGCCCTTCAAGCGTATAACACTTCAAAGCTCTCCCCTGACGTGGAATTCGTTCCGCCCTAACAGATGCCATATTGCCGGCGTGAGCTCCTGTTTCCAAAAATATTGTCATTCAGCGACATTCTGCCAAGGCGTCATGTGTGTCGAGCAACAGGGGTTTTCCTGCCCTTTCCCTGGTCTCTGCTCTTCCATCTTGGCTGCTTCATCGAATCTGCGAGGAACTCCGCATGGTGAATTGATCTCGAATCCGGGTACTGAGCGGCGAATCACTTCTCCTAGGTCCCTGGGGATGTACTTCCTGTGACTCTTTGTTTTTACATATTCGTCCATCTCAAATGATCTTACAACTCGAAGTTGGGGTCTGTAGGCGTGAGATACGGGGTGCATCTAAACGACAACAGACCGCACGCATGGGGGTATGTTGCTGTAGAATATCGTTCAGCATTACTTCTGTTCAGGAAGCAAAACGAGATCGCATCTGCTACTTCAAAATAATGGAAACAAATTTCCACATCATCAAAGTGTCAAGCAGGATTTTCATCGCCAGGTGACAGATTTGTCGGATGTCAGAAAGCTTATAGCTTCAATGACAAACTTACATGAAATGGGGTTTGCATTGGTTCGCCACGTGGAAGAGGAAGCGAAGACTGTTAGGACCTGGAACTTTTTCAAACGAAATCAAAAATAATCAAGCGGTAGAATGGATCATTCGAGACGACAGCGCACTTCACAACTCCAGCACATGGGTTTTCGGGATGTGCAGGGTCTTCGTTGGTCTCTTCGAGAACATACTTTCTAAAGATTCCGCTTTGAAATTGCGTTATATATATGGAGAAGGTTTGGGCCACCGAGGATTTTCCTGTGGTTGGGACCGGTCCTGAAACGCGAAGTATGCCCGTGCAGACCCATGACTCATGGCGATAGCGTTTCCGAACAGTGGTATTAGAGGGAGGGGAGGGGTTACAAAGTACAGACATTCTCTAATCCCTGTCTGCACGGTTTTGTTTCAAAACCTGTCTAGCTTGATTCAAGCGTGTGTGGGATATCAACGACTCATGCACAGTGATCAGGTCGAGGTGTGCATGAGCATCAAAACACTTTCATAAACAGCCCAACCAATAGCCGAGCTCAACACTTTACGCGACATACGCAGGGAAGCACCATCGAAATATCCGGTGATGCCTCGTTGCTGTCAACGAAAAAAAATTAGAACAATGTGACGCAATTAGTTCTGCGAAAAGCATGCCTTCCAAATAGTAGCAATTGTCGTGATAAACCCATGGTACTGAGCCTCAGTGCGAACTTGTATCTTGGTCTATGACAGCCAGTTATGAAAAGGATGACCAAGAGAGGAACAAGGAAAGAAAGTACCTTGATGACATCAAAAGGATGGGTCGCCATCGTGGCGATAGCACCAGCTGAGGCCGCAGAGAATCCGTGAATCAACGTAGCCTGAATACTGGTCACGGGTGGTAGCACGTAAGCTGGGGGAAAGAAAACAGTGAATAAAGACAATCTTTCGGGCTGTGATAGTGATTGACACGGAAGACATGGGTGAAAAAAAAGAAGTGTAGTGAAAAGAACTTACAAGCTTCGTGCTTGATGCCCTCGTAGAAGACAACGAAAAGGCCGGCGTACGGCGCATCTCGCAGTGATGACGCCAGAAACCCACGGAGGAGTTCGGAAGGACCCTGACGGACGATAGTACCGAAGGCGCCTGTGAGGCTCTCATATGCGTATATGTTGCTCTGAATGAGCGTCAGCATCGTAGCTCTTACAAGAATGATTACACCTACCTCAAATCGAGCCTTCAAGACAGAGAAAGGGTTTAGCAGGAACCCAACTCCGACACGCGTCGTCGCACCTGCAATTAGATTGCCTTGACTGGTGAGTTTTGGCAGCACAGATGACGTGTTTTTACTCGCATCTCCGTTCTGTGGTCGTTTGCGAAGGGACGCGAAATATGGAGATGTGGCCATCAAAGTCCGGAGCTGGGTCAAACTGGTCATGTAAAGCGCGACTCCTGGGACGTTTCTGACATACGTTCAGTAAATCTAATGTTTGATTCGAAAGAAAAACGGAAAACACACCTAACGAGAGAAGGTGTAGTTCCCCTCCACAACCCACGCCAACCACCCGAGGAAACGACGTCTCGAGTAGTGTCAAGAATGATCGATGTATGGGGCCTATATAGTTAGGTCAATTATCGAGGCCACAAATGCCATGAACAGAAAGAAATACCGTGTCGGTCTCCAAGTCGTGCCATCCCCTTGCTGCAACCGGGTCTTGAGAAGATCGACTGTTGAACGTTGAACGGCTTTAAGTCAATAATTTACCCCTCTCGAGAAGAACGAACATGGTTGGAGGCAGACGGTAGTTGCAAGTCCCGATAATCCACCTTGAGGGATGTTATTTGTTACGAAAGGATTTTTTTATAGCTAATCGAAAGACACACCTGAGAGCAATTGCTGCCCAACATGGCTCATAAGATACCTTATTACGAGGGTTCAAATTAGTAACAAGTGCAGGCCGAGAAAGTAAGGGAATGAAGGATGGCGTCACAGCGCTGTGACCTTTGCTTACGACCACGATCATGGAACCAGCCATAGCAGCCATCCCCGCTCAAGCACGTTCAAAACAGTTGCGTGCATGTCTGCTATGCTCAATAATCCAACTTCCTGTGGATTTCCGCAAGAACGGCTGTCCAAACTGTGAAGACGTCGTTCAGGTTGGGATGAATGAACTCTTCTCAATCTTCATCCACTGATAGTCTCTCAGATGAAGCACAACCCCGACCGCATTAGTTCATGTACGACAACATACTTTGACGGTGTCATTTCTGTCATTGACCCGGATAAAAGCTGGGTAGCGAGATGGCAGCGCACATGTACGTTCGTCTATATCATTCCCTTGCACGTAACCGAATTTTGGCCTTCAGCGAAATATGTTCGAGGAATGTACGCCGTGCGTGTTAAAGGTCGAATTCCAGAGGACGTCGAGGCGGAGCTTGAGAACCGGGGCATCAAGTACCGCCCACGCGACCAGACAGACCAGGATTAGATCCTGCGGGATTTGTGAAGTAGATAGTTTACATGTATTTTTAAATCACGTGATCCATGAATTTCCTTCGACGCGTTGCCGCTCGTTTTTAACATAGCCGCGCAAATACCCTTTGGAACGGACCTTCATATTCTCTTTGACTTGCGCGTAGGTATTAGAGGCCAGCTATTGCTGGTATGAAGCAGCAACCAGCCAGCTTCTTTCCCACAACAGCCTTGGTGAGTTGCCAACATCACTCCGCGCCCATGGAAAATGACAAACGCCGCCTATATTAGGACCATGCAGCCGCAGGTCTCGGGGCAGGAGTTGCTACCACGCTGTGCATGAATCCCCTTGACCTTCTTAAGATCAAGTTCCAGGTCACCACATCGAACCCCACAGGCGGTCTGGGGAAGCACATTTGGTTCTCATTGAAGGAAATCAAACAAACTCAAGGATGGATGGGCTTGTATCGCGGAATAGGACCAAACATCGCTGGGAATGCATCAAGTTGGGGCTTATATTTCCTCTTGTGCGTGAATTAAAGCTCTACCCCCGCCGCATATTTACCCACTTTCATCCAGTTATAACATGCTGAAGAAACGGGCTTCGGGTGGCGATATCACGAAACCGTTGCCAGCTGCAGAATACTTGCTCTGTTCAGCTCAAGCGAGTTCGCACTTCCCACTTTAAAAACCTGGGGTGTGTGCGGGAACTAACCTACCTGCAGGTGCTGTAACCGCCGTCATCACCAATCCGTTATGGCTCGTTCGTGTGAGGATGTTTACGACGAGGGTAGACTCTCCCAATGCATACCGTGGTCTATGGGGTGCGTTTAGTCAGAAGTCACTTGGCAATCTCTTTACCTGCATGAGCAGATGGTTTATCAAAGATCGCCAGAACGGAAGGCTGGACGGGTCTGTTCCGCGGCACCTCCCTTGCCCTCGTTGGCGTCAGCAATGGTGCCCTTCAGTTCGTTGCTTATGAAAAGATGAAGAAATGGGGTTTTGACCAAAAACGGAAACAACATGAAAGGGCAGGGAAACAGTATGACGCGGAAACGGATAAACTGGTCAGTTCCCATTCAACTGTTTTTTCATAGTTCCGAACTTTTTTTTTGCAGTCGAACTTTGCCTACACCGTTATGTCTATTACAAGCAAGCTGGCGGCGTTAGCGCTGACATATCCATATCAAGTTGTAAGATCCCGAATCCAGGTAAGATACACTCGGCCGTTCTGCTTGGGGCAATATGATTCGATACTTGACTAGGACAACGCTGCGATACATCAGTTTCCTAACATCCCGGTAACGATAAAACGCACTTGGTCGCAAGAGGGCATCCGAGGCTTTTACCGTGGGCTGGGAACAAACCTTGTCCGTGTGTTACCTGGGACGTGCGTCACGTTCGTTGTGTACGAGAACTTGGCCTGGTTACTACGGACAACTGCGGCAAAACGTGTAGCGTCCAAATCATAGCACTTTGGGTCCTAGCCGAGATAGATTTAAATTACCCTACGTTCGTCTAATTTTGCATTTTTTATTATTAGAAATGTACACTACACCTTGATCTTATATCCCCCATCTCTCGATCTACTCAAGTTCTACTTGGCACTGGAATATTTGAATCTTTTGGCCAATTTATAATCATTATTTATCGGTGCTTTCTGATCCCTCCTTGAACAATAAGCAGCAACACGACCCCTGGTTCCACGTCGTTGGTGAGTATGAATACCCAAAAGCCTTTTCTCGTGTTGATCCAAGGAATAGTATACCCACTATGAGCGCCTTCCTTGCCTTTCGTTTCGCCGCGTTGTCCGTCTTGAGAACGCGCCCCATGGCTTTTATCAACTTTCAACATGGAACCCGAGCAATGACCTCTAAAACGAAGCAACAAAAGGCTTCAAGTCCACGAAATCAAAACCTTGGAAAAAACATAAAACACCGCGTCGTCCAACTCGTCGACCAAGAAACAGGCAAACCCGGCCCACCCCACAACCTCAAAGACATCCTCGCCTCGATCGATGAAACGACACACTACCTCGAGCTCGTCAGCGAAACACCCGCGTTAGTAAAGATATTCGACAAAGCAGAAAAGAAAATAAGATACCTCGCACAGAAAGCCCGGGCGAGAGCGTCGGCGCAACGTAACCAGCGGAAGGAGATCCAACTCACGTGGAGCACCCAACCGGGGGACATAGCGCACAAGCTCGCAAAGGTGCGGGAGGAGTTGGAGAAGGGGTGTCGGGTGGACTTGGTGTTTGCGCCCAAGAAGAATACCAATAACCCGCCCATAATGGTGATGCGGCAACGGTTGGATGAATTTGTGGCGGGTTGTGCGGATCTGAGCTCCGAGTGGAGGGAAAGAGTATTTGAGCGCGGGATGGGGCTCGCGTTTCTGCAGAGCAAGGTGGAGATTCAGGTACCCGGCAAGGAGGACTTTAGAGAATTGTTGCCCAAGTCGGTTCTCCGTCGACAAGAGAAAATGTTGGAGGAGAGAGAGAAAGAGAAGAAGCGTATGGAGGCGCGAGCTTCTTCAACACAACCAAGTGAACAATCAGAATCCGACATATTTACGTAGAGTAATTAGAAGCTACATATTTACTTGGGATTGTCTCCTAAAACTCCTAGGATCAGAACAGTTCCAAGACCGTGAGCATCCCTTCGTTTTCGTCGTTGGGATGCGATACAACGATCTACTGCCCTTCACCTCCTTTCTCGGGAACGCATACGGAATCCTCTTATTCTCCGGTGGAGATTTCTTTGCGCCTAAAGGCAACCGCCCCACGAAAAGATGCTGGAATCCCAGAGGAATGGCAAATCCCGCCTGCATCATATCCTTTCCAATTTCCAACAAAGTCAGATCCCAAACCTTCGAAAGAGCACCATGATGCGCATAATCTAATTTCGCCTGTTTGACTTGGTGTTTCTTGAGAGCTTGACGCCCTCTTTGTCTCCTAGGCCGCATATACGAGTGTCGACCGACAATATCGAGGATAGCATTGAAGAAATAGGCATCGGGCTTCGGAAGCTGCAGACTATGTTTGATGACGAAATCCTCCGGGATTCTCTGCGCAGCAGTTTGTACGGAGTGGTAAACAGCCAAACCTTGATCACGCCCTAGAGCGCCGCGAAGATTTGACGTCCGAGGGACAAGAGGATGAAATTGCCCCCAGCCAATAACGCCTTGACGCGCATGACGAGCCTTGCGAGCCTCATCGTCCAAATTATTATTAACTGACCCTCGACTCGCTTCGGCAGCATAGAGCTTGATCATGATGGTGTATGCATGGATGGGGAGGCACCAAGGAGTAAAATTTGCGTCAGGATCTGAATCCACCTTCCAACTCGCCTGTTCGGCATCTTTTGCAAGCTTCCAAACCCTCTCAGTTAATCCAGTCCTCCCTATTTTCTGAAGTGCGTTCAGGATCGAAGTAAAGACGTATGGTCCGAGCTTAACAGCGTGCTTCAGTTGTTTGGGAAACTTGACCTTCTTTCTTTTGGCTGGATCAGCAAATTCACCGTCGCGCACAGCTTGGTTCGAAGAGACGTATGGTCCGAGCTTAACAGCGTGCTTCAGTGGTTTGGGATACTTGACCTGCTTTCTTTTGGCTGGATCAGGAAATTCACCGTCGCGCACAGCTTGGTCCGAAGGTCGGAGGAAACCAGGAAAAATGATGGATAGGAGTTCTACAACAACATCTGGACGGCCGGTGGACGTGAGATGTGTAATAGTGGTCGTGATAGTGTGATTATCTCCTCGTTCCACAGCCCTGCGAATGGTATCCATGCGAGTGACGTCCTGGTCGTCACGCATCAAATTCAAAGCTTTGTCGACAATCTCACAACGGCGGAGCAGTGTACCGTTCCTCAGTAGAATAGTCGAGGTAGCTTGATCAGGTTTTAATGGCGGGATGCGTTCAATAGTCATGTGATGCAGGATTTTCTCAGCCAGTATGCCAGAACGCCGATGGCGCAAAGCGTACTGCAGAAGATTGTTGTAACCGTATCTATCCATGGCCGGTAACATTGATGTTTTCGGGGATGGAACAGGGTGTAGATAATTGCGTGTTGGCAAATCATTGGTAAGTCGGCCAAGGACGTCATGAAAGTAAGAGTAGGCTTCAACTCGCTCGGGCTGACCCGCTTTATCGGGGACCCAGACTTTGTCTGGTGCCCTGGGACAGGCAGAAAGTGAACGTATGATTGGGCTGATTGACTGGAATGGTATTCGCTTTTCATCTAGAAGTACCGCGATATTAGCAAGTGCCTGCAGCGCGGTACGAATGTAAAGTTGGGACCCTTCATCCGTTGCGTCTGATGAGAGGGTCTGATCAATCGCATCCAACATGGGGTGCAAACATGATTCTGAGGGGAACGCAGCCTGACGATCATACCATACAGGGACGCCCGTCTCGTTCTGTGTCGTCAGAATAGGTCCGGGGGAAGATGGATCTGGTTTGATTGAAGATTGCAGCATGCGAGCCTGCCAATCCCTTACCATTATCCCAAAAAGCAATGATGCTATGATGATCTCCCCATTGATAACGCAGAGCGTCATAAGGGTTCGAAACATGTTGCTCGTTCGTTTCTGCCGGTGTCGGCGTGCCAGGTACAGAAGCCGAAGAGCAAATTTTGTACTGTGGTGGTTTGTCATGGCATGTTTGAGGGTAAGAATGTTGGAGTCCTCTAGTGATGACTTCAACAACAGGGGCGACGTTATATTGCCTGTATTCGGAGAAGGGTGCGTTATCGCTTGAAAAACTGTTTCCAATGTTTTGCTGCGTATTCGAATGCCGCTTTCTATCATTTGCTGAGCCAAATTGCCGGCTTTTTTCGAGAGCCCTACCCGGATGAGACCATGTAGTAGTGCATGGGAAGATAACCTCGGGGAGACATTTGAGTCGAAAGGTACGGCTGAGGCCCTGAACTGCTTGAGGTCTCTTATTCCGGAGAATTTGAGGATTGAAGTCCGTCTGTCGCCAAGCCCGGCGTAGCGAATGGAGTTGACAATGAGAAAGGCATCAGACAGATCGCTATTTGCAATGGACAAACGGACAGCTTGCGAAGCGGCAAGAGAGATCTGGGCTGGTGTCAGGAAAGATTGCGAAGAAGAATTCGGGGTAGGTATGGAAGGGGTCGGTGGAAGTGAAGGTGAAGTTGATGAATTTAGGTCAAATGAAGTAGAGAGTGCGCGAAAACTACGCGAGAAGGTGGACCGCAACGCCTTGCTATGAGCAGGTAAAGCATGGAGCGTATGTCTGGCGCATCTTCGCCAGATACATTGCATGTGTATTACATAGCTGACAACTGAATGAGCTGGGAGTTCGCGCCTAATAAATGTTAAACTTACGCGTCAAGAGCAAAAGAAGTTGCACAGCAAGCAGTGTCGGTGTCGAGGAGTTGTCAATAACTTTTCGGACGATGTCGCAGGATGTCCCAAAGAGGAATGATGACACGTGAGACGTTCCTAAGTTGTAAAGTTGATTCTCAGAGGTTGGAGCTTGAAGACGACAGCGACGACGGAGTGTACAGTGACTTTGCGAAACCTTGAATACCCAACTTTATTGACACACTAGAGCTATGAGTTATGAACGTCGCGGCGGCGGCGGTCGAAGGCGCCATCACAGAGGTGAGAACAGGCTTCATGCCCATATCCATTTCTCCAACCAACCATCTCGTGTCCAGATGACTATGACGACCGACGGCGCGAACCTTATGAGTCACCAGACGATAAGCTCAAAAATGCCATAATCAAGTTGGGGGAAGTGGTAAGCACCTCAGCTGGTGAGGCTTAGACTCGCATCTTAACCTACTCTTCCTCCAGGATCCGGTGGAAGAACTCCCTAGGCTGGAAAAACAAATCAGGGAACATGTCCCCCGTAACATCCCCATCCTTTCAGAAGCTTTTCGTATTGGGTAAATGCGTTCCTAATCTCTTATTTACTGTCTGACTTGTCAATTCCAGTGTGACAGAAGAACCGTACAAAACTCCCTACTATGCCGCCCTCTTACGATTGCTGCATGACCCTTCAGATGTTGGCATTCCAGACGAGACGCCCCTTGGGAGACTCATTCTCGAAGATTTTTGGAAAGGCTTTCAGGGATATCTGGACAAGGTTGCTTGGAGAGAAACTCGATTATGCGTCAGTACCCATCTCACAACCAAGACCCAATTTGACAATCCATTTACCAGATACATTTCTTTGCCCATCTAACGGTGGCCAAACTGATCTCGCCTGAGTCCTTGTTTTCTCTTCTGCAATCATTCACGGCTGTCCTCGATGAATTTGGTGTCTCTCATGGACGAGCAAAACGAGCAGCTCTTTGTGCTGGCGAAGGTCTTCTCGTGGTATGCCTCATTCTTATTCCCAGCGGCGAATATCTTAATTTCTCTCAGGCCGGACCCATATTGAAACAATATTCTCCCTCGAACACAACGGATATTATTGAGGCAATTCGGACCTATAACGAACTTACCATTGCACAGAAATGGCTGGTCGCACCCGTCACCAAGATTTACAGTGATGTCGTCCCAGAAGAAAATGCCGTCGAGGTTTGTCTTTGCGCTTTAATCACGTTGAGCAAATTGCTCAAAGAATCTTTAGCTTCTGGATATCCTGTTAACCATTTTACAAACCCTGGATCAAGGAGACTTTGAGGAAACTGCCAATTGCCTTCCCAGACCATACTCTGAATACCCAGAGATTGACACCACCGTTTTGCCTCCATACAACCTTCCTTTGGTGCTAGTTCCACCGGAGATCATCGAATTGGATGCCCTTTCAGGGGATTCTGGCGAGGAAGCCCAGGTAAAGAAAGAAGAATGGCCAGAGTTTTTCATTCGTCTATTTGGCTCCGAGGTAGATTTCGTTAGTATCGTTGAAGATTTCTACTAACTATAGACCCCTTAGGTCTCTCCCGATTTCCAGAATCCTGTCGGGTATATTGTGCGAACCGCGCTCTTAGATATCACCGATATTTTTGAGGTTAACAGGAAAGAGTGTGCCCGGTTACTCCTCGAATACCCTAAGTGGAATCTCCCTGGAACATTCAAACCCAAGCCTGGAGCAACAGTCACTGCAGAACCTGTTTCTGGAAAAGATTGGCAGCTGGAGAGCACGATTATTGAGGTCAGCTCTTTCTCTTTCCTTTCCCTCGATTTCTTCTTATCTGACTAATGTGTTATGAAGACTACTCTGGGAGCTTACTTGATTCTCCCAGAATCGTCCACAAAGTCCATTTACTACACCAGTCTCATAACAGAGCTCTGTAAACTGTCACCTTCAACTGTAGGTCCAGCCGTGGGAAAGTCCATCCGTAAGCTCTACATCTCCCTCTCTGAGGGTTTGGACGTGGAAGTAGCACGTCGATTTGCGGAATGGTTTGCTGTTCACATGAGTAATTTTGGATTCCAATGGGTGTGGAAGGAATGGTGCGTTTTTGTCAATTTCGTCTTTCAGGTGCATCTCGAACTGTTTGTAGGGTACCTGATCTTTCTTTGACCGTTCAACACCCACGTCGTGCGTTCATGCGCAGAGCGATTGAGTTTGAAATACGGTTGTCCTATCATGACCGCATCATGAAGACCCTTCCCGAATCGATGCAGACTCCTGAGGCATACACCATTGCAGAACAAGCACCAGGTCCTGACTTCGAATATGATGATCCTGGTAAGTTCTGTTGTCCTCCCTCATCTATATTACTTCTAAATATACTTCTCGTAGGCAAACCGCATCATGATGCTGCTCAAGCCGTTCTCAATCTCTTCCGAGGACGAGCGAAAGCAGAAGACGTTATATCTCATCTCGACACCCTCAAATCCACTCTCGAAAGCTCAGATGAAGGGCACGTCAACGTCGACGCTGTCATGCGCTCCATCGCCGTCCAATCCCTCCTCCACATCGGCTCGCGCTCCTTCTCACATTTGCTCAACGCCATCGAGCGCTACCTCCCTCTCCTACGAAACCTTGCGAGCAGTGGTGTCTCAAGTGTCGGAGGCGGTGGAAATGCAGAGGCAAAAGCTGACATCCTCAGTGCTGCGGCTGCTTTCTGGAGGCATAACAGACAAATGGTTGGCATCGTTTTCGATAAACTTATGCAGTACCAGATCGTCGACCCGACTGATGTCGTAAGCTGGACCTTCCTGAATGGGGCTGTGATTGGGCAGTTCAGCGAGCTTGCCGGCCCGATGAATCTCAGTACGTTCGAGTGGGATTTGTTGAAGGGTGCTCTGGACAAAGCCAATGGACGAGTGATGATTGCCAGGAGGAAAGTCACGGCATTGAGGAAGGAAGATGATGATACGCGTGCCCGCGTAAAAGCTAGCACTGACGCAAACACGATGGAGGTGGATGCTGAGGAGAAACCAGGTAAGAATCTTACAACTCCGATTTTTTCATTTACCAACGATTTTGATAGAAGATACTACGTCTGACAATCCTGCCCTCGTCACTGCCCTCAAGGCTTTCTCGAGTTTAACCAGGGAACAAAAGGCAGCACTTTCAAAAACACTCGACGGATTCGTGTCATGCCTCGCACCTTCTCTAACGGACCTAAGTCCAAACCCCCACGCCCGGACGGTCATCTCAGAAGAGGCATGGGAAAACCGAGCGAATTGGGGTCGAGATGAATGGAGTGCCTGGGAAACTTGGGGCTGGTACAGGCAGTTCTGTAGAGCGGTTCGTCATATTTTTGTTTCTTCCTTGCGCATTTTGAGGGGGGGCCTAATATACCCTTGTCTTTGTGACAGTATTCGCCGTACCTCCGAACATACTCCAACACGCTGTACGCTATCTCGTTTGCTAAATTCGACGGATCCAAAGATCCAGCTGCTGAGCTGCTCAAAAGGATCTGGAACATCGCCACAGGCCAAGATGCTTGATCAAGTACCGTTTGGGAGAGCCAAGTTACAGTATCTACACCTCTCGATTATCAGTTATTTCCATAATTTGCTTTTCTGTGTTACTAAATGCTTGTGTGGACTTGACGTAAGATTATTGTCCCGCGATGCTGACAAATCCATCTGCCGGATGGAGGTCGGAGTCAAGTCCGTTGACGCGACAGCTCCTCTTCCACCCACCCACATCCGAGACATCCTTGTCAGCCTTGTACAACTGGCGGGAGTCCATCATGGCAACACCATCACTCCGGACGACCACCCACAGCTACCCTCAGGCTGAGATAGACGCGATGATGAGGTTTTACGGCGGCAAAAAATGTGTTATCTCGTTGCTGCCAGGTGCTGCGGAATGGTGCCACATCCTAGATGCAGCCCTAGGCCCCTGCAATGAACGTTTGAGTTAATTTTATCCTGTGTGATGTCGCTGAACATACATATGTCATATTAGCTTTCAAAGATGCTTCTCCGCAAACTTCGTCAGGACCCACATCCCCATCATGCTGCTGAAGTGCGGGAGAATATCGTGCCACGTATGTACTTATTTCTTTCAAAAAGGTTGATTTTTGACTAGGCCAAGTTACGGCAAACCACCATAAAGCTATAGATGAGCGGCCGCCGCAAGGGACGCTCTTCCTTCATGAAGATATCCTCGCACGCACTCTTGCATATGAGCGGGACCTATCTCAGTGGAGGCTTGCAGAGTTGTTAGCTGGGCGGGGTGATCCTGGCCGACCAGCATATGAAGAGGTGAGTGGTTGTCTTCATTCATTTGGTGTCATGCCTCATCAGTACTTTAGGTATTTGGCAGCAGAGGAGTTACGAAACATCGCTGGCATGCGGCCGCCAACTTGGATATTTTCATCAGGTTTGAGGACAATCAAGGCAGAATGTATGTCCACCAGGACTGTCCTGGCATCGATGACTCGGCCAGTCAGAACCCATTCCCAATCATTGATGCCCTTCTCTCTATACCATTCTCGCTTCTTCACACCCTTCCTCGCTTGTCTGCAATTGCACCACTCAGTCTCTACCAACAACAACTTGTTACAGTGGGGCAGGAAATTGTCAGTTGGTGGTGGTGGGATCCATTGCCTGACGAGATTGAAAAATCAGAGAGAATCCGTCTTGCAAACCAGCAAGTCGGCCCTCGAAGCACCAAACCCTTTCCTATACATCATCCTTCCCGCAATGGTACCACATTCTCAATGCAGCCCACTATCATTCACCTGGGCACTCAAACCACACACTCTTCTAGCCAGGATCCACACACCTTCAAGCTTCCCTCAGGCCAGATTCTGCTTGGAACAATCCCTTCCTTCTCCCAGGATGGAGATGAGCTGCTGCTCACAGCTGGGCATGAAGGGTTAGTGGAGATGGGGGATGTGATGGCAGAGAAGGGAATTGCTACAGTGGCCATGAGCTTACCAGTGACATATGAGGCTTCGGATATGCAGAGCATTGAAGGCACGGAGACTTCTGACAACATTGATGCCATGGAGGACGTCGAAGAACAACCTCCAACTGGCCTCTCATCTTCAGAAGTTTCATCATGGGTTGAACAGGTTGCCGAATCCATGCCGGAACCCCTCCCTCTACTGCCTGGTTCCTTCGAGAGGGGTGTTATTGGTGGCATGAGCACCAATGACATGTTAATGATCAAAGGACTCATAGATCCACCTGTCTACATTCAATTCTTTGATTTAAGCTTGTTTTCTCATCATTCCACAAATTCTTCCTAGGCTACATCACCATTGCCATTGTAGTCATTGGACATTAGACTTGTATCGGAATTTAGTTCCATTGGACTCCCAAGATAAGCACTGAGCCTCCGATATGTCACTATTTAGTTTTGCTCTGATGATACAAGGGTAAGAGAAGCTCCGATTTGTGCTAGTATTAACCTTGGTCATGTTAAGGCATAAAAGGTGATGAATTACACAAGAGAGGGAGAGTAAAGAAACCAAAACCAAAACCACGAGAAAAACGTGCAATTACTCCAATCCTGGCATCTCATAATCTATGGGAACATCCTTCCATTCCAGCCAAGCCACATCCTCACTTCCCAGATCCACTCCCTTCCCAGTCCAGCCGTCGCCTAGAGGGCAGCTCCTTCAGCTCAATGCTCTCACCACCATCGTCATCAGCGCTGCATGGATCATTGCGCACCACGGCGTAATGCTCCCCGCGCCAACCGATGAAATCGATCGAGGGAAGCGCCGTAGCCGCGCTCCGCGCCCTCGAGATCCACACATCCGCTTGTACCTGAAAGTCCTTTTCGGACATGAGATTAGGCTTCGGGCGCCGTTTGTGCGCGCAGCGGAGGTGGAGGAAGGAGAGGGCGGGAAACTTGGTAAAGGTTGGCGCGTATTCGTTCTGCGGAGACACGGGGTCAGCCCATAGAGTTTTTGGATAAGAGAAGTCAAAGTGCGAGAGGTTTTTCCACGATGACGGTCGAGAGATTCACGGCAACCATTTCTTCTGGTATCGCGTTTACGAGCGAGGAAAGTGCCGTCTGAGTCAGGTTGGCGATGCGTACCCTTAGCACCCGGAGTCTGGGTAAATCGACGAGCTCCCACGGGCAATCGCCTAAATCAAGCCTGCGTAGTTTCTCCCTCTTGCGCAAAAATTGCGTGACGGACTGGTAGAGGCCGGTATCGTTTTCATGTCCCACCAGCAAGGACCTAAAAGTCTCCAAGTGCAGCAGGAACGTATGCTTCCCGTCGATAACTTGGTCGCTATTGAACACCACCGACGCCGAGCTGGGCTCCTCGAACGTCCCATGAAGGGTGAGGCTCTTCGATAATGGTCGAGAAGGCGGGAAACCCGTTCTTGGCATTGAGAGAGGCATCAAAATTGTTGCGGTAGACGCCAGTTACTTCCTGCCACCGCCGTCAGAATTAATCACAAATGATTGCCTGAGATACTAACCACTTCTTCGCCTGGTTTCGCACTATAATCAGATCCCAAAGCAGGATGACTTCCCGATGTCTGGGCAAACGACCTGCAGAAACTGATATAGGAGACTCTTGTAATGCCATCTTTTAAAATTTTCTGTATACTGCCTGCAGGCATGAATGATGAGTACGACATTGGTTCCACAAGAACGAAACAAACCTGTTCCGAGTTTACTGGGAAAGGGCCCTTGCTTTCGCAATTTGCGCAATCGCTAATTTTGACTTCCTTCGTGGCATCTTGATAAAACGGGCCAAGGACTGCTCCGCACTTCTTGCAATCAAATTTAACATATTTTAGCTGAGGGAAGACGCCGGTTCGCCGCGTAACAACGTCAGTCACTCGAGCGAGGTTGTTAAGATCTGCTCGACGTAAGTCTCGCAAGGAGGAGGCGGTGGGTAAACCGGATATTCGAACGTGTACTTCGGAATGAATACGTTTGTAGGAAGGGTAGTAAACGAGGATGGCATTGAGGGCGACTTCATCAAAAATTTCAAGCATGGCGGTGGGGCTGCCGGACAAGAAGTAGGCCAAAATAGCTTTGGTATCTATAAGATGTTGATATGTTCTAGGGATTCCGCGCTCGCTGAAAATGCCATCAGAAGAGGCCAATGGATGATATTTGCCGCTCGCTTACTTTCTCCCTGATTTTTGATACGTTGGCCATACACAGACGAACCATGCTCCTCGACGTGATCGACGAACATGGTCGTTTGCAATCCATTCAACGATAGATTTGGCTTTGATGTCGCCTAGCTGCTCAAGGGGCAATTCCTTCCAGGCGAAATCAGCCCCCTCGACGTATGCCTGCGGGGGCCTGCTTCTGAATTTCGGCAACTTTGAATTGAAGGGCAGCAGCATTGCAGCGAGCCAATTCGATGTGGTATCCAGCGCCGAGGGCAGCGCTGAATGAAACCTGCTTTGGCTGTGGATGGAGTCATTCCAGCAACCATAATCGGAGGTTTACCAAGGAAACGCAAGAAGCAAGCACCGACGCGGAGGTTATCATCACTAGAAATAAAGTGCCAGAAAAACCACAATACATTTGCGCGTAGCTATAATCTCGCCTTGTTCGCACAAGACTCGAGACCACTTCTTACTCCACCATTCCTCGTATTTGGCGTCCGCAACAACAAAGAGCTGCGCATCTCCTTTCCCTTTCGCGCCCGCGAGGGCGGCACAAGCACCGTGCCTGTTAAAGTTCCTGGCAGCCAGGCGCAAGGATCTGGTCGCGCAAGGGGAGAAGAGAGGCTGCGCAAAGCAGGGCCTACATATGCAGAAATTGTCAACGAACAAAACTCTGGCAGGCAAAATCATGCAAAGTACCGTTTTCCATGGCAAAGGCAGAAATTTTCAAGCCCTTGGCTTCCCAAAGCTCTCTGCCAGCGCGCGCAGCCAAAAATGGGCTGGGTGCCCCAAATCCGCAGCAGCACCGAAGCAAACACTCACGAAGGGATTCGACAATATCAGAGTGCCTGCCGCGCAGTGCTGAATCCTCAGCGAAGCTACCATGCACACCCCAAACCTGCAGCAGCGTCAAAGCAAACACCCACGAAGGGACTCGGCAAAACCAGAGTGCCTGTCGCGCGGTGCTGAAGCCTCAGCGAAGCCGCGGGTGGAGAAACCGCCGTGCAATGGTGGCTTAAAAGCAGGAAGCCAAGGCAGAGGAAAAGTTCATGAGCAGGCAGAACGTTTGCCGCGGTCACATATTCTGAGTCACGCTTTGGTCACGCTCAAGAAATTCCGGCCTCTGAGTCTCAACAAGCCAGGCGAACGACTTCGAATTCATCTGCCCATTGCTAGCACCTGTGCACCCAGAAAATGAGGAGCCCTCACGTTAAAAAAGTTCTCCGCCTGCTTGTGCCCCATGTGGCATCAGGTGCCAGAGCCCTTCGACTATTCGCTAATGCCGCCGACAAAGCATCCCAAACCAAGTTTATCACTTGTGTTTGGTCGGCAATCAATGATAACTGGTCTGGTGCACCACATGAACTGTGCCGAGTCAAATGGTTTCGCGATTTTGTGGACCGCTGCGCCTCCGAAATCTCCGTTATTCCGAAATCTCTAGCAACTGCCTACTCTGCGCGCAAAGCCAAGTACAACAGTGTGCGAAATCTCAAAAAGCGCTTTAGCCAAAGCTTGGGATTCACCAAGCGAACCCGCCAATCAAAATCGGCTGACTTTGCGAACATTCCCGAGACCGTCGTCACCACGTACCCAAAGAGCAAAGCGTATCCACCCCTCAAGCATTGGATGTACGAGACTGATGCAATAAAGAGGAAGTGGAAAAGGCACCTTACTTCTGGCCGGAGACCAGACAAGTGAAAGCCCTATTTGCCCATGAGAAAAGTGAACCCCAGCTTGATTGACCATGATGTGCCCCCCCATGAAAGTCACCGATTTCGAGGCATCAGTGGCGAATTTGTTTGTGGTGTCTGGAGAGATTTCTGCCCCAATGAAGATGTCCTTCCTGTGGTTGACACCATTGTTCAAGAGGCTGTTTCAAATCGGAAAAATGTTCGGGTGAGTATCCCTTTTACTTTCTGTAATCGCCATTAATCAATCACTTTAGATGGAGGACCCTGGGTCCCTCGTCCAAATCGGTTTTTCAGCTGGTGCCCGCAGCGCACCGAAATTCGACTGGGTTCGCAATATAACATATCAAAAACTACCCAGTGATATTGTTGGTGACATGGATCACCGATCCAGCTCAGCATTCGCCCTCTTCTGGAACCTGTGCCGGAATTGTTTGCCAGATGAAGTTATGAATGATTTCGATACTTTTTTCGAAGAATGCTGCATGCCGAGGATGGACTCCTGCAAAGGAGCTGCAGAAGGCAGCGCTGGTAGCGGAGACGAACATGCTTTCGGCGATTAATCCATTCAGATAGGCAGCGACAAATTTGTTCTCAGAAATGCTGAAAGAGCCCTATGCGGCCTAAATTACTCCCAGTCATTTATTTGATTTAACTTCTTTGCCCTTTGACTTATTCTCATTTGGTAGATCTACCCATTTTGAGTGCCAACCTCACAAATTCGTAATCGCTTGGACAGTAAGAAGAGACCACCCATCCGACCCTGGCGGCCATTTCTATATCAGCACTTATAGGATTCGAGTTCAGGCAGCTGCAAATACACTGGTCGTGTGGCGACCTATAGATATTCATGGAACCAGTTTGCAAGACCTCAGACCAGCAGATCCCAATCCCACCTTTTTGCAAACAGGGATTGCCATTGTGACATCTAACACTGTTTGGAAAAAATATCGCGATGGCATTCTGTCCCACCAAGATGCCATGAGGATTTTATTAGAGAGTGATGATGAATTAGATGATTTGCAGCACGGTGGATAATAAAGATCTGTGGTTAAAAGGCAAGTAAACTCGGCAGCATCCACCTACAGCAGCACCCTAGATCTTTGATTAGTGCCACCTGTCCAACTCTTGTAAATGTTTTATGCATTAATTATCCAGTCACACATTCCAAAAACAGAACGTCCACATTTTTTCGGATTCAACACTGTGTTCCCTTACTCAGATTAAACATAGCGAATTACTACCATCGGAGACTGGGTTCGAGTCTAGTCAGTCAATGTCCTCCCTTAATTTCGGGCATGAGCAAATCCAATATCTGGAGAGGTTGATATTCACCGGTGGTGTATTTCTATGCCAATGATCAAGATCAGAGAGTGGTGCAGAAGACAAGGGCATCTTGCACTGCGTACGCGCTTATAAACCGATCTAATGATTCTCCCGCTTAATCCGCCCTCGTGTCGGCAGGGCGCCTCAATAGAAGGACACTACGTCCGTTCCCAGAATAGTGGCCTACTAGAACAGCATAGTAATAAGCGGCGCACGTCAGACGGGAAGGACTCAGAACATACCTGTGTTGGCTCGAAAAGTCGATATGCCTAGATTGGGTCAGGGGAGAGGGTTGAACGTTGAACATTGTAGGCTCGCTACCAGCCCTTATGGACGGATACTGATTTGGGATCAGAATACTTATCAATTACCCGGCCATGACCCTCCTAATTCGGACTGACCCAAAAAAACTCATTTGTCATCCCAGGTTTTGATCCCATAGAGACTGGAGTCGAGTCTATGAACATTGAATATTGAAGCTTTGAAGTCTTGGCGTCATTGATGTTACTTCTTGCAGCTAGATTGTTACAACACTGCAAATGCAAAACTCCTCCATCCTTGCGATGGTCTGTTGTTCGATCAGACGTAGAAGCAAAGACAAGACCCTAATTAAGAGATAGAGCTTTTGAAGATTGTAGAATATACGTTGTACAACAAACGCATGAGGTATCGATAAGTGTAACAAACAATCCAAACGATCGGTGGTTTACCCAGCAGTATCGTTCACGTCGAGCTCCAGCCATTGACGAGAAGGTTCCCGTCCGGTGACGTGCCCGTGAACTGGTTGGGTCCGCCGTTCGTGTTGATCACACTGTTGACTAAGGAAGAGGTGGGGCGAGCAACAGGAGTTACAGTTGCTGATGCAATAATGGCAGAGGCCTCAGCGGGACTGATGGTGATCGTGCTGGTGGAGCTGGTGGATGCCACGGCTGAGTTGTTACCGCGGACAAGCGAGCCGAGAGTCTGGGGTTGAGTATCAATGAATGCCATCGTTGGACCGGCAACGATCTGGGACGAGGCACGATCGCGAACGTTGTTGATCAATGGCTGGCCGTCGGAGGTGATGAAGATAGCGACGGGGCCGTTAATCCCTGGTGGGACGACACAGTTGTTGAATGGCAGAGCAATGGAGTTGGGCTGGCCACCAAGCATCATTTGGCAGAAGAGGTTCTGAAAGGAATATTTTTTAGTCCCCCGATTCAGATTGTATGGGAAGCTAGAAATGATGCTCACATCGGTGGAACCGTTGATGGCAGACGAGCTAAAGGTCAGCTTGGTTCCTGGCGCAACAGTACCGGTGTTAGTGATTGCGAGAGTGGGATTTGCTGGAACGCCAAGATCACATGGCCCATCGAAGAAAGGGCCAGCGATAGCCAAAATCTCATTAGGGGTAAGAGGAATGTCGAAGGCCGCTGGGATGGCTGTTCCTGTGCCAGAGAGCACGTTGAGAATTGTTTGATGGCGAGCCTCGACGGTCAAGATGGAGCCGGCAGCATCCAAGAGGACGGGGTCGGTAATGAGGGTAGCGCCACCAAGGTAAGCCGAGACACCAACATTTTCAACTACACGGGCAGTCGCAGCCATGGTCGCAACGTCTGTCAGGGCACCTGCAAAGTTAAACTTGCAACTTGTGATGGGGGTCTCTCCAAACGACTTCAAGGCAGCCTATGCGTTGTTTCAGTAAAAGTACATCTGCCTTGCAAATATATGACGTTTACCTGAAGTACAGTGCTATGAGTAGCTTCATCGACCTGGATGGTCTTGAATTGCTCGATAGGGATTTGACTAGAACTGAACCCTGCAGCTGTGAAATCGCTAGATTTGAATTTCGCGAGAGCTTGACAATAGAAAGCGGATTCCAGTTGCTCCAAAACATCAGCGAATTCTGTTGAGAGCGTATCAGAAACAGACTCTCTGGTGTAGCGCACGCGACCTACTGAAGACCAGAACATCGGAGGCGGCGGGTTTAGTCTGACGAGCGGGCGCAGCGGATACCAAAAGAGGGGCGGATGCCGTCAGGGCAATGAAAAATGAGCTCAAGAACATTTTGGCAAAAGACGCTGTCGAAAGTTTATGTATAAAAAGGGCCTGCTTCAAAAAAAAGTGTCAAACGAGCTGGAGCTAGCCAAATATTATCAACCAGGGGATGCTGCCAGGCAAACCCAAAAAGAAGGGCTAAAATGCAAGCCATTATTGCTCTGCAAGAAGAAGCTCGAGAATGACTTACGAGGGCGGGGAGAAGGTGGAGAAACAACAAGAAGTGGAAAGAGACATGGTGGCGACGGACATCAGAGTATTTGTAGGGATCAATGATTGTCGTCGGTCCTGCCATTCCTATGGCGATATGTTGTACAAGGAAAATTTTGACAATAGACCCTCAATTCATATTGCTAACACTATACAATGGCAGCTTGCAAGAGTTTCTTTCCACGTCTAATTGTGTAACCTGGGCAACATGAGCTCGAATATCACCATTCTCCTGTCATGTTCAGAACTCCTCAACTTGACCTGACCTTGACCTTGACCCCGGCAACTGGATTTGGTTCCATTGTCTATGGATTTGCTCGTAGCTTCCAATTGTTCTCATTATGATTCCAGCGTCGGCCACGCGCCATTAGCAACTTCAGTATGTGCTACAACGACACTAACATCTAGACATCAACCATAGTCAGCGCTCAGCAATAAAGGGCGAAAAGGATTGGCGGCATATCATTCTTGAATAGAGGTCCCCCAAAGAAGGGAATATATTCCCACACAACGGTGGGAAAACCAAGAATTTCTTCACTACACAGAAAGTTGCTAAAAAAACGATTTGCCGTCGTCCTGCTCGTTGTGATCGTTATTCTCTAATCATCTTTCATCTTCATCTCATCTCTGCTAATTTTGATTACAGTTTCTTCGGTGACCTCAACCAACCATGCTCGTGCTATACGAGACCGCCTTGGGCTACTGTCTCTTCAAGGTATCAGACTCTGTGAAAATCGAGAGCGCAGATCTATGGAAGGAATTTGAAACGCCTCAGCAGGCGAATAAGCTGTTCGTCCCGTTGATCATTTTTGTCCGCGAGGTTGCCTCATTATTTACCTTTTCAGACTGAAGCTGAAGGCTCTGCACCGGTTCACGTCAACGGCTACTGCGGTGGAAGATATTTCTGCCATACAAAATGGGAAGATCGGCAAGGGATTGAAACAGTTTCTAACCGACGAAGTACTGGGGAAGAGAAAGGGCAAGGAGTCTCTGGTGGTTATTGACCCTCATCTTGGTATGCACCTCTGTCAACCATCAGAATATGTCTGGAATTCGCTTAATAGGACGGTCAATCTCAAAAAAACTGAGCATTAATGTGAATGCTATGGCGGAGGGCCAAAATGGTGATCTTTGGCGCGGTATTAGGTCGCAACTTGCAGCTCTGCTAGACGGGTTGGACCCAAAAGATTTGGCGACTATGAGCTTGGGGTTGAGTCATTCTTTGGCAAGGTGTGCACTTGTTAAACTCCAAGCTTCCCCAGAATGTTCATTCCTAAAAATATAGATTCAAACTGAAATTTTCCCCGGACAAAGTGGACACGATGGTTGTTCAAGCTATTGCCCTCCTTGATGATCTGGACAAGGAGATTAACATCTACGCCATGCGAGTCAAGGTATGTCCCTTTCGCATCCATAAACATCTCATTTAACTCCCTGCAGGAATGGTATGGGTGGCATTTCCCTGAAATGGCTAAAATTATCTCTGACAACGTCGCTTATGCCAAAACCATCCGGCTGATGGGTATGCTTTTTTTCATTCATTCAAGAACCGCAACTAAGTAAGACCCGCCCTTAGGATTCCGCACAAATGCGGCATCAACGTCATTTGCCGCTATCCTCCCAGAAGACCTCGAAGCCGTACTAAAAGCGGCCGCCGAAATCTCAATGGGAACAGAAATATCTGACTCTGACATTGCCCACATCCACTCGTTATGCGACCAAGTCATCTCAATCTCATTATATCGAACTCAGCTCGCCGAATATCTCCGAAATAGGATGAATGCAATCGCACCCAACTTGACGGCGCTGGTCGGAGAGTTGGTTGGCGCGCGGCTGATCAGTCATGCAGGCAGCTTGTTGAGTCTGGCGAAACATCCTGCTAGTACAATCCAGATCCTTGGAGCGGAGAAGGCGCTCTTCAGGGCATTGAAGACGAAGCACGACACACCAAAGTACGGCCTAATTTACCATGTCAGTTCTTATGTTTTTCTTTGCATTGTTTCTAGGAGTTGACGACACGAATTTCAGGCATCGCTTATCGGTCAGGCTCCTCCTAAACTAAAGGGCAAAGTGCGTCAACGTAGGATATCCTTTTCAGACTTTTTATTAATGGCTGGGGAATATAGATGGCACGTATGGTAGCCACCAAAGCTGCACTGTCAATCCGTGTCGACGCGCTCACGGACGCCGACGGCAAGTCTGAGGAAACGGCGCCCTCAATAGGCGTTGAAAACCGCGCAAAACTTGAATCACGGCTGCGGGCACTCGAACATCAAGAGCAAGGCACCGGTGTACGCCGGTTCGATAACGGTGGCAAGAAGCAGCAGCGGTTTGAAATGACCGGCGAGACAAAGACGTACAATACCAATGCAGATGCGGTGGAACTGGATTTGGTATCAACACAGCGTGTGAGCCCGAAGGAGGTCGCAGAGAAGCTTGTGTCTGACGTGAAGGAGGAGAAGAAGAGAGCAAAGGAGGAGAGGAGGGCAAAGAGGAGAGCGGAGAGACAGAAGAGTGAAACTGCAGAGAAAGACGACGAGAATGATATGGACGTAGATGAGGAAGAGAGCAAGAAGGAGAAAAAGGAGAAAAAGAGGAAGAGGAGGGAGAGTGAGGCGAATGGAATTGCTGAGCCTGAAGCCAAGGTCTGTTACCTCGTTTCCTTCGTGTTCTCTTTCCTGATTTTCTTTTTCTTCAAAAGGAGGAGACAGAAGAGGAACGAAAGGCAAGGAGAAATGCTAGAAAAGCGGAAAAGGCGGCGGCTGCAGCTGAGAGCGATTCACCAAAGAAGAAGAAGAAGAAAAAGTCGGAGGCATGAGTTTGGTGGATCGTTGTTACACTTTTTATATTTTCCAATGTTATTTCCTGAAACGGTATATGAGATCATCAGAGCGTTGATGCTCGAGGACGACTCGGACGGCAGTCTTTAGCCCATCGCTTTCATACCCGGTTCTCGCTGTTGACGGCGATGTCCAAACCCACTCTCCTCCAGACTCTCCTCAACAGGCCATCCCAGACCTACTCCCTCCCCTCGCAAAAGGAATACTTTTCAACAAAGCAAGGAATGCTGCGCATTGCAGCCGAAACGCAAGTTCCACATTCGCCTGGTGCGACGTCAGATAGTAGTCATTCTATGGCTCAGCTCCCTCAGCCGGTATCAACGGCAACCCACAGCGATATTCTTGCTGCTGTACGTCATCTCTTGTCGATATGTGAAATTGTCTCGTCTGACTTGCAATCTCTTGAGACAACCAGGACATCCCTCGTCCACGTCCTTACAGCTCGAACTCGCAGCAGCAACGCCCACTTGCCATCTACCAGATAGAGCAACTCTCGGACTCTGATTCTGAGCCAGAAGTGTTCTACACGCCAAACACATCCCCACGCACATCTATGGCCTCCTCCATCGTTTTTCCTGGAGCAGTTCCCCGACAATCTAGCCGTAGATCCTTACGTGTTATAGTTAATGATGATGAGCCTCCGTCATCAACTTCTATCGCACCCATTGCAGGCCCCTCTACTCCCACTGCTGCGGTCACCTCACCCCGAGAAGCGGTCATCTCCACTCGCGCACCCTCATCACCCTTGCACAGAGTCGAAAATAAAGAGCAGCGCACCGCCATCACATCTTTCTCCGCGTCCTCTCTTTCCACCATGTCGCTCGACGGATATTCAGTCCTCTCCGATCTCACCTCTGATTCGCCTCGGCCCACAAGCCGAGAAACAGCCACCTCTACGCGTATACCCTCCTTAGCTGCCTCGTACCTGCGCACAAACGGGCCTGTTGCGCAAGTCAGCGAGCAACGCAACGCCATCACATCCTTCTCTACTGATTCCCACTCTTCCATGTCTCTTGACGGTTATTCGATCTTTTCCGATCTCATGTCAGATTCGACGAGAGGAACCACACCTGTGACTTCCGACGTTGGGCTTGGAAATAAAGAGGACACAGCTACGATTACGCCCATCAAACCCATGAAGAACCCACGATCCAAAGACTATGTCTACACGGACGAAGATTGGGCCAAGGAGGTTCGATGGCTTGTCCCACCCGATCAGCAGGACGCAGCAAAAGCGACGGTCACGCGTAATTCCAGCAAGAAGAAGAAACATCAGATGCATCTAGGTCATGGGTTACCATCGAAAGGCTCGAATGAGGCTGCCGAGACCAAGCAGAAACCCAAATATTATATTGCGACAAATGGGACACCTGTACCGCCACAATCTCAAGTGCACTCTCCCTCTTCTTCATCTTCATTCGGTACACAGAGAAAGATGCAGATGCAGATACAAATGCCCGTGTCCAAGACAACTCCAAGTATCATGATGAGTATGACTGCACTTCTGGAGGAAGATGAGGATGGACCGATGACGCCGAGGATGGAGCCTGGTGCGGCGAGGGCCATGGAGAGCGTGAGTAGGTTGGGTGTTTCGACTAGGCAATCGAAGGAGTTTCGGTATGGTGCCGCAGCTTCTGGCTCGCATCCGGAACGTCGGGCTTCATATTTCTCTTCTGCCACCACTGACGATATTGGAGAATCCTCCCAACGTTCTTCATCGTCAAGGGACAGTCGGAGTCGGAACATATCGTCTCCCCTCGGTCAAAGTCGAACGACCACTAGCATTAAGCCACCTTTAAAACATCGGCGGTCCCGGTCCTTGGGACACGAAATGGGACGTCCGTTCGATTATGTTGCAGAAGCCAGCGCCAACCCACAGATGGGATCTGGGGAGCTTGCTTCACATGGCACTCCAGGGTACTCATCTTTATTCCAGGCTTATGCACCTGGTGGTACTGCTGCAATGGGAAGCCATATGAAACTGGATGGCAAGGTCGACCTGACACGAAGTGGTGTAGCACAGACCACCATGGCAAGCGTTGAGGTTGTAAGAGGCTTGGGAGCGACTCGGAAGGGACTCTGGAAGTTACTGGGACGTAGAAGGACAGTTTCTGGGGGAGAGGCCGTGTCGGCTAGGACCAGGAGTAAGAGTGAGGACGGAGTGGGGTTTGTTGGGAGCAGTAGTGCGCTGGGGTTCACGAGCTATCGAAAACCGCCTGGATACGTTCCTGGCGGGTGCGTGTTAGTGCAGGTGTGGGCGGTTGGTGTGGACGGTGTGGATGGGAGGTTGGTTGGGGTTACGTTGGGATCTTCATCTGCGACAAATGCCGAAGAGGACCCGGAAGATGAGGATAGGGAAGAAGGACAGGTAGCTCCTCCCCGTTCTGGGTTGGGAAGAAGTGCGAGTCTGCGCTCCAGGCTTAGCATATCTCGCTCGAAACGAGATGTTCAACGGTCAGCATCAGTGAAGGCAAACGCATCCCCAGTATCATTTGCACCCTTCCAGGCAGACGTTGGATACATACCTGGTCGGAGTTTTGTTGGTAGGGTGCTGGAGTGTGGGTGGGAGGTGAGAGAAGAAGTGGTGAGGAAGGGGGAGTGGGTTGTCGGGTTGTTGGACGTCAGGAAGGTGAGTTCGCATTCTAAAGTTTTATTTTTCGTTCAAACCAGATTTTGCATTTGGAATTTTGATCGAACTCGACTGGGTCGGGTCATCGATTTTACATATAATTTTCACTCTTTTCCCTCATCCCTCTCATGCATTCAGCCTGAGCTTACTTTTTCCTATCTAGTGCGGTGCCCTAACGGAATTCATCATCGTCGATCGACGCCGTATACACCGCGTTCCACATCCCCGGGCAGATACCCTGCCATCACCATCTCCTGCATCCTCCCAAACGATCAGGTCCCCACCCCAGCCCTCTCTTTCCCTCGAAGAACTTGCTCTTCTTCCCTTATGCGGCGTCTCCGCTTATCGCGCAGTCCGAACTTTCATGTTCGCGTTCTCTTCCCTACGTGACGGAAATTTAAGTCCACGACCCGGGTTCGAGTTTGGAAGCGTTTCTACTGTCACAAGTGGATCCAGCCTTGGGACACGGCGGCATGCATTAGCTGATCACGAGAATGGGCGTCGAAGGCGAGCTCTTGTTTTACGAGGCCACAATGGGGCTGGGGCAATGGCCGTGCAAATGCTCGTTTTACGCGGCTGGAGGGTGTCTGTACACGTCCCTTTCCCTCCTTTGCTGAGCGAAGAAGCTGGAGAGAGTTATATGGCGCATATGGAGGAGCGAGTCAGAACACTAGGTGGGGAGGAAGTGATATTCGACGATGGTGGCACTGAAAGCGGGGATGATGGACGTGCGGCTGCTGTGCGCGTTATTGACGGTTTGAGAGTTGATGGGGATGTCTTTGATGCGGTGCTTGATACGATTGGGGGGAAGGTTATCAGGGAGGCTTCTGAGAGACTCCTGCGCTCTTGTGGAGGTGCTGATAGCCAAAGCCCTCCTGGGAAGAGTCAGAAAAAAGGAATTGGCCATTTCACGACGCTGGTTGGTGATGCGCCGGAACGCACGATACCCACTGCTGGTGACAATTTTCGAGCTGGACTGCGGTCGCTCAAATTCGGAGATGGAAGTGCTGGGGCAGATAGAGAAGAGGGCAAGGGAGGCAAAGTGGGTTACGCTTGGGTCAGCGTGGCACAGGACGTGGATTGGGAAGGGGAGGATGTTGGCGGGTCAATCGGGGCCGTCTTAAAATTGGCATTGGAGGATGGTGT